>Ga0105047_10001251_pt1 | contig 45224 bp, 41 predicted proteins | sample MAT04_FD_78384 | JGI IMG/M metagenome (GOLD analysis project Ga0105047, IMG submission 78384) | Freshwater microbial communities from Lake Fryxell liftoff mats and glacier meltwater in Antarctica - MAT-04 (megahit assembly) | ecosystem: Environmental > Aquatic > Freshwater > Ice > Liftoff... | reverse complement strand
GTGGTCGAGTGAAGCGTCCGCGCGAGATTTCGAGCTCCCTCCAGCTCTTTCCTGCGCGGACGCCCACGCTCCTGCCCGCGACGCACACGAACAGCTACGCGCTCGGCGGGCGCGACGTCGTGCTGGTCGAGCCCGCCACCCCCTACGAGGACGAGCAGCGCGCGTGGCTCGAGTGGGCCCGCGCCCTCGTGTCGCAAGGGCGAAGGCTCGTCGCGATCGTCGCGACGCACCACCACCCGGATCACGTCGGCGGCCTCGACGTGCTCGCGCGTGAGCTCGGCGCGCCGGTCTGGGCCCATGATCTGACCGTGGAGCGGCTCGCGCCGGAGACGCGCGCGCTCGTGACGCGGAGGCTCGCCGACGGCGAGGTGATCGTCCTCGAAGGGCCGCGCGACGAATCGTGGCGCGTGCTGCACACGCCGGGGCACGCGCCCGGTCACGTGTGCCTCCTCGAGGAGCGGACGCGCTCTGTCGTGGTCGGCGACATGGTCGCGAGCGTCGGGACGATCCTGATCGCGCCCGGTGACGGCGACATGCAGGTTTATCTCGAGCAGCTCGAGCGCCTCGCGTCCCTCGATGCGAGCGCCGCGCTGCCCGCGCACGGCGACCCGATCGACGAGCCGAGCGTGCTTTTTCGCAAGTACATCGCGCATCGGCTGGCGCGCGAGGCCAAGGTGCTCGCGGCCGTGGAGCTCGCCGGGCCGAAGGGCGCAGATGCCGCGGCGCTCGTCGCCGACGCCTACGCGGACACACCGGCGCACCTCTGGCCGATCGCCAAGCTGAGCCTCGAGATGCACCTCGAGAAGCTGGAGCGCGAGGGCCGCGTCGTGCGTGTCTCCGCCGCGGCGGGCGCCCCCGAGGGGCCGGCGGCGACCTTCCGGGTGGTGTAGGCTCGAGAGCGTGTGGGAGCGTAGCTTCGTCGCCGTGAGCGTCCTCGTCGGAGGGTCGGTCGAAGATGCGCTCGCGGCGCTGCCCGTGGGCTCCGAGGCCCGCGTCGCCGAGGTCGCGAGCAAGCTACGCGACAGTCGCCGCACCGTACGCGCGCAGGGCCTCGCGGTCGTCGCGCAGGAGGTCGCGGTCGCGATCGGAGAGGTGACGCTGCGATGAGCGTGGAGCGAGCCAGGGTGATCAAGGCGACCGCCGGAGCGACGCCGACCCACACGAGCGTGACGAGCGCGCAGGATCCCTCGGTCGCGGCGAAGCTGGCCGTGGCGACGCGGATCCCTTCGGTCGTCGTCGATGCACGCGGGGAGGCCGCGCGCATCGTCGCCGAGGCGCGCGCGCAGGCCGCCGCCATCCTCGCCGAGGCGACGACGAGCGCAGGCGCGATGGCCGAGAAGGTCGCTCGCGCGGCCCGCGAGACCGAGCTCGCGCGGCTCGCCGCCGAGGTGATCGTCGTGCGCAACGGCGCCGAGCGCAGGGCGGAGCGCGAGCTCGATCACACGATCGGGCTCGCCGTGCTGCTCGCCGAGCGCCTCGTGGGCGAGGCGATCGCCGTGGAGCCGGCGCGTGTCACCGTCCTCGCGACGGGCGCCCTGAAGGAGACGCGCGGCGCCCGGCAGATGCGCATCGAAGCATGCCCTGACGACGTCGCCGCGCTCGCCGAGCTCCTGGCATCGCTCGGCGAGGGCGTGGCCACCATCGAGCCGAGCGCGGAGCTCTCGCGCGGCTCGCTCGTCGTGCATACCGAGCTCGGTCGGGTCGATGCCCGGCTCACGCCTCAGCTCTCTCGACTGGCGGAGGCGCTGCGCGAGGTGCTACGTGGCTCAGAGAGCCTTCAGCCACAAGGCAGCCTTCAGCAACAAGACAGCCCTCAGCAAAAAGGCAGCCCTCAGCAAAAAGGCAGCCCTCCCGGATGACCGAAGCCGCGATCGAATCCACGCCGCCGTCGGCGAAGCCCGCCGAGTGGCGCACGAACCTCGTGCTCTTCCTCGCGACGGTCGCGAGCGTGTTCTTCACGGGTGTCGTCACGCAAGGCGGCGGCTCTGCCGGCTACTTCGCGCGTGAGCCGCTCGTCCGGGGCGGCCAGTTCGCGGCGACGATCCTCGTCATCCTCGTCGCGCATGAGCTCGGGCACTACGTCGCGGCGCGCATCCACAAGGTCGACGCGTCGCTTCCGTACTTCATCCCGATGCCGCTCCTCAGCCCCTTCGGGACGATGGGGGCGGTCATCCGCATGCGCGGCGTCATCCCGACGCGGCGTGCGCTCCTCGACATCGGCGCCTCCGGGCCGATCGCGGGGCTGTGCTTCGCGATCCCGCTCTACATCTGGGGCGCCTCGCACTCGCATCTCGTCCCGATCACCGCGCCGGGCGACGGGTCGGTGCAGCTCGGCGAGTCGATCCTGATGAAGGTGCTCGACCACCTCTTCGCGCCGGCGAAGCCCGAGGGGATGGACCTCGAGCTGTCGCCCATCGCCTTCGGCGCATGGGGCGGCCTGTTCGTCACGATGATCAACCTCCTCCCCGTGGGGCAGCTCGACGGCGGTCACGTCGCCTATGCGCTCTTCGGCCCCAAGCAGGATCGCTACGCCCAGCTCATCCACAGGTCGATGCTGGCGTTCTTCTTCGTGGTCGTCTTCGGGCACGCCGCGCGCGACATCTCGGGCGGGCTCGGGCTCTATTACCTGGGCCGCCACCTCGCGAACTCGATGTTCTGGCTGGTCTGGTTCCAGGTCCTCGCCATCCTCGGCCTCCTCGCCTCGCGCGGGCGCGGCGACGACCCGAAGCCCGAGACCCTCACCGTCCGCATGCGCCTCGCGGCGACGGTCGGGCTCGTCGTGATCGCCAGCGTCGCGCGCGACAACCGCTCACCGCTCCTGCCGCTCACGTTCTTCCTGGGCCTCGCGCTCCTCGTCGCGATGGAGGTGAAAGGTGGAGTGTTGCGGCGCCATGATCTGCTGGATCACCCAGCCACAGGAGCCGCTCCGCTCGATCGCGCGCGGGCGGTCGTCGCCGTGCTGACCCTCGTGGTGTTCGCGCTGCTTTTCATGCCCGAGCCCTTCACGATGTGAAGACGGGCGTGCAGGTGATCTAGGTAGCGGCACGCGGCGAGCATCGTCTCCGGTTGCCTCCGGAAGGATCCCCCATGCCCCGCCGTACCCTGATGCTCGCCGCCCTCACAGGGCTCTTCGCCGTCGCCGCGTGCTCCTCGGCGGACCCGTCGACCTTCGGCACGAGCAAGAAGAAGGCGACGAGCACCGATTCGCCGGGCACCTTCGGCACGGGCGACGACACGACGGGAACCGCGGCGACGGGCGTATGCGCCCCGGCGAAGGGCCAGGCCGAGATCCCCGGCAACGACTGCGACGACGACGACGACGGCACCGTCGACAACGTGGCCACCTGCGACGCGGCGCTCACGAACGACGGCACCGCCGAGGACTTCGCGCGCTCGATGGGCATCTGCGACACGGTCGCGAAGGGCGGCTTCGGCCTCGTGTCGGCGAAGTTCACGCGCGGTCACGGCCGAGACGACGCGCCGATGGCCCAGCAGCACGGCGTCCTCGAGGAGTTCGGCAGCGTGGTGAGGCCGCGCGAGGGAAAGCGCCTCGGCGTCCTCAGCACCGGCTTCGCGGCCGAGTTCGACGGCTCGCCCGGCGCGCTCTTTGGCGGCAACGCGAGCGGCAAGGACTGGTTCAACTCGCAGGCGAACCCGGGCAACGGCACGGCGCCCCCCGGCTACCCGAAGGCGGCAGGCAACTGCCCCATCGCGACCGACGTGAACGACGTCATCAACGTGCACCTCACGATGAAGGCGCCGATGAACGCGAGCGGGTTCAAGTTCGACTTCAACTTCCACTCGGGCGAGTGGCCCGCGTACATCTGCTCGCGGTTCAACGACGGCTTCGTCGCCTTCCTGAGCGCGCAGGGGTTCAACGGCGGCACGCCCGAGAACATCTCGTTCGACGCGAAGAAGAACCCGGTCAGCGTGAACAACGGCTTCTTCGATCGCTGTACTCCGGGCGCGCAGATCGGCTGCGAGCAGGGCGCGACGCCCGGCACGTCAACCTGCCCCGGCGGCGCCGACGAGCTCGCGGGCACGGGCTTCGGCGTGCTCGGCAGCTACTGCCCGGGCGGCGGCAGCCAGAGCGTCTCAGGCGGCGCGACGGGCTGGCTCTCGTCGCAGGCGCCGGTGAAGGCGGGCGAGACGTTCACGCTCGATCTGATGATCTGGGACACGGGCGACGGCGAGCTCGACTCGTCGGTCCTGCTCGACAACTTCCAGTGGGTCGACGGCGAGGTCGTCACGCAGACCGAACGCCCGGGCCCGCGGTAGCCGACCGCTCAAAGCTTGATCTCGAAGTCCTCGATGACCGGGTTGGCCAGCATCTCATCGGCCATCTTCTCGAGGCGGGCCTTCACGTCGGGGCCCGCGGAGTCGTCGAGCTCGATCTCGATGAGCTTGCCGACGCGGACGCCCTTCACGCCCTCGAAGCCGAGCTTGCCGAGCGCACGGCGCACGGCGTCGCCCTGCGGGTCGAGCACTTCGGACTTCAAGCGAACGAGCACGGTGGCCTTCATGACTGTCCTTCTTGGGCGCGCACGGTCGCGCCGAGATTCTTGGCGATGCGCGCGAGCGGCGGGTCGGTGTCCGGAACGAACGCCTCGCCGGTGATGCGCTCGTAGGCTTCGATGTAACGCTTGGCCGCGCCGACGCGGACCTCGGGCGGAAGCGGCGGCGGGTCGCCGTCACCGCGGTACCCGAGCGCCGTGTAGTAGCGACGCACGAAATCCTTGTCGAGGGGCTCGGGGTCGAGCCCGGCGGCGAAGCGCTCGGCGTACGTGGACGCCATCCAGAAGCGCGAGGAGTCGGGCGTGTGGATCTCGTCGATGACCACGACCTCGCCGTCGGGCGTCTTGCCCATCTCGTACTTCGTATCGACGAGGATGAGGCCGCGCTCGGCGCACACCTTCTGCCCCGCCGCGAACAGCGCCATCGCGAGCTCGGCCGCGCGGTCGAAGTCCTTCGCGTCGATGCCGCCCTTCGCGAGGATCTCCTCGCGCGACGCGCTGACGTCGTGCTCGCCCATCGGCGCCTTCGTGGCCGGCGTGAGGATCGGCCGCTCGAGACGCTGGTTCTTCACGAGCCCGTCGGGAAGCGCGTGGCCGCAGAACGTGCGTGCACCGTCGGCGTAGTGCGTCCACATGCTCGTCGAGGTGGAGCCCGTGATGTAGGCCCGCACGACGAGCTCGACCGGCAGCGGCTTGCACTCGATGCACTCGAGAACGTTCGGGTCGGGGACGCGCACGTAGTGGCTCTTCGCCACCGCCTTCGTGCGCTCGAACCACCACGCCGCGAGCCGGTTCAGGACCTGGCCCTTGAACGGGATCGTGCCGAGGATCCGGTCGAACGCGCTGATGCGGTCGGTCACGACGATGAAGCGGCGGTCTCCGCGACTGTAGTTGTCGCGGACCTTGCCTTCATAGCGGTGCGCACCAGGCCAGAGGCCCTCGAGGTGCGTGCCCTCCAGGGTGTGAGCGAGGTGGTCCTTCAGAAGAGAGTCGTCGAGCATGGCGTCAACGCGCGATGTTACTTCGTGAGGCGGACGTCGACGCGACGATCCTTGCGCCAGCCCTCTTCGTCCGTCCCCTTCGCGTCGAGCTCGCCGCGCGAGGTGTCGCGGAGCTTGTCGCCGGGGACGCCGAGGCCGCCGAGGAAGGTGTGCACCGAGCGCGCGCGCTTGGCGCCGAGGGTCATGTTGTACTCGGTCTCGCCACGGGGGTCGGCGCGGCCGACGAGGTCGACGGCGCGGCCCTTGAGCGGCCCGCTGGTGAGGCACTTCGCGATCGCCTCGAGGATGCTCTTCTCCCCCTGCGTCAGCGCGTCGGTGTCGTAGTCGAACTTGGGCGCCTCATCGAGGTTCTCGAACTTGAGGTTGCACGCCTTGATGATGTCGTCGTCGACGTTGACGGCCATCTTGTCGCTCTTGCTCGGCCCGGTCGGCGCGGGCGGCGGCGCAACGGTGGCGACCGGCGGCGGCGTCACGGTGGCGGGCGGCTTCGTTTCACCACCGCAAGCCCCCGAGAGCGCCGCGACAAGGACGAGAACGAGGGGGAGAGTGGTGACGAGAAGCTTCATGCGATTCCTCCGTGACGAGCCAAACGGGGATACGTGGACCGCCTTACATAATCCCGCTGGTCCGTGCGTCAATCCACGGCTGCCGCAATCGGCACATTCCTCGGCTGCTTTCGCGCGGTAGAATGGTTCCTCGATGTCGAATTCGCAGCCAGGGCCGAGCTCGAGCCCGTCCGGCAGCCAGCCCTCCGCGCGGCCCGCGGGCGCCGACGTCGTCCTGGTCGTCGACGACGAGGAGGACATCCGCAGGCTCGTGTCGTTCAACCTCGGCGATGCAGGCTTCAAGGTCGAGGCCGTCGAGACCGGCGCGGAGGCGCTTCTCGCCGCAGCGCGCATCAAGCCCTCCGTGGTCGTGCTCGATCTGATGCTCCCCGACGTCTCCGGGATGGAAGTATGCCGCCGCCTTCGAGCGGACGAGAGCGTGGCTGACGCTGCGATCCTCATGCTCACCGCGCGCGGCGACGAATACGACCGCGTGCTCGGCTTCGAGGTCGGCGCCGACGACTACGTCGTGAAGCCGTTCAGCGTGCGCGAGCTCGTCATGCGCGTGAAGGGCCTCGCCCGTCGCGCGAACGAGCGGCGCCTCGCGCGCGGTGCACGCGACGAGGGACAGCGCCTCGAATGGCGCGGCCTCGTGATCGATCCGACGCGCCACCGCGTCATCGTCGACGGCGCCGAGCTCACGCTCAGGCCTCTCGAGTACAAGCTCCTCGCGATCTTCGTCGAGCATCCGGGGCGCGTCTTCTCGCGGACCGATCTGCTCCAGGAGGTATGGGGAATCTTGCCCGAGACGAACACGCGCACGGTGGACACGCACATCCGGCGGCTCCGCGAGCGGCTCGCCGCGTACAGCGAGGCCATCGAGACCGTTCACGGCTTCGGCTATCGGCTGCGCGACCCCGTCGCGACCCCCGCATGAGCGACTGAGGAGGTCACGATGGCGATGTCGTTCCGCACGAAGCTCCTCGCGAGCCACGTCGGCCTGGTCGTCGCGGTCGGGCTCATCGCGATCTTCACCCTCAATCGCTGGCTCACCGAGGACCTCGTCCGCCAGCTCGACGCGCGCCAGCTCGAGCAGGCCAAGGGCGCCATCGAGTGGGCCGAGGAGGGCGGGCGCCGTCACCCGGACAAGGTCGCCACGCGCATCGCGCACATCGTCGACGCCGAGGTGACGCTCCTCGATCGCGACGGCACGGTCATCGGTGCATCACCACCCGAGGCGCGTGGCGACCTCGGCGACGAGATCCGCGACGCGCGCGCGCGCGGCGCCGGCAAGGCCACGCGCATGCGCGGCGGACAGGAAATGCACTACGTCGCCGTCCCGGGCGCGGACGGGATCGTGGTCCGCCTCGGGATCCCGCTCTCCGAGGTGAACGAGACGGTCGCGGCGATGCAGCGCCGTCTCCTCGTCACGTCGGCCGTCGCCATCGTCGTGGCGCTCGCGCTCGGGCTCCTCGCGTCGCGTGTCACGTCGCAGCTCGCCGCCGAGCGCGACCATCTCTCGGCGATCCTCGCGGGCATGGTCGAGGGCGTCATCGTGTTCGACGATCGCGGCCACGTCATGGTGGTGAACCCGGCCGTGCATCGCATCCTCGGTGGTAGCCCACCGGTCATCGGCGCCACGCTGGAGGAGGTCGTCACCAACGACGAGGCGCGCGCGCTCATCGAGGCGTGCATGCACGGCAAGGTGATGGAGACCGAGCTCGAGATCACCGACAAGCGCGGCGCCGCGCTCGCCGTCTACGTGAGGCCGCTCCCCGCCAGCGCGGGCGGCGCCGTGGTCGCCGTGCTCCGCGATCAGACGGCCCTTCGTCGCCTCATGACCGTGCGCCGCGACTTCGTCGCCAACGTCTCGCACGAGCTCCGCACGCCGGTCACGGCCATCCAGGGCTACGCGGAGACGCTGTTGCGCGGGAAGACGGACGACACGACAAGGAAGCAGTTCCTCGAGATCGTGCATCGCCAGGCGCTGCGCATCGGCGGGCTCGTGGAGCAACTGCTCGCGCTGTCGGAGCTCGAGTCACGCGGCAAGGGCGACATCGCGCGCGAGGAGGTCTCGCTCGTGTCCGTCGCCAAGCACGTCGCCGAGACCGTGCGCGGACGCGCCGAGGCGAGGAACGTGCGCGTCACCCTCGACGTACCCGCGGACGCGATTGCCTTCGCGGACCCGGAGGGCGTCGAGCGCGCCGTCATCAACCTCGTCGACAACGCCATCAAGTACGGGAGCGACGGCGGCGAGGTGAAGGTCACCGGCGAGCGCGACGGCGACACCGTGAAGGTGACCGTGAGCGACGACGGGCCGGGCATCGCCGCGGCGCACCTCCCGCGCCTCTTCGAGCGCTTCTACCGCGTCGACCCGGGCCGCTCACGCCAGCAGGGCGGCGCCGGGCTCGGCCTCTCGATCGTGAAGCACCTCGTCGAGTCGATGGACGGGTCGATCGACGTCGAGAGCCGGGTCGGCAAGGGCACGAGCTTCGTCGTGACGTTGCCGGCCGCCACCGCTACTGGATGACGCGCATCTTGTACTGCTCGAGGGCCCCGTTCGACACGAGCGAACCGTCGGGGAACTGACACATGCTGTCCTCGGCGCCGACGCTGTTGCGCAAGGTCACGATGGGCTGGTTCATGCGCATGCAGACCTTCACGCCCGCGCTCGTGCGGCCGTCGAGCGCGCGTCGCGCGATCTCGACGGGCATGCCGTTTCGCATGAAGCGCACCGCCTCGCAGACGAACTGACCGGCGGCCGTGCGGCACTGCGCGCTGATGCGGAGGTTCTCGCGCGCGTAGTAGAGGAACCCGACCTGCTGGCCCGCCTCGTTCAGCCAGACCTCGTTCTGGAATGGGCTCGACTCGAGGGCCGCGAGCGGGCCGGTGCCGGCGCTCTGCGCGAGCGTCGGGTCCTGCGGGCCAGGGCCCGAGGCGGCGCCGTCGCAGGCGGAGAGGGCCGCGGCCGTGATGAGAACGAGGAGCGCGGAGGGGATGCGCGGGAGCGGCATGGTCAGGTCATAGCAGAATGGGAGAGGGAGATCGGGCAGGGGCACGGGCACGGGCACGGGCACGTGGCGAGATGCCCGGCGGTCGCGTTCAGCGGTGCAGGAGAACCCAGCCGCCCGCCGCGGCGCAGGCGGCGATGAGGAGGACGCAGAGGATCACGACGTTGCGGGCCGAGCTGCGCTGGGCGAGGGAGGGCGGCGGCGAGGAGCCGCTCGACGGCGCCATCGCCGGAGGGTGCGCGCTCGGACGCGGTGGAAGGAGCGAGCCGCTGCCCCGCGAGGCGACGCCCGGCATCGCGACACCGCTGCTGATGACGGCGTAGGGCCCGCTGCCCGAGCTCGCCAGCGTCGGGGAGACCGGCACGCTCGCGCGCATCGCGCCCGCCGGCGACGCGAGCGTCCGGTCGAAGGCTGCTTCGCTCAGGTTCGGTGCCCCCGGGCCGACGACGAGCGAAGGGACCGGGACGCGCGACCCCGTGATGCGCTCGGTGTTCAGCGGCGGCGTCACGGGGCCAATCGACGGAAGCGCGTCGATGAGCATCTGCGGGGTGCGCGGCGCGGCGTCCTCGATCGTCTTGTCGCTCGCGGGCGCGGGCACCTTCCCGATCTGCAGCGTGTCGCCGGTGGACGAGACGGGCATCGCGCCGTTCTGCACCGCCGACGGGGCCGTCTTCGGGGCGGACGGCGGGATCTGGCTCCCGCGCATCGACGCCGCGGGGAGCGTGAGGCTCTCGGCCACGAACCTGTCCGACTCGGAGCGCGGCGCGCGCGCGGCACGAAACGCCCGCTGCATCTCCCGGGCGCTCTCCCAGCGATGCTGCTTCTCGAGCTCGAGCGCCCGGTCGATCACGACGGCGACGGCAGCCGGGACGTGCGGGGAGAGCTCACGGATGCTCCGCGGCCTCATCGTCGCGCTGGCGACGAGCTGCTCGTGCAACGTATTTGCATCATGCACATACTTGCCGGTGATGGCGGTGAACAGCGTAGCGCCGAGCCCCCAGACGTCCGAGCGCGCGTCGACCTCGTCTCGTTTGCCCTGCGCCTGCTCGGGCGGCATGAACTCCGGCGTGCCGATGGTCATGCCCGTCTTCGTGGCCTCTGCACCGTGCGATTGCAGGTCCTTCATGCGGGCGAGCCCGAAGTCGAGGAGCTTCACGCGCCCGTCGTTGCAGAGAAAGACGTTGTCGGGCTTCAGATCGCGATGGACGATCCCCTTCTCGTGCGCGGCGGCCAGCGCATCGAGCGCCTGGTCGGCGATCTCGAGCACCTCGTCGGTCGGCAGCGAGCCGCCCTGACGCATGCGTCGCGCCTCGATCGTGTCGCCCTCGAGCAGATCGAGCACGAGGAACGCGCAGCCGTCCTCGGTCACGCCGTCGTCTTGCACCTTCACGACGCCGTCGTGGCCGACCGCGTTCCCGACGTAGCCCTCACGAAGGAAGCGCGCCCTCGTGTTCGCGTCGCGCGAGAGCTGCATGTGCAGCATCTTGAGGGCCGCGCGATGGCCGTTACGGTGAGTCGCCGAGTAGACGGTGGCCATTCCGCCCGAGCCGATGCGGGCGTCGATCTGCCACTTGCCGTTCACCACGGTGCCGACACGACCTTGCTTCGGTCGCCCGCCCGAGGCTCCGAACGCCTCGCTCAATGAAAGCCCCTCTTCACGCGGAGAACCGCGTATCTCGGAGCCTAGCAGGCTTTGGCTGGAGACCTCAGCGAGTGGCGGAACGGCGACGGGGAGCAGGCGCGTCGAGATAGAAGGTCGAGCAGCCCGGGCCCTTCACGGTGCCGTCGATCGTGCCGCTTTTCGACACAGTGCCCACGAGCCCTACCATCACGTACCCGTCCGGCTGCTCGAGCCACCGGTCGCCGTCGAGGCGGAGCGCGCGCGTGCGTGCGTCGAAGGAGCCATGCATGCGGAAGCTGCCGCTCGCGGGCGTGTGGGTTCCCCCGCCGCCGGGGTAGTCGAACTCGAAGATCGCCGAGACGTCGTTGCCCTGGAGGTCCTCGATCACCAGCGTGAGCTCCGTCCGGCCCTGCGCGCAAACGTAGTGACCGCCGAGGCGATCACCGCGATCGAACGGGGCGTCGGCGAGGGGCGCACGCGCACGAGCCGCGGGGTCACCCGACGTGGTGCTCGGGGGCACGGCGCGCGCGACGACCTCGGCGCTGATCATCGGCGCCTCGACCATGGATGCAGAATGCACACATCCACAGGCGAGAGCGAGCGACAGCGCGAGCCCGGTGCGAAGGAGGAGCGCGGTGCGCACGGTGCGAAGGAGGAGCGCGGCGCTCAACGAGACCCTCGAGTCAGTTGACGACGTCGCTCGGGGAGCCGGCGGGAGCGCGGCCGTCCTTGGCTCGTGCCTCCGTCTCCTTCTCGGCCGCGGCGTGCTCCGCGTCCTCACGGAGGATGCGCTCGACCTCGTCGGTCATCTGGAAGCGCACCATCTTCGACCACATGACGAGGTCGGCGCGGAGCGAGTAGAGCGGGTACTTGAACGAGGCGGGCTTGTTGCCCTCGATGAAAAAATGGCTGATCCAGGCCGGGCCGTACCCGACGACCGGGGCCACCGCGAGGAGCCAGCGACGCTTCGTGAGGAGGCCGCCGGCGACGCAGGCCATCGCGCCCGTCGTCCCGATGAAGTGCAGGATCCGCGTGGACTTCTTCTGGTGCTCCTTCACGTAGAAGGGCCAAAAATCGTCGAAGCTCTGGAAGTCCTGCTTGCTCATGGGTCACCTCGGAGAACGAAAGAGGCCCAAGTGTGACGACCCTTGGGCTCCTTGTCCAGCCGCGCGACCCTCGGATTCGGTCACTGGCCCGGCGAGAGGATGATCGGGTAGGTGACCGTCGCGACGCCGCCCTCGGGCATGGGGAACGAGAGCGAGTTGAAGCTGCGGACGACGCAGGCGACGACGTTCTGGTCGGGGAGATCCGAGCCCGCGTCCGAGGACTGCATCACGGCGCCGTCGCGGCCGATGACGAACTTGGTCGCGATGCGGCCCGAGAGCGTCGGGTTGCCGCGGAGGCCGGCCTCGTAGCAGAGGCGGAAGCGGCCGAAGTTCTGGCGAACGATGCGCTGGATGACCTCCGCGGGGAGGCGGACGTTCGACTCCATGGTCGGGTTGCGGAGGATCGGCGCCTTCGCGACGTGACCGCCGCCGCCCGGGCGGTGCCCGATGCCCATGCCGCTCTTGTCGCCAGGGCCGAAGCCGGAGGGGCCGGTGCCGCCGCCGCCGCCGCCGAGGGTGTTCACGTGGTCGAGGCCGACGCCCTGGCCGAAGCCTCCGCCGCCTTCGCCGTTGCCGGAGAGGCCGAGGCCGGTGCCCATCGCGTCGCCGATGTCTTGGCTGAACATGTCGCCCATCGCGGACTTCACGGACGAACCCTTCGGCAGGTCCTTCGCCCAGGGCGAGGTCGGCGCGTCCGCGTCGATCGGCATCGACGAGGCGAGGATGCCGGCCATGCCGAAGCTCTGCGCGAGCCGGAGCTCCTCCTTCTTCGAGAGCGACGAGGTGTTGTCGCTGCCCTTGACCGCGATATGGCCGGGTTTCGCGACGACCTTGTTCGTGCCCGCCGCGCCCTCGGGCCCCGCGTGGGGCTCGCCGGTGCTGCCGCCGCCCGCGGCCTCGCCGCCCGTCTCCTTCGGCTGCTGCTCGGCCTCGCGCTCGGCAGACGCGCTGAGGAATTTCTGCATGAGCATCATCTGGTCGCGATCCATCGCGTCCGTGTCGTCGGTCGACATCTTCGGCATGAACATCGCGAGCGACGCGACGATGGCCGCGTGACCGAGGAACGAGAGACCGACGAAGCCCGTCGCGCCGCCCGCGAGCGTGGCGAGGAAGCCGATCGGGGCGACCTTGCCCGCGCGAACGGTGCCGATCTCGAAGGTGATGGGCTCGCCCATCGTGCCGTCGGCGCGCGCGGCGCCGATCTCGAGGGTGACCGACATGCCGTGCGCGAGCGGGAGCTCGGTGGCGCCGGGGAGCTCGGCGGAGGCGTGCATCGTGCTCTGCGCGGAGGCCGAGTCGAACGACTGGGCCTCGCCGTCGCGCATCGTGAAGTGACCGCGCGCGCCGCGCGGGACGACGACGTAGGTGCCCGCCCCGCGCGAGACGACGATCGGGGCGCGCGTCGCGCCGAGGACGTCCTCCGGGAGCGCGAGGTCGGAGTCGTCACCGACGTAGAAGCTCTTGCCGCTCGAGAGGTGCTTCACGGAGAGCACCTGGGTACCCCAGCGCACTGTGACCTCGACGGCGTCGATGTGGGACTCGACCTCGTCGGCGGCGACGGGCGGGCCGTTCTTGATGAGCGCGAAGGACGACTCCGAGTCCCGGGCCTCGGCGATCGTGCTCTCGGCCAGCGTCTCGCGCGCCGGGAGGAAGACGTTGGAGAGGTCGAAGCGGGGGGCGAAGGCGTGGGTGCTCATGGTTTTGCGCGCTCGTGGGATCGACGTCCGCAAGGACGCCTGGCAGGGGTTTGGTTGTCGACCCGATGTGGCGCTCAGCCTGGTTTCCCAGGGCTGTCAGCGGTCCCGCATCGTGTCTCGCCGTGAATGACAGGGGCGCGAGCGAAAGGTTCCCGGGGTGGTGCGCGAGAAAGCCGTCACCCGATTGGATGACGCATCCAAGACCTTTGATTTGGGCCTGACGCATCGCCGGGTCGACCTGAAGTACGTGCCGCAGGTGCCCGGCAGCTGGCACACGCTGCTCGAAGGGCTCGAGATGCGCATGCGCGGGACGGCCCCGTTCCGCTTCATGGATCGCCTCGAATCGAACCTCACGCTGTATCCTGCGAAGACTTGAAGAAGATCCTCCTCGGCGACAACCTCGTTGGGCTCGCGTCGCTGCCTGATGCGTTCGCCTCCGTCGTGTACGTCGACCCACCGTTCAACACGGGCAAGGTCCAGAAGCGCGATCGCATCAGGGCGACCTCCACGACGGAGGCGGGGGACGCCGGCGACCGCGGGGGCTTCGGCGGCCGCCGCTACACGGTCGAGCGCGTCGCGAGCAGCACGTACAGCGACTCGTACGACGACTTCGAGGCGTTCCTCATGCCGCGCATCGAGGCCTCGCTGCGCTGCCTCACGAAGAATGGCTCGCTCTTCGTGCATCTCGACTACCGCGAGGTGCACTACGTGAAGGTCGCGCTCGACCGCCTCCTCGGCCGCGAGTGCTTCGTCAACGAGATCATCTGGGCGTACGACTACGGCGGGCGCCCGAAGAGCCGCTGGCCTGCGAAGCACGACACGATCCTCTGGTACGCGCGCGACCCGGACGACTACGTGTTCGACTACGACGCGATCGATCGCATCCCGTACATGGCGCCCGGCCTGGTCGGCCCCGAGAAGGCCGCGGCCGGCAAGACACCGACGGACGTGTGGTGGCACACGGTGGTGCCGACAAGCGGCAAGGAGAAGACGGGATATCCGACGCAGAAGCCGCTCGGCGTCCTCTCGCGTCTCGTGAAGGTCCACTCGCGCGCCGGCGACGTGGTGCTCGACTTCTTCGCGGGCAGCGGCACGACAGGCGAGGCGGCCGCGAACAACGGCCGCGGCTTCGTCCTCATCGACGAGAACCCGGACGCCGTCGCCATCATGCAACGCCGTCTGGCCGCCCACGCCCCCGACCTGATCGACCTCCGGCCCTCCGCACCGCGGTAGCGCCGACGAGCTTCCGGAGCCTAAGGCGTGCGCGGCTCCATGAGCTGGAAGCGCGTCGTCGCGGTGATCGACTCGACGTCGAACTTTCCGTCGTGGTCCTTGTCCTCGCGCGTGCGGCTCTCGATCTTGCCGTTGTTCACGATCTCCACGTCGGGCGCAAAATCGGTGAGCGCCACCGGCGCCTCGAGGCGCTCGGCGGACTCGATCACCCGATCGACCTTGCCGTCCTCGTCGTCGTCGAAGGCCTCGTACGGCTTCGCGCCCTCGTCGGCGAAGTGCTCGATGCGGCCGCTCACGGCCGCCGCCGTGAACACCAGCGTGCCGGCGCGCAGCACGTCGCGCTCGCACGTCTCGCGCCGCATCGCCTCGTGCCCTTCGGCGTCGTCGAACCGCTGCACGAGACAACGCCTTCCATTTGCGCTCAGCTTCAGGAGCGGCTGCTGCGCCGTGAGCGTCAGCGCCGTCGTGCGCGCCTCGATGACCGCGCCGATCGCGGTCCCGATGCCCGTGTCGGTCGGCACCGCAATCGGCGTCACCAGCTTCCGCTCGAGCGAGCTCGCGAGTCGCCTCGTCGTCGCGTCGGCCGGCGCCGCCTCCTCGGACGAGTCACCGCAACCCACGGCGAAGAGAGCAAGACCTCCGGCGACCAGGACGATGTGCTGCAGCTTCATGGCAGCAGCGAGGTGCTAGCAGCATGCCACCCGCAGGCGCGCACGAAAGCCGCTGATTCATGGGCTGCGCCGCCCCGAGGGGCGCTGACGTCAGGCCTCGGCCCGAGGGTGGATCGACTCAGGGCCCCGGCTCAGGGTCGACTGACGTGGCCGATCTCGACCCGGCCGTAGACGTACGTGATGTCGCGACCGAACGTCCCGGCGGGGTCGAGCCCGCGGATGCGGAGGTGACGTGCGTCGCCGATGCGTGCGACGTCGGGGAGAGCCATGGCCTGCCCCACGTCCTCGGACGAGATGAGCGAGGCACGGCCCTCGAAGGTCCGCCCCACGGCGAGCGCGCACGTCTGCGGCGCGACCCTGTTGCAGCCGAGGATCATGACGAGCTCCTCGTTCGCAATGGGCGACCACTTCCACGCCTTCGCGAAGTGATTGGCCGCCGTGCCGATCGCGGGACGCAGCACGGGCTCCCACGCCTCGTGGAGCTCCTCGGGATTGCCGACGGTCTGGAACCCGGGCGTACCCTTCACCGTGAGCTGCACGGTCGCCTCGTTGCGGTTGCCGGCGCAGCAGCGGAGGCCCATCGTCGGAGAGCGCTTGCCGGTCGGGCGGCCGATCGCGTTCGCGCAGCGCGCGACGAGCTCGCCGGCGACCGCGTTGCCGCCGCGAAGCACGCCGAGCGACCGGTCCTTCGAGCCGCGCCCCCACGAGCTGTCGGTCCACTCCCAGACGCCACCGTGCATGTCGGCGGGGCCGAAGCCGCTCTTGCAGCCGGCATGCTCGCCGCTCGGGCGGCGCGCGGCCTCCTCGGGCGAGACGCCGGTGCCACACGCCGCGGCGCGGTAGGAGTCGCCGTACTCGTACGACGCGTTCTCCGGGCCCTTGCACGCGCGCTCCCATTCGAGCTCGGTGCAGAGGCGCTTGCCCTTCGACGTGCAGAGCTGCTCGGCCTCGTCGCGCGTGACGTTCGTGGTCGGGATCGCGCCGGGCTCGTTCGGGTAGGGCAGCAGATCGATGTAGAAACCACCCATCTCGACGGGCTGGCCGGCGGGCTCCTCGTCGGCGACGCGCGGCACGCGATCGGCGGGCGTGCCGACGCGCAGCGTGCCGGGCGGAACCCAGGTCATGCCCGTTCGCGGCGCGCCCGAGTCGCCCGCGGCGGAGGCGGGGCGAATGACGATCGCGCCCTGGGCCGAGCTTCCCGAGTCCGTGGCTGCGCCGTTCGGATCAGGTGCACGGCGACACGACGAGCAGCCGCCGAGCGCCGCGAGCGCGGCTGTGAGCGCGCCCACCGCGAGGATCGGAGCGGACGGCTTCAATCGCCCTTCTCGCCGATTCCCTCGCGGAGCCCGAGCTCCTTCATCTTCAGCTGCAGCCCCTTGCGCGAGATCTTGAGGAGGCGTGCTGCGTGCGTGACGTTGCCGTTCGTCTGCTTGAGGGCGCGGCTGACGAGGTCGCGCTCGAGCCGGCTCATCGCGACCTTCACGTGCTCCTTGAGGCCTCCCTCGGCGGAGAGCGGGATGTCGGAGCCGGAGCCGTCGGCACTGGGGGGCGCGGAGGAGCCCGAGCTGCCACGGAGCTCGAGGGGAAGGTCCTCGACGCGGAGCTTCTGCGCGTCGCAGAAGAGCACGGAGCGCTCCATCACGTTCTCGAGCTCGCGGATGTTGCCGGGCCAGCCGTACGCCGAGAGGATGTCGAGCGCCTCGGGCTCGACGCCCGTGACCTGCTTCTTCAGGCGCTCGTTGAACTTCGCGAGGAAGTGCTCGACGAGCAGCGGGATGTCGGTGTCACGCTCGCGCAGCGCCGGCAGGCGGATGGAGACGACGTTGAGCCGGTAGAAGAGATCCTCGCGGAAGCCGCCCGCCGCGATGAGCTTCTTGAGATCGCGGTTCGTCGCGGCGACGAGGCGCACGTCGACGTGGATCGTCTTGATGCCGCCGACGCGCTCGAACTCGCTCTCCTGGAGGGCGCGCAGGAGCTTCACCTGCATCTCGACGGGGATCTCGCCGACCTCGTCGAGGAACAGCGTGCCGCCGTTCGCGAGCTCGAAGCGACCCGGCTTGCTCGACACGGCGCCGGTGAAGGCGCCGCGCTCGTAGCCGAAGAGCTCGCTCTCGATGAGCTCCTTGGGGATGGCCGCGCAGTTCACCTTGATGAACGGCTTGTCCTTGCGCGTGGAGTGCTCGTGCAGCGCGCGCGCGACGAGCTCCTTGCCGGTGCCGCTCTCGCCCGTGATGAGCACGGTGGTGGGGCTGTCGGCGACGCGCTCGAGGACGGCGTAGAGATCGGTGAGGCCGGGCGACTGGCCGATGATGCCGAAGCGCGCGCCGGGCTCGTTCTTGGTCTTGCCGGCGGGCTCGGTGGTCGCCTCTTCCTGGGCGAGCGCGCGGGTTTTCAGCGCCTTGGCGACGACCGAGCGGACCTCGTCCTTGTCGAACGGCTTGGTGAGGTAGTCGAAGGCGCCGAGCTTCAGCGCCTCGACGGCCGTGTCGACGGTGCCGTGCGCGGTGATCATGACGATGGGCAGGTCGGGCTGCTCGCGGAGCGCCTCGCGCAGCAGCGTCATCCCGTCGACCTTGGGCATCTTCAGGTCGGTGACGACGAGGTCGATGTGGTGCTCGCGGAGCATCGTGAGCCCCTGCTCGCCGTCCTCGGCGAGCATGACCTCGTAGCCGTCACGGGACAGCTGGGCGGCGAGGATCTTCCGCAGGTTGGGCTCGTCGTCGACGATGAGGACCTGCTTTTTCTCGGGCAACACGACCTGCATCCTACTACAGCGAAAGCTCGTACAGCTTCACCATGTCCGCGCGCGTGCAGGCGCGAGGGTTCGAGCGATGGCAGGCGTCTTCCATCGCCTTGTCCGCGAGCTTCGGGATGTCCGCCTTCGTGATGCCCTCGGCCGCCAGACCGCTCGGCAGTCCGATCTTCTCGCGGAGAGCACGGAGCGCGTTCGAGAGGCTGGTGGCGGTCAGGTCGACGGTGCGCCTGACGCGCTCGATGCGGTCCGGCACGGCCGCATTGTTGAAGTCGCACACCGCGGGGAGGCAGAGCGCGTTCGCCAGACCGTGATGGAGGTTCTTCTCCGACGAGAGCGGGTGCGCGAGCGAGTGGCACACGCCGAGGCCCTTCTGGAAGGCGACGGCGCCCATCATGGCGGCCTTCATCATCGCGCCGCGAGCGACGAGATCGGCGCCGGCCTCGACCGCGCGCGGCAGGTGCTTCGCGGAGAGCTCGATGCCCGCGAGCGCGATGCCGTCGGCCATCGGATGATCGCCGTTCGACAGGTACGCCTCGATGCAGTGCGTGAGCGCGTCGAAGCCGGTCGCCGCGGTGATGCGCGGGGGCATCGACACCGTGAGCTCGGGGTCGAGGATCGCCGCCTTCGCCATGAGGAACGGCGAGAAGATGACCGTCTTCCGCCCGGTGGCCTCGAGCGTGATGACGCCAGAGCGGCCGACCTCGCTGCCGGTGCCCGCGGTGGTCGGGACGTTGATGATCGGCGGCACGTTCGAGGTGATGTGCGCGTCTCCGCCGATCGCGTCGTCGTACTCCTCGAGGGGGCGCTCGTGCGTCACCTTGAGCGCGATGAGCTTGCCCGCGTCGAGCGGAGAGCCGCCACCGACGGACACGATCACGTCCGCGCCGTGGGAGCGGAACGCGGCGACGCCCTCGACGACGTTCTTCAGGACCGGGTTCGGGTCGACGCGGTCGAAGATGGCGGCGGGCACGCCGGCCTCCTCGAGGACCTTGCGGACCTTCTCGGCGATGCCGGCCTTCACGACGCCCGGGTCGCACACGACGAGGGCGCGCCTGGCGCCGATGCGCTGGACGTGAGCGGCGAGCGTGTGGATGCTGCCGTTGCCGAAGACGACGGTGGTGGGAAAGCTCCAGGTGACGATCGACATGGGGCTCGGAGGGTAGACCGGCCTCACCCCGCTCCGCTAGGGCCGGCCTTCAGAACGACGAAGGAGGCCCCCGGGGCGGCTCAGATCGACTCGAAGTAGCGCTTGAGCTCCCACTCGGTGACGACGCGCTCGAACTGGCGCACCTCCCACTCGCGCGTCCGCACGTAGTGGTCGACGAAGGGCTCGCCGAGGATCTCGCGCGCGCCCGTGCTCGCCGAGAGCCAGGCCGTCGCCTCCTTCAGCGTGCGCGGGAGCGCCTTGAAGTCCTTGCTCATCGACGTGTCGCCCTTGCCCGCGGGCGGCGGCTCGAGCTTCTTGTCGATGCCGTGGAGGCCCGCGGCGAGACACGTGGCGATGGCCGTGTACGGGTTGATGTCGGCCGCGGTCTGCCGGTACTCGAGGCGCGTCGAGCTCGGCCCGCCGGGGATCGCGCGGATGGCGCAGGTCCGGTTCTCCGGGCCCCACGAGGCCGTGAGCGGCGCCCAGACGCCGGGCACGTAGCGCTTGTAGCTGTTCACTGTGGGTGAATAGAGCGCGGTGAGCTCGGGCATGAGGGCGAGCTGACCGGCGAGGTAGTGACGCGCCGTCGCGGAGAGCTTCGACTCGCCCTTGTCGTCGTAGAACGCGTTCTGCGGTGCGGCGCCGGGCTGCGGGATGCTCCAGAGCGACTGGTGCAGGTGCCCACTCGACCCCGGGAGATCGTGGTTCCACTTCGCCATGAACGTGACCGAGAGGCCGTGGCGCGTCGCGAGCGCCTTCATGTGCGTCTTGAAGAGGGCGGCCTTGTCGGCAGCACGGAGGGCGTCGTCGTACTTGAGCGCGACCTCGTAGACGCCGGGGCCGGTCTCCGTGTGGAGCGCCTCGATCTCGATGTCCATAGCGGTCATCTCGTCGAGGATCGCGTGGCAGAACGCGCGGTTCTGATCTGCGCGGAGCCACGAGTAACCGAACATGCCGGGGCTGATCGGCTGGAGGTTCCGGAACCCCTTCTCGTGCAGCGACTCGGGCGTCTCCTTGAAGACCCAGAACTCGAGCTCGGAGCCGAACGTCGCCGTGTAGCCGCGCTTCGCGGCGTCGGCGAGGACGCGCTTCAGCAGCGAGCGGGGGCACGCGGGATGAGCGGTGCCGTCCTGGTTCACGAAGTCGACGAGGAACGCCGCGGTGTCGGGCTCGCCCGGCGGAAAGCGCAGGCTCGACGGGTCGATCGTCGCGTGCGCGTCGGGGTAGCCCGTGTCCCAGCCCGTGACCTTCGCGTTGTCGTAGAGGACGTCGCCGATGTCCCAGCCGAAGATGACGTCGCAGAAGCCGAACCCGTGCTCGACCATGTTCCAGAACTTGTCGAGCGACACGAACTTGCCGCGCAGGACGCCGTCGATGTCGAACCCGCCGACCTTGACCTTGCGGATCTCGTGGCCGGACCTGACCTTGTGCTCGTCGAACTTCGCCTTGATCGCGGCAGCGTCCATGGCGTGAAGCTACACCCGATCAGGGCTTCGGGTGGCCCTCGGTCAGGCTGTGGGCGGGGCGCCGTCGGCGAAGAGGAGGGAGAGCTTCATCGAGGAAAAGAGAGGGAGAGCTTCATTTCGAGCGCGCCCTACGCAATGGTCATGCCGTCACGGCGAACGCGATTTTCCAAGGGTGTGCGTGATCGGCGTGCGCCGTTCATCGGCCTCGTGAGGATCGTGACGGACAGGCGCGACGTCGGGAACCCAAGCGGCCGCGCTTTGTCGGGTTCTCCACGAACGATGAGAACGACGCCCGAGAAGAATCTTCCGCTCCTGGCGCTCGTCCTGGTCGTCGCGGCGTGTGGCCGGGAGGCAGTGACGCTACCGGCGGCGCCGCCTGTGCCGCCGGTCGACCTCGTGATCGGAGAGCCCACGCCTCCGCCCGCCCCCGTCGCGAAGCCCGTTCCTCCGCCGCGGCCGCTGCCCGTGGTCGCGCCGTCCGCCCCCGAGCGCGAGAGCGAGAGCGAGAGCGAGAGCGAGAGCGAGGTGGAGCCGCTGCCGAAGGCGTGGGCCGCGCCGATCGTCCCGGTGCTCGGGTTCACCGACGCGCTCCGCAAGGGCCGCGCGGCGCGGGACGCGTTCGAGCGCCTCGCGCCTCCGCCGCCCAACGCGAAGGAGGCGACCCTCAAGGTCTGGTTCGGTCAGGCGCAGATGCTCGTCGATCAGGCGAGCCGCATGTACGCGGGCGCGTTCAACGCCAAGGACGCGACGCGCGAAGGACGCATCGATGCGATCGCCGAGGCGGCCGAGCTCGACATGACGATGGCGCGCACGCTCGACGAGCAGAACCTCGGCTCGATGCCCGCGGCGTGGCGCTCCGACCCTGCCGTGGCCGGGACGTTCGAGGACGTGGAGGTCGGCCCCACGCGCCGGTGGCGCGCCGAGGCCCGCGTGCTCACGCGGCAGTGCATCGACACCGCACGCGAGAGCCACGTGGTCACCGACGCCGCGCGACGATGCGCGGCGCTGCGGACCGGCGTGCCGGTGAAACTCGCCAGGCAAGCGCCCGACGCCGGCGCGGGATGCGCGTGCTCGCCGGGCGATCCGCTGTGCAGCGCCTCGCTCGGCGGATGGTGCGGCTCTTCGGCGCCTTAGCGCTTCACAGATGACCGCGTAGCGCGGTGAGGAGCTCCACGAAGATCAGAACGACGACGATGATCTCGAGCAGCTGAGCGCGAGAGACCTCGACCTCGCCCTTCAGGAGCTCGTACGCCCGCGAGATGAGCGCGAGCTTGGCCTCGACGCTCTCGCGCCACTCCGGCACGCGGTAGCGGCGGATGGCCGAGAGGTAGACGCGCGAGAGGTAGAAGTCGCCGACCGACTTGATCGAGTTGTCGACGCGCTCCGTGACCTCCGTGAGCTCCATGAAGCGGCGCACCACGTCGCATCAGCTTGCCGAAGGGACTCCGCAGGATGCGCGGGCGCGACTTCTCGACGTGGTCGTAGACCCGGGCGAGCTCACGATCGAGGATGCCGTCGTAGTAGCGGAACTCGAGCAGCTGCGAGGTCGCGAGCTCGAGCACGAACGGCACGATCCGCGAGCCGCTCGGCTCGACGACGAGCGCGCTGTTCCAGTCGACGACGACGAGATCGTCGACGAGGTAGCTGAAGGCGTTCTTGAGGACGTCGTCGCGCGTGGCGTCGCTGAGGGGCTTGTCGCTCGTCTCGCCGAGGAGGAGCTTGGCGACCGCCTCCGAGCGCGACAGCTCGGCGATGCTCGCGCGATGTCCGTCCTCCGTCATCCTGGTGCCGGAGAGCTTCTCGACGAAGACGATCGTGTACGTCTCGCCCTCCGCCCACTCGTGCGGTTTCTCGATGCTGTCGCCGAGGCGATCGACCAGCTTCTTGCGGTCGACCTTGCCGCGCGCGTCGAGCTCAGGTGCGTCGTAGAGCGCATCGCAGAGCGGCGTGAGCTGCTCGAGGGTGGTGCCGGGCTCGATGTCGATCTCGTAGAGAAACGAGATCGCACCGAAGTCGAAGACGCGCGCCGTGCACGTCGCCTCGAGGTCGCGACCGAGCCTGGGCATGTGGATCGTGCAGCTGCCCACCGCGACCTCGAGCGGCCTGACGGGCATGAAGAGGCCCTCGGCCAACGGGCCGACGATCTCGACACGCTTCGCGGCGAGGGTCTTCTCGGCCACGTCGAGTGCGATCACGTCGCCTGCGTCGAAGACGCGATAGCAGAGGATCTTGCCACGTTCGATCACGGCGCCAACATAACGCGACAACCGCCCACCTTGCTCCTCGACCGCGCGAGGTCCACGCTTTGTTCATGTCCGCGCGTCGAATGCTTGCCGCCGGTACCGTGCTGGCGATCGTGGCCCTGGGCGTGCCGTACGCCGCACAGGCCGACAGCGCAGCGCCTGCGGCCCCCGTCGCCTCGGCCGCCGTTCCCGAGGCGCTGATGAGCGGGCTCGCTCAGCACGCTGCCCGCGTCGAGGAGATGAAGAAGCGCGGCGCGTTCACCTTGGCGGGCCTGCTCGAAGCCTTGAACGGCGACGGCAGGCCGACGGAGCGCAAGGAGGTCGTCCTCCGCTCGACCCCCACGCGCGTGCCGATGGACCGCGACATCAAGGTCATTCGCTACATCGAGGACGGCAAGGACAAGACCTTCGACGCCCAGGTCCGCGCGACCGAGCGTCGCGTGAAGCGGCTCGGCGACCCCGACAAGCAAGCCGAGGAGCGAAAGAAGGACCTCAGGCTGCCGTTCCTCGCGACGGAGCAGCCCCGCTACGTCTTCGGCGTCCTCGAGCGCGACGCGGCGCGGCCTTCACGCGTGCGCATCGGCTTCACGCCGAAGGTGCCGGCGGAGAACGCGATCAAGGGGTCGGCATGGGTGGACGAGGGCGAGCGCGAGGTGCTGAGCCTCGGCTTCTCGTTCAGCAAGAACCCCACGTTCGTCGACCACGTCGAGGTCAAGGTCACCTTCGGGCTTCCGACGGAGCTCGGGCGCGCCCCGTCGCAGCTGTCCTTCGACGGCCGCGGCGGCTTCCTCTTCATCCGGAAGCACTACCGCGGGAGCGCCACGATCACGGAGCCGAGCGTCGTCTTCTAGGGCGTGAGGTCGTGCACGTCGATCGGGCCCTTGCTCGTCACGATCCGGCGCACCAGCGTGTTCGCGACGGCATCGTCGGGGGCGAACGGGCGTAGGTCATCGAGCGCGCGCGAGAGCACGTCGCGCTCTCCGCAGGCGGCCATCCCGATCGCGCGGCCACGAAGGAGCGTCGCGGTGGCCGAAGCGACGTCGGTATCGCGCTTCGCGACCGAGACGCGCACGAGGCGCTCCTTGCCCGGTGTGAACGCCTCGAGCGCGCGACGCCGATCGCTCGCGCCGCGCGGCTCGGGCTCGAAACGCGTGGTCAGGCCGACGGGCACGAAGTGGCGCGCGAGCCCGCGATCCCAGCGAGGGTCGAAGCCGGCGAGCAGCGGGCGGTCGGTCGCGAGCGTCGTCAGCGACAGCTCCTCGGGCGTGCTGCCGAGCGCGATGTCGCGATAGAGAGGCGCGAGCTTCGGCTCGGCCTTGAGCGCGCGATCGGTCGCCCGCGAAGGCATGGAGAAGGTCGGCACGACCAGGAGATCGGCGCGCATCTCGCCGGTGGCGCGCGCGGCCGCGACCCGCCGCATGGTGACGGGGTCGGAGACGAGCACCACGGCGGCAGCCGGCGCCGCTCCCCACGCCACTTCGTTCCAGATGGTCGAGGCGCGCGGCGCACGCGTGTCACGCCGAGAGAGTGTCTCGTCGGCGGCACGCACCGGCAGCACGAGCTCGAGCACCACGACCAGCGCAGCGCTGGCGTGCGCGAACGGCACACGCGCCGTGCTGATCGCGATGACCGCCGAGGCGAGCGCGATCGCGGCAAGGACGTGCACGACTGACGTCGCGGCGAGGACCACCGAGGCGATGTGCGTCGGCGAGGCAGGGACGCGCAGCATGATGCCGACCACCCCGACGGCGACGACGCCGAGGAGCGAGGCCAGCCATCGACGTGCGGCAGGCACGAGCGCGGCGAGCACGGCGCCTGCGGCGCCGGCCACCAGGATGAGGGTGCCGACCTCCGCGAGCGCGAAGGCACCGATGGCCACGCGCGGCCCGGCCTGCGCGCCGATCGACGAGGCGAAAGGCCTCACGGCGGAGACGGCGATCTCGGGGACGCGACGCGCGAGCACGGCGCCGAGCGCGAGCGGCAAGAGCCCGAGCGCGAAGGCCGGGGCCGCGTGCACGAGCGCGCCACGGTCGAGGGCGCGAGCGCGCGCGGCTCGCTCGAGCCACGGCAGCGTGGCGACGACGGCCGCCGCGAGGACGAGCGGCTCGTAGCTCGCGGCGAGGCCCATCACGAAGGCGATCGCCGGGAGCTCGCCGACGTCGCTCTTCTCCGGGTCGCCTCGGCCCTGCGCGAGCGCCAGTGCCGCGAGCACGAGGAGCGCGCCGACCACCGTTCCGCCGGGCGCTGCCGCCTCGACCTGCCACGCCGGCGCGAGCACGGCAGAGAGCGCCGCGACCCCGCTCACCGCCGTGATCAGATGGCGAGACGCCGCGGCCGGGCGAACGGCGCGGGCGAGCCTCCTCGCGATGAGGAACGTGAGCGCGCCACAGGCGCCCGCGACGAGCGCGCTCGCGAGGCCGGCACGAAGCGCGCGTGTGCCGATCGGCGCGAGCATGAACGGCGCGGCCACGATCGCGTCGAGCGCACGAAAGACCCCGGTCCATCCGAGCCCGACGACGCGCACCACGGCCTCGTCGTGCGAGGCGGGAGCGGCCTCCGCGGCGCCGGACGCGCCCAGCGCGGCAGGCACGAGCGCACATAGAGCGAGCATCGCGCGGTCGAACCGCGATGTGGCGGGCTCCTCCACGGCCGCCCGACCTTAGCGGCGTGGCCGCGCCCCTGGAAAGTTTGTGAGGGCCGCCCCCTCAGAGCCGCGAGCCGAAAGGCGTCGCAATGGCGTCGAGCGAGCCGATGTCCTGGCTCTGGTCGTAGTCGACGGCGACGGGCCGCGGGCTGTCCTGGAGGAGCTCGACGACGGCTCCGTGCACGTTGTTACCGTTGTCGCTCTGGCCGGCGAGCACGCGGCGAGGCGCGTAGGGAAGGCGAATCGCCTCGGTGAGCTCGAGTTCCGGCCCGTCCGCTCCGTAGCTGAACAGGGCGGCCTCCTGGCCGGACGCGAGGTCGATGACACGGAGATCACCGCAGCACGACTGATCGGCCCCGTAGTAGCGGGCCTCGTTGCCGACGTAGGCGGACTTGCCGGCCGGGTCGATGATGAGCGACGCGGCGCGAGTGAGGCGGGCCGCGAGCGCGATGGACCTCGTCGGCTGGGTGAGCGCGCCCCCGGTAGCGTCGAAGAAGAGGAGGGCGCCGGTGGCCCACTCACCGTCGCTCTTCGCTCCGGCGACGACGACGGTCTTTCCGTCGGGCATGAAGCGGACGCCCCTCGCGACGTCGACCAGTGAGGCGAGCGCGGTGCTGTTCGCGCTGGGCGAGCCAACATCGTAGATGAACGCGTAGGGCGCCTCTCCGTTCTTCCCGTCGTCGTAGCTCCCGACCGCAGCGACATGCGCGCCGTCCGGGCTCGTCGCCATGGCCGAGATCGAGAGCGCGCCGCCCTGGAGGCCGGTCGGGAGCTCGGTGACGGCCATGGTGTCGATGTCCACGATCGCGAACGTCGTCTTCTTCGCACTGGCCGCCGGCGCTCCGAGGAGACGGTGCCCGTCGCCCAGCGGAAGCGCCGCCGCGAACGCGGATGCGAGAGATATGGTCTTCGACAGTCGGTGCGTGCCGGTCTCGATGACGGAGAGCTGGGCGGCCCCTCCTGCCCCGCCGCCGCCGGCGACCGGCGCCTGACCGGCCTGGACGAGCAGGAGACCGTCCGTCGTCACGTAGAGGGCCGAGGGCTTCGCGAGGGATGGGAGAGCGGGCGCGTCGAGCTCCACCATCCCGGGCTCGGCCTTGCTGGCGGACGCGAGGTCGAACATCCGCAGCTGGCCGTCGCCGCGATCGCCGGACGCGAAGTAGAGGAGACGCTTGCGCGCCGCGACCGGGACGGTGTCGCTCGTCGCGAGGCTCCAGCGGCGCCGCTCGCCGTAGCCGAGGAGGCGTCCGCTGCCTTCGCCGAGCTCGATCGTCACGTCGACGAGGTTCGACGTGTTGAAGTCGACGAACGAGTAGGGCCCCTTTTCCGTGGCGCTCGCGGTCTTCACGACGCGGCGCGAGGCGTCCGTCGCATCGACCACCGTGACGACGATCTTCGTGAGGCGTAGGTCCCCGGAGGGATCGAGAGTCGCCACCGAAGGCCAGCCCGCCTCGACGACCACGGTGCGCGGCCGCGGCGGCTCGACCGCGACGTCGCCGGCTCCACCGTCGGAAGCGGGCGATCCGGCCTCCCCGAAGCTCGCGCAGCCGCTCCCCGCCGTCAGGAGCGATGCCGCCGTGACGAGGGCAGCGACGGCGAGGACAGCAAAGAGAGATCGACGCACTGCCCACAAAGATACCCCAGGCGCGTGGTATATCCACCGTCCCATGGCACGGTTCATCGACGAGCTCAAGCGCACCCACCGTTGTGGAGACCTGCGCGCGACGGACGAAGGCAAAGAGGTCGTCCTCTTCGGTTGGGTCGCGAGCTATCGCGATCACGGAGGTTGCGTCTTCTTCGACCTTCGCGACCGCGAGGGCATCACGCAGATCGTCTTCGATCCGACCATCGAGGGCCACGCGCTCGCGAAGGAGGCCTACGAGCTCGCGCAGTCCGTGCGAACCGAGTGGGTCATCGGCGTTCGCGGCATCGTGACGAGCCGCGGCGGGAACAAGAACCCGAAGCTCCCCACCGGCGACATCGAGATCCGCGCCGTCGAGCTGACCGTCTTCAACAAGTCGGACACGCCGCCGTTCGAGATCCAGGACGAGATCGACACGGGCGAGGAGAAGCGTCTCCAGTACCGCTACCTCGACCTCCGCCGCGCGCCGCTCCAGAAGGCGCTCAGGGTCCGTCACCGCATCAACCAGACGGTCCGCGGCTACTTCGACTCGCAGGGCTTCCTCGAGCTCGAGACGCCCTTCATGGTGAAATACACGCCGGGCGGCGCTCGTAACTTCCTCGTCCCGAGCCGCATGAGCGCCGGGAAGTTCTACGCCCTCGCCGAGAGCCCGCAGCTCTTCAAGCAGCTCTACATGGTGGCCGGCTTCGACCGGTACTTCCAGATCGTCAAATGCTTCCGTGACGAGGCGCTCCGCGTCGACCGTCAGCCGGAGTTCACGCAGATCGACGTCGAGATGTCGTTCGTGAACCAGGACGACATCTTCCGCACGATGGAAGGCCTGATCTTCAAGATCTGGAAGGAGGTCGCCGGCATCGATCTCCTCGAGAAGTACCCGAGCGGCCGCTTCCCGCAGCTCCCGTTCTACGAGTCGATGGCGAAGTACGGCAACGACAAGCCGGACCTCCGCTTCGACATGCCCCACAACGACGTGACCGATCTCGTGATCGAGCACACGGGCGGCGGCATCCCCTTCTTCAAGGACATCGCCGAGAAGTTCACGAGCGGAAAGTACCGCAAGGACCTGCCGAGCGAGATCGTGAAGGCGATGCGCGTCCCCGCCGAGCATGCCGCGAAGCTCTCGCGCGCCGAGCTCGACAAGCTCGAGGACTTCGTGAAGGGCATGGGCTCGAAGGGCCTCGCCCGCGCGAAGATCGACGCCACCGGCGGATGGGCGCAGTCGCCGCTCGGCAAGACGGTGACCCCCGAGCTCCGCACCGCGATCAACGAGCGCGCGGGGGCGAAGGAAGGCGATCTCCTCTTCTTCCAGTTCGGCAAGGAGGCCATCGTTCAGACGGTCATGGCGAACCTCCGCGTTCACCTCGCGAAGAAGCTCGGGCTCATCCCCGACACCGGACACGGCGGTAAGTTCGAGCTCCTGTGGGTCATCAACCCGCCGCTCTTCGAGTACGACGAGGACACGAACCAGTGGGCCGCTGCGCACCACGCGTTCACTCGTCCGCACGACGAGTGCGTCGACATGCTCGACAAGGATCCGGGCAAGGTCCTCTGCTACCGCTACGACCTCGTGCTGAACGGCTTCGAGATCGGCGGCGGCTCGATCCGCCTCCATGATCCCGAGATCCAGGCGAAGGTCTTCCGCGCGCTCGGCATTTCCGACGAGGAGGCCCGCGAGAAGTTCGGGTTCCTGCTCGACGCGCTCCGCTTCGGCGCGCCGCCCCACGGCGGCATCGCCGTCGGTATGGATCGCCTCGCGATGCTGCTCTCGGGGGCGCAGAGCCTCCGCGACGTCATCCCGTTTCCGAAGACGCAGAAGGGCACCGATCAGATGACCGACGCGCCGAACAAGGTCGACGCGCAGCAGCTGAAGGAGCTCCACATCCGCGTCGTCGAACCGCCGGTCACGTGATCCGGCGCGCCGCGGCCGTCTCCGTCGGCCTTGTTGCCGTCGCGTGCATCTTGCACGTATCGGCATGCAAGGACGACGGCACGCACGTCTACCTCGGGCAGCTCTACGTCGAGGGGCGCGACTGCCTCGGTACGCCGTCGGCCGTCGACGTCATCTCGGGCGACGAACCGGGCGACTGCACGCCGATCTGCCTCGTGCAGAAGCGCGCGGAGGCCGGCAAGGCGATCTACGCCGCGACGATGTGCGGGCCCTATCCGGCGGGCGTCGAGTTCGACACCGCGGGCACCGACCCCGCGTGCCCGAAGGCGCTCGCGGCACTGTCGCGCGGCGACACGTGCCTCAGCGACGGCGGCACGACGCACCCGGCGCCGCCGGCCCCCGAAGCCGGCGCCGACGCCGCGCGCGACTGACTAGAGCTGGACGCGTCCCGACGGAGCGTCGACGCCGACGCTCTTCGCGGGATCGTGGTCGTCGCCGGAGTCGTCGCGCCACATCGAGTCGTGGCGCTCGTCCTTCGTGGGACCCACGGAGTAGGTGCCGCGCCCGCGAGCCTTGATGAACACACCGAGCGTCGGCGCGGTCTTCCGCGCGCCCGACACGTCCCCGGTCAAGGCGCTGCCGAATCCGTGGGCGGAGCTGGCGGCGAACGTGTCGTCGCCGCCGTCGAACGCGAGAAGCGCGATGCCGTTCGCGAGCCCACTGCCGAGCGACAATGCGCCGGCGCGAACGCGGTCGTCGCCGTTCTGGTCGAAGAAGATCGCGACCGAGAGATCGTTCGCCATGCCCAGGGATGCGCCTTGGTTCGGGAAGCCGAGATCGTAGCGATCGTTCCCGCCGCGGTCGGTGAAGAGCGCCACACCTTGGTGCACGCCCACTCCCTGCGCGTAATAGAGCGCGTCGTACCGGTCGTCGCCGGTGCCGTCGAGGAGCATGCCGACGCCCTGCACGAAGCCCACGCCCTGCGCGAACACGCCAGCCTGGTAGCGATCGTTTCCGCTCGCGTCGCGAAGGAGGCCGATGCCGCCCGGAAACGGGTGGCCTGCGTCGGGCCAGTCTGGCCTGTGTCCTGCGCCACATCCCTGCGCGAAGGAGTGATTGGCGGAGACCGGCGTGGCGGGCGGACCAGGAAGCTGATCGCTCGGAAAGAGCAGATCGCCGTCGAGTGATGGCTCGCCGGGGTTCGCGACGTAGACGTCGTCACCCGTGCGGTCGAAGAGCACGCCGACACCGCGCGCGAACCCATACCCCTGCCCCGCCTGATAGAGCACGTGGCGGTCGGCTCCCGCGTCGTCGAGCAGGAGCCCGAGTCCCCACGCGCCCGCGCCCTGCGAGAACCCTTCGGCCTCGTAGGTGTCGTCGCCTCCAGCGTCGTAGAGCACGCCTACGCCATGCGTGCCGGCGCCCTGCGAGGCGATGAGCGATCGGTAGACGTCAGACGAGCTTCCAAGATCGAAGAGCAGCCCGATTCCGAAGACGCCAGAGCCCTGCCGCCCCTTGCGCGAGAACGTGCGACCGTCCGGCGCGCGTCCGGCCCCGTCGCTCGGCAATCGCGCACCGTGCGCGTCTGCCGCGACCGGAACGGCGTGGTAGCCATACCTGTCGCGCCCGCCGAGATCGATCGCGACCGAGACGCGCCGCTTGCTCGTGCCCGCGGCGATCGGACCTTCGTAGGTGTCGTCGCCTCCGGTATCGAGGAGCAGCGCGGGAGCATCGTCGTCGGACGAAGCCCACCGGTCGTCGCCCGGCCCCCGGAGGACGATCGCGCCGAGCGGCGTGGCGAAGTCCTTCGAAGGGACCGCGAGGCCGGTGAATCGCCGTAGATCTGCGCCTTCGACCGCGAGCGCGACGCGCGCTGCCGCGCGTGTGATCTCGGTCACGTCGACGGACTCGAACGTGTGCTCCGTGTCGGCTGACCACTCGAAGTGGCGAACCCCCATCAGCCACGACGGGACAACCGACAGCGTGTGGATCGCCGTCTCATCCAGTCGATAGGACGCCGCGACCGCCGCGTTCGCCGAGGCAATCGCGCGAACGATCGGCACGAGCGCGCGTTGCAGCTCGAGCGGTACGCCCGTCACCTCGCTCTCCACGGAGGGCGCTTGCCGGAGCTCACCGAGCGCGAGGGCGAGTGGAGCCGTGCTCGGCGGAAGCTCGTAGGCATGCGCATCCACGCACACCGTGATGGGCGCGTCGCGGAGGGCCGAAGCGCTCAGGATCGCCTGCGTGACCGGGGTCTTCGACGCCACCGACGCATCGAGAGCGTCGGTCGCGGCGCTCGCCCACCTCGGCATCGCGAGGGGCGTCCGCACGGCGCCGCGCCAGGCGGCGAGGATGCGAGGGTCCTTCGCGTCGAGCTTGCTGAGCGCGAGCGTGTCGGTCGACACCCCGAGGGTGCAGCGGTCCTTGTCGAGGAGTGAGAGCGACTCGTCGAGCGCGTCTCGCGCGCGAAGGCTCGCGCACTCGGTCACGACGAAGGTGAGAGCGGCGCCGCTCGCCACGCACGTCGGGGCGCTCATTCCAGGGATGGGGATCGCCGCGCCGGTCGTGCCGCCGTCGTCGCCGCTCGCGCTCGTGCCGGCGTCGAGCGAAGGCTGCGCCGGCGCTCCGCACGCCGCCACCGGCGCGAGAAGGAGCGCGAGCCGGAGGAACGAGACGGCTCTCACGACCCGTGGAACGGCAGATCGCCACGGAGCATGAGCCGGCGCGCCCGGCGCCGGCCGCCGCGCCCGAGCTCAGCGGCGGAGGAGCGCGCGGAGCACCGCCATCGGGTCGAAGCCGAGGGTCTGCGAGACGTCGTCGCCGACCATCTCGCCGAGGCGCTTGCGCGCATGGACCATGAACGGCTCGAGGCGGCGGAACGAGTCGCTCTTGCCGACCAGCGTTCGGAAGCCCTCGAACGCGAAGCGCGCGCCGTCCGCGCCGAGCGCGAGGCGAACGCCGATCGGGATCGGCGACAGGATGAGGTCGCGCACCACCGACGCACGGCCCCACGCTCCCGGACGCGCGTCGACCTGCAGCTCGCGGAAGCGATCGACCTCGGCGAAGCAGCCCATCGCGACGGGCGCGTACTCCTCCTCGACGGCGCGTGCGAGGTGGCGATAGTCGCGCCGCCAGTCGCCCGAGAGCACGCCCATGCGCGGCCGCAGCTCCTCGGGCCCCGCGAGCACGTCGAAGCCCTGACCACGCCGGCGCGCCACACCTGCCGTCCACAGCTCGCCGTGGCGGAAGAGGCCGAGCACCATCGCGTGACCGTCGGGGCACACCGCGTCGAGCGAGCGACGCACCATCGGCTCGGTCGGAGGCGGTACGCCCTGGAGGCGCTTCGGCCAGCGCTCGACGGCGCCTTCCTGGATCATCTCGCGGACGATCTGCACGACGAGGAGCGCCTGGGACGTGATGTCGTCCTGGCGCTTCAGCCTCGCGCCGAAGCGCTCCATGATGTCCTCGAGCGCGCCGGCCCTCGCCGCGAGCGCCCAGCTCGCGTGGTGAGCCTCGGCGAGCTCGGCGAGCGGAATCGGCCACGCGCCGCGCGGATCGAGCCGCCCGGTACGCGTGTGCATGAGCTTCCGGAGCTTCCCGTCCTCGTGGATGGCAATCACGCCGCCGCGCGGGCGGGTCGCCTCGCGATCGGGCGTTGCACGGGGTTTCCAGAGATCGAGGAAGCGAGTCCACGTCTCGGTGGTCCACCCCTCGAATCGAACGTCCGCCGTCAGCACGCCCCTAACCTACCCGAGATTGGAAAAGCCGCGAGCCCGTGGTCTACTCCGATGCGGCCGGGCCCCTGCTCGGAGGGGGAAGCCGCAAGGACCCCGCTCCGTATCAGCGTAGGTTCGAACTTCAAACACGGGATAGAGCAGGAGGCGACGTATGCAGGGTGGATGGCAGCCCCCGCCAGGGGGAGGAGGATACGGTGCACCGCCTCAGGGTGGTGGTTACGGACAGCCGCCGCCGGGAGGCGCGCCGCCCGGTTACGGAGCCGCTCCGCCGAGCATGGGGTTCGCCCCCAACCCGTACGGTGCACCGCAGGGTGCGCCCGGAATGATGTCCGGCTCGTTCGGGAACTACGAGTTCAACGAGATGGAGAACTCCATCATCGACAAGACCGCGAGTCGCGCGAAGCTCTGGGGAATCATCTCCATCGTCTTCGGCGTCCTCAACTTCATGTCGAGCTGCGGCGGGTTCGCGAAGGCCGACATGTTCCTGAACCTGCCCACGGGCATCGTCGGGATTGTGGTCGGTATCGCCTTCCTGGGCGTAGGTAACTCGCTCAAGATGGTCGTGCAGACCCAGGGCAACGACCTCATGCACATGATGCAGGCGCTCCAGAAGATGGGCAGCGCCTTCATGGTCCAGATCGTCGTGACGATCATCGGATTCGTTCTTGCCCTGCTGATCTTCATGCTCGTAGCGTTCGTGCTCGTCGCCGCTGCGGCTTCGAGCTGAGGTAGCCACCCGCGCACGCGCGCAGGTCACCCTGATCTGAGAACGCGCGATGTCAGAACGCACAGTCACGGCCGAGTCGCTCTTCCGCGAAGTCTTCCTCCCGCTCTACCCGGAGGAGGCGCGGAGCGACCTCGGCCGTGCGCGTTCCATCGACGCGAATCCCGCGAACAACCCGGCCATCCTCGCGCACCTCGGCGAGGCTGCCGCCGTGTTCGCCGCGAACGCGCCGGTCGCGCTCGGCCTCACCACGCTCGACCTCGACTACACCGACGCGAGCGTCCACCGCTTGTCGGCCGCGCTGACGCCTGCGCAGCGCGATCGCCTGATGGCCATGGGCGAGCCGGGCACCGCCGACAACGCGCTCTTCAACCTGGTGGTGCACGGCGCCTCGTACATCGGCGCCTGCATCGTGCGCTCGCACGGCGGGCAGTGGTCGGTGCGCCAGCCGCTCTGGGAGAGCCTCGTCTACCTCGAGTCGCATCTCGGGCAGGGCGAGCTGCCGGTCTTCCACTGGTGGCTGAAATCGCTCGCCGACGACGCGACGATCACGCTCGCCGATCGCTACCGCACCCATGTCGAGGTGCCGCGCGCGAAGCCCGAGGAGCTGCCGGTGATCATCGCCGGCGAGCGCAAGCTCCCGCGACTCAAGCGCCCCCGCTACGATGTATTTTACAAATATCTCCGCGCGCACCTGACCGAGCTGCGCGACGTCGGCGAGGACTTCCCGAGCCCCGAGCGCTTCGAGGAGCTCGGCTTCGAGCAGCTCTCGTTCCTCGTGGTCGGCGGCGGGCGAATGGTGCTCGTGTGGGGCCACAACGAGCACGGTCTGCATGCCTTCTGGATGGGAAAGGCGGGCTTCGAGAAGTCCGCGTTCTGGCCGTGCGACAAGTTCCCGGAGCCCATCATTCGCTCCTCCGGAGGCGACAAGCTCGAGGTGCTCATCTCGCAGAACGGCGAGGTGCGTAGCTTCGAGCTCCTCTGGTGGGGACCGTGAACGCGCTCCGCGAGTGGCTCCGCCGACTGCTCGCAGGCAAGACCGAGCGTCGCCTCGCGACGGTCATCCTCGTCACCACGATGGTGCCGCTCGCAGCGGCCCTCTACCTCGCCACGTCGATGTTCCGGCAGGCTTCGGCGATCTGGTTCAACCCGGAGATCGGCGAGCAGCTCGACCGCGGCGTCGACGTCTACAAGGACTACGTCCGCGCCATCAAGGACGACCTGAAGCACCAGACGGTCGCCATCGCCGCCGACCCGGTGCTCCGCGAGGCCGCGAAGAAGCGCAACGTCGAGACCATCGAGTCGGAGATCGACGCGATGTTTCCGCACTTCCCCGAGCTCGTCTCGCTGGCGGTGGAGGACACGTCGGGGCAGGTCCTGTCGCGCCGCGATCGCGGTCGGCCCGTCGACACGGCGACCGAGCGCAGCCTCGAGGTGCGCCGACCCCTGACCGACGACGCCGACGCGCCGATGCTGGTCGCCTCGTTCGCGGTGTCACGCAAGCGCCTCGACGAGCTCGAGAGCGCAGGCGTCGTCGTCGCTCGCTACCATCAGCTCGAGGCCTCGCGCGCGGACCTCTACCAGGGCTATCTGCGCGTGTTTGCGCTGCTGCTCGGCATCACCGCGGCGATGACGACCATCCTCGGCGCCGCCCTCGCGCGCGGCCTGACGAAGCGCATCAATCGCCTCGGCGCCGCGATCACCGTCGTCGCGCAGGGCGACCTCTCGGTCCGCGTCCCCGTCACGGGCACCGACGAGCTCACCGAGCTCGCGCGCACCTTCAACCGCATGATCGCGGAGATGGCCCAGTCGCGCGCCCGCATCGAGTTCCTCCAGCGCGTCGGCGCGTGGCAGGACATGGCGCAGCGCCTGGCGCACGAGATCAAGAACCCGCTCACGCCCATCCAGCTCGCCGTCCAGGAGTGCCACAAGAAGTACGTCGGCGACGACGCGCGCTACCGGCAGCTGCTCGACGCGACCCTCGAGATCGTCGAGGAGGAGGTCGGCACGCTGCGCCGGCTGGTCGGCAACTTCTCGAACTTCGCGCGCCTCCCGCACGCCGAGCTCACGCCGGCGAACCTCTCCGACTTCCTCCGTGACTGCGAGGCTCACCTCGGTCACCTCGAGGATCCGTCGCTCGGCGAGGGCTCGAGCGACAACGAGCCCATCCCCGCGCAGAACGTGGAGATCCGCTGGGAGGTGCCCGAGCACGAGATCACCGTCGCGGTCGATCGCCAGATGCTGCGGCGGGTGCTCGTGAACCTCGTCCGCAACGCCGTGCAGGCCATCCGTGACGCGCAGAAGCGCAAGTCGTCGCCGGGCGTCGACATCGACGCCGAGAGCCGAGGCGTCCTCGGGCACGTCGTCGTGAGCGCAGAGCGCGAGGGCGACGGCGCGCGCATCGTCGTCGAGGACGACGGACCGGGCATCGCCGACTCGGTGCGCGGTCGCATCTTCGACCCCTATTTCACCACGAAGACGGACGGTACGGGCCTCGGGCTCGCGATCGTGAAGAAGGTCGTCGTCGAGCACGGCGGCGAGATCGAGGCGACGGCCAGTCGACGCCTCGGCGGTGCGCGGTTCGTCGTCCGGCTTCCGGGCATCAAGATCCTCTCGATCGCCGAGGCCGCCAGGGAGGCGCGCGAACGCGCCAAGAAACAGGGCGTCGAGACGGTCGAGCCGCCCTCCTGAGCGACGTTTCTCTCGCGCGCCGAGCCGTAGCGCTCGGTCTGCGCTATGGACTGGGACATGGCGGACTCGGCGGAACAGGCGACACCTTCGGGCGGGACGGCGGCCTCCGAGCGCGCGCACACGCTGCGAATGACGCTCGTGGTCATAGCGCTCGCCGCGGGCTTCGCGTTCGTCCCGCGCGCGACGCAGAGCTGCGGCAAGGCCACGGGCACGGAGGAGGCCCCCGACTTCACGGCCTCGGTCGTCGCGAACCCGCTCGATCCGAAGCGGCCGACGATCACGATGAGCGCGCTCCGTGGCCATCCGGTCGTTCTCGACTTCTGGGCGACGTGGTGCGGGCCGTGCCAGGCCGAGGCGCCGATCGTCAACGGCCTCGCGCAGCGCTTCAAGGACAAGGGCCTCGTCGTGATCGGCGTGAACACGAGCGACGCGGAGGGCCTCGCGGCGCGCTACGCGGTCAAGAAGGGCCTCTCCTTCCCGATCGTCTACGACGAGGGGAACGCCATCGCGAACAGGTACAAGGTCGACAACCTGCCCACGCTCATCGTGGTCTCGAAGGACGGCAAGATGGTCGCCGTCCGGCACGGCGTGACGAGCGACGCGGACCTCGAACGTCTCGTCCGTCAGGTGCTCTGAGCGACCTGCTTCGAGGCCCGCATCGGCAAGAAAAAACGGGCTCCCGTGAGATCGTTCACGCCGCAATAGAGGTCGGTGTCGAACGTCTCCTTCAGCGTCTTCCAGGTCATGACCTCCTCGACCGTTCCGGACGCGACGACACGACCGTCCTTCATGAGGACGATGCGATCGGCGAACTGAGCGGCGACGTTCAGGTCGTGCATGACGATGAGGCACGCGAGCTCGCGCCCCTTCACCTCGCTCGCGAGTAGCTCGTAGAGGTCGAGCTGGTGGCGCACGTCGAGGAACGCGCCCGGCTCGTCGAGGAGGAGCACCTTCGGCTCCTGCACGAGGGCACGGGCGATCCCGACGCGTTTCTGCTCGCCGCCGCTCAGCGCGTGCGCCGGACGTCGCGCGAGCGAGACGAGGTCGCAGCGCTCGAGCGCCTCGCCGATGATGACCTCGTCGCGCTCGGTCGGACGCATCCACGCGCCCTGGTGGGGCGCGCGCCCCATCGCGACGACCTCGCGCACCGTGAACCCCATCTGGTGCTCTTGCTGCTGCTCGACGACGGCGAGACCGCGCGCCACCTCGGCGCGGCTCAGCGAGGCGACGTCGCGACCGAGCAGCTGCACGTCGCCGCCTGTGACGCCCAGCAGGCCGGACGCCACTCTGACCAGGGTCGTCTTTCCGGCCCCGTTCGGACCGAGGACGCAGACGAGCTCGCCAGCGCCGACTGTGAGCTCGACCTCGAGCAGCTGGCTCTTCGGGGAGGCTTCGCCTGAGCTCGGCACGGGCATGTAGCCCGCGGTAACCTTGCGTAGCGATAGACAATCTCGCACGTTCCAGGCCTCTGGGGCGTCGCGTCGAGAAGACTCCTCGCCGCGGCGCGTTGATGTATCTTGGTGTCAGGAGCTCACGTGGATACCAAGCCCCAATCCGACGCTACGACGGCGGCGCAAGCAACCGCGGAGAAACCGCGTCGAATCATCAAGCGGTATTCGAACCGGAAGCTCTACGACACCAAGGACAGTCGCTACGTCACGCTCCTGCAGATCGCGGAGATGGTTCGCACCGGCGAAGAGGTGCAGATCATCGACAACAACACGAAGGAGGACCTCACCGAGGTCACCCTCGCGCAGATCATCTACGAGGAGCAGAAGCAGAAGGCGTCCAGCCGCAACGTCCCTCTCCAGACGTTGAAAGAGCTGATCCACCAGCGCACCGAGAAGGTGCTGAGCGATCTGCGCGAAGGGCCGATCGGTCGGCTGATCCCCGGAAGCGCGAAGAGCGAGCCGCCCAAGCCCGGCTCCGAGACGACCGAGGCCGCTGCGGCTCCCTCCGCCGAAGCGTCGCGCACCGAGAACGGCACCGCCGACACGGGGTCCAAGCAGAGCCTCGTCGATCAGGCCAAGGGCACGTTCGAGGAGTGGCAGCACAAGATCGACGAGCGCGTGAAGGCGGTGGTCCCGAACATCCTCCCCTGGCAGCAGCTCCAGCACGAAGTGAAGCTCCTCAACGCGCGCGTCGAGGAGCTCGAGGCGAAGCTCGAGGCGAAGCTCGAGTCGATCTCGAACGACCGCAAGGAGTGAGGGGGCTACGGCCCCCGATCGAGTGCTCCAAGTGCTCGAACCGATTGCCAAATTGTCGGGCTAGATCTTCGGAATAGCAGCCTTAACCTCGGTGTTGCACTGACCGAGAAAGGCCTGCTGAACCCCGATGAGCTTGTCCTCCAGCCCTCCGGCTACCGTAAAGAAGAAAGAAATCGATGGGTTCGCCGAGGATGCCGTCGGGCACCTCGACGCGCTGTACGCGGTCGCGTGCAAGCTCACGCGTAACCCGTCGGAGGCCGAGGATCTCGTCCAGGACACCCTGCTCAAGGCGATGCGGGCGCGGGAGCAGTTCCACGCCGGTACGAACCTGAAGGCATGGCTCTTCCGGATCCTCACCAACACCTTCATCAACAAGTACCGTCGCGGCGGTCTCGAGCGCTCCGTCCTCGAGGGGCCGGACGCCGACCCCTTGGTCGATGGGTGGGTGAGCGCGTCGACGATGCGTCACCTCCGCGACCCCGAGGCGACGGCGCTCCAGCCGATCGTCGAGGGCGAGGTGCAGCGGGCACTCGATGCGCTCCCGACCGACTTCAAGATCGCCGTGATTCTGTGCGACGTGGAGGAGTTCAGCTACGAGGAGATCGCGCAGATCATGGGGTGCCCCATCGGCACCGTGATGAGCCGCCTGCACCGCGGGCGTAAGCTCCTCCAGCGATCTCTCTACAATCACGCGCTCGCTCTCGGTATCGTGAAGGGCGAACCCATGAGCGAAGCACGCGAAGTCGTGAAGAAGGACGAGGTCCCCGCGGATCTCGCCGCGTTCCGTGCGAAGAAGAGGGGAGCCGCCTGAGAATGTCCGCCGAGACACAGCAGCCCTGCAAAGAGGTGAGCCTCTTGCTCGGAGCGCACCTCGATGGCCAGCTCGACGCCGTGCGAACGCTCGAGGTGGAGGACCACATCGGTGCGTGCGAGGTCTGTCGCGAACGCCTCGCCCTCGACCGCGCCCTGCGCGGCTCCCTGAAGAAGGCCGTGAAGACGACCGCGCCGGAGGACGTCCGCGCGCGAATGCTCGCCGCGATGGTCGGCGAGAGCGCGAGGCAGTCGGCCCGCGAGAGCGGTAGCGAGCTCGAGACGGACGCGCAGCGCGACTCCGCCCTCGATGCCACGGCGGGGCGCGCGAGCAGCGCGGGCCGTCGGCCGTCGATGCTTCGTCACTGGCGCACGATGCTTCCGCTCGCGAGCGCTGCCGCGCTGGTGATGGCGTGGGGCGCAGCGGGCAAGCAGCCCGTCGCGCAGGGCTCCGGCGACACGATGGTGCCCGCCGGCCTGAGCGACGATCTCCTCCGCGGCTTCGTCGCGCAGCACAAGCATCCGCTTCCGCCCGAGCAGCAGGATCCGAAGCAGGTCCGCCAGTTCGAGCAGTACGTCGGCGTGCCGGTTCACGTCCCGAATTTCCCGCAGAAAGGCGGGCAGAACGCTCGCTTCGTCGGCGGCCGTATCCTGCCCATGCAGGGCGGAGAGCGCGCGGCGATGCTCCAGTACGAGCTCCAGCAGGGCAACGGCGGCGGTGTGCAGCGCGTCACCGTGTTCGTCTACGACGCGAGCAAGGTCCAGATCGGCGGAGCGCACCTCGCGCCGCGCGCCGTCGGCACCTCCGAGGTCCGCACGGGCCGCGCCGACGGCTACTCGATCGCCGTCACGCAGCACGCCGGCGTCGGCTACGCGATGGCGAGCGACATGGATCCCGAGAGCTCCGCGAGCCTCATGGCCGTCGTCGACCGCGGCGAGTAGCGCTCAGCGCGCAGCGGCGAAGCCGCCCTTGCGAGGGTCGGCAGCGGCGAGGACCTTCACGGGTCCGCCGGGCGTGCGCTGCCAGGCGATCATCTGGACGGCGGAGCCGGTGAACGGCTCGTCGCTGACGGTCTCGCCACGCGCACGCAGGCCGTCGCGCACGTCGGGAGCGACGTCGGGGTCGACGAGGAGAGTCGCGCCTTGCGTGTGCACGCGCGGATGCGAGACGCACGCGCTCGGGTCGAGGTCGAAGAGGAGGCGCGCGAGCGCCGCCTGGGTCGCTCCCGTCGCGATGCGCGTTCCGCCGGAGCCGCCGAGCGCGAGGATCGGAACGCCGCCCTCGGTGATGATCGTGGGCGTCATGCTCGAGACCGGACGCGCGCGAGGACGCGCGCGATTCCGGCCGCCGTCCTTCTGACCGAAGCTCGCGGCGTCGGCGGCGGACGTGAAATCGTCGAGCTCGTTGTTGAGGAGGATGCCGGTGTCGCCGGCGACGATGCTCGCGCCGAACGGGCCGTTCACCGTCGTGGTGAGCGACACGACGTTGCCGGCCGCATCGACCACGATCACGTGGCTCGTCCCCTGCTCCTTCGTCTTGAACTCGACGGGAGCGTGCGTCTTCATGGGGTCGATGCGTGCACGCCGAGCCGCGATTTGCGCGGGTTCGAGCGCATCGGCAAACGCCTTGTCGACAGTCGCGTCGAGGTCGGGGTCACCCGCGGAGCGGGCGCGGTCCGCGGTGGCGCCGCGCATCACCTCGGAGACGGTGTGGAGGTACGCGCTCGAGCCGAAGCCGAGCGGCACGAGCGCGGACGAGCGGCTCGCGCCGTACATCGAGAGCGTCTCCATCAGCATGAGCCCGCCCGCGGAGGGCGCGGGCATCGTGTAGATGGTGCGGCCGTCGATGGTGCGCGTGAGCGGCGCACGCTCCTTCACCGCGTAAGAGGCGAGATCCTCGCGCGTCATCGTCCCGCCGGCGCCACGGACGGCGTCGACGATCTTCTGGGCCGTCGGGCCCTCGTAGATCGACTTCTTCCCCTCGGCTCCGAACCTGAGCAGCGTCGCCGCGAGCTCGGGCCTCCGTACGTGGGCTCCGAGCGCAGCAGGCTGGCCACCGGGGAGGAACGTGGACGCGAGCGACGGGAGCGTCTGCACGCGCGCCTTGAAGAGCGAGGCGACCTCGGTCGCGTGCCTGCTCGCATAGAAGCCGTTGTGCGCGAGGGAGACGGCCGGCGCCGCGGCCTCCGAGAGCGTGCGCTTGCCGAAACGACGCGACAGGAGCTCGAGCCCGGCAGGCTCGCCGGGCACGCCCACGGACCCACCACGCGGCCCCGTCCAGCCGAAGCGATCGAGCGGCGGAGGGTCGGTCGGCTTCTTCGGCGGCGAGAGGACCTCGGCCGAGTACGAGGCCGGTGCCGTCTCGCGGAAATCGAGGACGGTGACCTTGCGGTCGGCCGCGGTGTAGACGAGCGCGAACCCGCCTCCGCCGATGCCGCTGGCCGAGGGGTTGACGACACCAAGCGCGAGCGCAGCGGCAACGGCGCCGTCGGCGGCGTTTCCGCCCGCCGCCATCACATCGAGGGCGGCCCGCGTAGCATCCGCATGGTCCGAGGCCACCGCGGTGGCCCGGCCTTCCGCGCTGGGCGGGTAGGCGGCGGACGAAGCCGAGGGGAACGCGGCGGCGTGAATCGCGACGATCGCGACTCCCGAGAGGAGGATCGCGAGGCGCCCCTTGGAAGGGCACCGCCACCGCACTAGGCTGCTGACCGAGGAAATTCGCATATGCGGTTCGTCTACGTGATGGATCCGATGGAAGGCGTTCTGCCGGACAAGGATACGACTTTTGCGTTCCAGCGGGCGGCCCAGGCGCGCGGTCACGAGTCTCTCCACTGCCTGCTGAACGATCTGTTCGTGAAGAACGGCGATCTCTACGCCCGCGTCCGCCCGCTGAAGGTGAGCGACACGCCCCCGCACGCCGTCTTCGGGTCGTTCGAGGAGGTTCGCCTGGCGGACGTCGAGGCGGTCTTCATCCGCAAGGACCCGCCGTTCGACACGCCCTACCTGTACGCGACGCTCATGCTCGAGCGCGTCCGCGGGCGCACCGTGATCATGAACGATCCGCGCGGGCTCCGTGACGCGAACGAGAAGCTCTACGCGCTCCACTTCGCGAAGCACATGCCCCGCACAGTGGTGACGTCGAACGAGGAGCAGATCTTCGCGTTCGTGAAGGAGGTCGGGGGGCGCGGCGTCATCAAGCCGCTCGATCTCGCGGGCGGCTCGGGCGTGATGATGCTCTCGCCCGACGACAAGAACGCGCGCGCCATCATCCAGCTCATCACCGACGAGGGCAGGCGCCTCGCGATGGTCCAGGAGTTCCTCCCCGACGTCGTGAACGGCGACAAGCGCGTCATCGTGCTCGACGGAGAGGTCCTCGGCGCGATCAACCGCGTCCCGCGCAAGGACGACTTCCGCTCGAACATCCACGTGGGCGGCAGCGTCGAGAAGTACACGCTCTCTCCCCAGGAGCTGGCGATGATCGCCGACGTCACCCCGCGCCTGAAGCAGGACGGCCTGATCTTCGTCGGCCTGGACGTCATCGGCGGCAAGCTCACCGAGGTGAACGTGACGTCGCCGACCGGCATCCAGCAGCTCAGCCAGCACGAAGGCCGCGACGTCGCGGTCGACGTCATCAAGTGGGTCGAGCGGGCGGCGAACGACTACCGCCCCACGCTCAAGAGCATTCCGGCGACCTGAGTGAGCGGATGCCCGTAACCGTCGTCGTTCGAACGGCGAGCGGCCCGAACGCCGGCGCCGAGCCCTCGCTCACGTTCGACGGCTCTCGCGTCGTCATTGGACGCGGCGCCGGCAGCGACGTGCGCCTGCCCGACCCTAGCGTCAGCACCAGGCACGCGACGATTCGCGCGACCGGGAACGACTTCGCGATCGTCGACGAGGGGAGCACGAACGGCACGTGGGTCGGCGGCGTGCGGCTCAATCCGCAGTCGCCGCGCGCCGTCAAATCCGGCGACCTCGTGCGAGTCGGCCGCGTCTGGCTCGAGCTCGTCATCGGACACAAGACCGCCACGCCCGACCTCGGTCTCGCGACGCGCGATCTCGCGTTCGCGCTGGTGCAGCGGGCAATGAACGCGGTCGGTGACGACACGGCCCCGAAGGTTCGCGTCGCCGAGGGGCCCGACATCGGCGAGGAGATCCTCCTCGCCGAGGAAGGGCGCGCGTACGTGATAGGACGCGCCGAGACCTGCGACCTGCCGCTCGCGGATGCCGACGCGTCGCGCGAGCACGCCGTCGTCGCGCGCCGTGGCGGCCAGATCCTCCTCCGCGACATGAGCTCACGAAACGGCGTTTTTCTCGGTGAATCGAAGCTCGCTCCGGACCGCGACATCGTGTGGCGCGCGCCGACGATGGCGCGCATCGGGATCACGGTGCTTGCGCTCGACGAGCCCGTGAGCGCGGCGCTCGCGGAGCTCGAGGCCGCCGCGGACGAGGCGATGCGCGAGGAGGACATTCCGCCACAGCCGAGCCGCGAGCCGGAGCCGGCCCCCGAGCCTGCCGTCGTTCAGCCGCCCGTCTCCGCCCCGAGGTCGACGCGCGGTCCCTCCTCGCGCGGCCCCTCCTCGGCGGCGGCACCGTCGCTGTCCGGCGCCGCCCCGATCGCCGAGATCGCCGCCGATACCTCGCAGATGACGCGCGTCGCTCGACCGCGGAAGGGCTGGACGATGACCGACGTGCTCGTCGTGACGCTGGCGGTCGGCGTGATCGCGGCGAGCATCGCCGGGCTCGTGTGGGTGCTTCGCTGACCGTGTGACACTGACGGCTTGCCCCTGTCGTCCATTCGCGTGACAGGAAGCCACGCGACGACGCCCCTTCACGCCGGTATCATGGGAGGTAATGCGCCATTTCGACCGTTCCGTGATCGTGAGCACCCTGGGCCTCGTGGCCGCCGCCAGCGCGCTGGTGATGGCCTGCAACACGAGCGACCCGGGAGCCGCCGCCGACGACGCAGGGGCTCCGACGGACGAGACGGGCACCACGACGCCGCCGGGGCCGCTCCCGGACGGCGCAGTCCCCGACGCGGACGTGGTGCCGCCGCAGACCTGCGCGAAGGCCGCGGACTGCCCCTCCGGCGTGTGCAACCTCGCGACGAAGGCGTGCATGGCGGCGACGTGCAAGGACGGCGTGAAGAACGCCCTCGAGACGGACATCGACTGCGGCGGCGCCTGCGCGAAGTGCGATGCGCTCAAGGGCTGCGCGCTCGCCAAGGACTGCGTCAGCGGCGTCTGCGCCGACCCCGACGGCAAGGGCAAGAAGTGCCAGGCGCCGACCAGCACCGACGGCGTGAAGAACGGCAACGAGACCGGCGTCGACTGCGGCGCCACGGGCAATCCCACCTGCGCCGACGGACAGACCTGCGTCGTGCGCGACGACTGCACGAACAAGTACTGCAAGGCGGGCGTCTGCACGGCGGTCACCCCCGACGACGGCGTCCAGAACGGCACCGAGACGGACGTCGACTGCGGCGGCCCGGGCGCGAAGCCCTGCGACGACAACCTCGTGTGCGCCGCCGGCACCGACTGCACGAGCATGGTCTGCATGGACGCAGGCGCGGGCCTGCGCTGCCAGCCGCCGAGCTTCACCGACGGCGTGAAGAACGGCACCGAGACCGACCTCGACTGCGGCGGCAACCCCGCGTACCCGTGCGCGACGGGCAAGAGCTGCAAGGTCGGCGGCGACTGCACGAGCCTCGGCTGCGACTACACCTTCAAGTGCGCGCCCTCGCAGAGCTGCACGGCTCACTACGGCGGCGACACGTGCGGTACCGGCGGCGCGGGCGGCTATCCCGGCGAGGCCGCGGCGTGGGAGAGCTGCTGCACGACCCTCCCCGTCACGACGGCATCCGGCGGCACCGTT
>Ga0105047_10001248_pt1 | contig 45247 bp, 33 predicted proteins | sample MAT04_FD_78384 | JGI IMG/M metagenome (GOLD analysis project Ga0105047, IMG submission 78384) | Freshwater microbial communities from Lake Fryxell liftoff mats and glacier meltwater in Antarctica - MAT-04 (megahit assembly) | ecosystem: Environmental > Aquatic > Freshwater > Ice > Liftoff... | reverse complement strand
GTGGCGGGCGACCTCGACAGCAACATAGACGTCAACTCGCCGATGTTCCGGCGCTACGGGCAATCCGACATCATGAATAGCCTGATTGTGGGTTGTTCCTGGGAGACTTCCTACTGCAAGTTGCTTGATCAGCTGAACAGCGGTGGTTCGCTCAGCGACATCACTTCGACCGCGAAGCTGATGCCCGGCAGCTATTCCCCTTGGATCTACGGCGGCGACGAGATGCTGCTGCGACTTGACCAAGCTCAGGCCAAGGCTGGCTTCTACGCTGGTATGGCCCTCAGGGAGTCGCGGGCGAGCGGGCTTGGTTCGCCCGATTACATCGTTGTGGATGGCGACGTGATTGTCGGACCGGGTGTTGGCGCCGGATTTGGCGGCCTGTTCATCTTCAGTCGTAGCGGGACGGTCTTCAACGCAGGTCAGGCCAACCTTGGGACCACTAGCTACTCGGTGTCGGTGCGGGCTGGTTGGCTCAAGAGCGGGAACGGTAGGCCTACTGAAGACGAGGTGGATTCGTTCCTGGCGGGACCGGCTGTCTCAGCGAGTGTGTCCGCCTTCGTCGCGGGTTCCACGGTTGTCAACTTCGGCGGTACCTCCGATGAGTTCGGCCTCTCGACGCAGCCCGGACTCTCCTTAGCTCTCGCCTGGGCCATAGAAGCCCCCTATGTCACCGGCGGCTGGGGTGTCTAGGTAGTGACAGCGATGATTCTGTTTCAACTGCTCTTCGGGGCCATGTCGGTGTACATGGGCCTGCGCCCTACGATTCTGAAGGGTATAGCGGCGTCGCGGGAGAGGGCTGGGATGTCGCCCAATCTGAGGAGCATGAGATGGTCGGCTTTGCTGGGAGGGGGCTTTTTTGTGGTGTTTTCACTTGCGCAGATCTGCCAGTTGCTCGCTGAGTAGTTGTCTTGCTCGGTAGTCGGCGGGCGTCGTCGACGCTCCTGGGAGCGGCTGGCCGTGGCATGCTCAACGACGTGGGCGTGTCTGCTTCGATTGAGTCTGCGACCTGGAAACACGCGTCCGCGCGTTTTCGGTCGCCGGCCGCCCGTTCAGGGATGGCGAGTCGGGGTCGAATGGCGCGTTGTCGCAGGTCACGTCGTGCGGCATCTACGACATGGGCGCCGGTTCGTGTCGGATGCTCAGTGTTCCTCAACAACCGCTACCACGACCCGTCGATCGGCCACTTCATCAGCGTCGACCCGTTAGTCGGCAAGACCGGACAGCCCTACCTCTACGCCAACGGGAACCCGGCCACGATGAGCGACCCGAACGGGCTTGATCCGAAGTGGGCGTACGACAACGATCGATGCAACGACGACGGCTACTACAAGTGTGCCACCGCGAAAGGCGGGCCGAATGCTGGCCAGCAAGTGGTGGTCGGCCCCGGAGATCGCCGCTGCGATGAGGGCAGGTTCATCCAGGGTTGCGGGTCAGTTGTTCGCGCCGGTGAGCCGTGCAACCTGGTCGGCAACTGCGGGGATGCGAACGCGATCACGCGTGACCCTTGCAGCCTGGTTGCTTGGCGCGCCGCCCTTTCAGGGGGCTCACCGAATTGCGGGGGTATCGCCTACAACGCGTACGTGAACGCGCTGGGTGCGTGGCAGCAAGCACGGCGGATGCCTGTGGCGCCGTGGATGCCCCCGATTACGGACGCCGATCGACTCTGGGCGGACATCTTGACAGGGTGGAATCAGGGAGCCGACGGTGGCGGTGTGATGGTTTGCGGAAGCATTGAAGGGTCCCATGGTCCTGGCGCCGCTGGGGCGAGTCAGTGTGCGATGGTCGACACGGATGGGCTTGCCGGGTTGACGACGGTCGGAGCTGGACCATCGCTCGGCAGCCCTGGTCTCTCGGGTTCGCTCGGGATTACGGTCAGCAACGCAGATGCCGAGGGCTTGGCGGGGTGGGGAGTGTGCGGCAACGTGTCGGGTGGCGCCGTCATCGGTGGCGCCGGTGCTCTGTGCGGCAGCATCATCTACGACGATCTCACCCATGACTGGTCCTACCGGGGGAAGTGGAGCTTTTATGCGGGTGTGAGCGTGACGATACCCGAGGCGAGTGTCGGCTACTCGTACACGTACACGTGGGTCGATCGGTGGTTCGGTTGGTGAGGACCGTGCTCGCTCCAGACAAGGTGGTCCTCGACTTCAACGAGAAGCCGCCGGCTGCGTGGCTCTTCGCGTTATGGGGCCGACGCTGGGTGCGGGTGGCGCTGATCAGTGTTGCGCTGCTGATCGGTGGGGCGACAGTGTGGTATCAGACGGTTGTGAAGCCGACCCTCACGGCGACGCGTCTCACAGTGTCGGTCGAGGGCGTCGGCCGCAACTTGGTCTTCGGCGTTGATGATGAGGCAGGAACTGTCTTGGTGTCGGGAGGGCAGAACGGGCTGTCGGAGTTCGTACTGTCGGAGGACTCGATCCTGGTGCTGGCGACCGAGGTTGGTGTGACCGGCGACGCCGAGTGGGTGGTTGTGCCGCTGTCCGTGGTTGACGAGCGCATGGGTGCCTTCGCGTCGAGCAGAGTGGTGTCGGCGATCTCTCGTGGTGTGAAGGAGTGCCGAGTGCCGGGTCCCGATGCCACGACCATCCTGAATGCCCTACTTGCGGCTGAGTCCAGCGGCGCTCGCGTGTCGTTGTGCGGTACTGGCTGGGGGCATGTCGATGGCCAGCACATGGTCGTGCGTCGGGAGGCCGTGAGGCCTTCGGAGTTGGGTCCTGTGTCAACATCATCGGTGGTTGCCATTTCTGAGACGGCATCCCCAGACATGGTGCTGGAAGCGATCGATCGCCTCTTCAGGTGACAAGCGGTGGCCTCGCGCAGTCGCTCGCGGGCTTGGGGGCATCTAGGGCCCGCGTCCTTACTGGTCAGCCGAAGGGTGATCGCGCTCACCGCACCACCGCAAGCTCGATCGCTTGCGTGAGTCGCCCCGGGTTTGATGCAGTGCTCATTCCGTGGTGGTGGGGCGCCATGCGACTGCTTCTTGTCTCGGTGTTGTTCGTGACGGCTGGTTGCCAGATCGGTGGGGATCCTTCGCAAGGACCGTCACGATGGTGCGAGGCGTCCGAGCAATCTGCTGCCAGTCGCGGCCTCAGCCCGGGCGACATCTTCAGATCGAACGACGGCTGCTCGCCATCTGAACGGAAGGTTTGCGGGCAACTTGTCAGCGGTGTGTTCCGCGAGGAGCCTTGCGCATGATCGCCCCGCCTCGACGGCGATGATCGGTCTGCGACCGCCGACATCGGGTAGCGACGGGAGTTGGTGCGTCGCGACCGACCGGCTTGGTCGGTTCATGACGAGCAAGAGCAGCGCGACTAGCGAGAGCAACCCTGCCGACGCAGCGACGATGACCAGGACAACCTCATACACCGATGGTTCTGAATGGAACCACGAGATCCTCGAAAGCTGCGCGGCCGCTCGTCCCCTCGCTCGGGCCAAGAGGAACGCCGTCGTTCCACACAGCACAGCCATGATCACGAACGTCCATTGAGTCTGCGACACCATCACCACGCCTCAGGTCAGTGGGTGCGGCGGGCTTCGGCTTCGTCGAGCTGGGCGCGGGTGAGCAGCGCGTGCAGTTGCAGCCCCTCGGCGGTGAGTGCCGCGGCCTGGTCGGGGCTGCGGTCGATGACACAGAGCACGTGCTCGACGATGGCGCCCAAGGAACGCAACTTGGCGGTGCTGAGCACCACCTGCCCGCCGGTGGTGATGACGTCTTCGACGACCGTTACTCGCTTACCCGCGATTTCGGCGCCCTCGGCCAGGCGGGCCGTGCCGTACTGCTTGGCCTCTTTGCGCACGAACGCGGCCGGCAAGCCGGTGTGCAATGAGAGTGCGGTGGCGATGGGGATACCGCCCATCTCCAGGCCGGCCAGCACCTCGGTGCCGGCGGGGACCATCGGTGCCAGCGCCGCAGCAATTTGGAACAACAGTGCCGGTTGCGCCTCGAAGCGATACTTGTCGAAGTACTCCGTGGCGATCTGGCCGGACCGCAGCGTGAAGGTGCCCGTGAGGCGCGAGATGGAGTTGATCTGATCGGCCAGATCGGGCAGGGGGGTGGCGTCGAGCGACATGCGGACCAGTCTTATCGCTGACGCGCGTCGCGCATCAATACCTCTTGCGCGACAGTGGCCACATGGGTGCCGTCGGTGGTGAAGACGTGGCCGATGCCGAGACCCCGTGCACCAGTGAACGCATTACAACTGAAGTCATAGAGGTGCCATTGATCTGCGCGCAACGGACGATGGAACCATATGGTGTGATCGAGGCTGGCGACATAGGCGATGTCCTGCCCGGCGCTGTCGTGGAGCTCGGGACGTGCTGCGCGGACCGTGTCGGCCGGCATGTCGTCGCTCATGTACGCCAGCCAGCAGCGATGTAACAACTGGTCTGACAAGGGGATGTCGCTGATGTCGGCCGTGACGCGCATCCAGGCAGCGCTGCGACCGGTGCCAGTGCGGACATCGTTGCTGAGCCGGCCGCGGGGGACGGTGCGGCGGTCGAAGGCGTCGCTCCAGGCATCGCTGACCAATTGGTCGGGCGTGGGAACCCTCAGGTCCATCGGCACGGTTTGGACATCGGCGGTGTCCTCAGGTGACTGGAATGACGCTTCCAGGTTGAGGATCGCGCCGGTTGCTTGGCGGGCCACGACGCGGCGGGTGGAGAAACTCCGGCCGTTGCGGATGCGGTCGACTTCGAATCGAATCGGCTCGGTGTGGTCACCGCGCCGAATGAAGTACGCGCGGAGCGAATGCACCTGTTGTTCGGCGTCGACAGTGGCCGCCGCGGCGCGCAGTGCTTGCGCCACTATCTGTCCACCAAAGAGACCACCCCATGGGTAGTGGGGCCCAATTCCAACAAATGTGTCGGGACCGTGTGGTTCCAGGTCGAAGAGTTTGCTGAGTTCCACTTGTGACGCTTTCTATAAATTATCCAAGCCTCGAAAGGAGTGGAGTACACTGAGAACATGGCAAAACGTGGCCCGAAATCTCCGATGTCCGATTCCCACAAAGCAGCGCTCGCGACCGGCCGTGTCGAGGGCAAGGTCGTCCGCAAGTACCTCGAAGCGCTTCGCGCCAACAAGCCGGCACGTGGTCGCAAGCGTACGCCTGAATCGATCGCCAAGCGCCTGGCCGCAATCGACGCCGAGGTCCAATCGGCGGATGCCGTGAAGGAGCTGCGACTCGTACAGGAGCGAATCGATCTCGAAGCCGAGCTGGCAACCATGGGCACCACGGTCGACATCACGGCGCTCGAAGCGGGCTTCGTCAATGTTGCCAAGTCGTACGGCGAGCGCACCGGCGTGTCATACGCCGCATGGCGCGCAGTCGGCATCGCTCCGTCGGTCCTGAAGTCCGCCGGCATCGCCCGCGGCGCCTGACCCGCTCTCAGCCATCAGCCGAGGTGTAGTGCCTCGAGTGCGTCGACGCCCAGGCCAGAGTGCTGCACCGACCGACGCAGGTCGAACGCGTCGTCCAGCACGGTGGCGGGCACTGTGATCCGCGGGTCGGCGTCGAGCAGTTCGCGGAATGAGCGACCTTCATCCCACGCCCTGTTGGCATTGTCCTGCACGATGCGGTACGCCTCGTCGCGGCTGAGGCCGGCCTGCACCAGGCCCAGCAGCACCGGCTGGCTGAACACCAGGCCGTAGCTGGACTGCAGGTTGGTGATCATCCGTTCCGGGTAGATCTGCAGGCCCTGCACCAGCCGGTTCATCCGGCGCAGCACGTAATAGGCCAGCATCGCGCTGTCGGGCAGCACGATCCGCTCCACCGAGCTGTGCGAGATGTCGCGCTCGTGCCACAACGCCACGTCCTGCAGGCCGGCCTGCAGGTTGCCGCGCAGCACTCGTGACAGGCCGCTGATGGTCTCGGCGGCGATCGGGTTGCGCTTGTGCGGCATCGCGCTGGAGCCCTTCTGACCCGGCTTGAAACCCTCTTGCACCTCGCGCACCTCGGTGCGCTGCAGGTGCCGTAGCTCGACAGCGATGAGCTCCATGGTGGCGCCGACTGATGCACACGCGTACAGGAACTCGGCGTGGCGGTCGCGGGCGATGACCTGCGTGGCGGGCACAGGTGTGAGGCCGAGGGCATCGGCGACATGACGTTCGACCGACGGGTCGATGTTGCTGTACGTGCCCACGGCGCCGCTGAGCTTGCACACTGCGACCGAGGTGCGTGCGGCGCGTAGACGCACGCGGTCGCGTTCGACCTGCAGCGCCCACAGCGCGACCTTGGCGCCGAACGTGGTCGGCTCGGCGTGGATGCCATGGGTGCGGCCGATCATCACCGTCTCGCGGTGCTCGCGGGCCAGCAGCACCAGCGTGCGCAGCAGTTCGGTGGCTGCGGCGATCAGCTGGTCACAGGCGTCGCGCATCATCCAGCACCATGCGGTGTCGACGACGTCGCTGCTGGTGAGGCCGTAGTGGATCCAGGCGCCGGCGGGCGTGCCGATGGCGGCCTGGACGACGTCGACGAACGCGGCAACATCGTGGTCGGTGACGGCTTCGCGCAGGCTGACTGCTTCCACGAACGCTTCGTCGACAGTCGGCGCTGTCGCCCGACAGGTGGCAGCATCGGCCGCAGGAACCACACCCAACGCCGCATGCGCGTCGGTGGCGAGCAGCTCGATCTCGAGGTAGCGGTCGAAGCGGGCGACGTCGCTGAAGACGTTGGCCATCTCCGGGAGCGTGTAACGGGGAATCATTGCCACACCACGTAGCTGTGGCGCTCGGCGCCGGTGCCCACAATGCGGATGGGCACGCCGACTTCCTTCTCCACCAGGTCGACGAGAGCCTTCGCCTTCTCCGGTAGGCCTTCCAGCGTATTGACCGCGCTGATGTCGGTGAGCCAGCCGGGCAGCACGGCGTAGATCGGGCTGCCGTCGGCGTCGTACTCGGTGCAGACCTTGATCTCGTCGAACGTGTCGAGCACGTCCAGCTTGGTGAGCGCGAGCTCGGTGAAGCTGTTGATGCGGACGGCCTTGCGCAGCATCACCAGATCCAGCCAGCCGCAACGGCGGCGGCGGCCGGTGACGGTGCCGAACTCGCGGCCGATCTCGACCAGCTTGTCGCCCAGTTCGTCGAGCAGCTCGGTGGGGAACGGGCCGCTGCCGACGCGCGTGCAGTACGCCTTGGTGATGCCGATGATGCGGGTGAGGTAGCGCGGGCCGATGCCCGTGCCGACGCAGGCGCCGCCCGCGGTCGGGTTGGAGGAGGTGACGAACGGGTAGGTGCCGTGGTCGAGGTCGAGGAACGTGGCCTGCGCGCCCTCGAGCAGCAGCGCATCGTCGCGGTCGAGCGAGGCATGCAGCATCTCGACGGTGTCGGTGACGTACGGGGCCAGACGAGCAGCGAGCTCGGTGAACTGTGCGACGACGGCATCGACATCCAGCGGCTCGCCGCCGAGGGCAACGATCTCGTGGTTGTGGGCGACCGCCTGGGTTCGGACCGAGATCGCGAAGGCGACAGCGTCGAGCACCTCGCCGGCGCGCAGGCCGATGCGGCGGGCCTTGTCGGCGTAGGCGGGCCCGATACCCTTCAGCGTTGTGCCGATGCGGTCGTCGCCACGGCCCTGCTCGTACAGCGCGTCGAGCGACTGGTGCCACGGGAAGATCAGGTGGCACTGGCTGCTGACCAGCAGTTGCGAGCAGTCGATGTCGCGGCTCTGCAGGGTGTCGATCTCCTTGAACAGCGTGGGCAGATCGACCACCACGCCGTTGCCGATCACCGGGATGATGTGCGGGTACAGCACCCCGCTGGGGATCAGTTGCAGCGCGTACCGCTCGCTGCCGACGACGACCGTGTGGCCGGCGTTGTGGCCGCCCTGGTAGCGCACGACATGGGTGTGCTCGGCAGCTAGCAGGTCGATGACCTTGGCCTTGCCTTCGTCGCCCCACTGGGCACCAATGACAACTGTGACAGGCATGGCACACGCTCCTGAGGAAGGCTCGCCCATGGGCGAGTCGGCACCATCGACGATGGACCGGAACGTGACAGGAGCCTACTGCCCGGGAACCGGGTGGCCTGTCTCTTGCGGCACGCTGACGCTGAAATCGGGGACCGAGGGAGTGCCTTCCAGTAGCCGTTTGGTGCACTCCTGCTGGGGTTCGGCGAGCGTGTCCGCAGCGGTGCCGAGCTCGTGTTGATCGTTCAACTTCATACCCCCAGGAATGAATGACGACCTATGGCCCGAACTCGCGTACCCTACTGCTGTAGAAGATTGCTGTGTGAGCTGAGGTTGTGAGTTCCTTGATGCGGATCGACGAGTACGTGGAGTTCGACGGGCTGGGGCTGGCGGCACTGGTTCGCAGCGGTGACGTCACGGCCGATGAGCTGCTGACCGTCGCGCTGCAACAGGCCGCAGCTACCGACGAGGCCATCGCCGCGGTCGTCCACGTGCAGGAAGCAGCGGCCCGCGCTTCCATAGCCGCCGGCCTGCCGGAGGGCGCGTTCACCGGGGTGCCATTCCTGCTCAAGGACCTGGGGTGCGAGGCGGCGAGCTTTCCCACCTCGATGGGTTCGCGCCTGTTCGACGGCTATCGCTACGGGTACGACAGCGAGTTGTTCCTGCGGCTGCAGGCCGCTGGCCTGGTGCCGTTCGGCCGAACCACCAGCCCCGAGTTCGGCATCGGCGCAACCACGGAAGCAAAGGTTTACGGCCGCCCCACGCGCAACCCGTGGAACCGCGAGCACGTCGCCGGGGGTTCCAGTGGCGGCTCTGGTGCGGCGGTGGCCGCCGGCGTGACGCCCATCGCGCACGGCAGTGACGGCGGTGGCTCGGTTCGCATCCCTGCCTCCTCGTGTGGGCTATTCGGCGTCAAGCCCACGCGAGCCTTGCTCCCCGACGGGCCGGCCAGCGGCGAAGGCTGGGCCGGCATGGCCATCGACGGCTTCCTCACGCGCACCGTCCGCGACACCGCGGCCCTGCTCGACGCGACTGCGGGCCCCGATGTCGGAGCGCCCTACTACGCGCCAGCGATGGACGGCACGTTCAGCGCCGCGCTCGCTTCCGGGCCACCGCGTCGGCTGCGGATCGCAGTCAGTACCCGCTCGTTCACCGGCGATGCCATCCATCCCGACTGCGTCACCGCGGTCGACCACACCGCGCGCCTGTGCGAAGCGCTGGGCCACGAGATCGTGCGGGCGGCCCCCGGTATCGACATCGAAGGCTTCATGCGTGCGTGGTCCAACATCGTCGCCTGTGGCACGCACTCGACCGTGCGGTCGCGTGCCGCCGCCTTGGGTTGCACGCTCACCGATGACGACACCGAGCGTGTCACCCGCCTCGCGTGCGAGCTCGGCGCCTCGTTGTCGGGCGCCGACTACATCGAGGCCATCGATGTCGTCCATGCCATCGGGCGCGAGATGGCCCGCTTCCTCCAGCCGTTCGACATGCTGCTCACCGCGACGCTGGGCGAGCCACCGGCTGTGCTCGGCCGTTTCACATCGGATCGCGCTGATGGCTGGGCCGACTTCCTGGAGTACCGCCTGCAGCACGTCCTGCCGTACTCGCCGTTCACCGCGCTCGCGAACGGCACCGGTCAACCGGCCATGTCGCTGCCATTGTGGTGGAACGCTGCCGGCCTGCCGGTGGGCACGCATGTCATGGCTCGCGCGGGCGACGACCACGCGCTGCTGCAACTGGCCGCGCAGCTCGAGCTCGCTGCCCCCTGGTTCGCTCGCCGCCCACCTCTGTAGCCCGCGTTCCGGCTGCGCCCCGTCGCCGCCCCGGTGTGGTCCAAGCTCGCCTCCGCGTCATCGATCCGCAAGCTTTCACGCAGTCAGGGCATGACATGGTCGCGGGCTTGGGCTGGTTGGGTCGGGAGCGGGGGGTGGACGGGGGAGCCGGGTAGCGTCTTGCGGCATGTCGGTGATGCGTCGGATGACTTGGGCCAGCATGGGTGAAACCGAACGGCAGGCAATCTGTGAGCGGGGCCTGACGGCCATCTTCGATGCAGACCTGAAGGCGGCTATCGGCCGCATCATCGACGACGTGCGCGCGAACGGCGACGAAGCGGTGTGCCGTGCGTTGCGCGATTTCGACAAGGTTCAGCTCGAGCCGCACCAACTGCGCGCGACTGACGACGAGATTGCCGCAGCAGCAGTAGCCCCGGAGGTGGACGCGGCGATCGACGATGCCATTGCGCACCTGCGGGCGTTCAACGAGCAGCTGATGCTGCGAGCGGCCGACTGGAGCTTCCAGAGCGAGCCGGGCCTGACTGTCGGCGAGAAGATCACGCCCATCACCAGCGCCGGCCTGTTCGTGCCGAGCGGGAAGGCCAGTTACCCGAGCGTCGCCTACCAACTGGCCGTGCCCGCCACCGTGGCCGGCGTACCGACACTGGCGTTGGTGGTGCCACCGATGCCCGACGGCAGCGGACGCATCGACCCGGCTGTCCTCGTCGTGTGCCGCAAGCTGGGTATTGCCAACGTGTTCCGCGTCAACGGGCCGGCGGGCGTAGCGGCGCTCGGTTTCGGCACGCAAACCGTCCCTCAGGTGCGCAAGATCGTCGGCCCCGGCAGCCCGCCTGTCGCCTGTGCGCAGGTCGAGATGCAGCGCTACGGCGTGGCCACGATGATGATCCTCGGGCCCACAGAGAGCATGGTCATAGCGGACCAAAGCGCCGACCCGCGTCTCGCTGCCGCAGACCTGTTGAACGAGGCCGAGCACGGCACCGACAGCGCGGTGCTGCTCGTCACCCCCAGCGCGACGCTGGCCGACGCGATCGATGTGGAGCTGGAACTGCAACTGGCCAGGCTGCCTGCCGTACGCTCCGAGGCCGCCCGTGCCGCGCTCGATGCCAACGGCGGCTGCGTGCTCGTCGGCGACCTTGGGGAAGCGGCCGAGGTCGCCAACCGCTGGGCACCCGAGCACTTGCAGGTTTCCGTGGCCACCGATGTGGAAGCCGAACTGCTCGACCGGTTGGTCAACGCCGGCGAGATCCTCATCGGCCAGCACACCCTGTTCAGCGCCGGCAACTTCGTCATCGGTTGCCCGGCAAGCCTGCCCACCGGCGGCTTTGCGCACGTCAGCAGCGGCATCACTGCCGACGCGTTCTTGAAGCGCACAGCGGTCGCACGCTCCGATGCCGCGGCGCTCGCGCGGATGACGCCGACGATCCTCGCAATGAGCGCGCACGAAGGCTTCCCGGCGCACGCCAATGCGGCAACGCAACGGTTGCCGCGGTGACCGCGCCGCCCCTCGCCAGCGCAGACAGCGAGCGGCACGCGACTAATCTCGAGCTGTTCCTCGACCTGGTCTTCGTGTTCGCCGTCACCCAGATCGCGAGCCTGATCAGTCACGATCCGACAGGTCCGGGAACCGCCAAGGGGCTGCTCGTCGCTGTGCTCGTGTGGTGGCAGTGGTCGCAGTTCACGTGGGCGGGCAGTTCCATCGACCTGCAACGCACTTCGGCGACGCGGGTTCTTGTGCTGGGCTGCATCCCGGTGACGCTGATCATGACGATCAGCATCCCCCACGCCTATCACGGGACGGGGCTGTGGTTCGGCACCGCCTATCTCGGCGTGCAGTTGCTGGTGCTGGGCATGCAGGGCAGCGTGTCGCTACGCGACCCGGTGCTGCGGCCTGCGTTCATTCGTTACTCCAGCTTGGCGACGCTTGCGCCGGTGTGCGTGCTGATCGGTGCCTTCTTCCACGGCGATGTGCGCATTTTCATCTGGGTCTGCGCCGCGCTGCTCAACTTCCTCGGTGGGCTCCGTGGGTCGTCTGGCGAGTGGACGATCAATCCGGTGCACTTCGCTGAACGGCACTCGCTGTTCGTCATCATCTCGCTCGGCGAAGTGCTGGTTGCCGCCGGTGCCGCCGCCAGCGACATTGGCCTCGACGTTCGCACGGCCATTGCGATCGTGGTGGCCGTCGCTGTGGCGTGCACGCTGTGGTGGACGTATTTCGCGTTCGTTCCCGCGGTTGGCGAGCACACGTTGCGCACGGCCAAAGGTGCTGCCCGCGGCCGACTCGCTCGCGATCTCTACACGTTCGGACACTTCCCCGTCGTCTTCGGTCTGATCCTCTACGCCGTGGTGGTGAAGCATCTCATCCCGCATCCGAACGGTTATCTCGCGTCGGAGTACCGGTGGCTGCTCGCGCTGGCGGTGGCCTGCTTCGTGGGTGGTTTGTCGGCCTTCCAGTTGCGCGTGATCCGCCGAGTTTCGCTCGAGCGCCTGCTCGCAATCCCTGCGGCGGCGGGGCTGTGTGCACTCGGTGCGGTGCTACCCGGGTTGGTATTGGTCGCGTCGATGGCGGTGCTGCTGGCCGTGATGCAGACCATCACCTTGCGTCGCTTCGCCGGGGGCGCCCTCGCCCACATCATCGACTGACTGCAACGAACGCGCGTCGTTGGACGCCAATTGGACGGTGGCCGCGGACACTGCGGCCCATGCACGATCACCGCCGCGCCGCCATGGCACTGCCGCTGCTCATCTCGCTCCTGCTCGGGGCCGTTCTGATTGGTATGCCGGTGACGGCTGCACTACAGGACAGCAACGGCGGCGGCAGCACGTTCGAAGCGGTCGATAGTGAGCGCATCCTCGACACCCGCGAGGGGTTGGGTTTGCCGGGACCGTTCGCCGCTGGCACCACCTCGGTGCTGCAGGTGGCCGGTGAGGGTGGAGTGCCCGGGACGGGCGTGGGTGCGGTGGCCTTGAACATCACCGCCACACAGGCCACTGCCGCCACCTATCTGACGCTGTGGGACACGGGCAGCCCACGGCCAACGGCCAGCTCGCTCAACATCGCCTCGGGGCAGACGGTGGCGAACTTGGTGGTGGTGCCCCTGGCTGACGACGGGACGGTCTCCATTTACAACGCTGCGGGCAGCGTGCATGTGGTGGCGGACGTTGCTGGGTACTTCCCTGATGTCAGCGACTTCCAGCCGCTGACCCCGAAGCGGGTGCTCGACACTCGGATCAACTTCGGCGGCCAAGGGCCGATTGGCGAGCGCCACAGCATCGATGTGCAACTGCTGGGTGAGGCGGGCGTACCCACAAGTGGCGTCGGCGCAGTCGTGTTCAACCTCACCGGGACCCGCGCCAGCCGCACGACCTTCCTCACCGCCTACCCGTCGAACGTTGCACGGCCACGGACGTCGAACCTGAATCTGGGGACCAACGAGTCGCGGGCCAACCTGGTGGTGGTGCCGGTGAGCGCCGACGGCCGGGTGCGCCTCTTCAACGCGCGCGGCAGCGTGCACCTGATCGCCGATGTGTTGGGCTGGCTGCCGACGGGCAGCGACCTACACGTCGCGCTCCCGCAGCGCGTCCTCGACACACGAGCCAACGACGGCGCGCCAGGTCCGGTGCGCGCCCGGTCGCAGGTGACTGTGCAGATCGCTGGTCGCGGCGGCGTTCCTGCGGTGGGCGCGAGAGCGGTGGTGTTGAACCTCACCGGCACGGGAGCGACAGCGAACACGTTCGTTCGCGTGTGGTCGGGGATCGGTGAGCCACGCGGCTCGAGCCTCAACCTGCGCCCCGGGCAGACCCGCGCCAATGTGGTGATCGCGAGGCTCGCCCCCGACGGCACGATTGCGCTCTTCAACCAGTCCGGCAATGTGCAGTTGATCGCCGATGTGCTCGGCTGGTTCGGCACCAGCGGTGACGATGGCGGCGGCACGACCACGACCACGACCACTACCACGCCAACATCAACATCAACATCAACATCAACATCAACATCGACATCGACATCGACATCGACGACCACGACGACGACCACGAGCACCGAGCCGACGACGAGCACGACCACGAGCACCGAGCCGTCGACGACCACGACCACGAGCACCGAGCCGTCGACGACCACGACCACGAGCACCGAGCCGTCGACGACCACGACCACGAGCACCGAGCCGTCGACGACGACTTCGACCACCGAGCCGTCGTCGACGTCATCCACGAGCACCACCACAAGCAGCTCCACGACCAGCACAACAGAGCCGTCGACGACCAGCACATCCACAACCGAGGCAACGACGACGACCAGCACCGTGCCGGTGGACCCGGGCCCGACGAGCTGGCGCTTCGATCGCTCGGCGATCACCCTCACCCAGCCCGGGCAGAGCGTCGTGGTGCAGCTGCAACAGGTCAGCCCGAACGGCGCGGACACCGGCGCCACCCCGCCGCCCGACCCGCCGGTGCAGCAGCTCGGCGACAGCGGTGCAGTGATCGTCGACGACCTGGGCAACGGCAGCTTCCGCTTCACCGCCACCGCCCGGATCGGCAGCATCGTGCTGGCCGTCGATGTGCCGGGGAGGGACCTGGACGTGCCGGTGTCGGTGATGAATGCTCGCCTGCAGCCCGACGTGGTTACCGTGCCTGACAGCCAACTGCTCTACCCGCCGCCCAACCTGCCGGCCACCGGCAACATCGCCACGGCCGGGCTGCCGGGCATCGACGCCTCCCATGTCGGCCCGTTCACCTGGCAGGAGCTGCGTGACCGCACGTTGGTCGACGAGGGCACCGCCGGCACGCCGGCCGCCGGTGCGCGCATTCCCGTGGTGTTGATCGGTGCGGCACCCGCGATCGGTACGACCCTCTACGGCACCGGCGACCACCACGTCTCGGGCACCGTGGTCTCGTTGGCTGGGCTGCCCTCCATCGAGCGTGACGGGTACGCACTCGTCAGCCTCCGCGTGGAGACGTTCGACGTGCTGTTCAGCCAGGTGCACTGGGACTTCACCTACGACCAGTTCGCCGACGCGGCACTCGTGCCGTTGGAGTACCGCATGAGCCGGTCGTGTAGCGACGCGGTTGCGGCGGAAGACTGCCCGCAGCCGTCGGTGGCCACCATCATCGCCGGCGTCAACGATCAACCCGGCCGCGGCCGCGTGACGCACAGCTCACCGCTGACCCAGCGGCGACCGAGTGCGCTGCCGGACAACTGCACGGCCGAGGGCAGTGCGAGCCTGGCCGACATCAAGTTTCTGGGCGGCGAGGGGCTGCACCCGAAGGGCTCGTGGTTGGCAACCGATGGCGTCGGCGGCGTCGGCATCCGTGCGCAGGTCGAGTTCGGTTTCGATCTCACGGTCACGCTCGGGGCGAGCGTCAAGTTGCAACTCGCTGGCAGTTACGGCGTCAACTGCACCCTCCGCAAGCTGGCCCAGTTCGAGATGCCGGCCGAGTTGCTCGGGCCCTGGGCGCAATTGATCACGCCCTTCCTCGATGCCGACGTCGTCGGTGTTGCGACCGCCCAGTTCGCCGGTGGCCCGCGCATCGATTTGGCCAAGTCGTGCAGCTGGACCTTTCAGGTGCGAGCCGGGTTCAGCTACACCGAGGACATCGGCTACGAGAGCCGCAACCGCTTCGAAAAGGTGCCCAACGCCGATCCATGCCCGGCCGGCACCGCGTCCGTCAGCCTCGGCACCGGAGCGGATGCGCCGATGAGCATCGATCTCTCGCTGTTCGGCGGGCCGAAGCTGACCGCCGGTGTGCACTTCGGGGGTATCACCACCCATTGGCTGGGGGAGATCTTCGGCAACAAGGACTACGGCGACTTCCCCATCCTCTCCGGCAAGGTCGGCCCGCAGTTGCACGTCAACTGGGAGAACTCGCAGAACGCGCTGTCCGCCAAGGCGGCGGGTGCAACCGTTGCTCTGGAACTGGCCGGCGACATCGGCGTGGAAGGCCCGTTCCTCACCTGGCTGCTCGACAAGCTGGGTGCCGGCGGCGGCCCCGGGTTGAGTGTGCAGCTCGTCAGTGGCACCGTCACGCTGGCCACGCTCTACCGGCCGCTCAACACGTCGGCGCTCGCGGTCACTGTCTCTGGCGAGGACCGGCCCAGCGACAGCGTCGAGGTGCGCCCCGGCGACACGCTGCGAGTGGAATCCACGCTGCAGTACAAGGCATCTGCCCTGCCGCTGACGGACGCCGTCCCGTTGACTGGTAGCGACTGGGTCAAGCCGGGTGGCCTGGTGTTCTTGGAGACCGACCTGTTCACCTCGATGACGTCCGTGCCACAAGCACCTGGCTCGGATCAGACGATGGTCTACAGCGCCACCATCACTCCGGCGTTGTGCGACAGCATCGGCACCGACGCCAAAGAGATCTCCCTGCTGGCGGATGCACCGATGTTCGGCGTGCTGCCAACGCCGGCGTACGCGGGCGTGTTCACCCTGAGTTGCGTGCCGACGGCGTGGGAGTTCCGTGAGGGCGACGCGATCACCATCGAACGCGACCAGGTGGACACCACCCACTTCGTGCACATCAAGCACGCCGGGTACGCGGGCTACAGCTGGTCGCTGGCCAATACCAACGGCAGTGACCTGCCCGCCTGGCTGACCATCAGCGACGGTGGCACGGTGCCATTCGGCACCGCCGACATCGACGTCAGCATCGACATCGACTGCGACGCGATGGCCGTCAAGGAACGCACGAGCCTGGACGTGAAGGCGGCCGTTGCCGACCCACCCAACCCGAACAACCAGCACGAGGACATCCTCACGATCAACGTTGATTGCCGCGACCCGTTCCTCGAAGTCACGCCCGCTCGGCTGGAGGGCTCGGGCACGCTCCAGCTCAAGACCTGGGGTCGCAGCGTGGGTGTGTGGAAGGTGGACCCGGCCAGCGTGGCAGGTGCACCCGAGTGGCTGAAGACGGCCGAGACCATCAACATCACCCCCGACCACGGTGTGTATGGCAACGGCACGCACACGGAGAACCTGACGGTTACGGTGGAACCGTGGCCGAACGACTGCGTGGCGCACCGGGCCGTTGGCTACGACGTGCGTTTCATCACCGAGTACCGCAGCGGCACGCAGGAAGATCGCAAGACCGCAACGGTGAGGGTGGTGCGGCCCGCCCGCCCACAGCCCGCTGGTTGCACAGGGAACGTCGCCGGCTCCGGCGGTGACCCGCACCTGAGCACCTTCGACGGCGTGCCGTTCGACGCGCAGGTTCTTGGTGAGTACACCTACGTTCGTCCGGTCGGCGGCGCGAACACCCCGGTGATCCAAGCGCGTCACGAGATGACCGACCCGGCGGCGGTGAGGTTCGCGAACCCCACCTCGGTCACGGCCGTGGTCGTTTCACTCAACGGCCACAAGGTCGAGGTCTACCAGCGCCCCGATCTGCTGCTGCTCGTGGATGGGCAGCCCTACAACCTGGCCGACACACAGTCGGTCACGGTCGGCGGCGGTCTGGTGCTGACCCGCTCGGGCATCACCTACTCGTTCGACACCGACACCATCGTCGGGTCTGTCACCCCCTGGTCCGCCGGGTTGAACCTGTCCCTGTGGGCGCCATCCGGCACCCCTGTCGAAGGCCTGCTCGGTTCGCCGGACGGGAACCAGGCGAACGATCTAGCGACGGCTGGCGGCACCCAGTACCCGGTCGGCGAGGTACGACAGCACGGTGACGCGCTCTATGCGTTGACCGACTCGTGGCGCATCACCAACCCGGCTGCCTCGCTCTTCACCCGCAGCTACGACGGCTTCGAGGACGTCCAGCCGGTCTACAGCAGCGCTGCACTCGAACCCTTCCGTCAGCAGGTGCGCGACCTGCTCGGACAGGTGGCGGTGATCTGCGCCACCTCGGGCGGAGCGGCCGACCACACCATCGACGCTCTGGCGTTGGAGCTGGCCATCGGTCGGCCGTTGGGTGACCTCGGCGAGTTCACCTGCCAGTACGCGGTGCAGGGTTACGCCACCGGTGGTCCTTCAAGCCTGGCTGTCGAAGGCCTGCAGGTCACGATCGACGGCGTGGGTGTGCAGCCGTGCACGGTCGTCACCAACACCTCCGGTTACTACCTGTGCACGATGCACGTCGCGTTCGACGAACTCGCCAACGTAGACCCCGACACGCTGCCGGTACGGCTGACTGCGGTGTTCCCGGAAGAGCCCGACACCACCGTGGTCGACGAGGCGATCAGCTTTCCCGGCCACGCGGCGCTGACCGGCACCGCACAGCTGAGTCACGCCATCGATGTGCCCATCGAGTTCTTCCCATCGTTGGCTGTCAGCGGTCACCTCACCGGGGCTGGCGGGGCGCCGCTGGTCAGGCCGGTGTCCGCGTCCACCTACTTCTACGACGCCAACCACGCGTTCATCGGGCAAGTCTTCAACCCGGTCACCCCGTCTCCATACGACGGTGCGTACTCGTTCTTGCAGGCGCTGCCGCGCAAGACCGTGTATGCCACCGTTCTGCTCATCGGCCTCAGCAACTACTCGAAGGACAACCGGTCCATCAACGTCGACAACCTCACTCGTGGGCGACGCGAGGCCACGTTTGACGTGCAGCAGCGCCCGCCGACGTTGCGCCTGCACGGCACGCTCACCCGCAATGGGGCCCCGGAAGGCTCGGCGTGGGGAGTGCTCTACGACGCCTACCGAACGGACGGCAGCCTCATCGGCCACTTCGGCCGGAACTTCACCGTGAGCCAGGCTGACGGCTCGTACACAAGCGACATCACCCTGCCCAACGACACGGTGCGAGTCGTGGTGCTCAGCCGTTACTACTTCACCACCGCCTTCGACGAGTTCAGTCAGGAGTTCACCAACCTGCAGCCCGACGAGCAGCGCGACGCGCCGTTCAGCTTCGACTATGTGGCCAAATCACTGCAGATCTCGGGCAACCTGACCGTGGACGGTGCTGTCGTCGACGGGATTGTCAGGTACAGCCTGGTCATGCTGGACGCGGATGGTCAGTACGTCAGCTCGGCCTTCGACCAGCGTGGAATGGTGAACGGCGATCACACGATCACGTTCAACCTGTCGTCCCGAACTGCAACGGTGCAGTTGGTGGTCCGCCATACGGCCGGCTCGCCCGACGGTCAGCTGTTCACGGTGCCGATCGTGGCCGGTGCCAACAGCCTGGATGCAAGCTTCGATGACACGCTGACCACCCTGTCGATCAGCGGTCGCATCGTGTGCAGCGGCCAGCCGCACTTCATGGGCAGGGATGATCTGAACGTCTACCCGAGTGACTCCGCGGGCCACCGGCTCCCGACGCAGAGCGTAGGGATCTACACCGACACCGAGGGCAATTACTCGACGGTGCTCCGCTTGCCGAGGACTGCAACCGAGGCGTACCTGGTCATCGGCGCCTGTGGCGGTTTCGGGCAGATCAACAGGACGGTCACGATCGTCCCGCAGACGGACAACCCGGTGGTGTTCGACGTGAACACCGGTCTGCTGAGCGTGTCGGGTCGCATCGTCGGCACGCCGGAACAGGTGGCGGCCATCGAGCAGAACGGGTTGTCATTCGACATCGACGAACTCCTCGATGAGAACACCAACACGATTCGCACGTCAGGGCCGATCAACCCCTCAACCGAGTGGGTGGTGGACGCGGACGACAACCTCATCGCCCTTGACTACACCTTCGACTGGCTGCTGGTCGATGGTGCCGCCTCGGTGGATCTCTCGATGTTCGAAGAGGACCAGGACCGCACGCTGCTCGCCCAGGCAACGTTCAGCGGGTTGGGGTTCACCGACAACAACGTCGTGTTCGATGTCGATCTCAATGCGGCGCCCGGCACCACGCCGCTGACCTTCGATTTCCTGGTGATCGAGGACGGCTATGCGAAGCAGTTCCTGCCGGTGCAGGTGGGCGTGCACGCCTACGAGTACACCGACTGGAGCCAGCCGCATGTGGAGGTGGGGAGCGACACGCTCTCCATGGAGACTGACGGCACGGCGCACGCGAGGGGCGCGTTCCAGCTGCCACCGACGGCGACCTTGGCCCGCATCACGGTGCGGTTCCAGAACAGCGATCAGCAGTGGAATTACACGGTGTTCATCACTCCGGGCACACCGGCAACGTTCTTCTATCCGATCGATCTGTCGGCCGGCCGGTTGACCTACAGCGGCAACATCGTCCTCGACAACTGCCCGAGTCCGCTGGTGTTCTACCGCCAGGTGTGGACGTTCATGGAAGCACCCACGCAGCCGTACGACTGGGATACGGGCACCTGGCCCGGCGGGCAGCTCGTGTGGTCGAGCTACGTGGTGCCTGACTCGGTACCGGACGTCAACGGCCAGTACCACCATGAGATGACGACACAGTTCCCCGCGGACGCCGTGTGGCTTGGCACCGTCTACTCAGGCCACAACGGCAACGGCACCGGTGGAGGCCCGATCGCTCCAGGGTCGTTCATCGGCAAAAACTTCGACGAAACCGTGAGTTGTCCCTAGGGGGTACGTTCCACATCGTGACGGGCACCGAGGGCGAGCACCGCTGGGTTCTGCGCAGCCATCTGCTGCCGCGTGCTGGCGCGGCGCGGGTGCTGTTGCTCGACGCGCCAGGTGGCTGGGGTAAGACCACGGTGGCCGAGCAGGTGCTGTCGGCCGGTGGCGTGGTGGCCGCCCGCGCCCGCCTGGCGCAGCCCTGCAACGTCGACGGATTGGTGGCCGCGTTGGCTCGCGGCTTGCGGCGGGCGGGTGTGCCGGAGCTGGCCAGCACCCTGGGCAGTAGTGACAGCGACGAACAGTTGGATGCGCTGCTGGCGGCGCTGCACCAGCGCCGCGACCGGGTGGCGCTGTTCATCGACGAGGCCCAATGGGCTGAGCCGGATGCGGCGCGCTGGTTGCGCTCGCTGGCCGACGACCTGCCAGGTCACCACCAACTGGTGGTGGCCGGTCGCGGACTGGACCGAGCGCTGACCCGTCGACTCCCGACCGGCATGGCGTCGATGACGGTGAACGAACTGCGCTTCACGCTGGAAGAGATTGTTGCCGTCACGGGCATGGACGTGGCCAACGCGCAGCATCTGTTGCTGCAGACCGATGGCTGGCCGGCCGCGGTGGGCGTGGCAGGGTCAGGCGACGGTGCGGTCGGCGCGGGCTCGGTTGGCGCCAGCGTCGGCATGCCGTCCGCGGCCGGTCTCGACCACCTGCTCGACGACCTGCTCGGTGACGAGCGCGGGTTCTTGTCCCCGCTCGCCGTCCCGCCGCTGCTCTCCACCGAGGTGTGTGCCATTGCCGCTGGACCGGGCGCGTTCGAGCGGCTGTCGGCGAGCGGACTTCCCTTGCGCCCGGTCGGTGGATGGTGGGTGCTGGCCGACCCGGTCCGCGAGGTCTTGGGTGCCGGCACGAGGCTCTCCGCCGAACAGTGTGCGCCGATCGCCGCCGGCTACGACGTGGCCACCGCAGTGGGCTTCCTCAGCGGTGTTGGCGCGCTCGACCTGCTGGCGCGCGACCTTTCGGCGAGACGATGGAGCGAACTGCTCGACCTTTCGGTGGGGGAGATCGACGCACTGCTCACTGTGCTGGGCTCGGAGCGCGTCGCCGCCTCCCCGGAACTGTTGCTGCTGGGCGCTCGGGCCGCCGAACTGCGGATGCCTGCGAAGCGGTTGGAGTGGATCGATCGCGGCCTTGTGCTGGCGGCCGATGGCCCGGTGCGGCGTGCGTTGCAGGCCGAGCACGTACGAGACTTGGCGCGCAATGCCCGCACGGAGACCGTGCAGATCGGTAACGAACTACTTGCGGTCCTCCCCGACGAGGAGGTCGTCGCGCGTGCTCGCACCCTGCTCGCTGTTGGCGTAGCCCACGGCACGCTGTCCACACCGGACAGCCTGGCCGCCGCCGACCGTTGCTTCACGGACGCCGCCGGCCTGTTCCACTTGCTGGGCGAGCCGCTGTGGGAGAGCGAGGCGCTGAGCCGCGTAGCGCTGATGGTCAACTACCACGGCGGTCGGCTGCATGCGGCCGCCGACCAGCAGGCGTCCGCCATCGCACTGCTGGCTGCCGGTTCGCGCGACTGGGCCATCGCGCTCACCTACTACAGCGACATGCTCGACCACCTCGGCCGCGTCGTCGAGGCTGAGGCCGCCTGCCGCGAGGCTTGGGAGGTCGGTCGGCGCCTGGGCGACGCGATCACGACGGCCTACTCGGCGTGGGCGTTGGCGATCGTGCGCGCCCACGTCGGCGATCTCGATGGCACGCGTCGATGGTTGGACGAAGTGGAACGCAACCCGGGCAACTGGCTGGCCGAGGTGAGCGGGCAAGAGTTCCTCGCCTTCGGCGCGGATCTGCTCGGTGGGCTCGGTGACCAGGCCGGGGCTATGGCCTATCGCGCTCGGGTGGAAGAGCGCGTGGGAAAGGGCGGCACACAGGCGCTGCTGGATGTGTTGGACGGCCGGTTGGAAGCGATGTACGGCGACCCCGCCCGCGCGATCGAGATCTTCGATCGGCTCGACGGCCAGCCGTACGCGACCATCCGCACGAAGTGGATTCGTGTGTTGTTCCGTGCCCTGTCCGCGAAGCGTCTGGGCGATCGTCACGCGGCCACGCAGTACATCGAACGTGCGCTCGAACTGGTCGAGCAGATGGGTGGGGCGGACCTTCCGCGTCGCCACGAGCCGATCGTGGTGCAAATGCTCGCAGACGTGTGGCCCGGTGGCGCCGACGACTCGACAGGCACGCAACTGCGCGTCGTGTTGCTCGGCGGATTTGCCGTGGTCAACGGCGTGGAACTGGTCACGTCTGCGCCCGGCAACCCGGCGACCCTGGTCAAGCTGCTCGCGTTGCGTGGCATGCTGACCAGCGACCAGGTGATCGATGCGCTGTGGCCCGACGCGGACATGGCCACCGGCCGCGCTCGCCTGCGCAACCTGCTGAACCGGGTACGCACACAGTCCGGCGAGCTGGTCTTGCGTAAGGGCGAGGCGCTGCAGTTGGCGCCGGGCGTGTCCACTGATGTCGCCCAGTTCGAGGCTGGTGTGACCGCAGCGTTCGACGCGCCGACGGGAGAACGGGCCGGCCTGGCTCGGCTGGCACTTGGTGCCTACGCCGGTGATTTGCTACCCGCCGATGCGTACGCCGATTGGGCCGCCGGGCCGCGAGAACGTTTGCGTCGTCGCTATCTGTCGTTGGTGGACATCGTGGCCGACGACTCGTTTGCCCGCGGCGATGTGGATGAGGGAATGCGCCTGCTGGACCTGGGCCTCGAGTGTGAGCCGCTGGAGGAGCGCCGCTACCTGCTGGCCACGCGTGCGCTGCTTGTCGCCGAACGACGCAGCGCAGCCCGCGAGATGGTGCTGCGCGCCGCCCGCGCGCTGGACGAGATCGGCGTGCCCCTGACGGGGGAACTTGCCGACATCGGACGGTCGTTGGACGTCAACCCGTCAGAGTGAACGTGTGGCCGACTTCCTGCACCGCACCGGCCGGTCCACCGTGACCGTCATGCTGAGATTGTTGTCGTGCCCCGCAGGGAGCGGCGAGATCGTCGGCCATGCGGAGGTGGTGGACACGGGTGAGACGGTCCCGCTCCACCACGTCGACGACCTGGTCGCGCTCGTCCGCCGCCTCGCCGACTGACTTTCGCTCACGTCGGTTCGATTTCGACTCGGGCCTATCGCTGCGAGCGATCGTCGGACCTCGGACATCTCTGAAACCCCTACGGAATATGGCTGTACTGGTTGAACTGGGGGCGAACAGGTGTACGGAATGTCCCATGACTTTGCTCGATGAACCGTTGGCAGATGTCCTGCCAGACCTGCCCGGTTTCGTCGCAGCCCTCGCCGAACACGAACGACAGGCAGCCATGCTGTCGCTGCAACTGAACGCCATTGAGCGGTCTGGTGTGTGGGGCGTCGGCGGTTCAGCGTCCGTCGCAACCTGGCTGCGTGAGCATTGCCGCATGTCGCACCGCGACGCCCACCGCCTGGTGCGGCGCGGCAGGTTCTTGAACGAGTACGACTCGTTCGCATTCGCCGCGGTCACTGGTGTCCTGTCGGTTGGCCAGATCGAAGCGGTCAGCCATCTGCGCACGCCGAAGCACGCAGCGTTGTTGGGTGAGCATCAGGCTGCCTTAGTCGAGATCGTCGCCGACCTGAACGTGGCCGATACGGAGGTGGCGTGTCGTCGTTGGCGCGACGATGCCAGTGCCGTGATCGACGGACCCGAACCCAATCCCGACGACGGCCGGCACTTCAGCATCTCGCGTGCATCCGACGGTGCCCTCATGGGCCGCCTACAGTTGCACGGTGGGGCGGCGAGCGAGGTCGAAAAGGCCATCCGCAACGCCTCCACATTCGAGGGCAAAGCGGATGAACGTTCGCACGGCGAGCGTGGCGCCGACGCGTTGTTCGACATTTGTGCCTTCTACAACAAGAACCACGAAGACGACGGCACCCCGCGCAACCTGCCGCACGTATCCATCTCCATCGACGAATCAACCTTCCGTGCCGGCCGACCGGAAGGTGCCGTTGTCGATACGCACGAACCGATGACCACCGACTGCACCGACACCTACCTGTGTGACTGCAAGATCCACACCATCATGCGCGGCCCCCACGGTGAGCCGTTGAGTTTCGGCGGCAGCCAGTACTCGGTGCCCAGGAAGCTGTTCATGCAGGTCGCCGAACGCGACGGAGGCTGCAGGTTCCCGGGGTGCGATCGCAAGATCCGCCACTGCGATGCCCACAACCTGCGCTACTGGCGCCACGCCGGCAACACCGACTATTGCAACTTGGTCTTGCTCTGCTCCCGACACCATCACTTCGTCCACAGAACGAATGTCCAGCTGAGCTTCGACGACCAATGGGGCCTTCATGTGTTCTGGCCCGACGGCACCGAACGAACCAGCCAACCCCGCGGCGCCCCACCGACAACGATTCGCTACGACAGCTGACATCAACCCGAATCGACCGAGCTCCTGCGCCTCGCCTAGCTAGCTAGAGCAGGCCTCGTCGGTTGGCGCGCAGGGCTGCGAGTTCGGTCACCAGGAGGTCGACGTGTTCGCGCTCCTCGGCAGCGAGCTCGCAATACAGGTCGCGCGCGGCCGGCGCAGCGCGGTCGATGCGTTCGAGGAAGAACTGCTCGGCGCGTTGTTCGAGTGTGATGGCCATCTCCACCAACGCCAGCGGGTCGTCGAACGTCATCGGCCCACCAGCCTGCAGAATGCCCGGGTTGAGGCTGCCGTCGGCTTCAGGGGGCGGGGGCATGTGGTAGCGGCGCACGAGTGTGTCGATGTGCTCGCGTTCCATCGCCGCTAGCCGCTCGAACATGTCTCGCATCGTGCCGTCGTCGGTGGCCGCCGCGGCGGCGATGTAGAAGTCGCGCCCGCCCAGCTCGATCTCGAACGCATGCCGCACGGCTTCCATCGCCTCGTGCGCGGGTTCGGCGAGGTCGATTGGTTCGAGCGTGCCGTCACACGCTGGGCAGCGACCGTACGGAAACGCGAACCCCTCGCTGCGCTTGGCGCACTCGGTGCACCGCCACGCAACCACGCTGCCCGCGCAGCAGACGCCTTCGTCATCCTCGTCCATCGGCCGGTGGCAGCGCGGGCACAGTCGGCCGTCGGTGAGCGTCACGGGCGAGGCCTCGCCGCCACCGTCGAGGTAGTCGAGCATCGCCGCTGCAGCCCGACGCCCTGCACCCATCGCGAGGATGACCGTCGCGCCGCCGGTGACGATGTCGCCGCCGGCGAACACTCCGGGCAGGTTCGTGGCCTGGGTGACTGGGTCGGCGGCCACATAGCCGCGCTGATCGAGGGCGAGGCCCGCAGTGTTGCGGGTGACGATCGGGTTCGGGTTGGTGCCGAGCGCGACGATGACCGTGTCGCACGCTACGTCGGTGATCTCGCCGGTGGGCATCGGGCGGCGGCGCCCCCATTCGTCGGGCTCGCCCAGCTCCATCCGTTCCACGCGCACGCCGTTCACGACGCCGGCCGTATCGGTGAGTACAGCCACCGGGTTGTGCAGGAACATGAACTGCACGCCTTCTTCTTCGGCGTGCTGCAGTTCCTCCAACCGTGCCGGCGCCTCAGCGCGCGAGCGGCGGTAGACGCAGCGCACTTCGGCGCCCAGCCGCCGCGCCACGCGCAGGCAGTCCATCGCAGTGTTTCCCGCGCCGACCACGACGACGTCGCGGCCGATGCCGACGGGCGTGTCGATGTCGGGGAAGCGGTCGCCGCCCATCAGGTTGACGCGCGTGAGGAACTCGTTCGCGCTGATCACCCTGCCGGCGTTCTCGCCGGGGATGCCGAGGAACGATGGGGCGCCCGCGCCGACGCCGAGGAAGACCGCAGCGAAGCCGCGGGTGGTGAGTAGGTCTTCGACGGTGAAGGTGCGGCCGACGACCTTGTCGGTCTCGATCCTGACGCCCAGGTCGAGCAACCCGGCGACCTCACGGTCGATGATCTCGCGTGGCAAGCGGAAGGAGGGGATGCCGTAGCGCAACACGCCGCCGGTGACGTGCAGTGCTTCCAGGATGGTGACGTCGACGCCGGCTCGAGCAAGGTCGGCCGCGCACGCCAGCCCGGCGGGACCTGAACCGACCACTGCGACACGCTTGCCGAGCGACGGCGCGATCACCGGCGCAGCCACCTTGCCGTGGTCGCCGACGAATCGCTCGAGTCGGCCGATCGCGACCGGCTCCATTTTGCGGGCGATGACGCACTGGCTCTCGCACTGTGTCTCCTGCGGGCAGACACGCCCACACACGGACGGCAGGATGCTGGCCTCGCGGATGACACCGAGCGCGCCGTCGACGTCCTTCACCAGCAGGTGGCGGATGAAGCGTGGGATGTCGATGGCCACCGGACAGCCGCTGATGCACGTCGGCCGGCTGCACTGGATGCAGCGTTCTGCCTCGCGCAGCGCCTCGGACAGCGAATAGCCCAGGCTGACCTCGTCGAACGTGTGCGAGCGCACCTCGGCGTCGCGCACGGGCATCGGCACCTTCGTGGGCTCGATCTCGCGCAGCTTCTTGTAGGTGCGCTTGCCGTCAACGAACAGGGTCTGCTCCACCTGGCAACGGTGCTCGTAGTCGGCGGCCGCAGCTGCTTCCTCGGGCTTGAACCGTCGGTTGCGCTGCATCAGTTCGTCGAAGTCGACTGCATGCGCGTCGAAATCGGGGCCGTCGACGCAGGCGAAGCGGGTGACGCCATCGACGCTGACGCGACAGGACCCACACATCCCGGTGCCGTCGACCATGATCGTGTTCAGCGAGGCAACGGTGTGCACGCCTGCGGGCCGGGTGACCTCCGCACACGCGCGCATCATCACCATCGGGCCGATCGCAACCACGAGATCTGGGCGATCAGCCGCGATCAATTCGGCCAGCGCTGCGGTGACCAGACCGTGGCGGCCCGCGCTGCCGTCGTCGGTGCACACAATCAGTTCATCGGCCCACTGGCCCAGCTCGTCGCGCCAGAAGGCGAGTTCCTCGTTACGGAACCCGACGATGCAGGTGGTGCGGTTGCCGGCCTCCTTGAACGCGCGCAGTTGCGGGAATACGGGGGCGACGCCCAGGCCTCCGCCGACGAGCACGACGTGACCTTCGTGCCCGATTTCGGTGGGCATGCCCAACGGCCCGACGAAGTCTGCGAAAGTGTCGCCTTCGTGGTACTTGTCGCGCATTTCCGCCGTCGACCGGCCGAGCGCCTGCACCACTATTGTCACGGTGCCGCGTACCGCGTTGAAGTCGGCGATGGTCAGCGGGATCCGCTCGGCACCGTCGTGCAGGCGAACCATGACGAACTGCCCGGCCCGCGCAGCGGCAGCGACGTCCGGGGCCTCCACCTCCCAGAAGAAGGTGGATGGAGTCAGGGCCTGGTGGCGAACGATGCGAAACATCCGCAACAGACAGTACGAAGGTGGTCGCCGGCATGCTACGGACCTTCGGCCCTTCTGGTGCAGCCGGACCTGTGGTCAGCGCAGCTTGAGCGGCGGTATCCAGTTGCCCGTGGGTGAGTCGTCGGCCAAGAGACATGCGATGCGGGCAAGGTGTGCACGATCGGCCTTGGACAGATTGCACATCGTTGCCGGTGGCTGACTGAAGATCGCGTCGAGCCGACGTGCGACGGTTTCGCCTCGCTTGGTGAGCGCGAGCTCTTTCACCCGTCTGTCGTCGGGAGCGATGCGGCGTTCGGCAAAGCCCAACTCTTCCAGACGGTCGGCCACCGAGGTGATGTACGACGCATCGCACGCCATCAAATCTGCCAACTCGCGCATGCGGGTGTGCCCGCCGTGCAACAGCGACATCAGCGCGTGGCCGTGTGGTGGCGTGAGCCCCATCTCGCTGAGCGCAGCGAAGAGCACGTCGCGACGAGACATGAACAGCGTCATCAGCCGCGCCCATGCCTCGGCGAGTTGTTCATCCATGTCGGCCACGCCGACAGCCTATCAACTGCATGATTACCATCAAAGGTTGACAAGTATCAACTGTTGGATAGAGTCAAGCGTCATGACAGATCCGGCAATTATCGCGGAGAACCTCCGCAAGGCCTTCGGCGATGTGGTCGGGGTCGAAAACATCTCGCTGTCGGTGCCGCGCGGCTCGGTGCTCGGTCTGCTCGGTGCCAACGGTGCCGGGAAGACCACCATGGTGCGCATGCTCACCACCGTGCTGCGGCCCGACAGCGGGCGTGGCATCGTCAACGGCTTCGACGTGCACGCCGAACCGCAGGCAGTGCGGCGCAGCATCGGGCTGGCCGGGCAGTACGCCGCGGTCGACGAGAACCTGACGGGGCGCGAGAACCTGGTGCTGGTCGGGCGGCTCAACCACATGTCGAAGGCGGCGTCACGCTCCAGGGCCGGCGGGCTGCTCGCGCAGTTCCACCTCACAGACGCGGGCGACCGGCCGGTGCGCACGTACTCCGGTGGCATGCGCCGCCGGCTCGATCTTGGTGCAGCCCTCGTGTCGCACCCGCCGGTGCTGTTCCTCGACGAGCCGACGACGGGTCTCGACCCTGCCAGCCGGTTCGACCTGTGGGACGTGATCGAGACGCTCGTCTCGGATGGCACCACCGTGTTGCTCACCACCCAGTACCTGGAAGAGGCCGATCGCCTAGCCGACAACATCGTGGTGATCGACAAGGGGCTGATCGCCGCCGAGGGCACTGCGAAGCAGTTGAAGGCACGGCTCGGCGACACCGTCATCGAGTTCGAGTTCCACGACCCCGGCGAAGCGGCCCGCAGCGCTGCGCTGGTCGGCGGCACGGTCGCTGCCGGCACGATCGTTCGCCTGGTGATGGCAGCCGGCCCCAGCACCCTGCGCGACGCGCTCAACCAACTGTCGGCCGCCGACATCGCGCCCACCCATGTGGCGCTGCGCGAACCAACACTCGATGACGTCTTCCTCAGCCTCACCGGCACGACAGGAGAGCACTCATGATCGCCCCCAACGTTCCGTCCCCGCTGGCCATCTCCACGCGCGCCGGTAGCGGCATCGGCTGGGCGGTGAAAGACACGCTGGCAATGGTCTGGCGCAACCTCACCGTGCTCCGCCGCGTGCCGCAGCTGCTCGTGTTCGCGCTGGTGCAGCCGCTGATCTTCGTGTTCATGTTCCGCTACGTGTTCGGCGGCGCAATCCCCAGCGGCGCCGAAGGCCTGCCGTATGTCGACTACCTGATGCCGGGCATCTTCTTGCAGACCGTCACGTTCGGGGCCATCAACACCGCCGTCGGCCTCGCCGAGGACAAGAACAAGGGTCTCATCGAGCGGCTCAGGTCGCTGCCGATGAGCCGCTCGGCCGTGCTAGGGGGCCGCGTGCTCGCCGACACGACGCGCAACGTGTTCGTAGTCACGATGATGCTGATGGTCGGCTTTCTCGTCGGCTTCAACACTCACACGAACGTTCTGAAGGTGATCGGTGGCGTCGCGCTGATGGTGCTGTTCGGCTTCGCTATTTGCTGGATCTTCGCCCTCATCGGCCTGACCGTCGCCAATGGCGAAGCTGCGCAGGCCGCTGCGTTTCCGATCCTTGCGCCGCTGACGTTCGCCTCCAATGCGTTCGTGCCGACAACCACCATGCCGGACTGGTTGGCGTGGTGGGCCGACCATCAGCCGCTCAGCATCACCGTCAGCGGTGTGCGCGCGCTGATGCTCGGCTCCGAATCGATGTCGTACGTGTGGGGCTCCATCGCCTGGTCGCTCGGCATCACCGCGGTGCTCGCACCGTTGGCCGTGCGCCGCTTCCGCAAGAGCTGAGCGCACCACCGGCCCGCCGCGCGAGCGTACGCTTGGCACATGCGTAGCAATCGGGCTTCGGGGGCAGTCGTCGCATTGTGTCTCGCGCTCGCCGCGGGGAGTGCAACGGCCCAGCAGCCCGGCGAGGTGGGCGAGCTCACCAGTTCCGCCTCCAGCACGCCGGGTACCCCCGCCGCACGGCTGACCCCGCCGGGCCGAACGTTCTCGGTGGTGGCCGTCGGCGATTGGCTTTCGGAGGGGCTGGTCAACAATGCTGCCGCCGCCGCTGCGGGCCCCGGCGTGCGGTACGACCACGAGCCGCTGCTGCGGCCGATCACGCCCATCATCGCCAACGCCGATCTGGCGATCTGTCACATGGAGACACCGATCGGCCTGCCCGGCGCAAAGGCAGGTTTCATCGACAAATCCGCGTACGGCACCAGCCTCATCGCCGCGCCGTTCGAATTGGCGGGCGACCTGAAGCGTGTCGGTTTCGATCGCTGCAGCACCGCCTCGAACCACAGCTTCGACCTCGGTATCAGTGGCATCGGCTCCACGCTGGACGCGCTGGATGCAGTAGGCATCCGCCACACGGGAACTGCCCGCGCCGCGGTGGAAGCGATCCCGCAGCCGTTCAATGTGCAGGGGGTGCGGGTGGCCCACCTGTCGTTCGCCCGCAACTCCAACGTCGGCTTCCCCCGCGACCCGTGGCGCGTCCGGCAAGCCGTTACCGCCGGCAACGTGATCTCCGATGTGGCGACCGCCCGCGCCGCAGGTGCCGAAGTGGTGATCGTCAGCCTGCACGTCTATGTCGAAATGCAGACGGGGCCTACCGCCGACGATCGGGCGCTCGTCAACCAGATCATTGCTCAGTCGCACCCCGATCTGATCCTCATCCACGGTCCGCACGTTCCGCAGCCCGTCGAGCGGGTGAATGGCACGCTCGTCTACTGGAGCATGGGCAACTTCATCTCCGGGATGGGCGTGTCCGGTCGCGGTAAGTACAGCGACCTGCGCACGCTCGACGGCCTGATGGCAACGGTGCGTTTCACCGAGCAGGCCGACGGCAGTTGGCGCACCGAGCCGTGGACGGTGCTGCTGTGCAATGCCCTCGGCAGCCGCAAGGTGTATGCGGGTGTCAACATGTTGTTCGACCCATCGGTGCAGGGGACGCTGCGCACCCAGATGCAGGCCTGCTACAACCGCACAGCGCAGGTGGTCGCCGACCTCCGCTGAGTCAGGCCCTGCGCCGGGCTTCGCCCGCCGGCATGCATGCAAGCGTGGCCTCGAGCACTGACGCATAACCGTCGCCTGCAGGGGCAGGATCATGGCAGCCTTGGTCGGCCGGGGCCACGCTGGGAAGCGAACTGCTCGAAGGTCACACTGAGGAAAGCACGAAGCAGGCGCGAATCGTGACGGCCGCCGTCAGCGGCTGCCGGGCAGATCGAACTCGCCGGAGAGCAGTAGCGCGGCCAGCACCGCGGTGACATGATCGGCGAGCGGCAGCTAGGGCCGTCTCGGTCAACGTCGATACACGCAGCGCGGGCCTGCTTCTGGGCCGGATTCGTCTCGGGCGCCGGGACGAATCAGACCCAGAAGCAGAAGTGGGACGATGCAGACCCAGAAGCGCCTCAGGTGGTGGACGTCAGCAGCGTCAGCGTGCCGTCGGTGACATCGACGGTGACGGTGTCGCCTTCGCCGGCCTTGCCGCTGAGGATCATCATCGCTGCGGGGTCGGCGATCTCGCGCTGGATCACTCGCTTCAGCGGGCGGGCGCCGAACGACGGGTCGTAGCCCTCGTGCGCGAGCCAGTTCATCGCTGTCTCGGTGACAACCATGGTGATGCGGCGGTCGGCCATGCGGCCGCGCAGTCGCTCGAGCTGCACCACCACGATGCGGCGCAGGTCTTCCTCCGTCAGCGAACGGAAGCGGATGATGTCGTCGACGCGGTTGATGAACTCGGGCTTGAAGAAGGTGGACGGATCGCCCGGCAGGTTCGACGTCATGATCAGCACCACGTTGGTGAAGTCGACTGTGCGCCCCTGACCATCGGTGAGCCGGCCGTCGTCGAGCACCTGCAACAGCACGTTGAACACGTCGGGGTGCGCCTTCTCGATCTCGTCGAGCAGGATCACGCTGTACGGGCGGCGGCGTACGGCCTCGGTGAGCTGACCGCCTTCGTCGTATCCGACATAGCCGGGGGGCGCACCGATCAGGCGGGTGACGGAGAACTTCTCCATGTACTCGCCCATGTCGATGCGCACCATCGACTTCTCATCGTCGAACAGGTACTCGGCCACGGCACGGGCCAGCTCGGTCTTGCCGACGCCGGTGGGTCCGAGGAACATGAACGAACCGATCGGCCGGTTCGGGTCGCTGAGGCCGGCGCGCGACCGACGGATGGCGTTGGCGACGGCGGTGACCGCGTCGTCCTGCCCGATGACCCGCTCGTGCAACTGGTCCTCGAGGTGGATGAGCTTGGCCATCTCGCCTTCCATCAACCGGCTGACGGGCACGCCCGTCCACTTGCTGACGACCTCGGCGATGTCTTCCGCATCGACCTCTTCCTTCAGCATGCGGTTGCCCAACTGCAGCTCGTCGAGGTGGCCGGTGGCTTCGTCGATGCGACGCTCGAGCTCGGGGATGCGCCCGTACCGGATCTCGGCCGCGATCGACAGGTCGGTTTCGCGCTCGACCTGCGTGCGCAGCTGCTCGAGCTCTTCCTTCAGTGAACGGATGGCATCGATGGCCTGCTTCTCGTTCTCCCAGTGGGCCTTCATACCGTGCACCTGGGTGTTGAGCGTGGCCAGTTCATCGACGATGGTGTCGAGTCGTTCCTTTGACGCCGCATCGGTTTCCTTCGCGAGCGCGACCTCTTCGATCTCCAGTTGCAACACGCGACGCTGCACGACATCGATCTCGGTGGGCAATGAGTCGATCTCGATACGCAGCTTCGAAGCGGCCTCGTCCATCAGGTCGATGGCCTTGTCGGGCAGGAAGCGGTTGGTGAGGTAGCGGTTCGACAGCACCGCCGCACTGACGAGCGCGCTGTCCTGGATGCGCACGCCGTGGTGCACCTCGTAGCGCTCCTTCAGCCCGCGCAGGATGCCGATGGTGTCTTCCACTGTCGGCTCGCCGACGTACACCTGCTGGAAGCGGCGCTCGAGCGCAGGGTCTTTCTCGACGTACTTGCGGTACTCATCGAGCGTGGTGGCACCCACCATGCGCAGCTCGCCGCGAGCGAGCATCGGCTTGATCATGTTGCCCGCGTCCATCGCGCCTTCGGCGCCACCGGCACCAACGATGGTGTGGATCTCGTCGACGAACGTGATCACTTCGCCGGCCGCGTCGGTGATCTCCTTGAGCACGGCCTTGAGCCGCTCTTCGAACTCGCCGCGGTACTTCGCGCCAGCGAGCATGGACCCGATGTCGAGACTGATGAGCCGCTTGTTCTTCAAGCCCTCGGGCACGTCGCCGTCGGCGATGCGGCGGGCCAGGCCCTCCACGATGGCGGTCTTGCCGACGCCCGGCTCGCCGATGAGCACGGGGTTGTTCTTGGTGCGACGGGACAACACCTGGATGACGCGGCGGATCTCGTCGTCGCGACCGATGACCGGGTCGATCTTGCCGTCGCGTGCTCGCTGGGTGAGGTCCTGGCCGTACTTCTCCAGCGCGGCGAAGTTCTCCTCCGGGTTCTGCGACGTGACGCGGTGGCTGCCGCGGACCTCTTTCAGCGCCTGCAGCAGTTCCTCGCTGCCGACACCGAGGCGAGCGTTCATGGCCAGCAGCAGGTGCTCGACCGAGAGGAAGTCGTCCTTCAGATCCTTCTGGTACTGCACCGCGTTCTGTACGACGTTGTCAAGCTCGCGGTTCATGCGCGGGTCCTGCCCGCCGTAGGCCTTGGGCAGCTTGGCCACGGCCTCGTCGGCCTTGTTGCGCACCATCAGCGGGGCCAGGCCCAGCTTGGCCAGCACGGCCGGCACGATGGTGTCGTCCTGCCGGCTGAGTGCCGCCATCAGGTGGTCAGGTGTGAGCTCGGGGTTGCTCAGCGACTTCGCCTGGTCGATGGCCGCGGCAAAGGCTTCGTTGGTCTTGAGGGTCCACTTCTTCGGATCGAGCGCCATGCGCCCAGCCTAAACGCCGAGCGCCAAGGTTGCTACGACTCAACTCAAGTTTATTGAACATCATCATGCAATGACCTTCGGCCATAGCGGCAGTTGCCGAACGGGCGTATGTTCGAATTGTCGACACGGAGGTTCAGCCATGAGCGTCGTACAGGAGCCACAGGAACAGGTCGCGGAGTTACAGCGGGAGGTGACGGAGCAGCGTTCGTCGCGCCGCACGCTGCTCCGTCTGGCAAGCGCGGTTGTCGCGGGCGGTGCCGCAACTGCGCTCGTCCATCCCGAGTCAGCAGACGCAACGACGGACTTTATGAAGTACGGAACGTTCAACGACGCAGGCGACAGCAGCACCAGTCTGTCCTCGACGAGCGCCACCACTCTCCTCGTCCAAGTCGCAGCAAGTGGTACCGGCGTACTCGCCCACTCGTCGCTCGACGGCATCGGCCTGTTCGGCTATACCGATAACCCGACCAAGGACGCGTTGGGCGTCGGCGGAAGGATCACGGGCACGCTCGGGCACGGAGTCGGCGCGTACGGTGGCGCAGCACAACTGTTGCTGTGGCCGGTGGCGAACGTTGGGCCGGCGCTGAACGTCGCGCACGTTGTCGGGGAAGTCGCCCAGGAGATGCAAACCCTGAGCGCCTGCGTCGGCGCAGGGACACCGGGCACATGGCGTGAACTGGCGAGCATGGCTTCGGCAGGGGTGCTGCACGCAATCAGCCCGGCGAGGGTGTTCGACAGCCGGGTCAATGCCCAGCCGCCGGTGTTCGTCGGCACCAGCAGGACCATTTCGGTGGCCGACAAGCGCGATGTGGTGTCGGGCGAAGTGACCCAGTGGAACGTGGTACCCGTCGGTGCCACCGCCATTGCCTACAACCTGACCATCGCCAACACCGTAGGGAACGGAGGTTTCCTCGCCGTCAACGAGGGCGGCAACACCGTGGTGGGTGCCAGCGCGATCAACTGGTACGGCAGCGGCCAGAAGGCTGCCAACGCATCGGTCATCAAGCTCAATGCAAGTCGTCAGGTCACCGTCATCTGCGGCGGCAGCAGCGGCGGCAGCACTCACTTCATCATCGACGTGGTGGGTTACTACCGCTGACCCGTCAGGCAGCCAGCGGGACCCCGAACCGTGAGCGCGCGTGGTAGGAACTCGCCATGCAGACGGCAACGGTGGGTGTATTCGGCGGTTCCGGGTTCTACGAGTTCCTCGATGACGCGGCAGAGGTAGCGGTCGACACGCCGTACGGGCCCACCAGTTCGCCGGTCGCAGTAGGCACCATCGGCGGGCACCGGGTTGCATTCATTGCTCGTCATGGGCGCCAGCACCAGTACGCCGCCCACCGAGTGCCGTTCCGCGCCAACGTGTGGGCAATGCATCACCTCGGTGTGCGCACCGTGATTGCGCCGTGCTCCGTGGGCAGCCTCCAGCCCGACATTCGCCCAGGGCAACTCGTGGTGGTCGACCAACTTGTCGACCGGACATGGGGCCGACCAGACACGTTCTTCGATGTCGGCGCTCCAGAGGGCACGCCCGGTCGCGACGGGCCAGTGCACCACCAAGGCTTCGCCAACCCGTACCACCCGCAGGTGTGCGCCGCGCTCGTGGCTGCGGGTCGGCGCACCGGGGCGGTCGTCGCCGACGGTGGCACGATGGTGGTGATCAACGGGCCGCGGTTCTCCACTCGCGCCGAGAGCCTGTGGTTCAGGACGATGGGCTGGCAGGTGGTGAACATGACCGGCTACCCCGAGGCCGTGTTGGCTGCCGAACTCGGCCTTCGCTACAGCACGGTGGCGTTGGTGACCGACTTCGATGCGGGCGTCGACGGGCACGAGCCGGTCACGATGGAGGCCGTGTTCGCAATGATGCGAGCCAACGTGTCGCTGGTGGCGGCGGTGATCACCGACGCCATCACACACGATCACACCTCGTTGGTCGGCACCGTGTGACCACATGCGTCGAGCGCGTGAGGCAACTCGAGATGGCAGTGGTCCGGTGGTTCCAGCGGTAGGCCGGCCGACGCCCACGCAGCCATACCGCCGACCAGATCGCCGACGTGGTGGTACCCGATCGCGACAAGGTTGGCCGCGGCCAACGATGAGCTGTAGCCGCCGTTGCACACCACCACCACGTGATCGTCGAAGCTGGGCCGCTGCGGATGCGTGTAGCCGTTGGCCGGGTCGAGATGGAACTCGAGCAATGTGCGAGGGACGTGGAGCGAGCCAGCAATGGTACCGAATCGGTCTCGGTCGGTCGGCGTGCGAGTGTCAATGACGGTGATGGGCGTGGTGCTGGCCAAACACTCATGGAGTTGTCGAGGGCCATACCGAACGATGGTTGCCCGTGCGACATCGAGCAGGTCGTGCACCGTCGTTCGTGGCGGCCGTCGCCACAGCACCCAGCTGTGGCCCTCTGCCACACAATGAAGGCCGGCCACTTCTCCACTGTCGTCGGGCAAGCCGATTGTCAGTAGATGGCCGGTGGTGTCCAGGTGCATGACTGCAGCGTGTAGCGCCGCCTGTTGTGCATGGCCAGCCGGGACGCTGACCACGGCGGCGAGTGCAACGCGAGTGGGGAGCTGTGTGGACCAGGCTTGTGACCAATCCAGTAGATGTAGCTGCAGGTCTCTGCCGGCAAGGGAATCATGAAAATCGGTCGGTGCGGTCCCGACGACCAGCACATGGTCGCCCGCAACCAGTTGAGCGGCGGAGAGCCACTCCTCTGTGGTCGACGATCGCCCGGTTCCCATGACTGGATCGCCCATACTTGGATGGTAGGCGCCGGTGGATGAACGACCTGCGGGTTGCTACGAAACTTTCGCGAAACTGCCCCACGCGTGCGACGCACCCTGCCAAGCTCTGTCGCATGAACTGGCTGAATCGTCTCCGAGCGATGGACACCACGCGGATGGAGGCTCCGACGCTCGGGGCGGTTCGTATCCTCGTCGGACTGATGTGGTTGGCCAACCTGCACTGGAAAGTTCCACCACACTTCGGCAAGGACACCGGTGGCGGCCTCTACAAGTACATCGCAACTGGAGCGGAGAACGCACCGTTCGCGCCATTCCGATGGTTGCTGCGCGAGGTGGTGCTGCCCAACTACACCGCATTTGGTTGGTTCACCCTCGTGAGTGAACTGTTGGTGGCAATGTTGTTGCTGGCCGGCTACCGGTCGCGGCTGGTGGCACTCGCCGGCGCGATGCTCGCCTTCCCGATTTTCCTTTCCGTCATCTATTACCCACGCGCCGACGAGTGGTCGTGGTCGTACCTCCTCATGATCGGAATTCACCTGGCGCTGGCCGCCTCGCCGAGCGGCCGAGCGTTCGCCATCGACGGGGTCCTCGCCAGGCCCAGCGCCGCGGTTGCGCGGGCGCTCACGTTGCTTGGTGGCTCCACCATCCTGCTCGGCGCCCTCGGCTGGTTCGTGTCTCGCGACGCCGATTTCAGTGGCGGCAGCGTCCGGTTGCTGGGCAGCGATGCAGGCTTCGTCGCCGACGGTGGTCTGGTGCGCCGTTGGGAGCTGAAGTTCCTGTGGTTCAACCCGCTGTGGGCGATCCTGACGATCGTCCTCGGCATAGTGCTGGTGCTCGCTGCGCGCAAGCTGGTACTTGGGTACGTGGCTGCGGCAGGGTTCGCGCTGATGTCCGTGGTGGTGTTGTTCCAACAGACCTTCGACTATCTCCGCGACGATGGCCAGGTGCAAGTCGTCGCCACCGGCTCGAACGCCGCGGTCTGGGGAGCGCTGGCGTTGGCTGCGGGACTGTTCGCCCACCACGGCCTCCGTGACGTGTCAGGTTCCGCCGGGCATGTGGGCGTCGCTGAGGGTGAGCCCGCCACCAGCTCATGATCCGTCGCTCGATCCGGCGCGCACTGCGCCCATTGCCAGTGGCTGTCGCCGCGATCGCGGTAGCTGCCTGGGTGTTGTGGTGGAGCGTGGTCGAAGGCCGGGCCCAACAACGCGAGCATCCAGGAGTGAAGCTGGGTGCCGCCCCCCTGGTGGGGCGCGACCAGACCGGCGGGTGGGAGTGGCGCTTCGCATGGCCGGCCCCGGTGCTGGTGGTGTTCGTCGCCGTCCTGGCATGGACAGTGTGGCGTGGCAGCTGGGCACGGTGTTCACGGCCGCGGCTGCTCATCGCGAGCGGTGTGGGTGCCGCCGTCTTCGGCGTGCTGCTCGCGCTCATCGATGGCGTCAGTGGGCTGACATACGGCGCCGATCACAACACCGAGTACCTTGCCAATCTTGACCGCATGCCACCCGCCGGCGAGTTCGTTCGGACGTTCGTCGATCGCATCAACGATTACACGGTGCACGCGCGCGGGCACCCGCCGGGCTTCCTGCTGCAGCTGCGCCTGATGGACCGGATGGGCCTCGGTGGCGTCTGGCCGCTGGTGGTGCTCACTGTGCTGAGCGTGGCGGTCACCCCGGTGGCCGTGTTGTGGGCATTGCGCCGGACCGCCGGCGACGAGTGGGCGAGACGTGCGGCGCCGTTCCTCGTCGTTGCACCGTTCGCCGTGTGGACGGTCACTTCCGGCGATGCGGTGTTCACCGCTGTCGGTGCCGTCGGTACGGCGTTGATCGCCGAGGCATTGCATCGTCGGGGTCGGATCGGCTTGGTCCTCGGGTTGGCAGGTGGCGTGACGCTCGGCTGGCTGATGTTCCTGACGTATCTGGGGGCGCTGTTCCTTGCGATACCCGGAGCGCTCGTGTTGCGGTCGCTGCTGCGCCGGCACGAGCCACGACCTTGGGGAGTGCTGCTCGCTGCAATCGTGGGTGGCGGCCTCGTCATCGTTGGGTTCGCCGTCGCAGGTTTTTGGTGGTTCGACGGTGTCGACATCACCCACCGCGAGTACCACGAGGGCAGCGCCCAGTTCCGCGAGTGGTACTACTTCCGTGTCGGCAACATCGGTGCCGCTCTGATGGCGCTCGGCCCGGCGGTCGTCCTTGGTGCAGCGTGGGTCCGCGACCGTCGCATGTGTTGGCTGCTCGGTGGCGCGTTGGTCGCGTTGGGTGCTTCACACCTGTCGACCTACACCAAGGCCGAGGTCGAGCGGATCTGGCTACCGTTCTATCCATTCCTCATCGTCGCCGCGGCAGGCGCAGCGGTGGTGTCCACGCGGCGGTGGGGCACATGGTTGCTCCCGGCCGCAGTCATGGTGCAGGGCGTGTACGCAATCGTGTTGCAGTCGGCGCTGCTGACCAAGTGGTGATCGGCGCAACTCCCGCCCGGTCAGTCGGGCCAGTGGCGTTCGAACTCCGGGGAAGGAGCGACCGATGCGCGCAGTGCGGCAGTCGCGAACTCGTGCATGCCTTCCTCGAAGCCGATCGCTGCCCGGAAGCCCAGCACCACGGCGGCACGAGTGGCATCGGCGAACACATGGCGCACATCACCCAGCCGGTAGCCGCCGACGACCCGCGGCGCGGGTGCCCGATCGGGGCGCAGTGCGCACGCCATGTCGAGGATGGTGTGTGGTACTCCCGAGCAGACGTTGAAGGCGCCCTCCGCGGCCTCTGGCCTGGCCAGCGCCAACACGTTAGCGGCGGCCACATCGGTCACGTGCACGAAGTCGCGACGCTGGCCACCATCCTCGTAGACGCGGGGTGCCTCGCCCCGTTCGTAGGCGCTGCGGAACAGGCTGGCCACACCGGCGTACGGCGTGTCGCGAGGCATGCCGGGCCCGTACACGTTGTGGTAACGAAGCGCGGTCGCGAAGCACCCGGGGTGCTCGCGGGCGTAGGCCGCGCACAGTCCCTCTTGCGCGAGCTTGCCGGTGGCGTAGACGTTCCGCGGATCGAGCCAGTGGTCCTCCGGCACGGCTTCGGCCACCAGCGCTGCCCCGCAGGTGGGGCACGGTGGGTCGTACCTCCCCTCGCAGAGATCGGCTTCACGGCGCGGGCCGGGGCGCACCACACCATGCTCGAGGCAGCGGTAGCGGCCCTCGCCGTAGACCACCATGCTCGAGGCGAGGACGAGGCGCCCACGGAACCCGTGCTCGTGCAACGCCTTCAACATCACTGCGGTGCCCAGGTCGTTGCGACTGGTGTACGCAACGACGTCGGCGAAGTCGACTCCCAGGCCCACCTTGGCCGCCTGGTGACACACTGCGTCCACCCCGCCCAAGAGGCCGTTCCATCGGTCGCTGTCGCGCACGTCGCCCCAGATGTAGGCGGCCGTTGGCTCCAAGCCGGCGGGAAGACCAGCGTGAGCCGCGGGGTCCAGGTCGTCCAGCACGAGCACCTCGTGGCCGCGCCTGGCGAGTTGGCGCACGATCTCGCTGCCGATGAACCCGGCGCCGCCGGTGACGAGCACCCTCATCGCCGCTTCCTTCCTGCGCCGTTGGCGCGTGTCATGAGAGGTCTCCATGCCTGATGTCATCTTGCCCGCACTCGACGAGGCCGCTGCCGTTGCGTGGGTCGTCGGCCGCATGCCACCCGGCTATCGCGCCATCGTGGTCGACAACGGCAGCACCGACGACACCGCCTCTCTGGCGGCCGCGGCAGGGGCCACGGTGGTTCACGAACCGGTACGCGGGTTCGGGTCGGCCTGCTGGGCGGGCCTGCAGGCGGCCACCGACGACGTGGTGTGTTTCATGGACTGCGACGCCTCGCTGGACCCGATGACGTTGCCGTTGGTGGCGGGCTACGTGTTGCGCGGCGAAGCCGACCTGGTGATCGGCGCGCGCATTGCGGTGCGCGGCGCGTGGCCGGCGCATGCCCGGCTGGCCAATCGTGTGCTCGCGCTCGAGGTACGGCGGCGCACCGGTCTGCGCCTGCCCGATCTGGGGCCGATGCGCGCAGTCGGCCGCGAGCAACTGCTGGCGCTGGGCATGACCGATCGTCGGTCGGGGTGGCCGCTGGAGATGGTGCTGCGTGCCCGACGCGCCGGGTGGGCGGTTCGTAGTGTGCCCGTCGAGTACACCGAACGCGAAGGCCGTTCGAAGGTGACCGGCACGGTGCGCGGCACGGTGCGGGCCGTTGGAGACATGGGCCGCCTGTTGCGCGAGGACGGTCACTGAGCCATGCACGTAACGATCATCGCCAAGGCACCACGACCCGGTGAGGTGAAGACACGCCTGTGCCCCCCGTGCACGCACCAGCAGGCTGCCGAGGTTGCTGCCGCCGCGCTGAGCGACACGATCGTGGGGGTGCAACGCCTGATCAACGCATGGCCGGCGGGTGGAGTCGCGCTGCAGCCGGTGCTGCTGTGGGACGGGCCGACAGACGAATGGGGCGACGGTTTCACGGTGGTCGCGCAATGTGCCGGCGGGTTGGGCGAGCGGCTGGCTGCTGGCTTCGCGGCGCTCGGCCCCGGCGTGATCATCGGCATGGAGGCACCCGCTGCCGTGCCGCACTTGGCCCTCGGGTTGCGCGCTGCGGCACGCGACATCGACTCGCTCGGGTTGGCGACCGACGGCGGGTACTGGATGGTGGGGCTCGGTGCTCACAGTGCCGCCCACGCCCACGAGATGTTCACCGATGTACCGATGAGTTCCAGCCACACCGGCCTCGCCCAGCTGCGCCGCCTCACCGGCCTTGGTCGGCCGGTGCGGCTGCTGCCGATGGCGCGTGACCTGGACACTGTGGAGGACCTGCGTGCCGTTGCTGTTGCCGAGTTCGACGGCCAACTGCGAGCCGCGGCCCGCAGGGTGTTGGGAATGGAGCCGACCGGCTCCGGTTGAGATCACGCTCAACGGATGCCGAGTCGCGCGTCCTGCCCAGGTGGGAGCCCCTGCAACGCGCCGAGCAGCGCAGTGGCAGGCACCTCCAGAGGAAGGATCGTACGTGTCAGCAGCAAGTCGGTGTCGAGCCGACCGTTTCGTACCGTGGGGCCGAAGCTTCCCCAGAAGGCACCGTCGGCGCTGATGGTGAGCTCGCTCGGAATGTCGCGGGCTTCTGCGCGCACACCCATGCCCCGTTCGTCGGCGCGGCCGCGGCGCACGATGGGGCGCACCAGGTGATCGTCGGCGGGCACGCCCATCGACGCAACGAGTTCGCGCAGCGGCTGCAGGAACGGGCTCTCAAGCGGGCCGGCTGTCGTCGTGGCGATTCGAACCCGCACGCCGGCGGCGCGTAAGAGCGGTACGGCCTCGACCACCTTGGCGAAGTTGTCGTCGCCGCGGGCCATGTCGTTCACGTCGGAGAGGTGGCTGTCGAGTGAAATCTGCAACGCGATGTCGGGGTGGGCGAGGCGGGTTGCCCGTTCCAGGCGATCGCCGGAGAACAGCGTGGCGTTGGTGAGCAACACCAACGGCAGTTGCTCGGCCATCGCGAGGATGGCATCGGGTAGCCAGGGCAACAGGAATGGTTCACCACCGGTTACGCCGAGCCCGGTGAAGCCCAAGGCCTTGGCCTGCTCCGCCACCGCGAGCATCTGGTCGGCGGTGAGTTCGCGTCGCTCGCTGCGTGGCGACGACTCGGTGAGGCAGTAGGAACAGGCGAGGTTGCAGTGGTAGTTCGAGTACAGCCACACGCGGCCGGGCATCACGCCATGCGCGACTGCATCGGCGATGGGGCCCGACGGCGTCATGCCATGCCCTGTGCATCGAGGCGGGCCAAGGTGTCGTCGGAGGTTGGCAGCTGGAACGCGGTGGCGAACCTGTTGAGGAACATGGTGGCTCCGACGGTGATCGAGATTTCGACGAGGCGATGCTCGCTGTGGTGGGCGCGGGCGGTATCCCAGACGTCGTTCGGAACGGGGCCGGTGGCACCGGCGAGCCCGTCGATCCAGGCCAGCAGTGCGCGGTCTGCCGGAGCGGGGAAGGCTTCCTCGATGGGGGCCTCGCCCCGCAGGCCGCGGACCTCCGCCTCGGTGAGCCCGACATCGAGCGACACCGCCGTGTGGGCGTGGATGCAGTAACTGCACCCTTGTAGGGCCGAGGTGCGCAGGATGGCGAATTCCTTCCACCGTGTGCCGATTGCCCCAGCGCCGAGCGCCGGGCCGATGAAGCCGAGGGTGGGCGCCAACATCTCGGGCACGCTGGCAAGCGCCGCGATGATGGGGCCCGGGTCGCCCTCGGCGAAGTAGGCCTGCACCGTCATCGGCGCGTTGCTGGCATCGAGCAGATCGAGGCGGGACATTTGGACAGTGTTGCCGACGGCCGAGGCCGGCGCGTCACGATGGGCGAGAGTTTCGAAAGAGTTTCGGTGTGAGCTGACGAGTGTGCGCTCACAGCCGACCTACCATCGGTGCATGAACAACGGGCTCGACCACTGGGAGCAGGTGTGGTCTTCGAAGCAGTTCGACCAGGTGAGCTGGCATCAGGACGACGTTGGTACTTGACTGGGCTTGCTGCACCGCGTGTCGGTGCCTTCCGACCGGGTTGTGATCATCGGTGCCGGCGCCTCGACGCTGTTGGTGGCCTTGCTGCAGCAAGGGTGGAAGCGACTGATCGCGGTCGACATCTCGTCGGCTGCCCTGCAGCAGTTACGCAGCCGGCTCGGTGCCCATGCGGACAACGTGACCTACGTGCACGCCGACGTGTGCGAAGTGGCGCTGCCGCAACCCGTGGACGTATGGCACGACAGGGCCACCTTCCACTTTCTGACCGACCCAGCCGATCAGCAACGCTACGTGACTCGCGCCGCGGCATCGTTGCGACCTGGTGGCCATCTCGTGTTGGCCAACTTTGCACCGGCCGGTCCTGAGCAGTGCAGTGGCCTTCCTGTGGCTCGGCACTCGATCGACGATCTGCACCGACTGTTTGACGACCAGTTCTCGTTGCTCGATTCGTTCGAGGCCGACCACACCACACCGTGGGGTTCACCACAGCTATTCCTGCATGCACTCTGGCGCCGACGTGACGAGCGTTGACGCTGTGTATCGGGTCGCCAGGTTCCTCGCTGTTCCACTCGTATTGGCGGCGTGTAGCGGCGACCAGGCATCGGTACCGGCTACAGCGCCCTGTCCGCCGAGCCCGTTTCGCCATTCACCGCCACTGGTCATCGCGCACGGCGGCGGCGAAGGACTGGGTCCCTCCAACACCATCCTTGCGATGGAACGCTCGATGGCCGTCGGCGCCGACATGCTCGACGCCGACCTGAGGATGACGAGCGATGGCGTGGTGGTTGCGATGCACGACCGTGACGTGTCGGCCACCACCGATGGCGCGGGGAACGTCGACGAACTCACCTGGGAGGACGTGCAACTGCTCGACACGCGAGCCGGATGGACGGGGGCACCCATCGCCGAGCCCGTCCGTGTGCCCACGCTCGCGGAGTTGCTCGCGGAGTTTCCGGATGTGACGGTCTCGCTCGAGATCAAACAGACCAGCCCATCGATGTCGGTAGAGCTGTGCGACGTCTTGCGAGCAGCTGACGCAGTCGGTCGCGTCTACCTCAGCGCCAATGACGACGAGGCAGTGTTCGCGGCTCGGGCCAAGTGCCCGGGTTCGTTGGTGATCACCACGACGTACAGCGACCTGGACGCTATGCGTGCGGCTCAAGACACAAGTGCGCCGTGGTGCGCGCCGGCGCCGATCGGCCAACCCCCCTATCGCGAGGGCCGCTTCTCCGAGGACAGCGTGGCCTGGTCGCACGATCATGGAATGGCCATCTTCACGTGGACGGTCGACGACCCCAAGACTCTGCGAGCGCTCGCCGAAGCAGGCGTCGACGGTGTGTACACCCGGCGCCCCGACATCGCCCGCAAGGTCTTCGACGAGGTCGCTGCGGGCAAGTAGCGGGCGCTGACTACCGCTGACTGGTCAGGCGCCTTCCGCCACCTGGAAGTCAATCACCAGCCGCGCTGGTGCCTGCAGCATGGTGACAGTGAACGGGTATTCGGCGTCGATGCCGATCGCCCAGATCGTCATCCCTTCCCAGTTCTCAGTCTGGCGAAGCTCGGCGATGTGCTCCACAGTGGTGGGGAAGAACTGGGTGGGGCCGCTGTAGCCGTCGCCCTCCATCGTGGGCATCCACGTTCCCATCCGCACCAGCAGCGTGGCGTCGCCGGCGATCTCCACGGACAAGTCGCTCTCGCCCAGCGAGACGGGGTCGTCCACATACTCGGCTGCCCAGCCGGGCCAGTCGCCGGAACCGGCGAGCTCGATGACGACACGCTCGAAGCACGAATGGTCGCCGAGGCGGATGTCGACACCGACCATGGCGGACAGTGCGAGCGGGTCGGTGCTGGCCTTGCGTGCGCCATCACCGGTGGCCGGGCATGGTGCCGAGGTCGGCGGCGGTGCGGTCGTGGGGGCGGTGGAGCCGGGGGGCGCGGTGTTCGGGGTGCTCGTCGGCGGGGTGAGGGTGGTGTCGCCCCCGATCGGTGTCGT
>Ga0105047_10001247_pt1 | contig 45249 bp, 47 predicted proteins | sample MAT04_FD_78384 | JGI IMG/M metagenome (GOLD analysis project Ga0105047, IMG submission 78384) | Freshwater microbial communities from Lake Fryxell liftoff mats and glacier meltwater in Antarctica - MAT-04 (megahit assembly) | ecosystem: Environmental > Aquatic > Freshwater > Ice > Liftoff... | reverse complement strand
TGGTTGTGTGAGCCGGAATCCTTCGTCATCCCCCCGTTGAGCGCGGAGGAGTGGCCGCTCGTTGCCGCCGAGCATCCGATGATCGTGCATCTGGAGAAGACGGGCGACGGCTCCGCTCGTCGCATCAGCGACTTCTGGACCCAGGACGAGTTCCATCGCAGCCTCGTGTATGAGCGGGTGTACCGGGCTCTCGGCATCGAGTACCAGATGTCGATCACGCTGCCGGAGCCGCGGCCCGTGATCGTCAGCATCGTGTGTAACCGCGCGACAAGCGACTTCGACGAGCGGGACCGCGCCGTGCTCAACCTCCTGCGTCCGCATTTGGCCCAGGCATGGCGCAACGCCCGGATGATGGAACAACTGCAGGCGATGTTGTCGGCATCGGCTCGGGCGCTGGCTGCGGATGATGCTGGCGTCATCCTGATCGACGACGGGCCGCACGAGTACACGCCGGGTGCGCTGGTCGAGCTGTATCGGTGTTTCGGTCCGCCCGGTCGCTCGGATCCCCTCCCCCTGCGTGTTCAACGGTGGCTCACCCGCGAACGGGACCGGCTGTCGAGCGAACGCCCAGCACTGGCAACCACATTGTCGACGACGCACGACGGCAGGCGTGTCACACTCCGCTACCTACCCGCCGGCTCGGATCACCCCGAGGCGATCCTGTTGCGGACAGGAGGGCACCCTCGCAGTCCTCAGGCCGAGAGTGCGGCGGTCGGCCTGACCCCCCGGGAGGGCGAGGTCCTGCAATTGGTCAGCACTGGCGACTCCAACGCCGTGGTGGCCCGCAAGCTCGGCGTCTCGCCGGGCACGGTGAAGAAGCACCTCGACAACATCTACGCCAAACTCGGCGTCACCAGTCGGGGGCAGGCTGTCGCGCTGCTCCGGGAGACCTTCAGCACCGATCGCATCTGAACCGCTACGCCGAAAAGGGTATTGCCCCCGATTCAGCCGCCGTGCTCTTCTTTTCTCGGCGATATCCGGTCGGTGATCGGAACGAGAGAAGCGGCGGGCGGATGATGTTCAGGCCAATGGTGATTGAACCGAGCCGCGGACGCGTTCGCGGGCGTGGTAGGCGTTCGACGACGCTGTTGATCGTCGTCGTGGCGATGGTTTTTGTAGTGTTGGCCCCGACGCCGGTGGGCGCCGTCGTGACCTTGCCCGATGGCAAGTCGGCCTGGAACAGCTACTTCGGTCCGTATCCGAACGTGCCGTCGATTCCCGTGCCCGGCAACCCTCTGGGTTCGTCCCAGCAGTCCGTCGCTGTGCCCGGGGGCCGCCTGACGGTGACCGGCGCCGTTGCGTACAACACGCCCTTCCGCGTCCAGTTCGCCCCCGAGGCCAGCTCGTTGTGGCGCGCGTACGACCCAGCGGATCAGAACCCCGCAACCAACGGCAACTATCGGTCGGTCGCACCGGCTCAACTGACCCCACCCCGCCTGGGCGTCTACGCTCCGACGGGCTACCGCTACGTCGCACCGCAGGTGATCAAGGTCAGTTGCGCCACCGATTACGACTGCACCTACCTGATCCGTGACACCGAGAATCGGCGTGAACAGTGGTGGTTCACCCTGTACGCCGGCGACTACCTCGTCCGGGCGCAGACGGGAACGACCAACCCGCCCGGCCTCGAGGTGGCCAATGCGATCGACTCGGCGGCCGTTGATCTGGTCGTGAATCCGGGCCCACCGATCCCGACGGCGAGCTTCACCTACGTGGGCACCGGCACACCGAACGAGTTCAGCTTCCTTGCCTCGCCATCCTCGGACTCGAACGTCCCGATCGTCCGCTATGACTGGGATTTCGGTGACGGCCAAACCGTGTCGAACGGACCGTCGAACCCGACCCACACCTACACGTCCTCCGCGAGCTCGCGGGTGGTCACGCTGACGGCCACCTTCTCGAATGGGCTCGCCTCGATCGCCCGCGTCACCCTCACCCCGGTCCTGAAGATCGCCTCGGTCATGGTCGACCCGACACCGACCCCTGCGGGCACCCCGTTTGCGTTGAAGGTGACGCTCCGAAACGACGGGCCGAGCACACTGACCGGCGCTGCGCCGACCGTCGCGCTGGGGCCGACTGCAGTGGCCGCCACCACTGGCGCGCCGACCCCCGCGAGCGCAACGCTGGCTCCGGGCCAACGGGCCGTCTTCACGTTGGCGGCCATGGGAACGGCCGCCGGCGGTCGGGCCACGGCCGACATCAACGCGACCGCCACCGGCGGCGGCGGGGCCGTGTCGGCGGCCGCGGTGCGCCGCTCGTTCGTGGTCGGCGGCGCAGTGTCCGCCACCCTGGCCGGTCCCACCACCGCGCCCGCGATCGGCAAGGATTTCACGGTCACGCTGACGGCGACCAACAACTCCGGCGACCGGGTACAGCTCACGCCCAGTGCCCTGCTGGCTGTGCCATCGGACGGCTTGACCATCACCGGTCCCACTCCGGTGACCGTCGGACCATTGGGTGACGGCCTGACCGCCACCTTCACTTACAAGGTGCAGGCCACGACCCCGGCGACGCTCCAGTTGGACACCGACCTGGCCGTGACGGACCTCGACACACTCGAAGCATCGTCGGTCCACGCGACGGGAACCGTCGAGGTGGCCTCGGACCGGATCGTGGTGAACACCGCATCCGACGAACCGTTGACCGATCGCGCGAAGACCGACAAGAAGTGCAACACCGACGCCGATTCCACCAAGAACGTGTGCACGCTGCGCGCCGGCATCCAATTGGCCAACGCACTCGCGGCCGAGAACCCGTCGAAGACCTACGGCATCGGCTTCGCCATCCCCACTGCGGGCTTCGCGCCCACTATCGCTCCGCTGACGTCGCTGCCCGCCATCACGGCGCGGGTCGACATCGACGGCACGACGCAGCCTGGGAGCTGGGTCGAACTGAGCGGTCTGTCGGTTCCCCGTGAGCTCGACCCCGAGACCAACACGCTCGTGGCGGTGGCGGACGGGCTGACACTGACATCCGCGACCTCCTCTGTGCGCGGTCTGGTCGTCGGCGGCTGGCGCATCGGGATCCAGGTCTCCGCCTCGGACGTACACGTGGTTGGCAACCGGATCGGGACCGACGACACCGGAATGTCGGCGAGTTCGAACGTCACCGGTGTTCAAGTGACTGCGTCAGGCGCCCGAATCGGTGGCACCGGCGCCATCTCGACCGATGCATGCAGCGGCGACTGCAATCTGATTTCGGGCAACGGCACTGGTGTGCGGATCACCGGAGCCGGTTCCGGGACCGCGGTGGTCGCGAACACCATCGGCACCGATGTGAGCGGCACCAACCCGCTCCCCAACGACGTCGGTGTGAGCGCAGGGCCGGCTAGTGACGGGGGAGCGATGCCATCCGGCATCATCATCGGGGGCGCCACCGCCCTGGCCGGCACCGGTCCGGGCAACCTTCTCTCGGGCAACCGTCGCGTCCAGGTTCTGGCGTTCAACGCTGCCCCGGAGTCGATGGTCATCCCTGGCGACGTGATTGGCAACCTGATCGGCACGGATCGGGCGGGCGCACGGGCCATGAACCCCGACGGTCCGTCCCGCGGGGTGAGCGGCAGATGGAAGGTCACTTCCAACGTGATCTCCGGCTTCGGTGATCCGGCAAAGGTCGCCCAACCGGACCAGCAGGACCTCTTGATCATCGACGACCGCATCGTTGGCGTTGGCGTCGCTGGAGCGACAGAGGTCACCTCGAACCTGATCGGGACCGACCGCACCGGACTCCGTCGCATTGCAAACTTCGTCGGCATCGACAGCTCAGACCTGATCAAGGACAACACCGTCTCGGGCAACTACATCGGTGTCCTGTCGTTCAACTCGACGATCGACGGCAACCGCATCGGCACTGATCTCACCGGACGTCAGGCGATCGGCAACGAGGTCGGCGTGGAAGTCAGAGGAGACGACTTGCAGCCGTCCCTCTCCACCCTTGTCGGGGGAGTCCGTGCTGCCGGGTCGACGTCCTGTACCGGTCCGTGCAACCTGATCTCGGGCAACAAGATCGGCATCATCGGTGGGCCGAGCGTGGTGCAGGGCAACGTCATCGGTCTGGACGTCGACGGACTGACGCCCGTTCCGAATCAGACCGCCATTTCTGCGGGGAGTAACCGTGACCGCACGACCTCGCTGGTCGGTGGTGCGAGCGCGGCCGTGAGCAGCGCGCGGTGCGATCTGGCCTGCAACCTGATCAGCGGCAACTCCGAAACTGCGGTGGACGTAGGTGGCTCCACCGACGTGCAGGTGGCGGGCAACGTCATCGGCGAGGGTTTCGACGGTCGTCGACTTCCCAACGGTGGGTCAGCCGTCACCATCCGAACGCTGGACGGAATGATCGGGTCGGTGTTCGTCCTCATCGGGGGAGATGCTGAACGGGGTAATCGCATCATCGGCAACGCAGGCCCGGCGATCGCTCATGGGGCGGCGCCGACCAACCCCGGGCTGGTCGTCTCGCCCGTCGAGGTTCGAGGAAACGCCATCGCCCGAAACTCTGCCGGAATTTTCTACCCCGCCGACGTCACCCCGCGACCGTTCCGCAGCCCGCGGGACCTGACTGCCACCCGGGTCGCCGGGGGAGTCCGCATCACCGGCACCCTCGGACTGGTGACCGGCAACAGCCTCACCGCCCGGGTCGACCTATACGCCAGTCCGACCTGTGAAGCATCCCCTCAGGGTCTGCTCCCCATTGGATCATTGTCGCTCGGACCCATCACTGACGGCACGTTCGACACCACGGTCGCGGTGCCGACGACGTACACCGCCATCACCGCGACCGCCACGAGTGACCGATCGACATCGCTGTTCAGCGACTGCGCACTCACTGAGGGATCCAGCACCACGGTGAGCGTCGATGCACCCGTCGGGACAACTGAACTGAAGGTCGAGTCGAACTCGGGCTTCGCTCCGGGCGACTTTGTCCGGGTCGGCACCGGCTCGAACGCGCCGGTCCGCAAGGTGGACCGGTTGGGTTCACTCGTCTTCGGCGCTCCGCTTCCGATTGCTGTTCCGGCCGGCACGATCGTTACCAAGGTCGATCCACCCGGCGGCGACGTCACGGCCCCGACCATCACCGTCGTATCGCCCGCTGCGGCGGCGTCGGTAACACAGGGATCGACCGTCGCCGTGCAGGTCACCTGCGATGACGCGGCTGGCGTCGGGGTGGAAGCGTGCCGGTACCCCGTGAACCTGGAAACCGCATCGGCAGGCCCCAAGACCCTGGTCGTGTCCGCGTGGGACCGCAACGGCAACGCCACCACCCGCACCGTCTCCTACACGGTGACATCGCCCCCGCCCCCGCCCCCGCCGGTGTCGACGCTGTCGGTGACGTGGTTGCAGCTGACTCCGGCTTGGTGGTTCCTCCCGCCGACGGTGCATGCCACGGGAGTGTTGAGCGTGCCGAAGAATCGCCCAACGAGGTGTCGAGACGTGACGGTGGCCATCGGCAACACATCGATGACGCAGACCGTCAAGGCGTCGACCTTTCGCCGCATCGGCGGGCTGTGTGTGTCCACGGCAGGCCGTGGCGGATTCATCAGAACGCTTGTCGTGAACCCGACGACCGGCGAGTGGGCTGTGTTCGGGGTGGCGGGACGCCATGACGCTGGGACCATCGGTAGGTCCTCGGCGATCCGGATCAAGATCGGCACGACCGAGGCCACAACCACCGTCCCGCTCGTACGTCGTCGCAACGGAACCGTCTCGCTCCGACGTTGACCCTTACCGAAGCGTCAGGCCGTAACGTCGGAAACGATCCCGACCGGAGGAGTGGCAAGCGATGCTGAGCGCAGGGACTCGACTCGGCGATGGCGGTCGACGGCGTCCTTCAACGCTGCTTCTTGCGTTCGCGTCGATAGCGCTTGCTGGTTGTCTTCCCGCCCCGCCACCCCCTGGCTCGCCGACTGGCGTGTGTCGTGCGGACCCGTTCACCCCCCAGGTCAGGGCGGCGCTGAACGCTTTCGGCGCCGACGGACATCACCTCACGGCAGCGGTCTTCGACGACCGGAGCGGCTGCTGGTATCAGTTTCGCCCTGGACAACGAGTGTCGACCGCGTCGGTGGTCAAGATCGAGATCATGGCGGGTGTGCTTCTGCGGGCTCAGCAACAGCAGCGTGACCTGTCGCCGATCGAGCGGCAACGGGTCGCGGTGATGATTCGCAACTCCGACGACCGGGCGGCGAGCGCTCTGTGGTCCGGGCTCGGAGGCGGTCCCGCGATGACACGAATCGGATCTGCGTTCGGTCTGGAAGCGACCGATGAGGTGTCACCGATTTGGGGGTTGAGCACCACGACAGCTCTGGATCAGGCCCAGTTCGTGGCGGAACTCGTCCAGGGTCCGAGCCCGTTGAATGCGCTCTACCGTGACCAAGCGTGGAGGTTCCTCACCAACATCAGTCCCGGCCAGCAGTGGGGTGTTCGGGCGGGGGTGCCGAGTGGTTGGAGCGTCGGACACAAAAACGGATTCGCCGGGTCGAAGTGTTGCGGTTGGCGGGTGAACTCCGTTGGCTACGTCGTTGATCCGCTAGGTGGCGGATACTCGATCGCGATCCTTTCCGACCGCTGGCCGAATCTCGCAGCGGGCATACCGATGGTCGAGGCGGTCGCTCGTGTGGTGGCCGCAGAACTGACGCTGCCACCGACGGTGGAGGCGACGACCTCGGCACCGACCACCGTTGCCTCGTCCAGCTCGGGAGCGTGAGGCTTCGGCAGGTGTCGCTCGAAACGACTCGATGACGCGTCGATGGCCGGCCCTTCGGGGCCGGCCATCGGTGCTGTCGAGTCTCGTTCAAGCTCAGTCGAAACCGGCCCAAGCGGTCTTCGTGGTGCAGGTCATGTTCGGGTAGCTCTTGGCTTTGACCCAGCAGGCCTCAACCTGAACCGCGCCCAGTGTTCGACCTGAGATCTCGACCCCTTCGAGGTTGATGTGTCGCCACTGGTTCGCTGCGCCGCAGGAGAACATGTAGCCACCCTGCACTTCCATGCCACCAGTCGGCGCCACAGTGACGGGCCCGAGGTTGACCGAACCAGCGACCCCGAGCTTTGAGACCCGGACTTTGAGGCAGCCGGCGACTTGGCCGTACGCCCACACATCCAGCGAGTAGAAGTGGCCGACCTCCGAGCTGGCCGGAAAGGTGTACGGCACCTTCCAACCGATCCACCCGCCGATATCTGCTCGGGTGTAGCCGTAGGTGGTGGAATACCGCCAGCCGGTGCTCTTGGTCATCTCGTCCCAATCCCGAACGTTGTAGCCCGGGGTGGAGGTGGCGCTGGCGGAGCTACCGGAGAATGCCAACGAAGCCATGATCGTCATGATCAATGCCAGTGCGAGCGTGGTTGTTCGTGCTCGGTGGGGGCTGCGCTCGGCACTTGGTGCCGAGGCTTGGTTGAGAGTGGAGTCGGTGAGGGTGGTTCTGCACTTCATGGTGGTTCCTTCGTCGTCAACGGGCATCTCGGTGATTGCCTCGTGTTGACGAGTGTCATGGACCGCGCTTCACGAACTCCTCAGGATCGCTTTGAGGGGCAGTCCGTCTGCGTTTCGCGGGTCAGCCCGATCGCTCTGTACCCGGCCGGCGCGCATTCGAACGATTCTGCCGAGTTCTCCAAATCATGACAAGAGATGTCATGTACTGGTGCGTATGGTCAGGCCACAGACCCGGACGGGTCCCGAGCAGGAGGAACGATGATGGCGGCTATCGAGGTCGAAGGATCCGGGACCCTCGACGACCCGTGGGTGCTGACGAACCTCCGGGCAATTCGGAGTTCGAGGCCTATCGGGATCCCCAAGCCACTCCGCCGGCGCTCGTCGTGCAGGTCGGTTCGACCGAGCTTCGGTACCACCTGAGCTGCATCGAGGACCTGCAGGCAATGTTGATCGAGCGCGGCGACTGGATGGCGTTGGGCAATGCTGATGAGCAGAAGCTGGCGGCCGACGACACGGTCGAAGCATGGGGTCGGGACACCGCAAACCCGGTGGGCGGGTGGTACGGCCTGAAGAAGGGCGGACGCGGTCGGTTCGGCAACTACGTCCCTCCGGTCCTGGAGGTGTTGGGTCGTGCCGAGGTCGCGCGCAACGCTCGAAACATCCGAATGCGAGCGAACTGAGGGCGAAGCGATTTCAGGGTCGTTGTCCCCTGGCCCCTCGCTCCCGACGGAGCAAGACTTCCAAGCGAATGGCTCACACACTTACTGATCAACGCGCTGCCAGCCGTGTTTCGGAGGTCACCTTTGGTCGCAACCTGAGTGTCCGCGACCCCCGGCGGCACGGGTGACCCACCGGGACGATCCTTGCCGAGCTGATGCTCGCTGGACTCCGGCCATATCTGATCGGTACGGCGCTCGGTCTCGGAGTTGGCCTGGAGCGGGACTGGTCGAACCGTGGCGGGGAACAGCAGGCGACTGGGTCGCGAACGTTCGCGCTCCTCGGACTCGCCGGCGTGCTCACGCGTTCTCTGTCGCTGACCTTCGCAGTCGTGGGGGCGGGCATCATCGGCGCGCTGCTGGTCGCCGGATATGTCCGTACCGCGGGCACCGATAAAGGTGCCACGACCGAAACCGCGGCATTCGCAGTGTTTCTCCTCGGCGTCGTGGCGTGGACCGACGCCGAGCTAGCTGTCGGCCTCGCGGTTATGGTCGCTGTTGTGCTCGCGTCCAGAGCGCCGCTCCACCGACTCGCTCGCGAAGTCGTCACGGAGACCGAGATCACCGACGCCCTGCGGTTCTTCGTCATCGCATTCGTCGTCCTCCCGCTGCTACCGGACCGGGCAATGGGGCCTTACGGCGTACTCAACCCGTCGAGGATCTGGCTCCTCGTGGTTGCCGTCACCGGACTGGGTTGGGTCGGCTACGTTGCGGTCAGGGCGCTGGGTCCTTAACGGGGGCTGCTGATCACGGGGTTCGCCGGTGGGTTCATTTCTGCCTCGGCGACCACCGCATCTCTGGGTCGTCGCGCCCGCGTCGATCCCTCGCTGCGCTCGAACGCCGTGGCGGGCGCACTCCTGGCATCCGGCGCTACGTTCATCCAGCTCGGCTTGGTGACCGCCGTCGCCAACCCGTCGGTCATGCTACGGCTGCTGCCCACTCTGGCGGCAGGCACGGTCACCATCGCCGTCGAATCGTTCGCCCTGTACCGCATTGACCGCCGCGTCGATGAGGTATCGCCGGCCGTGGCCGAAGCATCCTCGACCACGACGAGACCCTTCGCACTCCGACCGGCCCTCGCTCTGGCAGGGGCGCTCACCATTGTTCTGCTCGTCACACGCTGGGGGTCGTCGATCGCCGGAACGCGCGGAGTCCTCGGGGCCGCCGGAATCGCAGGGTTTGCCGATGTCCATGCTGCCGTCCTCTCGGTCGCGACACTCGCCGGTTCGGGAGGCTTCCCCATGCGAACGACCTTGCTGGCCGCCGGCCTCGCCCTTGTCACCAACACGACAACGAAGGTGATCCTCGCATTCGCTGTCGGAGGCCGACACTTCGGCACCCGATTCACGCTCCTTCTCGCAGCACCCGTCGCCGTGACCTCGACCGTGCTCCTGCTCACCCTCGGCTCCTGACGGTTCGAAGACGGGCCTGCTTTGTTGGCACCGTCAGGTCCGGGCGCGTTGCCGGTAAGATGGTTCGAGATAGCTGCCACTTCTCGCTCTATGGAGAACTTCGTGTGTCTCGCCATGTTGGGCGCGGACGTCCCCGCTCGGGATGTCGACAGATTGCCGTCGCTACACGACGTCCACAGACCCGGTACCGTAAACCGAACCGGCCGAAACCCTTTGAGCCCGGACCGAGATGAGGGCTGATGGGGCGATCACGGACGAAGACAGGGGCACTTCTCGTGTGTGTTGCTCTCGTCAGCGGATCGTGCGCGTTGAAGCAGGCCACCGCCGGGACGAGGTGCCCCACCGTTGGCCAACTCGCTCAGGATGGGACCTATCTCCTCAAGTGCAATACGAAACGCCGGTGGGAACGCGGCATCACTATCGCCCAGGGTGTAACCCTTCTGCGAGCGCTTGCGAGCAAACCGACGACCACGATCACTCCGCCGCCGCCGGTCCCTGGTCCTGCCCCGATGCCTGCGGCGTTGTCGATCGCGAGCGGCCCGGCCCACGCATGTGCGGTCATGGCTGACCGCACGGTGACGTGCTGGGGGGGTACGGGGTATGGGCAGTTGGGCCAGGGCGATGCTGGCCCCATTCAGACGGTGGTGGACTTCTACCGTGATCGACCGGGACTGGTCGCCGGCCTCGTCGACGCGGCCTCGGTGACGGTCGGAGCTGGCGTCTCATGCGCAGTCCTGATGAGCGCATCGGTGAGTTGCTGGGGTGCTGATCTCGGCACAGGGTTTGGTGGGGGTGCCGGCAGCGCGAACGACCGGGCGCACGGGATCCCGGGACTGGTCGGGGTGAAGCAGGTCTCTATTGGCGAGGGTCACGCATGCGCGCTTTTCATCGCCGGAACAATGAAGTGCTGGGGGTCCAACAGCCAGGGCGAGCTCGGGACCGGGGACAACCTGTCCAGCCCAACCCCAGTCGCGGTGGCCGGGCTCTCGGGTGTTACGTCGATCTCGGCCGGCTGGCATTCGACGTGCGCGGTACTGGCGGACCAGACGGTGAATTGCTGGGGCATCAACTACAACTCGATGCTGGGTACCGGCTCGACTGCTGGGTCGTCCAACAACCCAGCGGCGGTGATCGGCGTTGCGGGAGCGCGAGATGTCGCTGTGACCGACGGCAGCGTTTGCGCCTTGCTGGTGTCGGGAGCAATTGCGTGCTGGGGGCAGAATTCTGAGGGCCAGCTGGGCCAGAACGGAACGACGTCGTATGCCGTCACATCGCCGGTACTGGTCGCAAACGTCGACAACGCCGACTCGCTTTCAGGGTCCGGCAACCGCTACTGCGCCCGTCGGGCTGACGGTGGCATCTGGTGCTGGGGTGATCTCGCCGAGCCGGCGCGCCGGGCGCCCGCACCGATCGGGCTCGCAAGTGTGTCCTCGCTCTCGCCTGCGTGCGCGGTCGACACGTCGGCTCGCGCATGGTGCTGGGGTGGTAACGGCCACGGTGAACTCGGAAATGGCACTCGCTGGCAGCAGGGCGCCAACTGGGTGCCGCAACAGGTGCTCTTCAGCTGAACAGAGCCCGAGGTCAGGATCGAACTGACGACCTGCTGTTTACAAGGCCGGCCTGAGCCGTCCACGCCGTGTGGTTGAGAGCACTGTAGTCAGTGTTTTCAAGGGTTTGCCGTCCATGCCGTCATGCTGGATCCACGTGATTTCACGCCGTGGATTAGCAAGGGATTAGCAAGCGCCCGAGCACCTACTGACCATTGTCAGCTGCAATTCGAGGGCGGAGCCATTCCGCGGTCTTCGCTTCGTCCCACTCTCCCGAGGCGATCGACAACACGGCGTGCTCGGCCCCGTCGACAGTGGGAGGGTCGATCCAGGTCCAGTCGTTCAGCATCAGAAAGTACCGCAGCGCCACCCACGCGACGCGCTTGTTTCCGTCCGGCAGGGGATGGTTCTTGGCGAGCCGAACGATGAGCACCGCTGCCTTGTCGACGAAGTCTGGGTAGAAGTCGTCGACGCCAAATCCGGCGCTGGGAGCGTGGAGGGCGGAGTCCGCCAGGTCGAGGTTCGCGACCTTGGTGACGATGACCTCGTCGAGTCCGGTGATCGCGGACGCGATGCCGATGTAGTCGGCGAGGTCGAGGTACTCGATCGTCACTTGGCGAGTCGCTCGAGCAGCTCCCGGTCTTCTTCGATGATCTGGCGGACCCGGGCCTTGAACTTCGGGTCACGTCGGCGCTGCTGGACGGCGTCGGTGAGTGCGTCCTTGATCGTCTCGTTCACACTCTTGCCCTCGACACGCGCGAGGGCCTCGGTGTCCGCAGCAAGATCGTCGGGCAGTCGCACCGTCATGTTCTTCGTCATGGCGGCATGATACCGCGCCATCGTGGTGACTTGCGGCGATTCAGTCCTCGCGTCGGTCTGTGGCGAAGCCGAGTGAGGGGACCGGGTCTCCGCCCAGTACGCCTATCAGCCTCTTCGTGCGTCTCAAATCCGTACTTCACGGAGCAGGGCCACCAGCCCGTGAGCTGTGCTCGCCGGCGCCGTGTCAGGCTTCATTTGCCTGTCCCCTAACGGCACCCTGATGACGCTCGGCTCTTGCGTCAGTTGCGACGTGCTTGCATAATGAAAGCATGTCGAACATCCTGGTCCGGGATCTACCCGAAGACGTCCACAAGGCACTCCAGCAGCGGGCAGAGCAGCGGGGCCAATCTCTGCAGCAGTACCTGACGAACGAACTCACCCGCTTGGTCGATCGCCCGACCACCGACGAGCTCTTCGCCCGCGCCGCGCGCCGCAGCGGCGGCAGAGTCGGCCTTGAGCGAGCACTCGCCGATCTCGGGAGCGAGCGTCCAGCGTCGTGATCGTTGTGGACGCGTCCGTTCTCGCCAACGCCCTGGCGGATGACGGCGACGACGGCGCGATCGCTCGCACTCGCCTAACCGAAAGCGGGCTCGCCGCACCAGACCTCATCGACGTGGAGACCGTTGCGGTCCTCCGCAAACGCTGGATCTCAGGTGACCTCACCGAGCAACGATTCAGCGACGCGATCGACGACCTCGAAGACCTTGATCTCGCCCGCTATCCGACACTCCCGCTGATGCGCCGAGCGTTTGAATTTCGCGCCAACGTGACGGCATACGACGCCGTCTACGTCGCACTCGCGGAACAGCTCGACTGCACCCTGCTCACAGCTGACCGACGCTTGGCCGCCGCCCCAACAATCTCCTGCCCGGTGGAAATCGTGCATCCCTGATCGCCGGGTTGGCGGCATGCCCACACTGTGGCAACCGGCATCGCTGTCACGCCGTACTGATCATCAACCTGCGCCCGTGAGGCCGTCGAGGTAGCAGTCGAGTTGCCGATGAGCGATCCCGCGCTCGGTGGCGAGGTCGAGGCCGACTGCCAAGGGCCGTGAGAACCGGATGGTCGCCAGAGCAACATCGCTGGCAGTGACAGCAGCATCGATCGAGCCATCGCTCCTCGCAGTGGAGACCAGCCGATCGAGGACGCCTTGCGCGGCTCTGCGGCGGTCTGGCCACTCGGCATCGTCGAGGAGCGCGTGGACGACGTTCACCACCCCGAGCCCAGCGTCGACAGCGTCGTGCATGTAGCGCCGGATCGCCTCGGCCCCCGTCGCCGACTCCGCAAGCGCCGCTTCGCCCCTCTCGATCGTGCGATCGAGCGCTTCGAGCGCGACCGCACGGAGAAGCTCTTGGCGTCCAGGAAAGTGGCGGTACATCGTCCCGATGCCGACACCAGCTCTCTGCGCCACCGCGTCTCTGGCCGGCTCGCCACCGGTCTCGAGGATCAACTCCGACGCGGCATCCAGCAGCCGACGCCGGCTGCGGCGAGCGTCAGCTCGCATGGGCACCAACTGCAGCGGGCACCCAGAGTCTGATCACAGAAGCGGAGTATATTCCTCCTCTTACTGTCGACGGCAGAACATGGGGGACTACATGCGTACCTATCGCACCAAGTCGATCGCCCAAGCGATCGCTGACTCGAACGGCATGGACCACGTCGCCGTCACCTTCGAGAGCTGCGAGCACATCGTCAGTCCCTTTTTCCACGGGACCAAAACCGCGTTCGAGATCGGCGACCTGATCGGCCCCGGACACCCGATGAACCACGACCAAGACCGCATCTCGAACCACCTCTACTTCGCCGCTCTGCTGGAACCAGCCGTCTGGGGTGCCGAACTCGCTGTCGCTCGAAGTAGCCGGGACGTGGCGCGGATCTACGTCGTGGAGCCCCTGGGTCCATTCGAAGACGACCCCAACGTCACGAACAAGAAGTTTCCCGGCAACGTGACCCAGTCCTACCGAACGCGGCATCCGATGCGTGTCGTGGACGAAGTCGACAGCTGGGAACCCCATCCCCCTGAGGTGCTCGATGGCATGCTCAACAGCATCGCCCGGCTTCGGAACGAGGGACTCGACGTCGTGTACGACTGACCGAGCCCCCACGCCACTCGCCGGCAGACAGCCGACCTAGAACGCCGGGACCGAGCGACGTGGCAGCGCCGAGGTCGAGAGCGGGTCATTCGTTCCTGATTGCGTCTCGGAGCAGATCGAGATGACCGGCGTGACGGGCGGTCTCGTCGATCATGTGCACGAGGATCCAGCGGAGGTTGACCGGTCCCCTCCCGAATGACGGGACCGCAGCGGGGCGACTAAAAGTCTCGCAGCGCGTCATGGCCGCCCGGCTGCGTTCACATGCCGATGAGTACAGCTGGCTTATGACCCCGACGGTGTCCTCTGGCGCGAGGCGCATCGAGCGGTCGGGATCATCATTGCCCGGCGCGTCCCAAGGCTTGGGCATCGTGGTGCCGAGCAGGCGACCCTGGAACCAGTGGTCCTCGGCCCAGGCCAGGTGCTTGATGATCCCAGCGATCGTCATGTCCGTGGCGGGCAGGAGACGCGAAGTCGCTTCCTGCCATGGGGTGTCAACGAGCGCAGCTGCTGCGATCGCCCGGTACTGATCGAGACGCTGCATCAGCGCGGTGCGCTCGTCCTCGGGCTGGAGGTCGGGATACGAGGGCAGCACAGCACTCACCGCTCCATCCTGGCAGCAGCGAACCCGCGGGTGCCCCGGAACGCCGGCTCGATGGCATCGTGGCCTACCGGAACAGGAGGGCGCCGGACCACCCGCGAGAACTCGGGATGAATCTGACCTGGCGGCATCGGGATGCAGATCAGTCGTCCATCGAGGGCTATCCGGGAATTCGCCAAGACCGCAGAAACTGAATTCGTGATCGGAATCCTTCTCGCGGTTCTCGCCTCGACTCTGTGCCGAGGCCGCCGACCCGCCGTCCGTGATGGGCGCCACACGTTGCCTTCGCTTCGATCCCGGCAGGATTCGAGCAGCGTCGAGTAGTCGCGACGTCCCGTCGAAATCCTCGCAGTCGGGCGCACTTGTCTCGTGCCAAACATCACTGCCCCAGATTCGACATTCGAGCTTGCATCTCGCGCTTAGGGACTGCGAGGGCCCCGACGTACTGGATCGACCAGTTCTCATCGGGCACCTCGGAGGTGACCCAGTGGAACAGATGGAACGACGGACGCTTTCGGTGTCCGAGGCAGCGCGGGTCTTGGGGATCTCCCGGGCGCATGCGTACGACTGCGTGCGGAGCGGGGAGCTGCCGTCGATCACGCTCGGCCGGCGCGTGGTGGTGCCTCGTCAGGCGATTGAGGAGCTGCTTGCACGTGGCTCCTCCGACGACTCGGGGGTGCTCGGATGAGCGCCGCCAACGAGCGCGAGCGAGCGTGTCAAAGGGGTTCACAGACTTGCATCACTGATGCGCAGACCCTGACCACGGCCGCCGGATCGGGGTTGTCGTGCTGAATCTTCATCGTCTGGCGCCGGGCGCTGAGTCGTACTACCTCGACCAGGTCGTCTCGGGCATCGAGGACTACTACGCCGAGGCTGGCGAGGCTCCCGGCTACTGGTTGGCGTCATCGGATCAGCTCGGTCTCGAAGGACTCGTTCATGCTGAGGATCTCCGGGCTGTGCTGGCGGGTGTCGACCCGTCCACCGGGGACGATCTGCACCGTGCGAGGAACCGGAAGGTGCCCGGTTGGGATCTGACGTTCCGGGCACCGAAGTCGGTGTCGATCCTGTGGGGACTCGGCGAACCGCAGATGGCGAGCCAGGTGGTCGCGGCGCACGACGCCGCAGTGACGAAGGCTGTCGCGTATCTGGAGGAGGTCGCGGCGTTCACTCGGACCGGACGAAACGGCATCAGCCGCGTGAAGGCGGACGGATTCATCGCGGCGGGATTCCGCCATCGCACATCGCGCGACCGAGACCCGTTGCTGCACACCCACGTCCTCGTCGCGAACTCGGTGCGCACCGAGGACGGTCAATGGCGAACGATCGACGCCACCGCGCTGTACGACTACGCGAAGACCGGCGGCTACATCTATGCAGCGCAGCTCCGTCACGAGCTGACAGCCCGGCTCGGAGTGGCGTGGACGCCGATTCACGACGGCCTGGCCGACATCGCAGGTGTCGATCAAGACCTGATCGACCTGTTCTCGAAGCGACGCGAGCAGATCGAGTTGACCATGGCCGAATGGGGTCTGACGTCGGCGAAGGCGGCGCAGATCTCGACGCTCGAGACGCGCAAGGCGAAGGTGGTCAGCCCTGAACGTTTGTCTGACCAAATCGCTCGGTGGCGGTCAGAGGCCCTGACCATCGGCGCCGACGCCAACGATTTGAAGGCGGTCAGGGCTGACCATCGAGTGCCGTCAATTGACGCTGAAGCAACAACAGCGCTCCTCGACCGGCTGTCATCGCCGGCCGGGTTGACCGAGACTCGCTCGACCTTCGATCACCGAGATGTTCTGCGCCGGCTGATCGACGAACTCCCCGCCGCCATCCCGCTGGAGGTCGTTGAGTCGATGGCATCGGAGTACCTGCGGCGGCCGGAGGTGGTGGCGGTCGGGTGGAAGGAACGGACCGGGACGACGTTCTCGACCACCGAGCTGATGGCACTCGAATGGGACCTCGTCGACCTTGCGACCAACGGGTTCATCCCTGGCGCCGGGATCGCGACTGAACGTGCCCTCGCTGCCGCCATCGAGATGCGCCCGTCGATCAGCGGCGAACAGGCCGAAGCAGTCACTGCGATGTGCAGGTCTGGTCGCGGTGTCGATGTCCTCGTCGCCGCAGCGGGAACCGGCAAGACGTTCAGCCTCGATGCCGCACGCGAAGCGTGGCAGCGCAGCGGGAAGCGCGTCATCGGATGCGCCCTGTCCGCCTCTGCAACACACGAACTGCAAGCGGGTTCCGGGATCCGTTCGACGACCATCGCCCGGCTCAACAACGACCTGCGAAACGGCCGGCAGGAGTTCGACGCCCGGACTGTTCTCGTCATCGACGAGGTGGGAATGGTCGGCACCCGCACCCTCGCGCCTCTGCTCCGTGAAGCAGCGTTCGCCGGGGCGAAGGTCGTGCTCGTCGGCGACCCGAAACAGCTTCCCGAGATCCAAGCAGGAGGCGTCCTCGCCTCACTCGCCCAACGCCACCCAGTTCTGACCCTCACCGAGAACCGCCGACAGAACGACGAGACCGAAATCGCCGCCCTTCATCAACTCCGCGCCGGTGACGTCGACCAAGCCGTCAGCCTGCTGCGTGACCACGGCGGCGTGGTGACCGCACCAAACGCGGAGACCGTGCGCGACGCCATGGTCGCGGACTGGTGGCGACACCGCACGAACGGCGAGGACGGGCTGATGATGACGAAGCGAAACGCCGATGTTGATGACCTCAACCGCCGGGCTCGCCGCTACGTAGCGGCGGCTGGCGAACTCTCGGGCGAGCCGATGCTCGTGGGTGGGCGACCCTTTCAGGTCGGCGACGACGTGCTGTGTACCCGCAACGACTACCCCAACAAGATCCGCAATGGCACCGTCGGTCGGATCCGCGAGATCGATCACGACCGTGGGGCCGTGACCATCTCGACCGCCGACGGCGAGCGACAACTCGATGACGCGTACCTGAGCGCCGGGTCGATGCGACACGGATACGCAGTCACCGTGCACAAGGCTCAGGGTCGGACATGCGACCACGGGCTTCTCCTGGCGAGCGATGACCTCCACCGAGAGATGGGCTACGTCGGGCTCAGCCGCGGTCGAGAGTCGAACCGCATGTACCTCGTCTCCGACGAGCTAGCCGACGAACTCGAACACCACGGCAGATCCGAGGAAAAGGCCGACCCGCTCGACCTCGTGATCGACTCACTGAAGCGCAGTGCCGCCAAGGAGCTCGCGATTGACCAGCGAGAAGCGCCCCCGGAGATCGATGACGGCGCCGACATCGGCTGGTAGACCCGAAGCTGCTGCTCAGGTGGGCTTCCACACCCACCCGTCGCGTTCCATCCCGAGTAGCCGCTCTCGCAAATGGCGTACGGCCTCGTTCAGCGAGTCGACGTTCAACTCACCGACGTGAGAACCGGCAGGCCCGAAGCGGAAGGAGGTTGGAGCCCCCTCAGGGAAGAGCCGCAGGAACTTCTTCGCTGATGGGCCGTCAGGCTCGTCCCAGTGCTCGAGACAGTTCCTCAGAACGAGCACGTGATCCGCCCAAGAGATCCCCGTCGGATCGGGCAGTTCGAGCGCACCGATCGCTCTCAGCAAGTTTCGAGCAGCGACGATGAGGAAGTGTCGGTCCGCGCGCAGTCTCACAAACGTCTGCCGCGAATCGTCGTCAACTCCGACCACGTGACGACCCTCAGCGTGCTCCGCGGCGATCCATTCCTCGGTGTCACGTAGTCGCTCCCGTTGAAGTCCCACGATCGCAGACCAAGTCAACGCTTCGTTGAGAAGTGCTGATCGGTGTTGCTCATCGTCGCCCATCGACGAAGTGTGCCCGACTCGGGCGACCCGCCGGCTACAAGCCGAACACGATCGCGCCAATCTGCTCTGCGGCTTCGGCCTGCATGCCGTCGAGAACATGGCTGTAGAGGTCGAGTGTGATGCCAACCGTCGCGTGACCGAGGCGTTCGGAGACCACCTTCGGGTGCACGCCTGCCTTCAACGCGAGCGTCGCCGACGTGTGGCGAAGGTCGTGGAGCCTGATCCTCGGAACATCAAGGCACTTGATGATCGTCTGGAACTTGCTCGTGATCGTGTCGGGGTGCAGAGGCGATCCATCGACTCCGCAGAACACGTAGCCCGAGTTGATCCATGCCGGGCCCAGCCGCAGCCGTTCCGCGACCTGTGCCGCTCGGTGGCTGCGCAGCACCTCGACCGACGTCACGTCGAGTGCGACATTGCGGCGACCTCGCCGGGTCTTCGGCTGGTGCGTGCTTACCGCGCGACCGCGGCCGGCTGAGACCCGATTGCGAACGACCGCCATCGTGCCGAGGGCGAAGTCCACGTCCTCCCAGCGAAGCGCGGCGACTTCGCCCCGGCGCAGCCCTGTCGTGAGGAACAACACCCACATCGCGTACAACTCGTGATCGGCGACCGCGGCGAGGAACGTTCGGGCCTGTTCCGCCGACCACGTGACCTGCTCGGCGTCCACGACGCGCGGCGCGTCGACCGCGTCCATCGGATTGCGCGCGATCAGCCCCCACCGGACAGCGTCCTTCAGTGCCTTCTTCAACGTCCGGCGACAGCTCGCCACCGATCGCGCTGAGAGCCCGCCCGTCCCGTCGACGCGGCCACTCCGCAGCAGCTCGGATTGCAGCGATCGGAGGTGCATCGGCGTGAGCTCTGCCAAGCGGATGTTCCCGATCCGCGGCACGACCCAGTTGCGCATCATCTGCTCGTAGTTCCGGTCGGTCGTGTCGAGCACCTGGGACTCCATGGCCGCGAGCCACTCAGCGATGTACCCGCCGACGGTCGTGGTACCGGGGTCGATCCACATCCCGGTGCGCAGCCGTTCGAGCGTCTCGGTGAGCGCGTCCTCGGCCTCCCTCTTCGTCCGGTGACCGCCGACCCACTTCTGCTGCTTCTTCCCGGACGCGTCGCGCCCCAAGTAGATGACGTAGGTCCACGTCGAGCCTCGCTTCATGACTGTTCCGCGCACTGCGGCCTCCTCGCTCTGCCACTGCGCCTAAGCGCGCAGCGGGTCCGTTGGCCACGACGGTGAGGAGGGCGGCGGATTAGCAAGGGATTAGCAAGCGCCGGTTTCGGCACCCTTCGAGGGGCCGAAAACCCCGGAAACCAAGAGCCCGAGGTCGGAATCGAACCGACGACCTGCTGTTTACAAGACAGCTGCTCTGCCAACTGAGCTACTCGGGCGGGACGACCGCGTGGAATTCGCGGAAGGGCGTCGATCAGTGTACGCAACGTGATGACGCCTTCAAGGAGCTACAGCTCGCGACCACGTTGGCGAGCTTCCGCGACCGGTCGAACCGCAACTCGACCCCGGGACCGAGAGGGCGAGCCAGCCCGCACCTCGATTGTGTCGAGGTGCGGGCTCACGTCGCCGCCAGCGCAGTCCCAGTGGGGAAAGGAGCCTGGAAGGAAGCTCCGGGGTTTGTTGGGCTGCAAGAGTCACCAGATCCCCCGGCTGCGAAAATGAATCCGACAGTTGAGGGTGGCGTACCGATGAATCAGTTGGCTGTTGAACTCAGTGTGACGACGATCATTGGAGTGAGCATTCCCGTCTCGGAACCGCACCCAGTCCGGCCACCACGACACGCCGTGTGTGCGAGCATGCCCCCATGTCTCCCACTGCTATCGAGTCATCCGGGACACCTCCCATGAAAGTTGGCATCCTCGGCTCCGGGCTGGTCGGCTCGGCACTTGGTGCTCGCCTCCTCGCTTTCGGTCACCACGTCACCGGAACCACCACCCGCTCCGAACGAATCGACGTGATCGGAGACTGCTTCTCCGAGGTCCGTGTCCTCCGCGGATCCGACCGCGCCTCCGTCGCTGGCCTGGTCGACGGATGCGACGCCGTCATCGTCACCGTCGGCCCTTCGGCCGCCCAGGCCATGACCCGCGAAGACCGCGCCGCCAGCTATCACGACGTCTTGGTCGCCACCGCCGAGAGCGTCTGTGCCGCAGCCAGCACCGCCCAACTCGTCATGCTCTCCGCCCTCACCGTCTACGGCGATGCTGCCGACGCGGACGGTCTCGTGACCGAATCGTTCTCTCTCACCACGAGCGATGACCCCTCGCCGTCGATGTTCCAGGCCGCAGAGAGCGTCTACCGAGATACCGCACCCGACCGCTCGTGCATCTTCCGCTGCGCTGACATCTGGGGGGCCCATGATCCACCCATCGCCGACAAGGTCCGTTTCGCCCACGACATCCTCAAGGGCAGCGTCCCCTTCCAGGCTGAGGCGTTGTTCTATCGAGTCCATACCGATGACGTCGTCAATGCGGTCCTCCACGCGGTTGACGGTCGACTCGTTGGCACCTTCAACTTGGCCTCATCCGAGGTGCCCCTCACGAACGCCACCTTGTTCGACGCCATCTCGTCCGACCTCGGCTACGCCCCACTCGAGTACCGCGGCGAGATCCGCGGCCCGTCGGTGCCGGTCTCGGTCGCTGCCCTCGACGCCGCCGGTTTCCGGTGTGCACCCGCCGATTCGCACGGACCGCAATGAGTCGACTCATCGACATCGCTGAACAAGATGGCTGGCGTTGCTGGCTCTGCGACGAACCTGTCGACCCCGACATGTCTGTCAACGACCCCCGCGGCCCGAGCATCGACAGCGTGATCACCAAGGCGAAATCGAAGTCCAAGGGCCCCGCTCCAGAACGCTTGGCGCACCGATCGTGCAATACCAAGAAGGGCGCCACCGCCCCCGTTGTTCCGTGGCCGGAGCATCTCTTCGTGGTGGACACCGCCGCCATCATCTCCTCCGTCGAACGTCTGGCGCGCAAAGGCGGCCGCGAGATCATGGCCCGCTGTCCCACCCAGGACGACGGCCAGGTCGCTGCCGACTGGCTCGTCGATCGCATCTCCCGACTCCAACCCGACCTCGCCGTGTCGGCGACCGTCGAATCCGGCGGTGGACAGTTCCTCGTGGTGCTTCGGGCCTGAGTCTGCGGCGGCGCCGATCCTGACAGCGTCGTCACCTTGTGGCGTGACACCATCGCTACCTCGGTGGGCAACCCCTCCTCGACGCGGGGCAGCGCTAGGGTTTGCGTTCATGGCCCAGACCACCAGCCGACCGAGTCGAGGCGCCCCAGCGGCGACCACCGCGACCCGCGGGATCATCCTCGTTGTCTGTGCCGTCATCGTCGGCGCCATGTTGCTCTGGAAAGGCGGCGGCAGCGCCACCGACTCTGTCCCAGGCGAAGAGATCCTCACCGGAGAGTCGGCGAACCCTGGCGGCGGCAGCGCCACCACCCCGACCGACCCCGCTGCGCCACCCACCAGCTCGGTTCCGCAAGCCCAGCTGCTCGTCGTCGTCGCCAACGGTTCCGGCGTCAAAGGCGCAGCAGGCGTCAAGAAGACCGAGCTGATCAGCAAGGGTTACTCGGCTGCTCAGGCTGGCGACGCCACCGCCAAATCCGCCATCACCCAAGTCTTTCCCGTAGCTGGCGCCGAGGGTGACGCGGCAGCCGTGGCGGCCGCGTTGGGACTCCCGGCGACCGCCGTTGCTGCCATGCCTCAGGTGTTCCCGGTGAAAGCAGTTACCGGTGTGAACCAGGCGGACATCAAGGTCATCGTGCTGCTGGGCGAAGACTCAAAGAACGCCGCGCCCGCCGGCAACTGAGCTGGCGATCATCTCCGTGAGAGCGTGCAACGAAGGCCAGCCCAACGGCGTGGGTGCTCCCGGCACCCCGATCGGGAGGACCCGATCTTGAGCACCGTCAACCTCGACCTTCTGGATTCATTGCGGAATGATCCGGCCTCGTCAGCGATCGTCGTCGACTACGACGGCACGCTGTCGCCCATCGTCGAGGATCCCTCGACCGCCATCCCAACGGACGGCGCCGTCGAACTGCTCGAGCAACTCGCCCACCGCTACGGCATCGTCATGATCGTTTCGGGGCGCCCGCTCGCCTATCTCCGCACCCGGCTACCGGACACCCTCGGGATGGTCGGGTTGTACGGGCTCGAAGGTTTCAGCAATGGCGAACGCTGGGAACATCCCAACGGTGGCGCGTGGCGCGAGTGCATGGCTGACCTGGCCATGCGTGCCGAAGCGCACGGGCCCAAGGGCATGCGGGTCGAGCTCAAGGACTTGTCGATCACCTTGCACTACCGAGGGATCCCCGACCTGCAACCGGCCGTCGAGTCCTATGCGCTCGAGCAGGCCCGGACGGCGGGACTGCATGCACGTCCCGCCCGGATGTCGATGGAGTTGCAACCCCCGATCGACACCGACAAGGGCACTGTGATCGAGCGTGTCTGCGCTGACTGCCGCGCCGTGCTGTTCGCGGGCGACGACCTCGGCGACTTGCCCGGCTTCGATGCGCTCGACCGCCTCGCCGCCGATGGGGTCACCTCGATCAGGGTCGCCGTCGGGAGCGATGAAACCCCGCCTCTTCTCGTCGGGCGAGCGGATCTCGTCGTCGAATCGCCAGCGGCGCTCGTCGAAGCGCTCCGGCACCTCCTCTGACGACTCGACATCGTCGACGGGTCGGGTCCGTCCGCGCAATGACCGCTTGACGAACCACGCTGCGAGGAGTCGAATGAGTCCAAATCGATCTGGTCGGAGGCCCGAGATGTCCCAATCCCTACGACCGAAACGCGCCGCAGTTGCCCTGCTCGCAGCTGTCGCTGCAGTTGGGTGCGCCACGCCAGGCGCGGCTGCCACGGGCGGACAACAGGTCTGCGCTCAGGATGTGTCGATCTCGAAGGTCGAGGTCACCGTGCTGGCGGCGCCACCCGGGTCGACCATCCACATGGAGGTACCGGGAGTCTTCTTCGACCTGTCCGAATCAGGGGTCCAGACGTTCCCCGCTGTCCCGGGACCACTCGTCGTCGGGTCGACCTACACCTTGGGGGAGAACCCCGTCGGATTCGTCGACTTGGGTCGATGCCTCGACGTCGTCGGGTCAGCCGGCCTCGTCTATCAAGTGACTGCGTCGTACGTGACCGACCCGGCCACGTGGCTCCTCTATGCCCTCGGCGGCGAACACCCCGGTCACCCGATCTTCGGCGGGTCAGCTTGGCGCGGTCACCTGCCGATCTGAGCGCGCAGCCAATCTTCGGGAGTCGTCGTCTCGATCGCCGCAACCAACCGTTCGAAATGAGCAGATCGCTGATCGGCGCTCAGCGTCAAGGCGTCGTGCATCGCGTCTGCTGTGGCCGACACATCGAATGGGTTGATGACCTGCGCCCAGTCGCCGAGGGTCCGTACGCTCCCGGCGTGTTCGGACAGCACGAGTCGCACCGATCGGTCGTTGACCAGCGGGCCCTCCTTCGCCACCAGGTTCAACCCGTCTCGTATGGGATTGACGATGAGCACCTCGGCCAGACGAAGCGCAGCCAACGAACGGGGATAGTCGTCGTGGGTTTCCCAGAGCACGGGCGTCCAGTCGGCCGTGCCGAATGCGTCGTTGATCCGATTCACCATCGCCTCGGCCTCGCGTCGGTACCGCGCGTACTCCGGAACACCCTCACGCGACGGATAGCAGAACGCTCCGAAGATCACGGCGCCTCGGTGTTCCGGGTGGGCCTCCAACAGCTCCTCGTAGGCCTCGAAACCGCGAAGCAGATTCTTCGACAGCTCAATGCGGTCGACTCGCACCATGAACCGCCGATCACCGATCGCTGAGCGCAGGCGCTCGACAGCGACCTCGACGTCATCCGCTGCGGCTCGCTCGCGCAGAGCGGCTGCATGAACATTCAAGGGCGCCGCGAACACGTCCGGTATCGCCAGCGATGGGTCTGCCGCCACACACGCCGTGAATCGAGCGGCCCACACATCTGTGTGGAACCCGCAGGCGTCGAATCCACATAGCCCCGCCAACAGCTCATGGCGTTCAACGATCGGCACCATGGCCAGCTCGTCGACGCCAGCGAACGGCGTGTGATGGAAGTGAACCGTGCGGAGGTCGGGCCGCGTGGATCGCAGCATCGCCCCGACGAGTGACAGGTGATAGTCCTGCACCAATACGGTGGCACCGTCGGGAGCGAGGGTTGACAGCCGGTCGGCGAACCGCTGGTTGACCGCCCGATACGCAGCCCACGCTGCACGCCAGTCGGCATCGAAGCTCGGCGTTCGCGTCGGATCGAACAGGCCGTGATGCAGGAACCACAGCGTCCCATTGGAGATGACGTCGTAGGCCAGCCGGTGCTGTTCATCGTCGAGCTCGAGCAGGTGAACAGAGAAACCCTCGGCCTCGACTGGGCCCGCTCGAGCGACAAGCCGATCGCCGTCGCTCATGGCCACCGCCAGCCAGCTCACCGGTTCATCGGTGCGTCCCAACGACCCGAGCCCGGCTACGAGGCCTCCGCCACCACGTCCTGCCACCGGAGCGCCATCGGCCACCCGGAACGTCACGGGCCCACGGTTCGACGCGATCACGATGGGACGCCGATCGTGTGGGGGCAGTCCGGACTCGGTGATCGACACGGCGACACGATAGGCAGTCGAGCCCCGCTGCGACACCTACGCTGTGCGCTCATGCCCCGACGGCCTGCGCCAACAGACCTCACGGTGGTTGCCGCACCCGACAAATTTCGAGGCACCGCCACGGCGTCGGAGGTGTGCATCGCCGTCGAGCGTGCTGCCGCACGGGTTGGATGGAGGTGCATCTCCCACCCGATGGCGGACGGCGGGGAGGGCACCTTGGCGGTGTTCGGTGGGCCGAATCGGACCACCATCGTGTCGGGCCCGTTGGGCGACCCCGTCGAGGCCGGGTGGAGGCTGTCCGGCAAGACAGCAGTGATCGAGATGGCCACCGCCTCGGGTATTGCACTTGTGGGCGACCCCAAGGACAACGACCCCATGGCTGCTTCCTCCTACGGAACCGGCGAACTCATCGCCGCCGCCGTCGAGTCCGGCGCCAAACGTGTGATCGTCGGCGTGGGAGGTTCAGCCACGACCGATGGGGGTCTTGGTGCGGTGCGAGCGCTCAACCTGGCGCGGCTCAGCGGCGTGGAGATCCTGGTTGCGTGCGATGTTCGTATCGGGTTCCTCGAAGCAGCCACGGTGTTCGCCCCGCAGAAAGGTGCCAGCCCCGCGGAGGTGGCGTTGTTGGAGCGGCGCCTCGAACGACTGGCGCAGGTCTACCTCGAGGAGCACGGCGTCGACGTCACCTCCATCGTTGGTGGAGGAGCTGCTGGTGGATTGGCGGGCGGGTTGGCGGCCATCGGCGCCACGGTCATGTCGGGGTTCGAATTACTCGCCGACGAACGTCATCTGCTCGACGACATGGAGTCCGCTGCGCTCGTGATCACTGGTGAGGGTTTCGTGGACGCCGAATCGTTCGACGGCAAGGTGGTCGGCTCGGTTGTCGATGCCGCCCACGAGATGGGCGTCGCCAGTTTCGTGGTGGCGGGTGAGATCTACGACGACGTTGCGCGTTCGCCGGCAGGGGCTCCCGTCGATGCGGTCAGCCTGACGGAGCGCTTCGGCCACGATCGAGCCATGACGGAGACCACGGTCTGCATTGAAGAAGTCGTGCTCGAGCGACTATCGAACGCCTGAGTACCTCAAGGAACTTCCGAGTTCCGACGTTTCATAGCCGATCCCTGACCGCGACATGGGCCACCGGTGTCCGACCTACCATTCGGCCATGACGAACCCGTACGCCTCGCTCGATGCCACCGCTCAAGCCGAACTCGTACGGTCTGGCAAGGCCTCACCGGTCGAGCTGGTCACCGCCGCCATAGATGCGGTGGAGGCCACCAACGAGGCGGTGAATGCCGTCATCCATCCGCGCTTCGGCCATGCGCTCGAGGAGGCGGCTGCGGTTCGTCCGAAGGAGCAACCGTTCGCCGGAGTTCCGATCGTCGTCAAGGATCTCGACGGAACGCTGGCCGGCGAGCCGTACCACGCCGGCACGCGACATCTCCGAGATCACGGCTACGTCCCAGACGTCACGTCGTGGCTCTTCCAGCGATTGATCGACGCCGGCTTTGTCATCATCGGTAAGACCAACACTCCCGAGCTCGGACTGATCCCGTCGACCGAACCCATTGCGTATGGAGCGACGCACAACCCGTTCGCTCCCGATCGGAGCGCCGGTGGATCCTCGGGCGGCTCGGCGGCGGCAGTAGCTGCGGGCATGGTGGCACTCGGACACGCTGGCGATGGTGGTGGATCCATCCGCATTCCCGCTGCTATGTGCGGACTCGTCGGTCTGAAGCCGTCGCGCGGCCGAGTGTCACTCGGCCCGGTCGAGGCCGAGCCGTGGGCTGGTCTCGTGTCCCGGCTCGCTGTCACGAGATCAGTGCGAGACACCGCCGCCGCCCTTGACCTGGTGAGCGGCGAACGCGTCGGTGATCCCTTTGCGCTCTCGGATCCGCCCCGGCCGTTCATCGATGAGGTCGGTGCGCCCACCGGAACGATGCGTGTCGGGTGGACCTGCGAGACAGGCGACGGCAGCGTGGTCGACCCCGAGATCGCCGGGGCGGTCAGCGCCGCCGCGACTCTGATCGAATCACTCGGGCATCACGTGTCAGAGGCAACCAATCTGCCGAGCACCGACGAGGCGTTGGTCGGCGAGATGACGACCCACTTCCTCACGGCGTGGCCAGTGTGGGTGACTCAGAGCGTCGATCAGATGGCCGTCTGGACCGGCACCGCACCCACCATCGATACGCTCGAGGCACACACGTTCGCCCTCTCGGAGCTCGGGCGCACGATCGGCGGGGCTGCGTACGCCAGTGCGCTCGACGGTTTGCGTCTTCTCAGTCGACGCATGGTGTCGTGGTGGGACCACAACGACGTCCTGGTGACGCCGACGGTTGGCCAACTGGCGCCGATCCTCGGCCAGTTCGGTCCCACTGACGACGACCCGCTCGCCGGTGTCTTCAACGCCACTCCGATCGTGTCCTTCACCATCGCGTTCAACATCACCGGCCAGCCGGCTATCAGCCTGCCGTTGGCCATGAGTTCGGGTGGCGTCCCCATCGGTGTGCAACTCGTCGCTGCCCCCGGGCGCGAGGACGTGTTGTTGCGACTCGCAGCACAACTCGAATCAGCAAACCCGTGGGCCGATCGTCGTCCAGTGATCTGGGCGGGCTGACCGACCGGCGCCCGATCCTCAGGCAGTGCGGGCGAGGTAGGCGGCGAGCTCCACGAGCGCTGGACGTTCGGCCACGTCGACCAGATCGATCGTGCCGTCAGCGTGCTGGAGGGGCGCGTCGGCAGCCACGAGCCCTGGTCTCGCTTTGTGCAGGATGGTGCTGGCGACGGCCATGGCCTGCGGTGACAATTCGCTCAGTGGGCGATTTCGATGGTGCCGAACATCGAGGTCCACCTGAGCGATCGCGGCCATGCCCGCCAAGGCCTCGATGTCGATGAGCAGACCGACGTCCACGCCGTAGCCCTGAACGAACGGCAACTGCTCCAGCACATCTCGACGTCCGCCGTACTCGCCGGAGAGCGGTTGGCGAATCCCACACAATTGTGGGAAGAACATCGACAACAACGGCCGTGCAACGAGCTCGGTGACCCGGCCGCCGCCAATACCTTCAGCCTCGGGTCGATCGTAGAAACCCTTCGAGAAGGCCACCCCGCTGTCAACGACCAGCGGGATGGCAATGCCGGTGATGAACCGTTCGTCAAACGCTGCGATGTCGCCGTCGCACCAGATGATCAGGTCACCCTCGGCCACGAAGACGCTCTTCCAGAGCACCTCGCCCTTGCCGTGGCCATCGCCGTATTCGGGGAGGACCGTACGGGCATCGACCACGCGGGCACCGGCCTGAGCAGCGATGTTGGCCGTGTTGTCGGTCGAGTGGTCGTCGATCACCAAGATCTCGTCGACGAGACACGGTTGGCGCGGACGCTTGGTTGCGAGGCGCGCCTCGATACACGCCACGATGTCGCCAACGGTCGACGCCTCGTTGCGGGCGGGGATGCAGACGGAAATCCGTCGCCCGTCCTTGGCGGCGACGAGCGCATCGAGTGCGACGTCGCGATGATGCCAACTCGTGACGGTGGCAGGCGTCGGGGTCCCCACTTCGAGACCCCTCAGCAGTCCAGATCGCATCGACAATCACCTCGTCGGCTCGCTCGCTGTGAACGACCCAAGATGTGCAACATAGCCCCACAGTCGGCGTATTCCGTCGGAGCGACGCCGAGTGTCCGAGGCAGGGACGAACATTGCGCACTTCGGGATGAAAGCAGGCCCTGTTCGGTGTTCTACGCTCGCGCCGATTCTCACGAGGTGTTCGAACATGAGCGTGTCCATCCGTATCCCCACCACCCTGCGTACCTTGACGGCCGGCGAGTCGTCGGTCACCGTCGACGGCTCGACCGTCGGCGAGGTGCTTGCCGCGCTCGAGGTGGTTCACCCCGGTTTCGCTGAGCGACTGATCGACGACAACGGTGGCCTTCGCCGCTTTGTCAACGTCTTTGTCGCCGATGACGACGTGCGCTTTCTCGATGGGATGGCCACGCCGGTCCCTGACGGCGAGACCGTGTCGATCATCCCCGCCGTCGCCGGCGGCTGACCCGGCTCCACTCAGCTGGCGATCAGCTCGAGCAAGCGTGCCCGATTCGGTCCCAGGGGTTCCTCGGGCGGCCGTTCGTCGCGGTCCTGAAAGACCGACATGACCCGACCGATGACATCGAAGTTGGTCATCAGCGAGTCCGGTGCTTCGAGCAGGTTGAACATGCGGAGAAATGCCCGCAACACCACCGGGTCGATTCGCATGGCCGGGAACAAGCCGTCGCGCAGCAATGCAACGGACGGGTTCTCCTCGGTGGAGACGCTGGTATCACCCGATTCAATGGCGTTCAATCGCGCGACCTCGGACCGGTTGAGCTGATCCTGCGCCACCGATGAGCGGTACCACGGGTGAATCTCGGCGGCCGTGGCAGCTTCGAAGGCGGTGGCTCGAGCCAGCAGGTCGTCGGGGTGTTGCCGCAAGGATCCTGCGAGCAGGTGCGCTTGGACCATGGCCAGGCTGCACCCGCGGCCGTAGAGCGGGTTGGTGCACGTGTGCGCGTCGCCGACGGCGCTGAAGCCGACCACGAGCGGCGCCCCCTCGTCGTTCGTGAAGCGGCGATGGCGGTTCAACAACTTGGCCATCACGTAGACGTCGGTGATGGGCGTGGCTCGGCCGTCCACATAGGCAGCGGTGGCGGGCAGCGCGCCAGCGGCACGGAGGAAGACGTCGGGGTCGAGCAACATCGAACGCAGCTCCTCGTCGTGGGAGCGCGTTGACAGCGTCACCGAGAACGTTCGGTTGTCGCCGCGGAACACTCCGAACTTGAGGTATCCCAGATCTCCGCCGATGGGTCCCATCTGTACGGGCCAGTCGGCGTCGTCGTGCAGCTCGAAGAAACGCGAGTAGTAGATGATGCCGGTGTCCTCGACGTGTTCGGAGATCGTCACCCCGAGCGGCGCGAGCAGGTCCGGAATCGACGACCGGCGACCGGCGGCTGCCACCACCAGATCGGCGGCGATCTCGGTGCCATTGTCGAGAACCACGCCTGTGACAACCGCAGCCTGATCAGCGGTGGCGGGCGAACCGGTGAGCGCGTTGACGGTGTGTCCGTCGAGGAGCGTCACGTTGTGCTCCTCGATGACGATGCGTCGCAGCACCCATTCGAAGGTCGTTCGTCGACACGCCAACGCGACCAGGTCCTCGTCACCCGGCAATCGGGTGTGATCCATGCCTTCGGGCAGCATGGCGATGAAATCCATGTCGGTCGCGCCGGCCGCGTAGAGGGCGTCCAACACGTCGGGATAGAAATCGCGGAGAAGATTTCGAAGTCGAGCCAGGAATGCATGGGAGTGCCGAACCTGCGGCGCCCCCCGCCGGTTCCACTCGAACGCTCCCGCCGGATCCGCTGGGAGGGGCGTCGCATCCCGTTCCACGAGGGTGACCTCATGGCCATCGCGGGAGAGCATGAGCGCCGTTCCCAGCCCGCCGACGCCAGCACCAACTATCACCACCTGCACGGCGTCAGAGTACCCACGGAACCGCGTGAATCGGGATGTCCAGCGGGATTTCGGGGAAATCCGAGGTTTCCCACGGTTTCCTTCAGGGGGCGCTTAGCACTCGACCCTTGAGAGTGCTAAACAATCAGCACTCGCCGACCGCGAGTGCCAGCGCTCAGAATCGGGCGCGGTCACCATTGGGTCGCCCCACGAGGGCACAGATCAGGAAGACTTCCATGGCCAAGGACATCACATTCGACGAATCCGCTCGTCGCAAGCTCGAGTCGGGCATGAATCAACTCGCCGACGCTGTGCGCGTCACCCTCGGCCCCAAGGGCCGCAACGTCGTGCTCGCCAAGAAGTGGGGCGCACCGACGATCACCAACGACGGCGTCTCCATCGCCAAAGAGATCGAGCTCGAAGATCCCATCGAGAACATCGGTGCTGCGCTCGTCAAGGAGGTCGCCAAGAAGACCGACGACGTCGCCGGTGACGGCACCACCACCGCCACGGTGTTGGCATGGGCGATGGTGCGTGAGGGTCTTCGGAACCTCGCCGCTGGCGCCAACCCGATGAGTATCAAGCGTGGCATCGAGGCTGCTGTCGAAGCAGCCGTCGAGACCATCCGTGAGGTGTCGGTCGAGGTCGACTCCAAGGAGCAGATCGCCCAGGTCGCCGGCATTTCCTCCGCCGACACTGAGATCGGCAAGATGATTTCCGAGGCGATCGACAAGGTCGGCAAGGACGGCGTCATCACGGTCGAAGAGTCGAACACGTTCGGCATGGAGATGGATCTCGTCGAGGGCATGCGCTTCGACAAGGGCTACATCTCGCCGTACATGGTGACGGACACCGAACGCATGGAAGCTGTGCTCGAGAACCCGTACATCATCTTCGTGTCCTCGAAGATCACCGCCGTGCGCGATCTCGTGCCGGTGCTCGAAAAGGTCATGCAGTCCGCTCGTCCGCTGGTCATCATCGCCGAGGACATCGAAGGCGAAGCGCTGGCCACCCTCGTGGTCAACAAGATCCGTGGCACCTTCAACTCGGTTGCCGTCAAGGCCCCAGGCTTTGGTGAGCGCCGCAAGGCGATGCTCGCCGACATGGCGATCCTGACCGGCGGCCAGGTCATCTCCGAAGAGGTCGGCCTCAAGCTCGAGAACGTCGACATCGCACTGCTCGGCGAAGCCGAGAAGGTCGTCGTCACGAAGGACGAGACGACCATCGTGTCCGGCAAGGGCTCGAAGGACGACATCGACGGCCGCGTCGCCCAGATCAAGGCCGAGATCGAGAACACCGACTCCGACTACGACCGCGAGAAGCTCCAGGAGCGTCTCGCCAAGTTGTCCGGCGGCGTTGCAGTTCTCAAGGTCGGCGCCGCAACCGAGGTGGAGCTCAAAGAGAAGAAGCACCGCATCGAAGACGCCGTCTCCACCACCAAGGCAGCCATCGAAGAAGGTGTGGTCGCCGGTGGCGGCGTCACCTTGCTCCGTGCTCAGGCTGGCGTCGAGAAGGTCATCGCGTCGCTCACCGGCGACGAGGCAACCGGCGCACGCATCGTGTACCGCTCGCTCGAGGCTCCCATGAAGCAGATTGCCGAGAACGCTGGCCTCGAAGGCGGCGTCGTCGTGCAGAAGGTGCGTTCGCTCACCAAGCCGTCCGAGGGCCTCAACGCGGCCACCGGCGAGTATGAGGATCTGGTCGCCGCCGGCATCATCGATGCCGCCAAGGTGACCCGCTCGGCGCTTCAGAACGCAGCCTCGATTGCGGCGCTCTTCCTCACCACCGAAGCCGTCATCTCCGACGCACCCGAGAAGTCGGGCGCCGCCGGTGGCGGCGGCATGGGAGACATGGACTACTGATCGGATCTCGACTTCCGAGTCGAGCCTGATCACCCAGACTGGGCCGTTCGGCTCCTGGCCCCCGTGCATTGCCCTTCGCGGTAGTGGGCGGGGGCCAGCCCGCGTCCGCGACGCTGTCTCGGCATGGGCGAGACTGTCATCATGCGTCGGCGAGTGGAGCGGTTCATGGTCGAGCGCCTCGATGATGACCGACGCCAACGCGAACCGACCGATGCGCTCGTGGAGGAACCGCTGCAGATCCGACTCGACGGGCAACTCGTCGCCACCACCATGCGAACACCCGGCAATGATTTCGAGCTCGCGGTTGGGTTCTGCCACGCCGAAGGCTGGCTCATCGGCGCCACGATCAACACGGTCCGCTATTGCGCCACCGGCGATGCCGCCGATACTGAGTTCAATGTCGTGACCGTGGACACGATCGGACGAATCGTCGACCCCACGCCGCGGGTGGGTGTCACGACGTCCTCGTGCGGATGGTGCGGCTCCGACTCGCTCGACGTGCTCGCGGATCGGTTGGAGCCGCTTGTTCCGCAGGCGCTCGCCGATGAGATTCGGGTCGTCCTCGACGCGAGCGTCAGGGCCCGGCAACTGCTCTTTGATCGAACGGGCGGATCTCATGCGGCGGCGGCATTCGATCGCACGACCGGTGAGATCGCTGTGGTTCGCGAGGACATCGGTCGACACAACGCGCTCGATGCGGTGATCGGACGGCTCGTCCTCGATGAGGCGCTCCCTGGCTCGGACCTGGGCGTCTGGATCTCGGGTCGAGCGAGTTTCGAGATGGTGCAGAAGGTCTGGGCGGCGGGAATCCCCACGTTGGTCTCGGTCAGCGCCGCGTCGTCGCTGGCAGTCGATACCGCCCGCCGCGGCGGGATCGCGCTGTACGGCTTCAGCCGTACGTCCACCGCCACGCGTTTCGCGTGATTGTCATAGCCTGACTTCGTGGCCGACAACGTGACCCCTGAACGTATCCTGATCATCTGCGCGCACCCCGACGATGTCGATTTCGGTGTGGCCGGGTCGGTCGCCTCGTGGACTGCTTCGGGAATCGATGTCACCTACTGCATCGTCACCAATGGTCAGGCGGGTAGCGACGATCGCACCCTCACCGCCGCGCAGATCGGCGCCGGACGGATCATCGAGCAGACCGCAGCGGCGGCGGTGGTCGGCGTGACGGATCTCGTCTGGCTTGGATACGCCGATGGCGTCGTCGAATCGACCATCGGTCTCCGTCGTGATCTCAGTCGGGTCATCCGACAGGTCCGGCCCCAACGAGTCGTGACTCAATCCTCGGAGCTCAACCTGGACCGGATCTTCGCCAGCCATCCTGATCATCTCGCCACGGGTATGGCAGCCCTGGCTGCGGTGTACCCCGACAGTCGAAATCCCCATGCCCACCCCGAATTGCTCGCCGAAGGCCATGAGCCGTGGTCGGTGCCCGAACTGTGGCTGATGGCAGGACCACTCACGCCCGAACGATCCCGGGTGCATGTCGACATCACTGACACGATTGATCTCAAGATCAAGGCGTTGCGTTGCCACGTCAGCCAGAACGGTGGCTGGACGGAGCTCGACGACATGATCAAGTCGTGGGGCACTGCCACCGCCAAAGAGTGTGGCCTGCCCGAGGGTGTGCTCGCGGAAGCGTTCCGTCGGGTCATCACCTGAGCTGCTGCTCGGGGAATGGCTCCCACGCCGTAGCCTGGGACGATGACTGAGCCAGCTACCCCCGCCGAAGGCCTCGCCGTCGTACACCTCTTCTGGAAGGTCGGCCCGCTCGCCGATCGCGAGGACGTGTTGGCAGCACTGAAGGAAGCGTCGACCGATGGCGACCAGCTGGTCACCGCGGCGATGTTGGGGCACAAGGCTGACCTCTGCACCATGGCATTGAGCCGGGACCAGTGGCGGCTTCGCCGACTCCAGACCCGCCTAGTGGCTGGCGGACTCGAACTCGTCGACAGCTATGTCTCGTTGACCGAGATCTCCGAGTACGCGCAAGGTGTTCCCGAGGAGATGCGGAACATGCGGCTGTATCCGGAGCTTCCACCCGAGGGAAAGCAGGCGTTCTGCTTCTACCCGATGTCGAAGAAGCGCGAAGGGGACGCCAACTGGTTCACGCTGCCGTACGAGCAGCGCAAGGAGATCATGTACGCCCATGGCGCCTCGGGTCGGCAGTTCGCCGGACGGGTGACGCAGGTCATCACGGGCTCCACGGGAACCGATGACTACGAGTGGGGCGTCACGTTGTTCTGTGTGAACCCTGACGACGTCAAAGCGGTCGTCTACACCATGCGTTTCGACGAGGGATCGGCCATCTACGCGGACTTCGGGCCGTTCTACGTCGGGATGGTGGCCGAAGCCGAAGTGGCGCTCACCGAGGTCGGCCTCGCCTGACCGGCGACGTCCGCGCTACTGCAGCGCCAGAGTCGTGGTGATGTTCCCGGCGTACCACGGTGGCTTGGTAGTGATCGAGCCGGCGGCGAAGAGCCCGTCGAAGATCCGCGATCGAGACCGGTCGTCGCCGAGGAACACGAGCGAATCCGCAACACCACCTTTGATGGCGGCAACGACGTCGTCGTAGTTGGGTGCGTTCGCATCAAAGAGCACGGTGGCGGTCGCCCCGCCGCCCAGTCGCTTGAGCCCGCCGGCCACCTGGAGTCCGAACAGCTCGCTCGACGAACCGCGCTCGACCACGAGGATCGGCTTGAGATACCCGTCGGCGGCGATCACGTCTGCCAGCACTTGGCCTTGGAGCGCGTCTGAGGGTGCGTTGCGGAAGAACAGGCCCTGGGTGTCCGTGACCAGCGTCTCGGCGGTCGCGGATGACGAGAACAGGATCACGCCAGCGGACAGCACACGATCGGCGATGGCGGATGTCGTCGCCGAGGAGCCGGCCCCCAGAATGGCGTCGACGCCCTTCGACAGGGCAGTGGTGACGGAAGCTTCGCTCGTCGGCCCGGGGGCTTCGCCTGCGTCGAGGTCGACCGTCTCGACCGGATCGCCGAGTACGCCACCCGCCGTATTGATCTCGGCGACCGCCACCGCTACGCCAGCTCGCTGGGCCTTCGCGCTCTCAGCACCGTCACCGGCGCGAGGCAGGATGATTCCGAGCCGCAAGATGCCGTCGGCCGGTGGTCCGGTGGTCGGATCGGCAGTCGGCGCAACCGTTCCCGGCTCCGACTCGGGGCTCCGAGCGGACCGGACCGACAATCTCGTCAACGTCCCGTCGTCGGCGAACTTGAGGACGCCGTAGCGGGCCTCGCCCGGCTCTCCCGACGGCAACATGTCGATCGCTCCGCTCTGACCCGAATAGTCGAGCGGCGCCTGGCCATCGGAGAGCACGCGGCAGTCGGCGAAGCTGACGCATTTCTGTCCGTCGTTGGTGACTCCGATGATCTCGCTGGTCATCTTCGTGGGAGCATCGGTGCGGGCGAGTTCGGTCGCCAACGCCAAGATGACGACGGCGTCGTACGCCTCAGCTGCGAAGGCCGGGTCGACGATGGTGTCATCGACGGCGAGGAGGCGGCGCTGGAACTCCTCAGTGATGTCGGTGATCGGTGCCGTACCCGACAGCCCGGCGAGCCGGCGCGCCGACGCGCTGGGCGCCGTCGTCGGAACGGTGGCAGCGGCCTCGCTCGAGGGCGCCAGGACCTCGGCGTCGCCGCATCCTGTTGCCGCCGTGATGACCGCCGCCGAGACGAGCACCGCCAGTAGAGAACGCTGCCGCATGTGTTCTACGGTACCGATGCCGAAAGGCTTGGACGAACCAGGCGTTGGCGGACTTCTCAGCGTCGACCGCACAGCGGCGGGGGCGCTGCACTTCACGGGGAGATGAACATGGCTGAACTCTTGGCGCCGCACGCACTCGAGCGACCTGACGACGCGGCACTGATCGATGAACATCGCACGATCACGTGGGGAGAACTGAACGAGCGAGTCAACCGGTTGGTCTCCGGGCTACGGGCAGCGGGCGCCGAGGATCACGACACGGTCGCCTTGATGGTGGGCAATCGCGGGGAGTTCTTCGAGGTGTTCGCCGCGGCAGCCCATGCCCGCTGGGTGGTCGTTCCCGTGAACTGGCATTGGGTGGCCGACGAGTTGGCCTACGTGCTCGAGAACTCTGGCGCGACGACGGTGATCGTGGAGGAGGCCTACCTCGACGTAGCTCGCTCCGCCAGGCTCGACCCTCGAACGGCGGGTGTCCGGCGTTGGTTGATCGCCGATCGCGGAGCGGTCGCCGTCGACGCCTTCGACACCCTGGACGCCGTGGCGGCAGCCGGATCACCAGACGAGCCAGCGGACCAGGGGATGGGCGGGCCGATGTTCTACACCTCGGGCACAACGGGGTTCCCCAAGGGTGTGAAGTCATCGTTGTCGAGCACCGAGATGCCCACCGTCATGCTCTCGCTCATCTCGGGGTCCTTCTGCGGAATGCTCGGCCTGCCAACTGATGGCGTCACCTTTCTGAACGGCCCCGCGTACCACTCAGCGCAGTGGGTCTTCTCGATGTTCCCGCTCCTCAATGGCGCAACGGTGGTGATGCGCCACAGGTTCGATCCGACCGAGACGCTGGCGGTGATCGACGGGTATCAGGTCACCAACACCCATTTCGTTCCGACCCAGTTCGTTCGCATGCTGAAGTTGCCCGACGATGTCCGCGCCGGCTTCGACGGCTCGAGCCTCACGGCGGTCTTCCACGGCGCGGCGCCGTGTTCACATGAGGTGAAACGCCAGATACTCGACTGGTTCGGCCCGGTCGTCCACGAGTACTACGGCGGCACGGAGGGGGGCTTCATCTCGCTGATTCGTGGTGATGAGTGGTTAGATCGTCCGGGCAGCCTCGGACGGACCGTCGACATCATCGAGGTGATGATCGTCGACTCGGACTCCCAGGCGTTGCCCGCCGGTGAGACCGGCCAGATCTACTTCCGCAACATCATGGGCTCAGACTTCTCTTACCACGGCGACGAGGAGAAGACCGCTGCCGCCCACCTCAGCGATGGATGGGGAACGCTCGGAGACATCGGCTACCTCGATGCTGACGGCTACCTGTTCCTCTCGGACCGCAAGATCGACATGATCATCTCCGGCGGGGTCAACATCTACCCAGCCGAGATCGAAGGCGTGCTCGTCTCTCACCCCTCCGTCGCCGATGCCGCAGTGTTCGGCATCCCCCACGACGAGATGGGTGAGCAGGTCATGGCAGTCGTCGAACTCGTCGAAGATGTGACCGCGTCGTCCGATCTGGCCGACGAACTCGTGCGGCTCTGCCGGGAGAAACTGGCTGGTTACAAGGCGCCGCGGTCGCTCGAGTTCACGGCGGCTCTTCCGCGGACCCCGACTGGCAAACTGACGAAACGACTCCTCCGGGATCCGTACTGGGAAGGTACCGCGAGGTCCATCTGAGCCAGCGTGGATGGCCCGCTGGCCTACTCGTCGACCGGCTCCCAGAACGGAAAGGCGATGTGCGCAATGCCCTGGTGCGCGACGATGCGGCCTCGCTGATCGAGCGCCGACAGATACGGCTCGGCCGCGGCCGGTCCTCCCACCAAGGCCATATAGGACGGCACCGGCAGGAGCAACGGCCCCTCGTCGGCGTCGCCCGGTCGGAGCACGGCGTCGACTTCGAGGATCGGATGCTCGGGTCGCGCTAGATCGACCGCAACGCAGTTGTAGATGACGCTCTCGAAGACGGCGATCGCCCGAATCTTCATGCAGCACCTCGTCGCGCCAGCGCTGCCGGGTGATCCATTCTTGCCACGGCGGTTCTCGCAGTGCTCACCATCCTGATGTCCCGGCACCGCCCTTGAAGGGACCCACCACCTCGGGTGTGATCCACCCTCCGTAGAAGTCGCCGTCGTTGGCGTTCACCTCGACGCCACCAACGGTCGCGTCGCCGACCCGACCGCAGTAGAAGGCGAACCATCCGGCGATCATTCGGAACGGCGGAGTTGGTTCGGGGTAGGTCCAACCAGCGGCAACCGAGACTCCCGCGTTCGTCACGATGTCGACATAGCTGGCGATGCCCTTCCACTCGCAGAACGTCTGTCGATGGTCGCTCGGGCGGAGCAGATCGAGGTCGACGTCCTCCGGCGGCAGGTAGAACGCCGGCGCTTGGCTTGTCTCGAGCACCCGCATTGACCGCACCGTCTCGGCGATGACCTCGCCACCGAAGGTGATGCGAACCAGGCGCGAATCGGGTACCACTCGTGGCGGTCGGGGGTAGTCCCACACCGACTCCTGTCCGGGTCCCGGCTCGATTCGCAACATGTACGTCCTTTCCCGCGACATCATGATGGTGCCCATGAACTCCATCCGCCCAACCACAGCCGATGATGAAGCTTTCGCTCAGTACGGCGTGGCCTTGGCTGACGCGGTCGAGGCGGAGCTCGGCTCGTGGGTTTCCAGCAGCTTCGCAAGAATTCTTCACCGTGAGGCCCCGACGTCGTTGATCAATGAATGCCGTGCGGTCGTGGTCGATCCGCTCCGGCAACTGGTGGCCGCCGATCTCGATGATCAGCGAACGACCCCGTTGACCATTGTTCGTCGGGCGATTCCGCTGTTGACGGCCGCCCTTCGTGAGGCCGGCGCAGCTCCGGTACCTCGCGACGCAATGTTGGAGCGGGTGGAACCCGACGATGTCTTTGGCGTGTCACCAGCGTCGTTCGCCGAGATCGGACCGGCGGTCGCCGAGGCTGGTCTCATATGGGGTGCTGCCAAGGCGCATGTTCACCTGCAACGCCGCCGGACGTGACCGTGTGGTCGTGGCACGTTCCGTATTCTTCCGACACCTCAACGAGATCGTGTCCGGCACCGCGTCGACATGAGGAGGCCATTCCGGGGCGCGCCCGGGCTTCGGCGCGCTCAGCGCGCGGGGTCAGCTCCCCAGGGTCCGAGCCCGATTGCGCGGTCCTCGTAGAAGAGGCAGTCTTCGGGGCATGCGAACGGGGTGGTCTCAGCGGCGTCGACTCGACACCGCTGGACGATCTCCTCGACGGTGACGGTCCGGGTCGAGTAATGACGGCAGTCGGTGCGAACGGCCATGACGAAAGTCTCCCATGTCGGATCGGCCGTGTGCGCCCAACCGGCGCCGACCCGTCGTGGGCACTCGCCGCTACCCTTCGACGATGACCGATGCACGAGATGACGCTGGCGCACTCGGCGGTTCGCCGCCGTCAGTCGATCCCATTGGGGAGTCCGAGTTGTTGCGTTGGGCCGAATCATTGGCAGGCATCGCTCGAACTGGATTGGGGTTCACCGAGAGTCTCTATGAGCGCGAACGGTACGAGGAGATCTTGGCGGTCGCCGCCGATATCCGCTCCGCCGCCAGCCGCCGCCACGATCCAGCGCTGCTCGTCGAGGAATGGATGAAATCCGTCGGCGACGGGGTGGCGGGCTATGTCACGCCCAAGGTGGCGATCGGCGCAGTGGTCGGCAACGACGAGGGCGAGATCCTTCTCATCAAACGCTCCGATTCCGGCATCTGGCTCTATCCGACCGGCTGGGCAGACGTCGGCTACAGCCCCGCCGAGGTCGCCGTGAAGGAAGTGCGTGAGGAGACGGGGATCGAATGCGAGGTTCGCCGGCTCATCGGCGTCTTCGACGGTCTGCGCTTGGGTTTCGCTCGCACCCCGCTCTATTCGTTGGTGTTCCATTGCCATGCCATTGGCGGTGACCTCGCTCCCCATCCGCTCGAGTGTGAGGACGCTGGCTGGTTTCGCCCCGATGCGTTGCCCGAGCCGTTGGCGTCAGCGCATCATTGGGGAGCACACGCGTGGGCCGCGCTGCGCGGCGAGGAGGTCGGAGTGCTGTTCGATCTGCCACGCCACGACGTGTGGCGGACCGGTCCCGTCGTCTGACGACACGGTCGTGAGTCCGGTCCCGTTGGCGGACGTCCCGTTGGCGGACGTTCCGTTGGCGCCTGCTCGCCGGCCCGTGTTGTTAGAGCGAGCCTGAGTTCTTGCTGTCGAGGCTATTGCTCTCGAAGGAAGCGCTCGACCTCTTCGACCAGCTCACCGATGTCCGGTTCGCGCTCGCCGCGATCGTGTTCCTCTTCGAGATGACGGACGTACTCGCTCGTCTCGGTGTCCTCCTCGACCAACGCATTGATCTGCACCGTGTAGAGCTCTTCGTCGGCCTCGATCTCAGCCATGTCGATCTGCACCGACAGGATTTCGGCAACACGCTCGACCAAGGCGCGCTGCGCTTTGGGTGACGGAGCCGACGACACATAGCTGGGAACGGCTGCCCACAACGACGCCGAGTTCACCCCGGCCTTCCGGCACTCGCTGTGGAGCACACCGACGATGCCGGTGGGACCCTCGTAGCTGGACGTCTCCAGACCCAACGCCTCGATTACGACCGGGTCATAGGCGGTGCCATACACCGATGACGGTCGAGTGTGGGGAACGTCGGCCAGCAGGGCGCCGAGCGTGAGGACGAGTCGGGCGTTGGTGCGGGACTGGATCTCGAGAATCTGGGCGCAGAAGGTCCGCCATTTCAGCTGCGGCTCGTCGCCCAACAACAAAATGACGTCGACGCCGCCGGGTTTGGCCCAATGGAATTCATTGGTCGGCCAGTCGACGCGTCGTTGTTCGTTCTCGACGATACGGATGCTCGGCCGGGTTGCGGTGAAATCGTAGAAGTCCTCGGCGTCGATCGCGGCGAATCGTTTCGCTGACCACACCTCGATCAGATGTCGGACCGCTTTCGATGATGCATCACCAGCGTCGTTCCAACCCTCGAACGCTGCAATGATCACCGGTTGAGTGAGGATCGGTTCGTCGCTCCAGTCCACATGTGACACTGAAACAACGCTATCGGCGTCGCCGGGATTTCGGGTGCGGGCAGGAGGCCTTGGGCATGAAGTCGCGTATCGTCGTCCTATGGTGAATGTCTACGAAGCCGCTGTTGCCACGCCCGAACTTCTCGCGGCGCTGAATGAGCTGCTGCCCCAGCTCTCGAGCTCGGCTCGCCCGGTGACGATGGACGAACTCGGCGAGATGATTGCGAGCGATGCCTCTCGGGTGCTGGTGGCCGAACACGAAGGCGCCATCGTTGGGAGCCTCACCCTGGTGGTGTTCCGGATTCCCACGGGAGTCCGGGCCTGGATCGAGGATGTCGTCGTCGACGGAAACGTGCGAGGCCAGGGTGTCGGGGACCGCCTGAATCGATTCGCCCTCGAAGTTGCGTATGCCGCCGGCGCCAAGACCGTCGACCTCACGTCTCGGCCCACCCGCGTGGCTGCCAACGCGTTGTATCAGAAGCTCGGTTTCGTGGCTCGTGACACCAACATCTATCGCCACGATCAATTGCGCTGAGTTCAGTCGGCTTCACCAACCAGGAACACGTCGCCGTCCTGGGTCGCCACGTAGACACGCCGCTGTGGGCTGACCCCGAATGTGGTTGGTGACGTCAGGGTGGCCTCCGGGTGCAGCGACACGGTGTCACCCTGAACTACGCCCAACTCGCCTCGGCATGAGTCGGTGAAGAGATAGCCCCCCTCGAGTGAAGGTACCGAAGATCGGCGGAGCACCGGTCCGCCGATGATGGCGCAATACCCGTCGGCGTGGTCGAACTCGGCCACTGGACCGACGAGGTTCGATCGATCGGCGGTACGTCCGTTCTCGGTGCCGCCGTCGAGCGTCCCTTCGAGCAGCGGCCAGCCCAGGTTGGAACCCTTGCCGCCAACGGCGGGGAGGCCGGGACCGGCCAGACGAGTGATCTCCTCGCGATCTTCCTGGCCCACGTCGGCCACCCACAGGTCACCGGTGTCGGAGTCGATGTCGAACCGCCACGGGTTGCGTACTCCCGACGCCCAGATTTCGCCACGCGCTCCCGGCGTCGAAACGAACGGGTTGTCGGCGGGTACCGGGTTCGTGCTGGAGCCGGCGGTAGCGCCTACCCGTGGATCAATTCGCACGATCTTGCCCAAGAGTTCAGAGAGATCCTGCGCTCGGTTCTGTGGGTCGCCGCCGCTGCCCCCGTCGCCGAAGCCGATGTACAACATGGCATCGGGGCCGAAGAGCACCTGCCCGCCATTGTGATTTTGATACGGCTGAGCAACCGTCAGCAGAACCTTCGAGTCGGCGGCCGTCATCGGTCCGGCGCCGACACGTTCGGAGTCGATGCTGAAGCTGCGGATGGTGGTAGAACCGTTGTCCGCATCGCCGGAACCGGCGGGGGGGCGCTCGACCGAATTGGTGATGACCTGGGATCCGAACCCGGACACGGCGAGTCCCAACAGACCCTGTTCGCTTCCGTCGGTGATGACGCTGTCGGACAGATCGATGAGGGGATCACCCACCTTCGCGAGGCCGGTGGAAGTAGTTCGCAGAACCCATACCTTGCCCGTCCGTTCTGCCACCAGCATGAACTCGGTATCTGGGATGGCGGCGAACGCGGTGGGTTGGTCGAGGCCGCTGAGGGCAGGAGTCAACGTCAGGGTGACCGAGTCCGGCGTGATCTTGGTGGTCACCGGCGACGAGTCAGAATCGGTACTGGAACACCCGATGGCCACGAGGGTGAGAGCGACAGTCGTCGCCAACGAGCGAAGGTATCGGCGGCGTCGCTGAATCATTGGTGCGCCTCGGGACGCATCGGCCGGATGAGGCCCTCCTGGACGACCGACACGACCAAGCGTCCCGATTGGTCGTAAATCAGTCCTCGCCCGATGCCCCGCCCGCCCGACGCTGAGGGCGTGTCCTGGGCGTAGAGCAACCAGCCGTCAGCTCGAAAGGGGCGGTGGAACCACATGGCGTGGTCCAAGCTTGCCATGAAGACATTGCCGAGCCCACTTCCACCGTGGGGTCTCAGCGCCGTGTCGAGCACGGTCATGTCCGACGCGTAGGTGACCACGCAGGCGTGCAGGACGGGATCGTCGGGAAGCGACCCGTTGGCGCGGAACCACACGTTCTCGAACATGGGGCCTGGGGACCGATCGGTGGGCGGATGCCAGTCGCAATACCGAGTGTCGATGGCGCGAGGCCGGGTGTACCAATCGCCGAGGACTTCCTTCCAGGGCCCCATCCGCGAATGGAAGTCCGGCAGCGTCTCTGGATCGGGCATGCCCGGCGGGGCGTCCATCTGGTGGTCGAATCCCTCTTCGGCTCGATGGAAGTCAGCGGACAATCCAAAGATGCCCTTGCCGTGTTGGATGGCCAACACTCGGCGGGTCGTGAAGCTCCGCCCGTCCCGCACCCGATCCACCTGATACAGGATCGGTACGGTGGGGTCGCCGGGACGAAGAAAGTACGAGTGCAGCGAGTGCACCTGTTGATCCACGTCGACCGTCCGGGCCGCGGCCACCAGCGCTTGCCCAGCAACCTGGCCTCCGAAGACTCGTTGACGGTGCTCGTCAGGTGAACGTCCACGGAAGATGTTCACCTCGATGCTTTCCAGATCGAGCAGGCTGATCAGAGCGTCCACCGCCGGTTGGTCCATCGGGACAGTCTCGCCGATCCGCCGACGAACTCCGCGCTGGGGGTCCCGGACTCGGGCCGAGTCCGGTCGCCCAACTACGATCGTTTCGTGAACATGTCGCCCTCTGCGCTGATGGCGCACGCCCGTACTGATGAGGGCCGCAAGCAGCTTCGCTACGCCCTTGTGTCGGTGGTGTTCGTCCCGGTGGGACAAGCACTCATTCAGTTCCTCGCCTACTTCGCCTTCGACAAGGATCACACGCTGTTCAGCGATGGCACCGTGGTGTGGATCGAGGATCACGTCGGTATCTGGGTCTTCGAGCAGAACTTCACCGTTGCGTCGATCGTGTCGGCAGCGATCCTGACGTTCCCGAACTTCTTTGCCAACAAGCATTTCGTGTGGCGTGACACCGCCTCGGGCAAACTGCGCACTCAGATCATCGTCTTCTGGGTGGCGGCGATGCTCGGCGTGACCTGCGCGACGCTGTTGACCTTCGTGGTCGAGGGATGGGTCAAGGACCAAGGCCTCATCGAGTCGGTTGCGGTGTTCTTCGCGCAGCTCTTCGGGTTCGGCATCGTGTGGGTCGCCCGGTATCTGGTGTTGGACAGGTGGCTGTTCAAGGTCACCCACGACGGCGCCGAACCCACGACGGCGGAGCTCGCTGAGCTGCATTCGGAACTCCCGATCTGATGGTGGGTTCGACCGAGGCCGACCAGTCAGCGGCGACCGACCTCGGGTCATCGGGATCGATGGAATCCGGGCTCGTGGCGTTCGCCGAGGCGGCCCGTGGGTTCATGCCGCCCGACGAGGGGCTGGCGCTCAATGTGGCCGGTCGTCTGGCGGTGACGGCAGTCCCCGGGGCACCTCTGCTCGAGATCGGCTCGTATTGCGGCAAGTCGGGTGTGTATCTGGGAGATGCAGCCCGCAGCGGCGACGTGGTGCTGTTCGCCGTCGACCATCATCGGGGTTCGGAGGAGAACCAGCCCGGCTGGGAGTGGCATGAGCCCGACCTTGTCGACCCGGTCGTTGGTCGGATCGACACCCTTCCGACGTTCCGTCAGACGATTTTCGGGGCGGGCCTCGAAGCATCGGTCGTGGCAGTGGTGGCCGACTCACCGACGTTGTCGCGGTTCTGGAGCACGCCGCTCTCGTTGTTGTTCATCGATGGTGGACACGGCCACGACCCTGCGCACCGCGACTTCGAACTCTGGACACCGCACATCGCACCCGGCGGGATCCTGGCCATCCACGATGTGTTCCCGGACCCTGCCGATGGCGGCCGTCCGCCCTATGAGATCTACCTACGAGCGCTCGACTCGCGCCAGTTCACCGAGGTCTCAGCGACCGGGTCGCTCCGAGTCCTCCGCCGCATCGTCTGAACTCGGCTCACCGGCAGCGGTGAGGCCAGGGCTCGAGGGCGACACCGCTTCTGA
>Ga0105047_10001246_pt1 | contig 45251 bp, 30 predicted proteins | sample MAT04_FD_78384 | JGI IMG/M metagenome (GOLD analysis project Ga0105047, IMG submission 78384) | Freshwater microbial communities from Lake Fryxell liftoff mats and glacier meltwater in Antarctica - MAT-04 (megahit assembly) | ecosystem: Environmental > Aquatic > Freshwater > Ice > Liftoff... | reverse complement strand
TGATCAAACGCAAAATGGCCAAGTGGCCCAAGAAACAAACCGCACACCGCCATCCGCCGCCGTTGACGAAAACCTTTAGACAATCCATCATTCTGATTATTTGAACGGTATTGCGGCTAACCGTAATCTCCCGCCCTCAACTTCCAACCCCCAACCTCCCACCCCCAACCCACAACATCCCCATGCCCGTCCGCGTATCCCACCTCCGCCTCCCCGTCGAAGTTCCCGAAACGGAACTGCCGCTGCATCTCGCGCAGCGGTTGGGGGTCGCGGCGGACGATGTGGACCGGTTTCGCGTCCTGAAGAAAAGTCTCGATGCCCGCTCCCGGCACGATCTGGAATTCGTCTACACGACGCTGGTCGATTTGCCTGCCGACTTGCAGGCCTCCGCCACGTTGCAGCAGCACCTCGGTTATGGCGTTGAACTCTTCGACCCGCCCGCGTTTCATGATCCGGCATCCGGTCATGAACCCATCGTCGACCGGCCGATTGTCATCGGCACCGGGCCGGCGGGATTGCTTGCCGGGTACTATCTCGCACTCAAGGGGTATCGCCCGCTGATCATTGAACGTGGGCCGCCCGTGAAAGAGCGGGTCCCCGAAGTACGGCGCTTCGAGCGCGGCGACAAGTTCGATCGCGAGAACAATTACCTCTTCGGAGAAGGGGGAGCCGGCTGTTTCAGCGACGGTAAACTCACCTGCCGCATGGAAGGTCCCGATGTCGAATGGGTGTTGGAGCGATTCGTCGATTGCGGCGGCCGGCCGAGCATCGTCTATGAGAACCGCCCGCATCTCGGCAGCAATAAACTCCCAATGCTGTGCCGCAACTTCCGCCGAAAGATCGAAGCCCTCGGCGGCGAGTATCGGTTCAACTGCCGGTTTGAGAGTCTCGACATCCAGAATGGTGAAGTGCAGGGGATCGGCACGTCGAGCGGGTACTTGAAATCGAAGCACATCATTCTCGGCATCGGCCATTCGGCTCGTGACACTTATGAAATGCTGTACGCCGCCGGCGTACCGATGGTGCAGAAGGCGTTTCAGCTCGGTTTGCGGATCGAACAACCGCAAACGCAGATTGATCAGCACAAGTACGGGAAGCCCGAGTATCGCGAGATTCTGGGAGCCGCCGATTATACGATTCAGGTGCGCGGGCAACGCGATGTCTTCACGTTCTGCATGTGCGCCGGCGGCGTGATCATTCCCAGCATCAGCGAGCCGAACATGTTCTGCTCGAACGGCATGAGTAACTCCCGGCACGACACGCCGTTCGCGAACAGCGGCGTGATGGTCACGCTCGATCCCAAAGAATTCGGCAGCGATCACCCCCTCGCCGGGATGGAACTGCAGCGCAAATATGAAGCCGCCGCATTTGAACTCGGCCGACAGAATTATCTGTGCCCGATTCAATCCGCGCAAGATTTTCTTGCGAGTCGTTTTGCTGATCGGAAAACTCCCGAGTGCTCGTATCAACGCGGCGTCATCCCCGCCGAACTGGATGCCGTCTTACCGCCGACGGTGACGACTGCGATTCGTCACGGACTCCCTGCGATGGATCAGAAACTCCGCGGCAACTTTCTGAAGCACGCCATGCTCGTCGGCCCCGAAATGCGCGGCAGCTCGCCAATCCGCATGGATCGCGATTTGACGACGCGCGAATGCCCGACCATCCGCGGTTTGTATCCCGTCGGAGAGGGAGCCGGTTACGCCGGCGGCATCGTCAGCGCCGCCGTGGATGGTTTAAGATCAGCCCGCATCATCGTCGAGCGTTTCGCGGCGCTGGAAACGCGGTAAGATTTCGTGTCACTGGCTGCTGTCTTTGGATGGGTGGCCGGGTCTGGAGGCTTTGCGAAAGGCCCGGCGAGTTTCTGGGAAACCTTCCATGTCACGTCGTCGTAACTTCAACGAGCCGGGGCACGCACATGAATTAACATTTAGTTGCTATCACCATTTTCCATTTCTGACGGCTGAACGAACCTGTCGCTGGCTTGCTGATTCATTGTGCGAAGTGCGTCGAGAACTGCAGGTCGATCTCTGGGCATACGTCTTTATGCCGGAACACGTTCATATCATTCTCCATCCGCGCAATGCCACATACGACATCGCAGCGATTCGGCAAGCGATCAAGGAACCCGTGGCACGCAAGGCGATGAACTACCTGGTGGAAACGGATTCGGATTGGCTGGAACGAGTGACGGTCCGCAAAGGGAATCGCATTCGCCGATTTTTTTGGCAACCGGGCGGCGGTTATGATCGGAACATTACGGAACCCGCGACCCTGCGGAAAATGATTGATTACATTCACCTGAATCCCGTTCGTCGCGGCCTGGTCGGGCATGCCAGGGATTGGTTCTGGTCGAGCGCACTTTGGTTTGAAATGCAATCGTCAACGCCGGTGGAGTTGGATCACATTCCTCCAGAATGGACGCGCTGAGTTCACGTCAACGGCATTCCGGGCCTTCCGCAAAGCCTCCAGACCCGGGCACCCAGTACATCGTCGAGCGTTTCGCGGCGCTGGAAACGCGGTAAGATGATCGTCTTCCCCGAGCGGGGGCGTGAGCCCCCTGAATGTGCGCACAACCAGGGGGCTGACGCCCCCCGCTCGGGGTGAACTTTGAACGTCATCTTGGAGCTGCCCGATGTCACGTTGCCTGACTTGTCTCTGGTCACTTATCGCGATCACCGCCGCATTCAACACATCCACTGCCGCCGAACCCGTCTGGAAAGCCGGGCTGGCGAAGCGATCCATCACGCAGGAAACGCCGGTGTGGCTGGCGGGCTACGGTTCCAAACGGCCGCCGGATGGGAAGCTGCACGACATCTGGATGAAGGCCCTCGCACTCGAAGATGACAAAGGGCACAAAGCCGTCCTCATCACGAGCGATTTTCAGGGCGTCCCCAAGTTGATGAGCGATCCTGTCTTCGCGCAGGCGAAAGAAAAATTTGGGCTGGAACGCCATCAGGTCATGTTCACGTTTTCGCACAACCACTGCGGCCCGCGGCTCGGTGATGACCTGATCGACTATTATCCCGTCGAAGAGGAGCAGGAGAAACTTGTCGAGGAGTACACCGCGAAAATGGTGGCGACGGCGGTCGACATGATCGGCGAGTCGGTGAAAAATCTCGCGCCGGCGAAGCTCGCGACCGGGATGGGGCACTGCACGTTTGCCGTGAATCGCCGCAACAACCGCGAAGCCGACGTGCCGATGCTGATCGAAAAGAACATGCTCGTTGGCCCGGTCGATCACAATGTCCCCGTGCTGACCGTCACTCGGCCCGACGGCAAACTCGATGCGATCCTCTTCGGCTACGCCTGCCATCCGACCGTGATGAGCTACAACACCATCAACGGCGACTACCCCGGCTTCGCGCAGCTCGACATCGAAGCGGCCCACCCCGGCGCGATGGCGATGTTCGTCAACACCTGCGGCGGCGATCAGAATCCGCTCCCCCGCCGCAAAATCGAATTGAGCGAAAAATACGGCCGTTCGCTTGCGCTTAGCGTGCAATCGGCCCTCAAAGATAAAATGACGCCGATCTCCGCGGGGCTGAAGACTGCATTCGAAATCGTTGACTTGCCCTATCAGAAGGTCATGACCGTCGAAGAATTCCGGGCGTTGGAAGCCGATCCGGGCATCAAGGGCCGCTGGGCACGCCGGCTGCTCAAAAAGCACGCGATGGGGCACCAGTTCGAGTCGGCGTATCCTTACCCGATTCACGCCTGGCAACTCGGCAAGGAAACGCTGTTCATCGGCATGGGGGCCGAGACGGTCGTTGATTACGCGCTGAAGTTCAAAGCCGAGTTCGGGGAATCCACCTGGGTGATGGGCTACGCCGACGACATGATCTCGTACATCCCCAGCCGCCGGGTGTGGGAAGAAGGGGGCTACGAGGGAGGCTACAACCTCTACGAATACGGCCGCCCGGCGATGCGCTGGGACGGAGAGATTGAGAACCTGATCACGAAGTCGGTGCACAAACTTGTGAAGCAGGTCAAAGAATAAGAGTCGGGTGGCTGGGGCTGGACTGAGGCTTTGCGAAGAAAGCCCCGGTTTGGCGAGCGTCGCGGCGTCAGCCCGACGTGTCCTCACGCGAAGACCGGGGCTTCGCGAAGCGCTCCAGCCACCCCTCATCATGGTTTTGGTTAGCCGCGACGCGTAGGCTTTGCGGAGCGGAGTGCGTCTTCCCACCGCCAACCATACTGGGAACGTCACATGTCCCTCGACCGCTTTTCCTCGCCGATCCGTTCGCCCGACGAACTCACCGCCCTCATCGGCACTCCGTCGGTGTTTTCGCTCAAGAAGGAATTGAAGTCCCTTGATGACCACATGCGGAAGTTCATTGCCCAGTCACCGTTCGCGGTGATCAGCACCCATTCGGCCGACGGGAAATGTGATGCTTCGCCGCGCGGGGATACGCCGGGGTTTATTCACGTCGTTGACGAACAGACGCTGCTGATCCCCGACCGCGCGGGGAACAAGCGAGTTGATAGTTACCGCAACATTCTGGAAACAGGCCGCATCGGACTTTTACTGCTGGTCCCCGGTTTCGGCGAAACGCTGCGGATCAACGGCCGGGCAGCGATCATTCGTGACGAAGCCTGGCTGGAACCGCTCACCGCGCAAGGGAAGCGCCCGCTGGTCGCTGTGGCGGTCGAAGTGGAAGAATGTTTTCTGCAATGCGCGAAAGCGCTGATCCGCTCGAAACTGTGGGAGCCGCACGCCAGGCCGAGCCTGCCTTGTGCCGCCGAGATGCTGGCCGATCAGGTGCGACTGCCGGAGTTCGATGCCGCCAAGTTGCAGACGCTGCTCGACGAGGCATATGAGCACAGACTCTATTAGCCCACTCTTCGCGTGATCACGCGCCCCATAAAAATCGCGTCCAGCAATCGCTTGCGATTTCGCACGCATATCCGCAGCGCAAAAAAATGCCCGGAAGCAGCAGGGTCCCAGGGGGGCGAAGGACTCACACTGCTTCCGGGGCGATCGGCCGCATCGAATTTCAAACGGGGGTGACGACATCCATGTCGAGCAGTCCCCGAAACCGAAACCGGTCTGGCAGCATCCTTGCTCCCGTCACCGGTTCGGTGAAGTCTCATCAATTTCGTCGCGGGAATCTCTTCTCTTTGACGGCCATCGCCCCCGACGAATTGTCAGGCGGAGGTGTTGGTCAGCGATGGCGGGCGGAACATATGGCGGTCGCGAAAATCCGTCAATGCGAATTTGTCTCTGCGGCACATTTTGTAAAATTGACTCCCGATCACGACCACAAACTCGATTCGGCATCGAATTTCACCGCATTCCTCTTGTCGAATCGTCGCAGAAGTCTTTACCATCCCGCCGTGATTGCCTAATCGAATTCTGTGAAGTCAAAAACCCCTTGCTTGCACGGCGGGCTGGTGGGAGTGGAATTCATGTTGCAAGATGCGCTCCATCGCCGAGCGATCCGGCGGATCGTCATCATCAAGCCGACCGCGCTGGGCGATGTCGTGCAGTCGCTGCCATTGTTACCGGCACTCAAACAGCGGTTCCCCGAGGCGACAATCGCGTGGGTCATTCAAGCCGGGCTGACAGATGTTTTGGCCGGCCATCCCGATCTGGCGGAATGCATTCCATATCACCGGCAAGGAAACTGGCGGGATTGGCAGCGGCTGCTGACCACACTCTGGTCGCGCAAGTTCGATCTCGCGATTGACATGCAGGGCCTGCTGCGAACCGGCGTCATGACGCTGGCGACCCGCGCGCCGATTCGGCTCGGTTTGGAGACAGCCCGCGAAGGGTCGCGCTGGGCTTTGACGCATGTCGTACCGGAATCAAGCCGGCAAGTCCCCGCCTGGGAGCGTTATCTGCGCGTGCTCGACGCCGTGCAGGCGGATCGTACTCAGGCTCGAACAACACTTTCAATTTCGCAATCCGATCTCGACTGGACCGCACTGCAACTGGCGGAGTTACCGCGCCCGTTGATTGCTGTTCATCCGGGAGCGCGGTGGGAAACCAAGCGTTGGCCGGTGGAGAAGTTCGCGGAACTCCTGCATCGCGCCGCGACGGAATGGCAGGCCGGCGTAGTGATTCTTGGCAGCCAGGCTGAATGCGCTGATGCCGATCAGTTGGCACAAATATTACAACGCAATACAGATGCACCCGTCATTAGGAATCTCACCGGCCAGACGACGCTCAAACAACTCGCGGCGATTCTGCAGCGTGTGGATGCCGTGATCAGCAACGATTCCGGGCCGATGCATCTGGCCGCCGGGTTGGGGACGCCGACGCTGGGAATTTTCACCTGCACCGATGCTAGCCGTTCTGGTCCGGGAGGCGTGATGCACGAGCTGGTTTCGACACGCGTGGCGTGTGCCGCCAGCTATTGCAAGACCTGCCCGCACACCGGCGCGGCGCATCTGGCCTGCTTCCGGGAACTTGATGTGGATCGCGTGTGGCAGGCACTGCGAAAACTGCTGCACAAGAATAGCGTGATCGACCGGAATTCCGCGGCTGCTTGACTGTTGGAGTTCAGCCTTCAGGCTGTCGGGAGCAGCCTGAAGGCTGAACTCCAACAAAAACGCTACGGACTTTGAATGCTGACGGTGTGCAGCGTCAACTGGTCATCGTAATACCGGCGAGGTTCGCTCACAGGGTGGACGATCCAACCGGCGGCCGGCCGGCGAAACTGAGAATCGCGGCGGGTCAGTTCCACGACGAGAAACTGCGCGTCGGCCCAATCATCAACCACGGCCAGCGTCCGCGATGTCGCCGCTTCCCAGTGATCCGCCGTCACCAGCAACGCGTCCGGCCACTGCTGCCGGAGTTGAAAGACGAGCGGCCGCGTGGGAGCCGTCTGCGAGACGACGATCACCGCGCCCGGCGCGGGCAATTCCCGATGGACCTTGCGAAGTTGACGCGTGAGCTGCGAGTCCACGCGCGAGTCCGGCATTGCCTGCCAGACACACCATGCCAGTTGCGCGGCCCAGGTGCTGATGAGCAACCCCCGCAGCGCACGCCGCGATTGGATTTCCGTCCAACTGAACGACCGGGCTTCCCACAAATTGCGGGCCACCGGGCCGAGGCACAGGACCGTCCCCAGCAGCACGGCCGAATGGATGGCGACGGAATCGATGAGGGGCGAGAAGACAGTCAGGCTGCCCAACCCCACGAGAATGGCACCCCCCAGCCAGACCGGACTCACGCGGCGTTGCAGGACCGCTTCCATGCCGATCGCCGCCGTCACGCAGGCCGGCACGGTTTGCAGAATATCCCACAAGGTGGGATCGGCCCCCGCTGCCGCCACAATCAGGCGACAAATCAGCAGGCCCAACCACCAGACGAGAATCACAATGCCCCGGCCGTCTCCCGTTCGTGGCAGAATGCGCGGCTGTTCCAGCACAATCGCCGCCGTTCCCAAGAGAATCCAACCCCATAAGAACGTCAGCCCAGCGCCCGCGCCCCACAGGGCAATCTTCGACTCTTCGGAAAAGAGGGGCGATGCGGCGTGGGGGGTGGCGTCGAATAGCCATGCGCAACTGGCCAGCAGTCCGTGGTCGCGAATGGTGTCCCACAGGGGCCAGATTCCCGTCAGCAGCCCGATCAGCCAAAAGCCGACCAAACTCCGGCGATACTTCTGCATTAATGTCTGGCCCGCGCGGTTTTGCTCAGGCGGTGCGACGCGGCTGGCATGCCGATCCGCGAAGACCACGGCATGAATCGCCAAAGCCACTCCCAGCGTCAATGCTGGCCAGCCAATCGCCAGCCAGGCCCCACCCCACGCCAGCCCGGCCGTGAGCAATCTTGTCGACCAGGACCCAACCGAACTATCGAGGTGAGCAAAGAACCGCTCCAGGGAGAGTGTCAGCAGGCATAGTCCCAAGGCTTCCGGCCCGGCGAGATGCGCGCTGTTGATCAACCACGGACAGCCGACGCAGCACAGCGTTGTGAGACTCGCCAGACGCTCCACGCCGAACCGCCGGCTCAAGCGCGCGGCGGCGAGAATGGTCCCGGCGGTCGAGAAGTAAGAAACGAGAAACAATCCCCAAGGTAACTCGACCGGCCACAGCGACAGTGTCGCCGCGGTCAGCCAGGTGATCAATTGCGGTGCTGCTTGCAAAGAGGGTGCGTTGTATTCCGTCGCCGTCACGACGGGATGGTCCATGACAGGTGGCTGAACCAGGTCGAGAGCCTTCAAACCCCAGGCCGCGCTGCGGTCATCCAGTGACCAGGAAAAAATCCCGGCCAAGCTCGGCACAAACGCCAGCAGTATGATCCAAGGGCCGAATGCCGTGCCGACCGTCATGGCCGGGAACAAATCGCTGGCCGGTTCTTCCGCCAGTTGTTTCAGCCTGAGATCGCTGACAGGAATGGTAGTCGACATCGAAACTCAGGCTCCTTCCTGAATGGTTGAGGGGCAAACAGAATCCGGGATGACAAATTCAACAGGTTTCTTGTTCGGCCCTTAACACTCAACCCTGAACCCTCAACCATCCCTCCTCAACCGTTCCGCTCCGCCTTCTTCCAGGCGATGATGTCATCCAGAATCCGGCCGAGCGGCAAATGCGGCTTGAAGCCGATGGTGCGTTCCAGCCGCGTCAGGTCCGGCACCCGGCGGCGCACGTCCTCGAAATCATCGCCATAAGCCGCGCTGTACGGCAGGTATTCAATCGGCACCGCCGGATTCACGCGGCGGATGATTTCTTCCGCGAGCTGCTTGATCGACACCGGTTGATCGCTGCCGATGTTGTAGACTGCGCCGAACGCCGCCGGCGTGTTCATCAGCGTGACAATGCACTCCACCACTTCCTGCACATGCCCGAAGCAGCGAACCTGGCCGCCGTCATCGTAAACTTGCAGCGGCTTGCCATCGAGCGCCTGGTCCACGAACCGCGGGATTACCATCCCGTAATGTCCGACCTGCCGCGGACCAACGACATTGAAGAAACGGCCGATGACCACCGGCAATTGAAACTTGCGGTGATAGGCCAAAGCCAGGAATTCATCAATCGCCTTGGAACAGCCATACGCCCACCGGGGCCGCGAGGTCGAACCGAGCACAAGGTCGTCTTCCTCGGTCCATTTCTCTTTCGGATTTTTCCCGAAGACTTCGCTGGTCGAGGCCAGAAACACCTTTTTCTTCCCTTGGGCTGCCAATCGCAGCAGCGCTTCCGTGGGGTAGATGTTCGTTTCAATGGTGCGGACCGGATCGTCGGCGACGAGTTTCACCCCCACCGCCGCGGCCAGATGATAGATGATCTCGCTGCCGAGGACCGCCTCGGACAATGCCATTGGATCGGTGATCGAGCCGTGGCGGATTTGCAGGCGCGGGTGTGTGGCGAGCTGCGCGAGGTTGTTCTTGCGGCCGGTCGACAGGTCGTCGAGCACAGTCACTTCATGATCGAGCGAGAGCAACCGCTCGACCAGATGGCTGCCGATAAACCCCGCTCCGCCCGTGACTAAGCAACGCCCCATGACTCCGCATCCTCTCGCCCGCTGACTACACAACCGCAAGGTCATCACGTTACCCGATCCGCCCGGCGATTCCCATCACAGCGGTTCGCGCGGCGACAACTCACATGGCTTACGACTCCCCCCGAGCGGGGGGCGTCAGCCCCCTGATTGTGCTCGACCATGTCGACCCGCCTGCCATCAGTGCAGAGCGCCGATTGACCTTTCATCACCACCGTGGTTTGCCTCGCCGACTCGGCAAACCCTACGGTCTGCACAACCCGCGTGTTCGTTTTCTTGAACACAATCGTTCAAGTCGCGCTAATCCGCCGAAACATTTTTTTCATTGCACCCCCTAACGTCGTCATAATCCGCGTACAGGATCAACGAGCGCAACATTCAGGCTGGTTGTGGTTTGCGGTGAGATATCCGTTCGTAATGATTAGGCCGATCGCGCAGTTGGCACGGATTCTGCCTGTTGAGACGATTGTGAATTCAGCCCGCGTGGTGCGACCTGAGAATCGACAACGATGGCTGACGTGGATGGGAGCGGCGGCGGTTGTGGCCCGCCGCCGCTCCTGATTCCTCAACTCACTCACCGTCTGGCGGACGGATTTTTTCGGGTGGCTGAGATCAGCCCTCTGTCCCGCCGGGGAACTCGAACTTGAAAGGACAATCGAAATGAACTGCCTGAGAAAGCTGTGGAAAGACGAGGCCGGCGTGATCATCGCCGCCGAACTGGTCCTCATTCTGACGATCGTCGTCATTGGCGTGATCGTCGGGCTGGTCGGATTGAAAAACGCCGTCAGCGGCGAACTGCAAGATGTCAGTGCCGCCCTGTCCAGTCTCAATCAATCGTATGGCTACACGGGATTTCGCGGCGGCGTGGGACGCAGTTGCAAGAAATTTACCTCCTTCACCGCCGGTTCCACATACATCGACGCGAACGTCGGCGAGGGTGGCTCAGTGTCGGATTTCGGAGCCTATACCAACGGCGGAGTGTTCTTCGGGCTGGAAGGTGTGGCCGTGGCCCGCGTCGCCAGTTACGGGACGATCTGCCTGTCCGATGGGACGTATATTCCGCTGACTTGGGTGGCCTCGGGAACCTGGTCTTGCCCCGGTGGAACCCAATTCGCCGCTATCTCCGCCTATGCCAACTCGCTGCGGCTGGGCGATGGGACCGTGATTCCGTTCCTCTTCGGCCGGGCGGGAACCATCGTCTATACGGATGGGACCATCGCCGTCGTGCGGCCGGGCTTCAATCATACGCTGGTATTGGCCAACGGAGCCATCGCCGTGCTCGATCCGCTCGATACCACCATTGCCGTGCTGACGGATGGCGTCCGCGTGACGTTCCGTCCGCTCGATCCGAACTTCGTACTGCTGGCCGACGGAACAACGGTCGAGGCGCGAATTGGTGAACCCGGCACGCTGGTGCTGACCAACGGCCGAGTCCTGAAATTAACTGACGCCATCCTGCCCCCCGGCATGGAAGTCGCTCCACTGGACGGTCGCTTGGGCTGCCCGACCGAGGCACCGTGCGAAGGATCACCCTCGGCACTGCCGTTGACTCCGCAACCGGAATCGACACTCGTTCCGCAGAAGACTGTCGAGCCGGAGAAAGTGATTCCAGCAGAGCCGGAAAAGACCAAGAAAACGAAGAAAAAGAAGAATAAGACGGTCATGTTGTTGTCGCCGGAGCTGGTTTCGCACGGATGACCATCCGTCCGACACTGGTTCTGAGTTCCGCCGGGAGAACGTGGCCGCGTCCTCCCGGTTTTTTGATGGATAGTGGGGAAACGCCCTTTGTCTTCGGTATTCCACAGCTCGAATCCGCAAACGCGACGCGAACGAGCGCAGATCACGCCGTGCCTGGTAGTGGCTGTTCGGAATGTAGAGCACTTGCTCCGCAAGTGCATTTTCCACTTGCGGAGAGGCTGTGAGTTTTTTTGGGTGGCTGGGTCGGAGTCCTCGACGCCCCAGTTTTCCGCGATTCTGGGTCGTCGCAAAACCTCCGACCCAGCCACCCACCAAAAAAATCACACTCTCGGAGCAAGTGCTCTACATTCTGTACGCCGATCCGCTCCGACTCCCGGCTGATAACTTCCACGTACATCGATCTTGCGGAATGCAACGATCTGTTTCGTATTTGAAACACCAGCTGTTTCCGGCGGGCGTCGCTCCCGTACAATCGGTCGAAGCGGACTTCTGCTCGGCAACCTATGATCTCCTCGAAGGTTACCGCTTTCCGGACATGCTAATTTCTCAGCCCTCGCGCTGCTTGCCGGCCTGTCAGCACTGTGCGCGGCATAAAAGCTGCGTCCCGTTATTCGTCTAGAGGCGCGGATGGTCCATGATCATTCGCTCTCTCCTGTCTCTAAAGAATCACAAGTCCACGTCACGACTTTGAAGTTTTCCCGTGCGGCTCGGCGTCACGGAATTTCCTCAGCAGTCGCGACACTAAGCCAACCCTGCGCAGGGAATTCAGTCCGGTGGACGGCCATCTGTCGGACGGCTCGTTCTGGTGGTGAAGATGCCGCTTAAGCGGGAACGCCACGCACGTGAAGTGTGTGGCAGGTATTTGAGCCTGATCCGCCGCTGTCCAGTGTGGACCGTGGTTACGTTCAAGCTCCGTCCATCCAGTACTTCAGGAAACTCAGAACCATGTTGATGAAACTCTTTCGTGACGAACAAGGTGTGATCATCTCCGCCGAACTCGCGCTGATCTTAACGATCGTGGTCATCGGGGTCATCGTCGGCCTCAGCGAGATCGCCGTGGCTGTGAACACAGAATTGAACGACATCTCGAACGCCATTGGCGCTCTTGACCAGTCCTATGCCTTCACTGGCTTTCACGCCCGCGACGGCAAGTTGAAGAGCTATACGGTCGGATCAACCTACCGTGATCGGCTCGACGACTGCGATCTCAACGAGAGCTGCGACATTGTCTGCGGGGCCGCCGTGTTCCGGACGATCGAAGGCTTGAATTTCTAGTCGGACTCTGCGAATCGAACTTCTGACTCGCGATGATTTGGGCCTCGTTGTCGACATCCCTCGACAACGAGGTTTTTTGTTGCAAGGTAGTCAACGTTTGCGCGCGGCACGTTGCGGAGTCCTCGACGGGAGCAGCAATCACGCTCGGATTTGACTGTTCCCACAGCGGCAACCACGCACCACCCAAGCTGCCCCCACTCGCCCTGCTCAGTGCCACCAATTCCGATTCTGTGGCTCGAACTCAGAGCAGCGAAACTCACGAATAAATCGCGCTGTGGCGAAAACGATACGCGTAACTCTTTGCCGTGGAATGAGTAGCGTCACGGAATGCGAACATGCGCTGTTCATCGGCGTAAAGCATGTCATGCGCGCATCCCGACGCTGATCCAGAAAATCTCCGACTTCCGCCGTGATTTCTCCGGCATGCCTGCGCAGCGTAGCGCGCCGCATGCCCAGGCAATTTTGGCGATTCGTCCTCTCCGCTCGCCCTGCCGCGCGCGATTTGCTGAGCAATCATCTCCGCAGACCGGCACAGCGCCTGCGTAACTCGCCATTCAGGTCACTGTGATCCGCCCGACCGGTCGCCAGCGAACGCTGTGCAAATTGTGGCGGCATCACAACGACCCCCGATAACCGGCACGACTCGCCTGGCGACAAACGGTCGCAAGGCGGATCGCGGTGGCACGGCAAGCGACTTCACGACGACTGATCATCGTCGCGCGCTCGCCGTGCGCCACGCGGGCCGGCACAGTGTTTCACCAGTTCAATCAGGCACAGTTTTCAGGAGAGTTTCATGTTTCAACGTTTGTGGAATGACGAATCCGGCGTGATCATTTCGGCCGAACTCGCGCTCGTCTTGACGATCGTCGTCATTGGGATCATCGTCGGCCTCAGCGAAATCGCCGTGGCCATCAACACCGAACTGAACGACCTGTCGAACGCCTTCGGCGCTCTCGATCAGTCGTACAGCTTCACCGGCTACTGCGGACATGATGGCCGCAGCGGCAAGCTGAAAAGCTACGTCTCCGGCTCATGTTTCATGGACCGCACCGACGACTGCGACCGCAACGACAGCTGCGACATCGTCGTCGGCCCCGTCCGTCACTCAACCGGCGGCTAATTCCGTCGAGTTGTCTTAAGCCATGCACATCGGCCGGGAAAAATTCCCGGCCGATGTTTTTGCCAGCAGCGTTAAATATCGTGTTGGTTAGGGCAGAGCTGGCCGGTTCCTTTCCGCTGATGTTGAGGACATCAGAACCTGCCACCCAACCACTTTGTGGTTCGTTGAAGTGGCGATCGGCAGATGCTGCCGGTAGGCGCGCTGTTCGGTCGTTGAACTCACGCTGGCCATGCGACTTTGCCGATCTTAACGATCAGGCGAGGTCCGACCATTGGCCCCGCGATCTCTTCGTGACCTCGCGCAGGATGCCCCGTGATGCCGATTCCGCTGAACTCCCGCACCGCCACTCCGTTTCGTACCGCCGACCGGTCGGCTTTCTTCGCCGGCGCGGCTCAGGAAGAATCGCTGGCCCGATTGGACTATCTCTGCGAGCAGGGGGGCGGGTGGGCGGAAATCAGTGGCCCGTCGGGCATCGGCAAATCGCGGTTGCTGGCCGAACTGACGCGGCGGAAGATTCACCGGGGAGATCATGTCGCCTCGGTGGTGCTCGGAACGATGTCTGCGGCACAGTGGGGAGCATTACTCGCGGATGCGTGGCAGCTAAACGTCAATGCCGATTGTCCGGCTCACGAACTTCGCCGCAAGCTGGAAGACCATCTCCACGGGTTGGGGGCCATGCGTCGCCCGGCGTGGCTGCTGGTGGATGATGTCGATGAACTGACGCCAGCACTGACGCGCGAGATCCGTTGGCTGCGCGGCACGGCGGTCCGGCATGCCGCCCCGCTCACCGTGGTTGTCGCCCGCCGCATCGGTGAGGAAGACCATCCTGCCGCCGACGAAGCTGATTTGCGGCAGACGATGTGGCCGTGGGAACCGGAAGAGTGCGCCCGCTGCATCGCCGAGTGCTGTGGTCGCGCACAGGTGGAAAACCGCTTCGGACCGGATGCCATTGCCGCGTTAGCCGAGCGCTCGCGCGGTCTGCCGGGATCGCTGATCAAACTGGCGGAGTGGTCGTGGCTGGCGGCCGAGGCGGAATCGGAACGGGACATCACCGGAGAACTCGTCCACGCCATCGCCGACGAACTCGCCCCCCCTCCGCCGCGCAGTTCCACTTATGAACTCTCCGCCGCGTATGGGGGGTGGTAAAAGCGAAAGTTCAGTCAACGCTCACGGCAATCCAGAAAAACAGAGAGCGAATCTGGCCACAAAAAGCACAAAAGACACAAAATAAGGAAAGAGCATGGTCTACAAGCGAGACTGAGAACATCGCAATTCTCAGATTCTCTTTTTGTGCCCTTTGTGCTTTTTGTGGCTAAATTCTTCTATTCAGGACACTCACGTCCCGGTGCGAAGCTGCTCGTCTTTCGGGACGAACCATTCGGTCAGGTCGAAGCCGGGACGCAGGCGGTACCATTTCACACCGCGGAACCGCTGGTGATATGCTCCCAGGTCCTTGGGGGCATACAGGAACTGGTAGGGCTGCTCGGCGTCGATCAGGCGATGCAGCGAAAACGCGATCCGCTGCCGCTTCTTTTCGTCCAACGTGACGCGCAACATCTCGATCACTTCATTCGCCTGCGGATTGTTGAACGAGACGTGATTGCTGCCCCGGCTCTTCTTCCCCGCGCCGGACCCATGCCAGATCTGATACGGATCGTTTTCAACGGCCATCGCCCAAGTCAGGGTGACGACATCGAAGTCCCGCGCCTGAATCAGCTCGATGAATGATGCCCATTCCAACTGGCGGATATCCATCTCGATGCCGACGGCTTTGAGGTCGTTCTTCAAGACGGCCATGCGGTCTTCGGTCGTTTGCCGGCCCTTGGGGATCAGCGCATTGATCGAGAATTTCACGCCGTCTTTGTCCAGAATGCCGTCGTTGTCGCTGTCGAACCAGCCGGCTTCGGTGAGCAGATCGCGGGCCGTTTCCGGGGCGTAGGCCAGCGGAGCGACTTCGTGATCGTAGCCCGGTCCAAAGTAATACGCCGGGCCGGAAACGATTATGCCGGCGTTGTACAGTTTGGATTCCAGGAAGCGCGGCTTGTCGAACATCAGCCCCAGTGCCACGCGGACCCGGCGGTCCTGAAACTGCGGCCGAAGTTCATTCCAGCCGACGTAACCGAACGCCGGGATGAACCATTCCGCTTTGACGAAGTCTTTCGCGAGCCAGGCGGGCGGGCCTTTGAGCACCTCGAAAAACTGTTCGGGGCTGAGCGAAAACGCGAAGTCGATCTCGCCGGTTTGTAACGCGGGAATCACGCCGTTGTCGTCGATGATGAAGCGGAAGATGATCTTATCCAGATAACCGGCCCGTTCCTTGGTCCAGTAATTCGGATTGCGGCTCAGCTCAACCCGCTCGTCGCGCTCCCAGCGGCTGACGACATATGGGCCGGTGCCCATGGGGGCGCGGCGGTATTCCTCATTGAGGTTGAACAGTTTGCCAAATTCATCGCCATGCGCGCTGACCTTGTTCTGTGCTGCCTCCTCGTCCTTTGTCAACCGGTCGAGCGTCAGTTCTTTGCCGCTTGCGTTGACCAAATTCGCGAAGAGATGCCACGGGGGGGCGACACCGGCGATGGCCTGGGTGAATTCAAACGCCTTGAAATATTGCTGGCGATACCGCATTCGCACGACTTGCGGGCTGAGGGCCGAACATTCGATTAAATCCTGGTAGTAGCCACGCAGCGCGTCGGCATCCACGGCGGAATTGTTCAAGAGTGCGTAGACAAACTCAATGTCCTTCGTCGTGAAGGGTGTGCCGTCGGACCAGGTGACTTCGGATTTCAAATAATAGGTGAAGTAGGTCTGTTCGTGCCGTTCGATCCATTGATCGGGCTTCAATGTCAGAGCCGATTCGCCGCTCGCTTTGAGTTCCGCAAACAGCAGGTTTTCTTCGGATTCCGGTTTGACGACGAGCGAACCATCGCTCAGCTTCTCGGACTTGCCGTAAATCTCGGCTCCCACTTTGACGACATACTTGCCGGTCGGGTACCCCCCGAGTTCGGCGATCCCCTTGTCGTTGCTCCAGACGTGATAGCCCGTCGCCGATGCGCCGAGAATTTTCTCTTTCGGATAAACGCCGACCCACACCCCCGCGAGCGGCGTGCCGTCTTTGTCGGTCGTGGTCACGGAAATCACAGGCGGCGCGGCCGGCGGGGCATCGCCTTCGGGCGGCGGCGGGGCGGTGTATTCAATCTCCAACTGCGCGGCCGCCACTCCGTCAGCGAGTTTCACCCGCCGCTCTTTACCCGGCGTGTCGGGCGAGAGCTTGATGGAATCTTCGGTCACCCAGCGCTGGGCGAGGTGCGGTTCATATTCGAATGTTTCAGGATTCTGCCGCGCCAAACTTTCGTTGACGTAACTCATGATATACGTCTGAACGGCCGAGGTTTCCGTGATGGGATTCAGGGATTTCGGCTCGCTTGCCATCCGCACCACGATGGCGTCGCCGGTGGTCGGTTCGGAGGCGGTCACCGCGCGGGGGTTGCCGACATCGACGGGAATTTCACCCGCTAGTTGCAGCGACTGCTGTTCCGTCTTGATACGGGGGATGTCGACACCGTCGATCTCCTGCATGATGCCGAACTTGGGGACATCGGGGTAATCGTCCCAAAACCCAATCGGCTCCACCGGCGGACTGACATTCGCCGTCGCCTTCACCGGCGTCGTCTTGTCCGATCTGGAGGGGGCCGTCGGCTGACAACCGATGAACAGGAGGAGACTGAGTCCAACACCGATCTCTCGCAGACACACTCGTCGCATCATCCCTGGATCCTTCCTCATCAAATAGTAATTGCAAATGAACCGATTGCGGGTGGCACGTCCCTGAGTCCTCGAAGGGCGTGGCGAACACTCGCAGACCACGCCCTTCGCAGAGCCTCAGGGTCTGCCACCCAAGCGTTCCTGTCACAGAAGATGAATCGCAGCGTCGGACATGAATTATCGTACGTCGATCCGGTACGGAACGACGGTCAGAAATTTCTCGCGCGACAGCAGGTCCATCACCGACAGATCACGCAAGGGACCGGTCCATTCCGTCGGCAACTGTTTCAACCAGATCGAGAGCATGCCGGCTTGCCATGATGACGAGACGCGGGTTTCCTCGTTGAGGGGGCCGAGCAATTGCTCGAATGGACTCACCGATTTCGGCAGCATCAAGCGTTCCACGCGGTCTTTCGGGCCGAGGCCGGCCGCGGATTTCGCCGCGGCAATGGCGTCGTCCAGCGTGCCGAGCTCATCGACCAGTCCGAGTTCCTTCGCCTGCGCGCCAGTGTAAACGCGGCCTTTGGCGAGCTCACGCAGTTTCTCGACCTCCATCTTCCGCCCCTCGGCGGCTTTGGTGGTGAACTGTTCATAAATGTCGAGCAGCAGTTTCTTCATCGCCGCCTGTTCGGATTCGGAGAACGGAGTCGTCAGGCTCATGACGCCGCTGTTTTTGCCGCGCTGCAGGACAGTCGTGGTGATGCCGATCTTGGCGTAAAGTTTTTCGAGCGCCAGTTTTCCGCCGACAACGCCGATGGAACCGGTCAGCGTGCCGGGTTCCGCGAGGATCTTATCGGCTCCCATGGCGATGTAATACCCGCCGCTGGCCGCGACATCGCCCATGCTGGCGATGATCGGCTTGTCGACCAGTTGCAGTTCCCGCCACATCAGGTCGCTGGCGAGGGCGCTGCCGCCAGGGCTGTCGATGCGGAGAACGATGGCCTTCACCGTGTCATCGTCGCGGGCCTGACGGATGGCTTTGATCATGGTCGTTGAACCCATCACTTCGCCGCCGAACATGTCGGACTGACTGCTGCCGGTCATGATCGGGCCGACGGCGTTGATGATGGCGATCTTGTCGGCCTTGGATTTGCGGGGCTGGTCTTCGATCCCCATCATCATGTTCATCAGCGTAATCATGCCGTTGAGGCCGCTGAAGTCGGTGTCGAGCTTCTTTTTGCCGTAGCTCATTACAAATTTGACTTCGGCCTCTTCGTCGTCGCCGCGCACCATCGCCTTGAGTTCATCTTCATACGCGACATGATCGATCAGGCCGAGTTCCTTCGCATCGGCCGCGGTACACAAACCGACATCGATAATCGCTTTGACCTTTTCCTCGTCGAGCTTTCGCCCCTCGGCGATCATGCCGACGATCTGCCGATAATGATCATCGAGCAGAGCTTCCATTTCCTCGCGGAAGGCGGGGCTCATTTCGGTGCGCATGTACGGTTCGCCGGCGGCTTTGTACTCGCCGATGGCCATCATCTGCGGTTGCACGCCGATCATGTCAAACAGGTTTTTGTAGAACGTGACTTCAGCCCGCACGCCGAGCAGCATCAGCATGCCGGATTCGGGCAACACGACCTGATCGCAGGCGGTGGCGAGGAGATAATCGCGGGTGGTGCCGCTCTCCATCCAGGCGATGACGGTTTTGCCGCTGTCGCGGACGCGTTTGACGGCTTGCCGGAATTCGTTGAGTTTCGCCCAACCGAGGTCCGGGCCGTTGATATGCAGAATGACGCCGGAAAGGTCGTCGTCTTTGGCGGCTTTGTCGAGCCGTTTCAAGCCGACGGTCAGCGTTTCGATGATGTCGCCGAACAGGCCCGGTGCCCCGGCTCCCTCCGGGTAAGAACCTTTCAATTCGATATGTGCGAACGATTTGGTGACCTTCTCGGCCGCCGGCTCATCGTCGGCAACTCCCAAGGCTGGTGCCAGCAGCAGCCACGTTCCGGTCAAAATGATCAACGACCACTGTGCAAGTCTCATCACACGATCCTTCTTTATGAATGGACGCATCCCGCCGCGGGTGAAATTCCTGTTTCCACTCGTGCAGAATGCAGAAACCTGGGGGAAATGACAAGCGCAACGCCCGGTAGGCCCGCGATTTCGGGTCGCGAGGCCCAGCGATGCGTTTGAAGTAGGGTGGCCGGGGCTAGAGCGCTTCGTGAAGCCCCGGTGATCGCTCAAAAGACACGGCGGGCTTATGCCGCGCCGCTCGCCAAACCGGGGCTTCCTTCGCAAAGCCTCAGTCCAGCCCCGGCCACCCAGCCGCTTTCGATTCAAACGGCAATTGAGGGCATTGGTTGGCGAGGGACGCGAATTCTGTTAGGCTATATTTCGAACACGGGTGAGGTCTCCGAGACAGTGTGTCTCGCGGGCAGCCCCATTGCATCATCGTCTGGATTAGTCACAGCATGCCACGCAAGTCTCCCAGTCGGTTGGAACTGCGCAAGCAGGTGGAAGCCGCGGAAGCCCAGGGGGGCGAACCGGTTAAGAAAAAGGCCGTCAAAAAGGCCGCCGCGCCGCGTGCCAAGCGGACGAAGGAAAAGGCGATTGCCCGGAAGCGGCTCGTCTGGGTCGTTTACAACGGCAGCATGAAAGAAGAAGGCCGCTTCGCCTACGATCAGCTGGCCGCCGCCGAAGAGAAAATCGAGCAGCTGAAGTTGAAGTCCAATAAGAAGCTGTACTTCATTCAACCGGTGAAAGAACTGCTGGCCGACGGCAAAGTCGTCGCGGCACCGGCGGCTGCCGCCGAATTGGAAGACGAAGTCAAACCGGCTCGGAAAAAGGCCCCGAAATCCGAGGACGACGACGAGGAAGAAGCCGACAACGATGATGACGATGACGACGATGAATAAGTCGTTGGCAACGTGAGGTTGGTCCCGCCGTTGCCAACGGCGGGCTTTGGTGTCGCTAGAAATTTCTTAAACCGATTTTATGCCGCGACACCTTTCGGCGGCGATTTCGGTGGCGTGGCGGGTTGTGGCGTGGGCATCGCGATTCCGTCGGCATGCAGCCGTGAATGAATCGCCGCATGCAATTCGTGCGTCACTTTCTGGCGCTGATCGAGTGACGGCAGGAACGCGCTCAGGTTGAAAATCAGCGTGTTCGCGCCGAATTCCTCAAACGCGGCGGTCGGCGGCGGCTCTTTCAAGACCGACGGATGTTCCGTCGCAATCTCATAGAGCAACTGCCGCACACGGTTCGGGTCGGCATCGTATCCCACCGCGATGCGAATCCGAATGCGGTTGGTCTGATCACTCAGGGTCCAGTTCAACAATTTGCCGGTGATCAAATCCTTATTCGGCACGACCAGTTCCCGCCGGTCGGCGTCGCGAATTGTGGTAGAGCGAAACCGGATCTGCGAAACCGTTCCTGTAGTGTCGCCGATGGTGATCACATCACCGACACGGATGGGGCGTTCAAACAAGAGGATGATGCCCGACACGAAGTTGGCGAAAATCTCTTGCAACCCGAAGCCCAGGCCCACGGATGCCGCCGCGACCAGCCATTGGATATTCGACCAGCCGATATGCACCCGCGCGCAGGCCAGGCTGACCCCAACCACGAACATCGCATACCGCAGCAGAATGGTGACAGCGAATCGTCCGCCGGCGTCCAGCGGCAACCGCTCCAGAAACAAGACTTCCACCAGCCCGGGCAGATTGCGCGCCGCCACGAACGTCACGCCGCAGATCAGAATCGCCAGACCGAAATTCAGGATGGTCACCGGTTCGAGCCGCGTGATGGTTCGCACGGCACTGCCGCCCGAATCCGTAGATTCCATGACCTGATGCGTGACAGCCGTCTGCCAGAGCAGACCGCGATCTAACAACCCCGCGGGTAACACATCACGCCAGATGGCCGTCAGGCCGCAGATTCCGGCGACCAGCAGCACAGTATTGAGCAAGGTCGCCATCTGCCGCGTCATTTCCCCCGGACTCATGGACCGCGTGGAATGACTGTTCCTCAGCCGGGCAAACAGCGATTGATGCCGATCGAGCGTGGGAGGGGACGTGGCGGACCGTGCGGCGTCGGTGATCGTTTCCAACCGATGTTGTTCGCCCACGATCCAGCGCAGGCCGACGGAATGCAGGCCGGCGATAATCAGCCATAACCAGCCGGTTCCTTCCAGTCGCCAGGCCAGCCGCAACGCCGTGTCGTAGTAGCCGACAAACGCCACACCGGCGAGTCCCCAGGGAATGAGGGGGACCAGCCACCCGAGCCAGGTCGCCCACCTTTGGCGATGTTGTGGAGTCACGGATGTCACCTGCGGTGCGGTGGCGGCTGCGTGAATCAGGCTGTGGCAGAAAAAGCCGCCGACCAGCATGAGCGCCAGAAACGCGGTGCGTCCCAGCGAATCGGAGACAACATCATGATCGAGCGATTCTGTCGTCCCGACGACGAACAGCAGCAGCAGACAGATGGGCAGAAAAATCGTGACGCGGTGCGAAATCCGCCGGGCGACATCCCGCGGCCAGCCGAGATGGGCCTCACCGAGACCACGACTCACGCAGCTTCGTCGGACAATGAGCAGCGGCCACGTCACGGCGACGCACCGCCACAAGCCGTGCGCCACGGCCTGCGACCAATCGGAATCGACAGCAGCCTGCTCGAGTCGCCAGGCGGTGAAAGCCATCAATCCTGGTAACAGACCAGCACGGGCAACCGTCATGGCCGCCGTCGAGGCCGCGGCGGAAATCGAAAACTCCGCTTCGGCCGCCGGCGATTCCGCGACAGATTTACGCGACTGACGCTCGCGTAACAGCAACCCGCCACAGACCGCGAATCCGCAAAGCAAGTAGAGCAGCGGCCGGCGTTCCAGATCGAGTAACAACGCCACTGGAACTTCCTGCCACGCGGCCGATTCACTCAGCCAATCGGTCGATTCCCGCCAGCGCAATAGTTCCCGCAGCCCCCAAACGCCGCTACTGCGCAGCCACAGGCGTTGTGTTGCACAAAACTCCGCCGTCTGTTCCGACAGGGTGAGCAGTTTTCGCTCGGTTCGATCCAGATCCAACAGCTGATTCCGCAGGCTCTTGTAGTCGTCGTCGAGTTGATCCAGGAGTTCTTCTCGCCGTTCCAGGACGCGTTCAATCTGGCTGCGCAGTGTCGTCTCGTCGAAGCCGTCATGCGTACTTTCCGCGAAGGCCTTTGCCGTTGCGAAGACGACTTCCAATTCCGGCGTCTGACGTTGCTGCCGGTCGATTTCAAACAGCTTGAGCTTGATGTCACGCGTTTCATCTTCACGCGCGGCGATACTGCGGGCCAGCGATTTGCGGTCCGGGATGCGCGCGAGCTGCTGACGGAGCATCATTCCCAGGGCATCGTTGCGGCCAACGGAATCCGCGATCTTGCGAATCTCCTGCGATTCCTCATGCAATGACTCGAAGTCCTCTTTCGCCTCATCATGTTCGTCGTCGAGTTCTTCCAGGCGTTCAGTCAGCTTGCGGCTGCGCTCGGCGAACTCGTGATTCTCTTTCGCCCAGGTTTGCAGACCCGGCGGCATCGCTTCAAACTCTTGCCGCGCACGCTCCACCCGGTCCGTCGCTTCGCGGCGGCGCTGCTGGTCCAGATGTTCGCCGACCTGCTGCAATTCCGCTTCGATCAACGCGATCTCACGTTCCGCGAGTTCCTGATGCACGCGAATCCAGCGGTCGGCGTCCGTCGATTGCAGCCACGATTCTTCAGCCTTGAGAGCGCTGACCTCCTGCTGCCAGCGGTGCAGGGCCGTCTGCAACGCCAACTGATGCGCCGCCGTAACCGGGGAATCTTCCTCGTCACTCAGTTTGTCTCGTTCGGTTTCAACGGCTTGCAACTTTTCCTCGGCGTCGAGCAGATCCGTCCCCAGAGATTCCAATCGCGAATTGCGTTCTTCGAGGTCTCGACCAAGCCGCACGACCCGTTCCCGCAGGCCGTTGTCGGAGTTATCGAGCCGTTGTTCGAGTTCATCTCGCCGCCGCGCTAATTGCTCAGCATCCGCGTTTTCCGGCGCGACGAACGCGGACTTCTCCGGCAGCGCGGCCAAGCGTTGACGCAAGCTATCCAGTTCGCGGACGGCCGTTTCCAATTGCCGCTGCAAGCGAAGTTTCCGCTGTTCCGCAGTCACACCGGCATCCCAGTCGTCGAGCGCGGTCTTAAGCAGTTCGACGGCGTCCTTTTTTTCGTCCGCGTCGAGTTCCGCATGCGCCTGCAGTTTTTCCAACTGCGTGGTCAGCGACGATTTGGAAAGCGTCGGCTCGGAAGCGGACTCAGCAGCGGATGACGATTGGTCCGCAGCTTCCACGGGGGTTGCCGTGAGTGCGAGCGCCGCCAGAATCAACCAGCAGATGCGTAGTCGTCGCAAGAACTTCGAAGTGCGGTCATCAGCGCGGATCACGCCGTTGATGCGATGCGGATTATCCGCTGAGCCAATACCCCGGCAACCCATAGTCGACGTCCTTGTCGATGGACTCCTGTTTTTCCCATATGGTATCCTCGACATTCCGGCCGCGTTGTCAATCTCGGCTCGGTGACGGCTCGCGGGGTTGGTTCTGTTTTTAATGTAGCACACTTGCTCCGCAAGTGTTTTTTGCACTTGCGGAGCAAGTGCTCGACACTCTGTCTCACGACTCGGCCCGCATTAAAAACCTGAACAGCGAGACGTGAATGGTCGCCTGCTGGCTGATTTCCGCGACTGTGGGCGTGTTCCGCCTCTGCGCCGAAGAATTGACGATTGCCGACCGAACAGTCTCGGATTGGCGTACGGTGATGCGTGATCTCGACGTGCGCGATTCCCGCAGCCGGGTTCATGTGCCGGGGCTGATCGACCTCATGAACGACGAGCGCACGCCGTGGATCACCCGCCGGCAAGCCGCGCTGACGTTGGGACGGTTAGGCCCGTTGGCGAGCGAGGCGATTCCGTCGCTGCGAAAACGATTGGAGGAAACCGACGACGCCGATCCGGAGACATCGCCGCAGCGTTGGGCCTTGAGTGCGGTGGCCTTGTTCGGGCGAGAAGCGCGGGGTGCGGCCCCGCAACTCATCGACTTGCTTCATGACGAGCAGAGTTCGTTAACAACACGGCTCGGTTGCTTGGAAGCATTATCGCAGATCGGCTCCGCGGCCCCGGAGGCAATCGCCGCGATCTGGAAACAACTGGAAGCGGGACTGGCGCAGACCGCCACAGCCGCTGATCACGAATTGGCGTTGGGAGCGGCTGAAGCGCTGGGCATGATTGGGCCGGATGCCTCGGCGGCCGTGCCGATTCTGTTGCGTGCCGCGCAGCACAGCGATGTCGCGTACCGTCGGGCGGCAGTCCGGTCGTTGGGACAGATCGGCTCCACGGCTCAAGACGCGCGGCCAGTGCTGCTCGATGCGCTCGCCGGGGATGATGATCCGCTGGTGCGCGATCTGGCCACGACGGCGTTCGGCCAACTTGGTTCCGAGGGATGGCCGCTCATCGAACCGCTGTTCACGGACAAAGATGCGGGGTTCCGTGCTCGGGCGGCGAATGCCGTCGCCACCTGGAAAGAGCAGCGGGCCGCGATTTTGCCGGCGATGGAGTCACTGCTCGTCGATGACGCGCCCAGCGTCCGCCTGGCTGCCTGTCGCAGTTGGCGACAACTGATGGGTCAGCACGACCGCGTGTGGACCGTGCTGACCGAGTTGCTCACAGACACAGATCGCCTGATTCGCCGCGAGGCATCCCGAGAATTGCAGCGGATCGCCTTGCAAGGAAACGTGACGGCCGCCGAACTCGATGGACTGTTGCAGTCGCCTCACGCGGGAGTGCGACAGGAAGGGACTCGCTTACAACGTCTGCACCGGGAGTATTTGGGACAATAAAGCGTGAAGCCCGGCATCCGAGATGCCGGGCTTCAGAATCTGATGACGATGATTTCGGGGTTAGAATCCGCCGAGTCCGCCACCGAACCCGCCGCCGCCGAATCCACCACCGCCGAATCCGCCGCCGCCAAACCCACCACCACCACCACCGAAGCCGCCGTTGTTGGCACCGATGCCGCCTTGGTAGGTGTACTGCCAGAATTCCATCACGGCGTCGAGCGAGTGCTTGCCCGGTCCGTAGGCCGGCGAGACGAAGACGCGTGTGTTGGCGTCCGCGTTGCCGAGGTCGACCAGGATCTGGGCGACCAGATTCCGGCGATGAGCGTCGAGTTCCGGATCGGCGTTATTCCACATCCGTTCCACGACGACCGGGAACGGCGCGCTTCGCATCCGGGCGGCCATCTCCAGGACTTTATCCTTGCCGTCCGGTGTCAGTTCAGCCGTCTGTCCGACGAAATCCATTTGGAACAGGATGAAGTCGGCGGCTTCGCCGTTGGTTTGCATCTGATGATGATGGGCCCGCATCACGGCACCGAGCGGGTACTCATCTTGAATCGCGAGTGACCGTGAGCCGGCGAAGCAACTGCCGCATCCGCCGCAGCCACCACATCCGCCGCAACCTTTATCGCGTTTCCACCATTTGGATTTGCCGCAATTGCCGTCCTCGCACGAGGTGCAGTTCTCGCAACTCGAGCAGGAGTTTTTGCGGCCGAAGAGTTTCTTGCCGCCGCCGCCGGAGCACGACTGGCACGAGCCGTCGTTGCCTCCGCCGCATGCTCCGTTCGAGGCGAATCCGCCTCCTCCGAAGGTCGCACAGCCGCATGCGGCCAGCATTGCGCCGGCCAGGAAAGCGAAGGTCATTCCCTGCACGTAGAAGCGGAGCATCCTATTCCCCCTGATCCACATTCGTGTTCGCCACCCGAGACGTCTTGTCGACGCGCGGGCTGGTTCCCAATGCGGGATTCTGATCCGTCAAATCCGAGAGGCTGCTTGAATTCCGATCGCGCAGACCTCGTCGGAGCATGAGTGACACGACGAGCAACACATCACACTTAGTATCGGCTGGATTTCGGCGGAACCCGTTGTCCCTGGGCCGAATTTCCCCGCGGTGCTGCGGATTGATTCGACGGGACCATCGCTTGCGGCGAGGCGGCGGGCGTGCGCGGTGCCGACCAACCTGCCGGTTGCACGCGGCCACCGGCAGGTTGTGCCGATCCCTGCGGGCGTTGAGCCATTGGTTGGGCAGACTGCGGTTGCTGCCGCGGTGGCTGCTGTTGCGTCGCACTCGTCGGCGAGAAATTCGGTGTCCCGAAGTTCGGCATCACTTCCGTCGGCGGAGCGGAGGGAATCGGCGTCGGGTTGGTGAAGCCACCCTGGTTCGTCGGCGTGGGCGAGTACATCGAAGCCGCCGGACCCGGATTGAAGTGCTGATACCCGACATTCGTCCCGACCGCACCACTGCCATACGGCGGCACTTGATAGTAGCCCGTATCCGGCAGACCTTCCGTCATGTTGTACTTCCAGAATTCGTGATCGCCTGGGTAGGTGGCCTCGAAGCCTGGGACCGGCGGAACTTCGTGGGCATCCATCGGCCGGACGATTTCCGGCGTCACTAGGATCAAGAGTTCCGTTTCGTCCATCGCCGAACGCTTGTTGCTAAACAGCAGCGGTCCGATTTTCGGGATGTCGCCGAGGTAGGGAATCCGCGAGATTTCCACCACTCTGGTATTCGATAACAAACCGCCGAGCATGAATGTCTGCCCTTCGCGGAGTTCGACGGTCGTTTCGACGCGGCGGGTATCCAGTCCGGGGATTCCGCCGACGTTGTTCCCGTCGTTGCGTTGGCTGAATTCGGCGACCATCGAAAGGCGAATGAGATCGCGTTCGACCACAGTCGGGGTGACGATGACCGACGTGCCGAAGCCGCGGAAGGTGGTCGTCTGCCCGGCCGCACCGGCGATGCCGACTACGGTTGGAACAGCGAATTCACCACCGGAGAGGAAGCGAGCAGGGCGACCGCTGAGGACGCTGACGTTGGGTTCGGTGAGAATCGTGGCGGTGCCGTTGGTGGCCATCCAGTTGACGAACACCCCGATTTCGCCGCTTTCAAACACGCCGCCCAAATTGCCGCCGGCACCACCCATCGCAGACGTGAGTGCCACCCTGCCGTTATTCAGCAGGATGCTCAGGTCGACCCCCAGGTTGCGAGCCTGCGACCGATTGAGTTCAGCGACCCGGCAGCGGACGTTAATCTGGTATTCACCCGGCACGCGGAGTTCATTCACCAGAAAGCTGGAAAACAGCCCATTGTTGCCGAGTCCGTTGCCGTTGCCGCCGCCCGTTTGGTCAAAGTAAGAAGCTGCGTATCCGTTGTTGCCGCCGCCGTTGTTTCCGTTGGCACCGACATTATAGGTTCCAGAGCCGAACAGGCTGCCTTCCTGATTGAGGACTTCCCCACGCACGATGTTGAGGATGTTGGCGGCCTCTTCCTGATCGCGTGCCTGACCTCGCACAATAATCTTGAACGAGAGGGGTATCAGATAGACCTTGCTGTTCGGAAACAGGACCGCGATCTTGCGTTCGAGTTTGCCGTAGTCGATGCGACGCTGGTCGTCGAGATTGGGATCGCGAATGACTTTGATGAGATAGATCAAAGGGTTGTCATGCCCCTCGAACCATAAGGTGAGCGTGGTTGAGCCGCGTCCCAGGCCGATGAGCGACAGTTCCCGTGGGCTGTACTGGACGACATCCAGAATGCCCTGGTCGGAGATCGCCATGCGGGTGACATTGGCTTTGGTGATCATCAATTGGCTGCGCCGTTCGATGACATCCATTTCTTCCTGGCTGGTCGGCAGTGATTCGATGAGTTGATGCACCATGCGGGCCGATTCCGCCGTGTTCTGCACCTGCTGAATCACCGGGGCCTGTCGCACGCCTTGCTGCGGATGCCAGACGGCACCAGCCGGGGCGGCAGACCAGTTGGCGGTTCGCACTGGTGGTGCGGCCGCGGCGGGTGGAGCGGCATAGTAATAGCCCGTGGGGGGCTGCCCCACGGCCGGCGCTTGTCCCGACTGTGCCCACGCCGCCGTGGGAACCAGCATGACATATCCGCTGACAAAGGCGACCCAGCCGAAGCGTGGGCACCAACGTCGTTGAGGGATTCTCGTGGGAGAATGACCGTAACACAGCATAGTACTCATCCAGGCTCGCTCCTGACCTGTCGGTGCAAATCCTGACAGACGACGGAGGCGTGGAAGTTCCCGACGGACGGATTGTCCGCATCGTTTCCGCGGCCTGAAGTTACGCTGGTGATCCTGTTGGCAGGACCATAGGGCACCGTCAGCCACGGGAATGATGGGTCTCCACACTCCCCCCGAGGGTTTGTATCGGATATGCGGATGGTCCGAATTCACCGGAAGTGACGAGTTCCAACGGATTTGCCCAGTGAATAGCCTGTGCCGGAACTATCAGACGTAACGCCTAGGGACAGCCGGTAAATCTCGTATGCTTAAGGCTCGACGGCAGTTGTGAACCAAAAAAAGCAGCCGCCCCGATGAGGAGCCATCGGGGCGGCGCGTGCGGAAAATTGTCACAGGCTTTGGCGGTGAAACACTCACCAGGCGAAATTCGTGTCCCGGTTGTACACGGCTCGGCCGGGGTAATACCACGGGGCACGATAGTTATAGTACGGGAAGCGGTAGTGCCCATGCAGCGATTGCCGGTGAAATCCTGGTCCGAAATGATCATTGTACGGATTCCCGCTGACGGCATACTGCCCGCCGTTGGGATCGAAGTAATGATACGGCGAGCCGATGCGCGCTTCGTATCCGCCCGGGGTGCCGTAGATGGCGGCGGCACCGGAACCTGTCGCCGTGTAGTACGAACTCGGCGGCCCATAACTCGAACCCACACCGACGGACGGCGCATACGTCGTCGTGGTCGGTGAATATGTGGGGGTGGCCGGTGAATATGTGGGGTAGGTGGAACTCATCGGGGCGGGCGGATTCGCGAGGATCGTCGAGGGAGAATAGTTCGGGGCGTAGGAATTCATGGGCAACGGTGCCAGCGGGGCCGGCGGCGGATATTCCACCGCGATGCCGGGATTCGAGATCTGCACAATGGCCGCAGGTTTCGAGGGAGTCTGCATTGGCTCAGCAGCGGCAAGCGGGGCTGCCAACGCGGCTAAACCGGTCCACACAGTCAACGATCGGGTCAACATTCGAGTCAGGGTCACAGCGGACCTCCTTCCAGGGGGGGTGAAGGGGTGGCAGACGGCGGGGATTCGTCCGGCTGCGGGAGTTCATTGACTCAAGTCTGCCCCTGGAACGCGACTCAGGCGGAGCCGATGTGGGGAAGTGGGTGGGAATCAGTCCGGGAGTTTGCAACGCGCGACGATGCCGAAGCGTTGGGGGACTTCCGGTTTTCCAACGGAAGGGGGGAAGATTCGGATGGCAATGGCCGATAGTACGAAACAAGGTCTGTTAGGGAGCCGTTCGCGCCGCGCGATCCGGTTGAATGGAACAGACCATCTGTCGAAAACAATCGTTGTCCGCAGTCAGGTTCAGCCGATCCGACATGCACCATGTCGGCCGCGGGGACTCAACTGGCAGGATGGCGTCTTAGGAGTCGATCCATGCCGAACGGATTCTGGGCACTGGCGATGAGTGCGGCGATGCAGGTGGGAGCGCCGGGACCGTCCGAGACGCCGAACTTCCCCGCCATGCAGAACGCCTACAACCAACACGGGTTTGAAGGGCAGTACGAACAGCGGTATCCGGTCGACACTCAGCAAAACTGGGTGCATGGCTACTTCCAGGAAATTCCCGCCTACGGCGGTCACGCGTATTTCCGCCCGTACAACTACAAAGATCTTCTCTCGCAGTCGCAGGTCTCCGGCGGCTGGGGACATTCGCCCGTCCTGCCCTATTCGCAGCAGTTCTGGCACAAATATCAAGATCAAGCGACGATGCTGAAGCTCACGCGGACGGATGCGGTGCCCCCCGGCGTTGCCATGCCGGCTCAACCGGTCTTCCTGCCAGCGGGATCGTCCTACTATCGTCAACCGGAATTCGCACCGGCCCCGGCGCAGTTCTACGCCGCTCCCGCCGGTTCGTACGTTTATCCGCAGGAAGCCGCCGCACCGGTCTACCTGCCGTCGCCGGCCGCCGAGTTCAACGGCCCGGCCCTGAACGGACCTGCGTTGCAGCCGGCCAACGACCAACAGTACGTCGACCCCGGCGTCTACACTCCGCGCTAAGCGAAACGAATCTCATCGAAACCCAGGCATCGCCATGCCTGGGTTTCTTCATTTCGCCCGGCTCGCCGGTGCGCGCGTCAGTGGAAACAAAAGCTGCAGCAGTAAGAAAAGAAACAGCGGCGTAAAGATCAGCACCCGCGCGATCTGTAACACGCGACCATCCAGCGGCACCACGCTGCCCACTGCCAGAAAACCGAGCATCAACACCAGCGTCAGCATCAGCACGCTGCAACCGAGCGCCGCCATCTGCGACTTGAAGATCGCCCGCTCGGACAACGGTTCGTGATGCAGGTCGATCGTCCGCCGCCGCAACAACGACCGCTGAGCCGCATCGACCACTTCCGCCGCCCGCAGCACACGCGGCCACTCTCCGGTGTCCGGCTGCCCGGCCACCGCCGCGGCGAACGCATCAATCAAACTGCGTGCTGGAATTGGCCCCGTCTCCGCTTTCGCGGGATTTGCCAGTTCGCCTGTGAGACTCCAGCCAGCTTCCGGGGCGGATTCGGTCCAGACCCATATGCCACGATTGGTTTGCAATGTTAAGCGCGAGACATGGGTCGTCCCGGAGCGGATGGTCCACGAGAGTTCCGGAATCGTCCGGCCGCACAATGCCACGCTGTGAATCAGCGATCCGGTCTCCGTTCCGCCAGTACGCAGCGCTGTGACTTGATCGGTCGCTGGGAACAATCCATGCCACAAGTCGACATCGCGAAACAATTCCGCATCAATCAACGCGCGCGGCAATTCCGTCCCCGCACCCAGCGGCACATTCCGCTCCCACTGTGCGTAGGTGACTGTCATATCGCTGGCCGCCTGCAACTGATCACGCAGCCGCAGCACAGCGGGGTCGAACCGATGGAGCCATGCCGGGAACAAAATTCCTTGCCGGTCATCGCGGATGAGGCTCAGCTCGTACAACATAGCACCCGCGCCGGCGAGTTGCGGCACGATGAGCAGCGGCACGCCGTCGGTGGCGAGTTGCCGCGCTCCCTCCCAGACATCGGGCGATGTTCCGCCAACAAGAACCGCTTGCACGCTGTCATCGACCAGCAGATCTTCCCAGCGTTCGGTGCAGACAACCCCCGCCTGCCCGTGCAGCAGTTCATCCGCTTGCGGCGAAACCAGCACCGCCCGGGTCAGGGAATGGTCAGGATGCTGCCGCAGCGCGGCGATGATATTGGCCGCGGCCGGGTCATCGCACAATAAGCCGAATTTCATCAGAACGCTCGATGGTGACGAAGTGCCGCGGAGAAGTGATCTCCAGTTTCGGGTCTACTGCATGTCCCCTCGCTCCCGTTGCAGGGGGACAGGGGGGATGAGTGATTACGGACAGTCCTTTGTTGTGAACGCTCATTTTGGCCTCGAATTAGAGAGCCCGCAGCGCTAGCGAGGAATGTTCGCACGTCGTTCCTCGCTGGCGCAGCGGGCTCATTAATTCCAACCCACGACCCAGACACGCATTTCTCACGTCCCATTCGCTTTCTTCCGGGCGACATCCAGTCGCTGCTGCGCGTCGGGGATATGTTCGGACTGCGGAAACTCCTCGATCAATTGCGAGTAAGTCGCCGCGGCTTCTTTCCACTGCTTCAACTGTTCGTCGCATTTAGCCGACTGCAACAACGCCGCCGCTTGCCATTCGGGCAAATCATATGACGTGTAAACTTTCTGATATTCCAGAAACGCCTCTTCCCACTTCATCTCCAGAAAATGAGTTTCGGCGATCAGAAACTGGCTTTTGGCGGCGGTCGCCGTGCGGAATGCCAGCGGGTCGGCGATCACCCGCTCGAAGGCGGCTCGGGCCTGCGGGAAATCGGCCTGCTGCTTGTAACTGCGGCCGACAATCTCTTCGAGCTGATAAATGAAGATTGAATCGGCATGGGCCTGCTTGAACTGCTCGGTCAGTTTGAACACATCCTCGTATCGCTTCTCCCGATTCGTCAGTTCCGCCGCCAGCACCCAGACGCGGCCCAGGAAGGAATCTTTCGCGAACTTCTCCGGAGCGGACGCCATCACCGCATCCAACTGCTGTTTCGCGGCGGCCACCTCCGCTTCGGTCGCTTTCGCCGCATTGACGACCGCTTCCGCCAACCCGTAACGGGCATACGCCAGATGCGGGCTTTCCGGGAACGACTTCGCGAGCCGGTCCGAGAGCGTCCCCACATCCGCCCAGCGCTGCTGATCGACGGCCAGCACGATGAGTTGATACAGCGATCGTTCTTTCACATCAGCGTCACTCGCTTCCGCCGCCAGCAATCCCTCGAACGCCTGCTGTGCGGACTCCAGTTTGTCATTCACCAGGTCGCTTTCCGCGAGGCTTAAACGGGCATTGTCGGCCAGTTCGCTGTTGGGCGTCTGTGCGATCAACCGGGCAAAGATCTCATCCGCCTGGGCGTATCGTTCCGCTTCATAATTCATGAGGGCCCATTCGTCGAGCAGTCGATCCAACTGCAGCGGCTGCGGAAATTTTTCCAGCAGCGCAGTGTAGGCCTCGTCCGCAGGTGCAACCTGCTTGAGCTGTCGCAGCGTGCGTGCCCGTTGCAGCCCGGCCCGGTAGGCATAGAGCAGCGGCGCTTCCTGCTCGCTGCCGGGAGCGGCCGGTGCCGGCGGACCAAATCGCTGGAACACATCGACATACCCCGCGACCGCTTGTTCGCCCTGACCTGCTTCCCGCAACGCTTCGGCTCGATAGTAGGCGCATTCCGAATTCAACTTATGCTTGGGAAACTGCTTGACCACCTTGTCGAAGTTGTCGGCCGCCGCGGCATACTGCTTCTGTTTGAACAACGACCACGCCAGGCCACGCAGCGCGAATGCCTGGTTGTCGGTTCCTTCGGACAGCGGGATGAGGGCCGTGTACCGCGCCCCCGAGACGGGCCAATCCTGCTGCGATTCCGCCAGCTCGGCCAACTGCAACACTGTGACTGGCGTCAGCGGGTGGGTGCGGAAGTCTTTGATCAACCGGTCGACTGCGGCATTCGACGCGGCGACATCTTTGCGCTGCGCCGCGGAGATCGACACCACAAACAATGCCCGCGGCACCTGCCGTCCCTGCGGAAACAGCGTGAGATATTTCTCGGCGGAAATCTGTGCCGGTTCAAACTGCTTGAGCGCCAGTTGGCTTTCCGCCAGGACCAGCAAGGCGTCCCCGAATTCCGACTTCGCACCGTCCGTTTGAACAACCTCGATCAGCGGAGCAAGCACCTTCAGCGTTTCGTCGTGCTGATTCTGGAGCTGCCGGGTGAGGCCGAGATAATACCGCGCCAGCAATTGAGTCCGCGGGACGGTGCTCTCCTTGAGAATTTTGTCGAACCGCTCACTCGCCAGTCGATACTGTTCGTTGATCTGCTCGACCGGCTGCTGAGCTTTGACGGCTGCGGACGCGGTGGCCAGGTCGACGCGGCCCATCAGCAGATCGTAATGGAGGCGGAGTCCACTGCCGGAGTAATCCTTGGCGAAACGCGTTAGCAATTGATTAGCCGTCGCGAGGTCGCCCGCATCCAAGGCCAGTTCCGCCGCCGCATGCAGGCTGTCGTCGGCGAATTCGCCCTGCGGCCATTTGTCGGTTCCTTGCGTGAAGAGAGCCTGAGCGCCGGGCGCGTCACCCAGTTGGCGGGCGCAGATCGCGCGTTGAAAGTGGATCGACTCCGCCAGCGGGATGTCGCCGGCTTCTTTCGCCACGGCCGCCAGCACCACCGCCGCCTGCTTTACATCCCCCTGCGATTTCAAACTCAGACCGCGCCAATAGCCCGCTGTCACAAAACTCGCGGGGTCTTGCTGTGCGGCGGCGAACTGATCCGCCGCCTCGGCGAACTTGCCTCCTTGATAGAGCGCATACCCCGCATTCAAGCGCGCCGACGGCAACAGCCCGCTCTTCGGAAATGTCTGGATCAGTTCCCGATACGATCCCGCCGCCTCGGCGAACTGCTGCGCGTCGAATTGTCGCGCGGCGATTTGAAACAACGCCTCGGCCGCGCGCGGGCCCTCTTTATTCGCAGCCAACTCGCGATACTGCTCAATCGCCTCCGCCGGTTTTTGCAGACCCTCCAGCGCTCGCGCGCGGCCGAAGCGGGCATCGTCAACGAGCGCGCCTTTCGGGAAATCTTTGAGCGCTTTGTCGAATGTCACCAGCGCCGCTGCCGCTTGATTCTGCCGCAACTGCACATCACCTAAGTAAGGCAACGCCCGTTCGACAAGCGGGTCTTGCGGATGCTGGGCGATGAAGTCCTGCAACTCCGGCTGGGCTGCGGGGAAATCATCGAGCAGATAACTGCACTCGGCGACCCGATACCGGGCCTGCGGCAGATTCATGTTCGTCGGGTAGGCTTTGATGAACGACCGCAACGTGTCGCGTGCCGCCTTGTACTCTTCCTGATTGACATACGCCAACCCGAGATAAAATGTCGCCAGCGGAGCCTTTTCGTGCTGGGGATGGTCTTTCAGAAAACCATCGAAGCGCTGTGCCGCCAAAGCCCACCGGCTTTGCTTGTACAAACCGACGGCGAGATTGTATTTATCCGCCGCGGCATCGGCCCGAACCAGCGCGGGCTGACCGAGGACCGCCATCAGCAAAATCGCCGTCCACCACGTCCGGGAAATCGACACCGGCATGCAGCACGCGCAGGGCATGTCATCCACTCCTGAAAACCGTATTTTTCAGGCTGTATCGTAGCCCCTGCGGTATCCCGACAGCAAGGGACGAGTGATTCAAAGCCGGAAGCGTCAGCGACGGTGCCGGCTCGCTGGACGTTCCCGTCGCTTACGCTTCCGGCTCGGACGGTTTTGGCACTTTCGGCTTCACGATCTTGCCCGACTGCAAATCCTTCACGACTTCGGCCAGCATCGCCGGGTCGGCGGTTTTGACGACGTGCTGCACGCGGCTCGTCGGCACGCCGAGGCGGGTCATCAATTCCTCGGCCGTGGCCCACAGCTTGACCTTTTTCTTATCACTGGCGAGATACAACTCCGCCGCCAGTTCGCTCAACCGCTGATCATCCATCTGATCGCGATTGTCATAATAGCGTTTGATGATTTTCTGTTGATGGGAGGAGAAATTACGGTCGGCCATAAAAGATTTTCCTGTAATCAGAGGCCTGCGAACCCGCCAGCGATCGTAATCGGTCGCTGGCGGGTTCGCAGTTCACCGCAGCGCAACGAACACATGCGCCGGCATCGGCCGCACATCACGTATGATCGGACGAAACTGCATTTGTGACAAGACCTGCGCCTCAAGATCGATGCCCGGCGCCACTTCGATCAACTCCAGGCCCGCCGGCACCAACCGAAACACGGCGCGTTCGGTCACGAATAAGACGTCCTGTCCAGTCGACCGGGCGATCTCGCCGCTGTAGGAAATCTGCTCGACTTGCCGCAGAAATTTGGCGTGCGAGCCTTCGCGGACAATCTGTAATCGACCGTCGTGAACCGCGATCTCCAACCCGCCGGACGTGAATGTGCCGCAAAACACGAGTCGTTTGGCGTTCTGGGAAATATTCACGAACCCGCCGACGCCCGCCACGCGGTTGCCGAATTTCGAGACATTGACATTCCCGAATTGATCGACTTGCGCCGCACCCAGCGCGGCGAAATCGAGTCCGCCGCCGTCGTAGAAATCGAATTGAGCTGGCTGGTCGATGATCGCTTCCGGATGAACCGACGCGCCGAAACTCAGCCCGCCCGCCGGCATCCCCCCAATGGGACCACTCTCCACGGTGAGGGTCACACTCTGCAACAAACCCCGCTCCCCGGCGATGCGGGCCACACCTTCCGGCATGCCGATCCCCAGATTCGCAATCGCCCCGGCGGCCAGTTCATCACACGCCCGCGCCGCGATAATCCGCCGCTCATCCAGCGGCATTGGAGGCATGTTCTTCACCTTCTCCCCTGGAGGGAGAAGGTGGCCGCTTCGGCCGGATGAGGGGGATGTCACAGCGGCAGAATTCTTCGTGGCACGGGCCGATGGGAATGATGTTCGTTCCGTGACATCCCTCTCACCCCCGGCCCCTCTCCCTCCATGCGAGAGGGGAGAAAGGCTTTGGTAATACGCCGGGTTATCCATCTCCGCGAACGTCTGCGGATGTTCCAGCGGATCGGCCACGATAATCTGATCGACCAGAATCCCCGGCACGCGCACCCGGCCCGGCGGCAACGGGTGATCCAGAATCGTCTTGACCTGCGCCAACACGATCCCGCCGGAATTGCGGACGGCTTGTGCGATGGCGAGCACTTCGCCCAGCACGGCTTCCTGATCCATCGTCAAGTTGCCAAACGGGTCGGCCGCCGTCGCGCGGATCAGGCCGACATGAATCGGAAAGGCGTGATAGAACAGCCACGTCTTCCCGGCGAGTTCGACTCGTTCCACCAGCGGTTCGGTCGTCCGCGCGTTCAGTTTTCCGCCCTGGTGAATCGGATCAATGAACGTCCCCAGCCCGACATGCGTGATGCAGCCGGGCCGGCCGGCGGCAATGTCACGATACAACTGGCAGATGACGCCTTGAGGAAAGTTGTAGGCTTCAATGTCGTTGTCGAGTGCGAGCTTGCCGATTTTGGGGATCAAGCCCCAATGCCCGCCGATGACACGCTTCACCAGTCCGACGTGTCCCAGATGATTCAGCCCGCGCGTTTTGCCGTCGCCTTGCCCGGCTCCGTAAACCAGCGTCAAATTGCGCGGCGTGCCCGTGGCAAGAAACCGCCGTTCGAGAGCTGCCGTCAAAGCCTCCGGATGAGCCGCGCCCACGAACCCGCCGCTCGCCAGCGTCGCGCCATCAGGGATGCGGGCGACTGCGTCTTCGATAGAACAGAGAAGTGTATTGAGGCGATGCATGGGGATTTATTTTTCAAAGGCAATGCAAAGTGCAAAATGCAAAATGCAAAATCGACACGAAGCGAAGTTCGTGCAACGATGTGGACTGCCTGCCCGATTTTGCATTTTTAATTTTGCATTTTGCATTTTGCATTGCCTTCAGATCACAACGAGAACAATAAACTCGTCAACCACTGGGCCCACCCTATGCCGCCCACCAGCCGCCATTCACATGAATCGTCTGGCCCGTCACATAGCTAGCGAGATCACTGCACAAAAACAGAATGACCTGGGCGATTTCATTCGGTTCACCAAAGCGGCCGAGCGGAATCTGTTCGATCATCTTCCGGCGGTTCTCCTCCGGGATCGACTTGCCCATCTCCGTCAGCACAACACCCGGGGCTACCGCATTCGCCGTGATGTTCCGCGTCGCCAATTCCTTGCTGATCACTTTGGTGAAGGCGATCACCCCGGCTTTCGCGGCGGAGTAATTCGCCTGTCCGAAGAAGCCGACCACGCCGGAGATCGAAGCGAGACTCACGATGCGGCCCCCGTCTCCCAGTCGCGATTGGGCTGCTTTGCAGACGTGATACACCCCGGTGAGATTCGTGTCGATCACCGCGTTCCATTCGTCGTCGATCATCTTGCGGAGTGTTTTATCGCGGATCACGGCGGCGTTGTTGATCACGATGTCCAACCGGCCGAATCGCCTTACGACTTCGTCGAACATCGCCTCCACCGCTGGGCGATCTCGCACATCGGCCGCCACCGCCACGGCTCGTTCGCCCAGCTTCGTCGCGGCCGCTTCCGCCTGACCCCGGTTCATGCCGGCCGGATCGTCGAAAAAATTCAAGACGACCTTCGCTCCCGCCTGATGCAGCATCGCCGCGGTCGCCAGACCCAACCCCTGGCCGCCACCCGTCACCACAGCGACTTTTCCTGAAAGATCGATTTTGATCATGGAGTTGCCTTCTAAGATTTCTGAGCGGGGGGCGTCAGCCCCTTGATTGTGGCGTCTACTGTAATGGAGACCGCATTCAGGGGGCTGACGCCCCCCGCTCGGTTCAGAGAGTTTCTCAGCCGATTGTCCTGACTCTGATCCGCGAATCAACCCTGTTCACACGTTTCCTTTTGGACTACGTTAGAGTTAGGGAGATTTTGCGATGCCAACCGTCTGGATCATCAGCACCGCAGCGTGCATGCTTACCGCCGGCTCGGTCCTCTTCGCCGCCGAGGGGGACATTTCGTTTGAACATGACATTCGGCCGATCTTCAAAGCCCACTGCCTGAAGTGTCACGGCGAAGACGAGCCGTTGCAGGGGGGGCTCGACTTGCGTCTGGTCCGGCTGATCAAACAGGGGGGCGATTCCGGTCCCTCGATTGTGCCGGGCGATCCCGCGGCGAGTACGCTGATGACCCGCATCCACGATGGCGAGATGCCCCCGGAAGGGGCGACCCCGCTCAAGCCGCAGCAGATCGAGTTGCTGGAACGCTGGATCGCCGGCGGCGCGAAGACGCTGCGTCCGGAACCCGCCACGCCGGAATCGTCCGCGATCACCGCCGATGATCGTGAGTTCTGGGCATTTCAACCCCTGAAGACCGGGCGACCCGCGGTCACTGAAACCGGAGCGCGAAATCTTGTCGACGATTTCGTTCGTGCGAAATTGAGTACGGAAGCCTTGCCCTCGTCGCCGGAAGCGGACCGCTCGACATTACTGCGTCGGCTCACATTCACCCTGACCGGCCTGCCGCCGACGTGGGACGAGATGCAGGATTATCTCGCGGTTGATACGCCAGACGCCTATGAGCGCCAGGTCGACCGTTTGCTCGCCTCGCCGCACGGTGGGGAACGATGGGCACGGGTGTGGCTCGATTTGGGCCGATATGTCGACGAAACGCCGTGGTGGGTCGTCAGCGCGAAGAATGCCTGGATCTATCGCGACTGGGTGATTCGGGCATTCAACGAAGATCGGCCGTTTGACGATTTCGTCCGCGCTCAGCTTGCGGCTGATCAGTTGCCGAACGCGGAACCGGCGGAGAATGCCGCGCTCGGGTTTCTGGGATTAAGTCCCACCTACTGGAAAGAACTGCGTCTTTCACCCGATGTGATCAAGTCCGTGGTCGCCGAGGAATGGGACGAGCGGATCGACACCATCTCGCGGACGTTTCTGGGCCTGACGGTCTCGTGTGCGCGGTGTCACGATCACAAGTTCGATCCGGTCACCATGCGGGATTATTACGCACTGGCCGGCGTGGTCGCCAGCACGCAACTCGTCGATAAGCCGCAAATCGCTCCGGCGGCGGCGGAAACGGTGCGAGTTGTTAAACAACAGATCGCCGATCTCCAACTCCGAATCGACCAATTACGGACGCAAATCGCGGCCGAGACCAAGGCCGCGGCCGAGCAGCAGGCGAAAAACGCCGAAAATCCCGCGTCAAATAACCAACAAGCTGTCGCGCAACCAAGTCCTCTATTACAGAGAGAACTGGAATCGCTCGAACGATCCATTGTGCAGATGAAATCGTCAACGAGTGATTTCGAGACTCCCTGGGTTCACGCCGTCGAAGACACCGCGTTGATCGTGCAACCTGACGGCAGTGAAAAAACGAGACTGGAATATCGCCACGGAGAAGTGATGGACATGCCCATCTTCAAACGCGGAAACCCGAGCAGCCCGACCGTAAGCATGGTCCCCCGCCGCTTCCTGTCGGTCCTCAGCCCTGAAGAGCCGGCGCGGTTTCGTCATGGCAGCGGCCGGCTGGAACTTGCAAACTCGATTCTCAACGATGCCCGCCCGCTCGCCAGCCGCGTGCAGGTCAACCGCATCTGGGCACAGCACTTCGGCAAAGGTCTCGTCCGCACCACCAGCGATTTCGGTCGGCAAGGCGATCCCCCGTCGCATCCCGAGTTGCTCGACGCCGTCGCGGCCGAGTTCATCGCCCACGGCTGGTCGCACAAATGGCTCCACCGGCGGATCGTCGAATCGGCGACGTTCCGGCAAACCTCCCGCACTCATTCCGCCGGTGTGGAGCAAGACCCCGACAATCGCCTGTTATGGCGGATGAACCGCCGTCGGCTCGACATCGAACCGTACCGCGACGCCATCCTGCAAGCCTCAGGCCGGCTCGATGACCGGCTCTACGGACCGGCTTTGTCATTTGATGACGGCCAGAATCTCCGCCGGACGCTGTATGGAAAAGTCGTGCGTGAAGAACAGCACAGCATGCTGCGCCTGTACGATTTCCCCGATGCCTCCGCCCACAGCGCGAGCCGCGAGCAGACCACCACCGCGCTGCAGCAGTTGTTCGTCCTCAACGGCCCCCTGTTCCGCGACAGCGCCGCGGTGGCCAGTGGAACGAACGTCGCGCTGGACTCTCGCACAATGATCATGGCCAGCTATCAGCAATTGTTTCAGCGATCACCCACAGCGCGCGAACTGGAATTGGGGGAGACATTTCTCAGCCATGATCAGCCCGATGTGACGGGACGACGGCAGGCCTACTTGCATGCGTTATTGGGAGCGAATGAGTTTCTCTTCATCGATTGAGTTCCGTGCCCGATTTCTACTCCGAAGGAGTTGTGACATGTAGCCCAGGGTTGCGAGGCTCGGCGAGCTACCCTGGGAATCGCGATGAATGATTGACATGAACCCCATCGGGGTTCCGCCGTTTCCAAGTATGCCATGGCAACCGGGCAACCCTGAGCTAAGTGACGAAACCCCTGCGGGGTCAATGCCACCAGACGGAAGAATGAACATGAACTTGAACTCCACATCCCGCCGCGATTTCGTCTCCCGCCTCGGCGGCGGCTTGGGCGCGCTCGGGTTATCGCAGTTGTTGAGTCAATCCGTCGCTGACGCGGCCGGCACTGTGGGGCAGCATTTCGCGCCGAAGGCCAAGCGCGTCATTCAATTGTTCATGAACGGCGGACCGTTCGGGCCGGACTTTCTGGACCCGAAACCGGCGTTGGAAAAGTATCAGGGCCAGCGGCCGGATGCGGTCAACCTGCGGACCGAGCGGGCGACCGCCGGGCTGTTTCCGTCGCCGTTCAAGTTTTCGCCGCAGGGCGAAAGCGGCGTGCCGGTGAGCGAATTGCTGCCGATGTTCAGCCGCTGCATCGACGATGTTTGCGTGCTGCGCAGCGTGTACACCGACAACCCGAATCACGGCCCGGCGTTGCAGCTCATCAACAACGGCACCATCGTCCCCACGCGGCCCAGCATGGGGTCGTGGTTTCTCTACGGACTCGGCACCGAGAATCAGAACCTGCCCGGCTACATCGTCCTGTGCCCCGGCCGGCCGGTTCGGTTTTCAATTCTGTGGTCGAGTTCGTTCCTGCCCGGTGCGTTCCAGGGGACGTACATCAACCACTCGAATCTCGCGCCGGACAAGTTGATTCCCTACTTGCAGGCCTCGCAATCGACCGACACGCAGCGTAAGCAACTCGATCTGATGCGGGCCATCAACGAAGACCACCTCGCCCAGCGCGACGGCGATCAACAGTTGGATTCACGAATTCAGTCGATGGAAATGGCGTTCCGCATGCAGTTCGCCGCGACGGAAGCCTTCTCGCTGGAGACGGAACCGCAGCACGTCCGCGAAGAATATGGCACATCCCATTTTGGTAACGCCTGTCTTTTGGCACGGCGATTAGCCGAACGGGGCGTCCGCTTCACCCAGATCTATTACGGCGACGGTCAGCCGTGGGATACCCATTCCGGGCACAGCGAAACGGTGCCCAAGCTCGCGAAAGACATCGACCGCCCGATGGCCGCGTTGTTGACCGATCTCAAACGGAGCGGTCTCCTGGAGGATACGCTCGTCATCTGGGGCGGCGAATTCGGCCGCACGCCCACCTCCGAAAACGGCAACGGCCGCGATCACAACCATTATGGGTTCACCATGTGGATGGCTGGCGGCGGCGTCAAAGGGGGCATGACCTACGGCGAAACCGACGACTTCGGCTTCAAAGCCGCCATCAACCCCGTCCACATCCACGACCTGCACGCCACGATTCTGCATCTGATGGGCATCGACCACACCCAACTCACCTACCGCTACGCCGGCCGCGACTTCCGCCTGACCGACGTGCATGGCCATGTGCTGAAGGAATGCCTGGCATAATGTCGAGCACTTGCTCCGCAAGTGCATCGTTTTCACACCGATATCGGATGAAGGTCAGCGCCGAAGGTTGAGTCGAGCGGCCAAAGAAGAATGCACTTGCGGAGCAAGTGCTCGACATTCCTCGACCGCTAGTCGTGCTCTCCGCGCATGTGCCGCATGGCTCGGTAGACCATCAGAAAAATGCCGCTGGCGAACGTGCCGCAGATCAATCCGGCGAACGCCCCGATCAAAGCGCCGCCATACCAGGGCAACTCCCACTGCCCGTTGAACGCGGCCAGACCAGCGCCGACCGCCGCCAGCGCAAGCATCGAGAGGCCGATGCAGTTCAACTGGAACAGGTTGTCGCTCCGGCGGACATTCACGCCAACGAGCGTGTCGGACACGAGATTGTATGTGGCCCGCGCTTCGGAAATACCTTTCGGTTCCGTCTGGTCATCTTCAAAACTCAATTCCTGCGGTTCGTCAGGCATCAGGTCGCTCCGGCGAGAGGTTGGGCCAGTCGAGGCACCGCGTATCGCAATTCCGCGAATCCCGTCCCTACCGCGCGCGCCGACGTAAGCACGAGCGGCGGAAACGCAATCTGCCGCGGCAGCAGCGGCCGTCCTTTGCCGAGCGTGACCGAACCGACTTGCACGATAATCTCGTCCAACAGGCCCGCGTCGTAAAACTGGCCGACCAGTTCGCCCCCGCCGACCAGCCAGATGTTCCTGCCGTTCGCGGCCGCCGCCATTTCCGCATGCACCGGCTGCACGTTCCCACGGACGAAATGGATTTCCGCATTCGGCACGCGCGGCAACTCGCGACTGGTAAACACCCACGTTGGCTGGCTGTACGGCCACGGTTCCTCCGCTGGCGAACCGAGCTTGATCGCGTGCCGGAGCATCCACTCATATGTGGAAGCCCCCATCGCCAGCGCGCCGACATCGGCGATGAACGCGGGGTAACTCGTGTCGTTGACATCCCCCAACTGAAACAGCCACTCCAGCGAGTGATCGTCGGTCGCAATGAACCCATCGAGGCTGGCGGCGGTGTAGTATTGGGTTTGCATCGGAACGCTTACGCTAAGCCGGTCCCACCGGCGTGAGTCGGATCATCGGCGACTACCACAGCCAGCGTCGCGCCTCAAGCCGGTTGCGAACTCCGACAGGGGTAAAACGAGCTTCGGCGAGGTGGCACTGTCACTTGCTTGCCTTTTTACTCGTGTGCCACTGGCTCTGCCAGTGCGAATGTCTTGACGGTCTGATCTCCGAATTGATGGAAACGTCCCTGCTCGTTTTTCGTCCGCCGGCAAAGGCACTGGCAGAGCCAGTGGCACCCAAACCAAGAGCCAGCAAGTGACAGTGCCACCCGTCGGGGCCGATCCGGCAACGGTGTGCCACGCGCATGGGACGCCCGTGAGCGAAGGCCCCCGGCGACTCGTCGGGGGCAAAGATATGGGGAGTAGGGGATCACCCAAACAGCTCCCGAATCACCTCCCCGTCCGGCAGCAGCGGGATCGGACGGCCGGAGAAGTCGGCCGGGGCGAGGTCGGTCGAGACGCCGAGGAACTTGTACATCGTCGCCAGCAGATCGCCAGGCCGCAGCGGTCGATCCTGCGGGACGGCTCCTTTCGCGTCGCTCGAACCGATGACCTGACCGTGACGCAAACCGCCGCCGGCGTAGAGGGCGTTGAAGACATTGCCCCAGTGGTCGCGGCCGGCGGTGGTGTTGACGTTGGGCGTGCGGCCGAACTCGCCGAAGACCTGCACCAGCACACGGTCGATGAGGCCACGGTCTTTGAGGTCGGTCACTAAACTCGACAGAGCCATATCGAGGTGCGGGCCTTTGGTTTCCGTACCGACGATGCCGGGGCCGCCGACCGTGCCGTGGAAATCCCACTCGAAAAACTCGTAGTCTTTCACATTGACGAACGTCACGCCGGCTTCGACTAATCGTCGCGCGAGCAGGCAGCCTTGGCCCAACCGCGTGCGGCCGTAGCGGTCGCGCAGGCGCGGGTCTTCCTGGTCGATGTCGAACGCCTGCCTCACGGCAGGGCCGGAGATCATGTCGTAGGCGGTGGCTTGAAAGGCATCCATCGTCGCGATCTGGCCGCTCGTGTCGATGTCGCGACGGAAGCGGTCGAGGCCGGACAACATCCGCGCGCGGTCGTCGAGACGGTTCGCCGTGATGCCGTCGATCAACTTGAGATTCGGCACCGCGAAGTCGGGCTTGTTCGGATCGCCGACTTCGAACGGGTTGTATTGCGGCCCCAGATACGCCGAGGTGCTGTAATAATAGCCTTCGGGAATCGCCACGCTCGGCGGCAGGCCGGGGCGGTTGGGGCCGCGGTATTTCGAGATGATGCACCCGGTCGCCGGATGGTGATTGGTGCCGAGGATAAAATTCTGCGGATAGTAGCCGGTCTGCAACCAATGGACGCTGTGGTTGTGGCTGCCGTCGCCGTGATGGGCCGACCGGATGACGGTGAACTCATCGAGCATCGCCGCCAGCCGCGGGAAGAACTCGGTGATGCGGACGCCGGGCAGATTCGTCGCGATGGATTGATACGGCCCGCGGCACTCGGCCGGCGCATCGGGCTTGGGATCAAACGTATCGTGCTGGCTCGGCCCGCCGCAGAGGAAGACTTGAATCACAGCGGTATTCGGCCGCGATGTTCCAGCCGCCGCCCGCTGCCGCAAGACATCGGCCAACCCGATTCCCCCGGCGGCGAGTGACCCGATCCGCAGAAACTCGCGACGACCGAGCGGCGTGCTGTCAGTGGAAAGAAGATTCAGCATGGAAACCCCGCGAACGGAATCGATCCTATGTATTGATCGTAACAATCACCAACGCATGCGGCAATATCGATGGAACACATGATCACTTTGCGAGCCGAGATAGGAAGTCAGCACTGCGGACGGCTGTTAGTCCAGACTCAGGTCGCGTGCTGAATGGAGAGTGGTCA
>Ga0105047_10001245_pt1 | contig 45256 bp, 34 predicted proteins | sample MAT04_FD_78384 | JGI IMG/M metagenome (GOLD analysis project Ga0105047, IMG submission 78384) | Freshwater microbial communities from Lake Fryxell liftoff mats and glacier meltwater in Antarctica - MAT-04 (megahit assembly) | ecosystem: Environmental > Aquatic > Freshwater > Ice > Liftoff... | reverse complement strand
GGGGATACGCCGCGGCGATGCCTTCGTCGTTGATCGCGCGAGCGGCTTCGATCACGAGCAGCGGATCTTCGTCGCCGAGGAAGGCGGCGATGTCCGCGTGGCGCAACCGGCGCAGGGCGAGCAACGCGACCATGCGCACATGCGACGATTCGTTTTTCGCCGCTTCCGCGACGGCGGTGAAATCATTTAGTCCGAGCAGCGCCATAACGTAGGCGTGGCGCACGAACGGATCGTGAGCGCGAGCCTCGCGAATCATGAATAGCAACTGGCTCAGCGCCTCGGGCCGCCCGAGTTTACCCAGCGCCTGCGCGGCGAAAAAACTCACCCGCTCCTCGGGATTGCGCAGCATCCGGATGAGCCCGTCGAAGGCCGCGCCGACGCGCTGATCCCCGAGCACCCGCGCCACCTGGCAGCGCACTTCCAGATCGTCATCCTCCAGCAGCGGCACGAGCGGTTCGAGCATTTTGGCACCGGCGCCGGGAGTGTGGTATTCGGCACGCCGGGCCATGATTCCGAGACCCCAGACCGCGTGCAACCGGGCCACCGTGGGCTCATTGCCGCCCGCAGGGAAGAACGCAATCTCGAGGAGGTATTCCTCGCCTTCGGAGGTGGCCGCGAGCGCCCATTCGGCTTCGAGGCGGATCCGCTGATCGCCATGTTTGAGCAAGTTGCGGAGTTGAGTCGGGGCCATTTGTTTCAGCCCACCGGCGAGCAAGCGCTTCACTTCGCCGACCTTCGCGTCCATCTGGCTCCGCTCATCGAAGACGCGAAAAATGCGTCCGCGTCCGGTGCCTTCCCAGCCTTCGCCCCACTCGCTGAAATACATTTTGCTGTCCGGTCCGAAAGTAACATCCGTGGCCTGGCAGTCGCCGACGTAAACGTGCTGGTCGAGGAAGATGAAACCGGCGCCGTTCGGCCGCACGCACCACGAGGAGATCGCACTGCGCGCCGAGGTGCCCTTGAAGCCGCAGACGAAAAAATGATCGTCATAACGCGCCGAGAGGCCGGTGCCGGGATAGTGCGCGATGCCGGAGGGGCCATCGGGGATGTTCGCGATCGGTGGCAGAATGTAGGCGGCCTGACCGTCGAACTTGGGCATCCACAGCTTTTCCGTGAGCCATGGATTGTGCGCCTTGCCGAGCGGCGGATGCTGCCAGCCCACGCGCCAGCCGTAGTCGCCGCCCTCCACGAGATACTCCCAACGCTCCTGGTCGCCCTGGTCGCAGTCGTTATCACCGGTGAAAAGGTTGCCGAAATTGTCGAAGGCCAGTTCCTGCGGATTGCGCAGGCCGTGGCAGAAGAGTTCCAGATGCGAGCCATCGGGTTCGCAGCGGAAGACCGCACCTTCATCCGGCACGGCGATCGTCTTTCCTTCCTTGGTCACGACATGCGCACCCCGGTCGCCGACAGAAAAATAAAGCCGTCCATCCGGCCCGAGGATCAGCCCGTGCAGATCGTGACCCGTGAAACTGAACCGCACCCCGTAGCCGGTGCTCAGCACTTCGCGCTTGGTCGCCTTCCCATTTTCATCCGGCCCCTCAAGCCGCCAGACGTTCGGGATATTCGTGAACCAGACCTGCCCGTCGTGCGCCAGCACGCCCGACGCGATGCCATCCATCGTCGTCGTGAAGCCATCGGCGAAGACCGTGGAATAATCCGCCACGCCATCCTTGTCCCGATCTTCCACGAATCGGATCACCTCCGTTTCGATCCCCAGCTTCTGCCACTCGTCGGGGAAGTTCTTCCGAATCTGCGCCTCGCGATCGGCCACGGTGCGGTTCGCCATGTCGTCTTCCAGCATGAAAAGGTAGTGCCGGATATCGAGCACGCTGCTGCGATAGCGATAAGTCTCCGAGACGAAACAGCGCCCGAGATTGTCGATTGTGAAGGCCACGGGATTGCCGAGCAGCGGCTCGGCAGCGAAGAGTTCGACCTTGCATTCCGGCTGGAGCCGGAAGCGCTGCATCGCCTTGCGCCACTCATCGGACGCCGGGCGCTGGAGCGGCGCGGCCACGCGCTCCGGGCCTTTGAGCGGCGTCCGCGCCACGCCACCGGCCGCCATCTCCACGGCGTGGCTGGAGGAAAGAGAAATCGCGGCGGCGATCAGCCCGGCGATGACGAATTGACGGGGCAAGGAGAACATCGCGCGACCCTAGCCCGCGCTCCGGCCAAAGCAATGGCGAGAGGCCGCAGCGGGAGCGGCGCACTCGAGAGCGGCCGGTCGAGCGAGCACCGCGGCAAAGCGGCCTGCCGGCGCCCCGGCGTGCGCCGCTCCAAATTTTCGCAACCCGGGTTCGAACCGCCGGCAAATTCGTCCTCCAGGAAGACAAAGACGCAGGATCGGGCTTGGCAGCCGCGCGACGCTCGCCCTAAAAACCGCCGCATGCATCGCGTCGCCCCCCTGTCCGCACTGGCCCTGGCTCTCATCTTTGCCGGTTGCGCCTGGGGTCCGCGCGTCGTCTCCGCCGGGCCGCAGACTTACTCCGTCACCGCCGAGGAAGGCCTCAAATGGAACACCGCCGTTATTCATCCCCGCGAGATCGTCTTCGACGCCGCCAATAAATACTGCGCCCGGCAAAAACTCGTCATGGTGCCCGTCACGCTGGACGTGCGGCCCGGCGAACTCGGCCTCCGCCTGGCCAGCGCGGACCTCGTCTTCCGCGCGCTGGCGCCCGGCGACCCGCAGATCGCGCGCTCGCAGATGATCGTCCGGCATTACGACCCGATGGTCGTGCGGGAATCGGTGGTCAAATTTGAGCCGGGTAACACTCGACCACCGGAACGACCGAAGACGGCCGCGGAACAGACCGCGCTTCCCTAACTTCAACTCCGGAGGGTGTTGCGGGCGATGCGAAGCGCGAAGTAGGCCGTGCATTTGAACGTGCATGGCAGTCACCTGTCCGACACAAACAACCAAGCGGCCCCCGCCGCCCGTAGTCTCTTATCCAAAATGAAATCATTCAAACCCCTGTTCTCATCCATCGCGGTGCTGCTCGTCGGCTCAGCTTTCGCTCCCCTCGCCTCCGCCGAGGACACCCCCGCCGTCAAAGTCGATCCCAAGCCCATGGCGCAGATCGCCGGCACGCTGACCACTTTCGCTCCGATCGTCGAAAAGGTCGGCCCCAACGTCGTCACCATCGCCACCTCAAAGATGGTCAAGCGCACCGCCGCGGCACAGGGGCAGAATCCGATGCTCAACGATCCGATGTTCCGCCGGTTCTTCGGTCTCCCGGAAGATCCGTCTGATCCCAAAGAGAAGGACAAGGGCGAAGCGCCCGAGGCGAAAGGCGGCAAGAAGCGCAAACAAATGATGGGCCTCGGCTCGGGCGTCATCGTCAGCCCGGAAGGCCACATCATCACGAACAACCACGTCATCGACGGCGCGGATGAGATCATCGTGAAAATCGGTAACGAGAAGCACGAGTACATCGCCAAGAAAATCGGCACCGACCCGAGCACGGACATCGCGATCTTGAAGATCGAACCGATCAAGAAGCTCCAGGGCATCACCTTCGCCGATAGCGATAAGATCCGCGTCGGCGATCTCGCCATCGCGGTGGGCAATCCCTTTGGCCTCACGCAATCGGTCACGATGGGAATCATCAGCGCCACTGGACGCGGCGGCGGCGAAATGCGGATCGCGGAATACGAAAATTTCATCCAGACCGATGCGTCGATCAATCCGGGCAACTCGGGCGGCGCGCTCGTCGATTTGGAAGGACGGCTCATCGGCATCAATACGGCAATCTTCAGCCGCACCGGCGGCAATCAGGGCATCGGCTTTGCCGTCCCCGCCAACCTCGCCCATACCGTCATGGATGGCCTGATCAAGAACGGCAAGGTGTCGCGCGGCTTCCTCGGCATCGCGATGCAGCCCCTCAGCGACGAACTGGCCAAGGCCTTCAAGATCGAGAATAACGCCGGCGTGCTCGTCGCCGAAGTCACCGCGAAGAGCCCGGCGGAAAAGGCGGGCGTGCAGGCGGGCGACGTGGTCGTGGAAGTCAGCGGCAAGAAAGTCGAAGGGCCGCGCGAAATGCAACTGATGGTCGCGGCGATCGCCCCGGGCAGCAAAGTGGAGGTGAAGCTGGTTCGCGACGGCAAAGAGAAGGTCGTGACTGTGGAACTCGCCGAACGCCCGGGTATCAAAGTGGCCGCGAACGAAAAGCCGGAGAAGCCGGACGAACCCGATGTGCTCGACGGCGTGACCGTGGCCGACATCGACGCCGAGGCGCGCCAGAAATTCGCCCTGCCACCGGAGTCGAAGGGCGTGGTCATCACCGAGATCGATCCGGATTCGGCCAGCGCCGAGGCCGGGCTGAAAGTCGGCGATGTGGTCCACGAGATCAATCGCGAGCCCGTTTCCTCCTCGAAGCAGGCGGTCGAATTGAGCGAGAAAGTGAAGGCGGAGAAAAAAGTGCTCCTCCGCGTCTCGACCAAAGGCACCAGCCGTTTCGTCGTCGTCGAGCACAAGGACTAACCGGCACTTCAGCATCATTCGTCAAAGCCCCGCCAATCCGGCGGGGCTTTTTCGTTCCCGTTCCTTTGCAAGGAAGCTTGGCTCTGCGGTGGAGGGCCGTGAAAAGCGGGCAAGGCGGCCATGGAGGTTCATGCGGCGTCCAATGTGAAGACCGCCCGACCGGCGCGCCGAGCCGCCGCCCCAACAACGCTCCACGGCACGACATACTTTCCCCGGAGGCTTCCCGTTGCGCAGCCCCCGGCACTGGCGTAGTGCAAGCTCGCCACACGATGTCCCACGACGCGCTCCAATTTTCCGATCTCGCCAAAGTCTTCCCGACCCCGGAAGGAAAGCCCAAGCCCATCCCGATGGTCAGTTCCGGCGGCCAAAAACCGCGCATCCTCATCGGCGATGGCGACCCCGTTTATACGCTGACCGTATTCCAACACCTGGTCGAAGCGGGCTACGAGGTGGTGGTCACGGAGGTCGGGACCGATGCCATCGCCGAATTGCGCAAAGCCGATCATCCGCCCGTGGCGATCCTCGATTGGAAATTGCCCGGCATGGACGGCACCGAAATCTGCGAACGCATGCGCGACGCCGGCAAGAATGTTTACCTGATCCTGACCAGCGCAAAGCCCACGACGCAGGAGATCGTCGCCGGTTTGGAAATGGGTGCGGACCTGTTTCTGTCGAAGTCCCTCCCGCCGCAGGAATTGGTGGCGCACGTCAAAGTCGGGGTGCGGATCATCCATCGGCAGCGGGCCCTGGCGCACAAGCTCGACGAACTGGCCGGTGGCCGGCACACGCTGGAAGACTGATCGCTGCCGGGCGCGATATTCCCCCGCCGGACCGTCGTCCCGAAATCACTACCCCCACCCCAGAATCGCGCGCAAGTTGGAGAACTATGAAACGCCTTCCGCTCCCCATCCTTTTTCCGCGGACCAGTTTTTTCCGGGAAAGCAGAAAGCGACCGTTCGACGCCACGACCGCCACCCCGAGCTTTCACCGGTCATGAACGCGGACACGTTGCGCATCGGCGCGATCGGTGCGGGCGGCTTCGGGCTGTTTGCCCTGCAACAGTTTCTCCAGGCTCCTGGCGTGGAACTCGTGGCGATCGCGGGCACGAGCCGCGAGCCGGCGCTGGCCATGGCCCGCCGCTTTGGGGTGAACGATGTCGGCGAGATGGAGGCGCTGCTCGCCAGTCCAGAGGTGGATCTCGTGTACATCGCGACGCCCCCCTTTCTCCACTATCCGCAGGCGCGCGCGGCGCTGCTCGCGGGCAAACACGTGATCTGCGAGAAGCCGCTCGCGCTGACGGTGGCGCAGGCCGACGAGTTGCTCGCCCTGGCGAAGGAGCGCGATCTCCTCTGCATCGCGAATCTCATGCAGCGCTACAATCCGCTCTTCGACGCCGCCCGCGCGCTGGTCGAATCGCGTGCGCTCGGGGAGTGCCTGCATGGCTGGTTTGAGAATTACGCGAGCGACGAGGGGCTCGGCGCGGCGCACTGGTTTTGGGATCGCGAAAAGAGCGGCGGCATCTTCATCGAGCACGGTGTGCATTTCTTCGATCTCTTCGAAGGCTGGCTCGGCGCCGGCGCCGTGGTGGCCGCGCAACGCGTGCTGCGACCGGGTTCGGGGATCGAGGAACAGGTGCAATGCACGGTGCGCTACGCGAGCGGTGCGCTGGTGAATTTCCACCACGGCTTCACCCAGCCTTCGCGGCTCGACCGACAGGAGTTCCGCCTGCTCTTCGAGCACGGCGAACTGACGCTGGAAGAGTGGGTGCCGGTCCGCGCCCGCATCCGCGCCGCCGTGAATGAAGAGCAGACGCGCACGCTGATGGACCTGTTCCCCGGCTCGCGGCTCGACGTGCTAAAGAGCTACGGCGGACGCGACCGAGCCGCGCGAGGCCGGTTCAAGGACGTCGATATTTCCCAGCAAATCGAACTGCATCACGCCCTCGGCGACGACAAGCAACGCCGCTACTGCGAGCTCTTGCGCGCGCTCTTTGCCGATCAACTCGCGTGGCTGCGCGACCGCAACCACGTCCGCAAAGTAACGGAGCGCAATGGGCGCGACTCGCTGGCGATGGCCGAAGCGGCGACCCGGCTGGCGGAAGCGAGCGCGTAGTTTCCCGAGTTTCTTTCCGTCAGGGCGCTTCTTCGATCAGCCGTACGGCGAGCAGCCGGGTGAACACTCCCGCTCCGGCGAGATTGAGATAATCGCTGTCGCGGCGATGCTCCGGCACGGACAATTCGGGGTGGCGCGCCGGATCGCTGAAATCGAACACCGCCACCCGCGGAAAGCGCCGCGGGTCCGGCAGGACGAAGCCGGTTTCGGTGCGCGGCGGGAAGATGACGATCATGCGCGCGCCGGTCGCCACGATCCACCGTTCCATGTCGGCGTAACGCTGCTGGCCCGCCTCGCTCGCCAGAAAAAGCGCACCCAGGAACCAACCACGCAGCGGGCGGAAAACCGGGGGCATCCACCAAGGGTCTCCACCTCGAAGAGTTAGCAAGAGGCAGGGCGCTCTTTTACCTCCGAGTCCCCCAAATGAAGGCAGGCGAAGCTCAGGATTTCACCGCCGCGCCGACTAGCAAAGCCGCCGCGGTGACGGAAAGCCAAACCGCGATCAAGCTCTCCACAGTGAGGTCGGCCCAGTTGCGTTCCTTGGGAATATTCTGGTCATCATTATTACCCATATCTCCTCATCGCATCCGCCCCGCGGAGTGGTCTTCTGCCTGAAATTTAAATGCAGCGATTTCGTCAAACGAGACGCTTCTCGCGCCGCGCAGAGGGTCACGCGCCTCCCGCCAGTTCGGCTTGAGCGGCGTCGCGCTCAAGGACGATGCCCCCGGCGCTCACTTCTCCCGCCGCAGCGAGTCGCGCACTTCCATGAGCAGGAGGCCCAGCCGGTTGAGACCGTCGCCGTCGCGCCCGGCGCCCTAATAGCTGGCGTTCGGTGATCGATGAATGAGCGGTTCATCACCGGTGAACACTAATTGCTCCCGCAGTCGCCGGTTTTGGCCAAACTTCGCCGCCAGCGCGCGTCTCATCACCTCTTCCTTCACCGCCTTCCAATCGGCCCGCACGGGCAGCGCGCGATTCTGGCCGAAGGAACGGGCCGCCGGCGCATTGGGCAACTCGCGGATGCGCTGCTCGTGTTCAGTGCCCGCATATTTTTGCGCCTGGTAGTAATGCTCGACCGACTGCCAGCGGACGCCGTCGATCTCCAAGAGATGCGCCGAAAAGTTCGAAAGCCACGCGGTGTCATGGCTCTTCGAATGGAAAACAATCGGTCTGACCGGCGCCGGGCTGGCCGCGCGTTACACGGTCGCGGGTTCGCCGGGCTGGACGGCGAGACCGGGCAGGCGCTGAAGTTCGGCGAGGAAACGCTCGTTTTGCTCCATCGTCCCGATGCTGACGCGAATCCACTCGGGCAGGCCGTAACCGTCCATGTCGCGCACGATGATCCCGCGCTTCATCAGCGCGTTGAAGACCGCCTTGCCGTCGCCCACGCGGACGAGGACGAAATTGGCGAAGCTCGGAACGTATTCGAGCCCCATCGCGCCAAACTCGCGCTGGAGGAAGTCGCGGCCTTCGATCGTGATCTCGCGCGTCTTGCGCTGGTGCTCGTCGTCGAGCAGACCGGCGAGCGCCCCGGCCTGGGCGATGCCGTTGGTATTAAAGGGCTGGCGGGTTTTGCCGAGGATGTCGATGAGTTCGGGCTTCGCGAGGCCGTAGCCGATGCGCAGATTCGCGAGGCCCTGGATTTTCGAGAAGGTGCGCAGGACGACCACGTTGCGGCCCTCGCGGACGAACTTGAGCGTGTCCGGCGGGTTTTCGAGGAACTCGTGATAGGCCTCGTCGAACACGACGATGACGTGCCCGGGCACCTGGTCCATGAAGCGGTCGATCTCGTCCTGCGCGAGGAGCGTGCCGGTCGGGTTGTTCGGATTCGCGATGAAAACCTCCTTGGTCCTCGGCGTGATCGCCGCGGCCATCGCGTCGAGATCATGGGCGAAATTCGGATCGGCCACCTCGACGGTCGTCGCGCCGAAGAGCGTGGCCATGAGCTTATAGACCACGAAGGCGTGCCGCGCGGTGACGATCTCGTCGCCGGGATTGAGGAAGGCCTTGCCGATGAATTCGATGATCTCATTCGAGCCGCAGCCGAGCATCACATTGCCGCGCTCGAAACCGAACTTCTGCGCGATGGCCTGGCGCAGGTAGAAGCCGCCGCCATCGGGATAAAAGTGGGCGCGCTCCAGCATCTCGCGCATCGCGGCGAGGGCCTTGGGTGAAGGGCCGAGCGGGTTTTCGTTCGAAGCCAGCTTGATGATTTCGTGCGGCTTCAGCCCGAGTTCGCGCGCCACATCTTCGATCGGCTTGCCCGGCTCATAGGAGACGAGTTCGCGGAGCCAGGGGTGGGCGGTATTCCAAAGTGACATAGGGGCGGAGACGTTAGCGAGGGAGCGCGAAAACGCCAGCGTCACTTGTGCGCTTCCTCCGGCCATTCTTTCTCCCGGGCTTCAATCTCGCGGCAGCGAACGAAGCTGATATTCGATCTGTTCGAGCGCGCGCTGACGCTCGGTGGTTTCCTTTGGGTTCGTCATTTTCCGGAGCGTCAGGCGCCCGCGATCGAGGGTCAGCCGCGCCTCCGCGTTCGATCCGAGGCCGATTTGCAGATTGGCGGTTTTACGGCAAAGGGCGGCCACTTCGACCGCGGTGATCGCCCGCCCGTCGGTCGCGAGGTCGAAGGCCGTGAGGTACGCTTCGATGGCCTCGTCGCGCTGCCGGCGGTTCATCAGCGAATCGCCTTCCGCCACATAGCGGCGCCAGTCTTCCCCGCCGGTCAGCTTTTCCGGAACTTCGGGCATCGCAGGATCCGGGAACGCGACGGCGGCCGGTGGGAGCGCAACGACCGGTTCGCGCGGTGGCATCAGGCCGGTCGTGGCCACCGGCGGCGGGACGAGTTGGACGGTCCGCGGAGGAGCTGGCGGCACGACGGCGACCACCGGCGGTTCGGAGGGCGGGGCCGGCACGGGCGCGGGCGGTTCGGTCGCGGGCGGCGCGGTGGCGAGGGGCATGGGCGGCGCGGGCGGCGTCACGGGCTCGGCTTTGACCGTCTCGGGCTCGACGACGGCTTGCTGGGCGGCGGCTTGGAGCGAGGCGAGTTCCGGCGCGGGCGGCGGATTGATCGCCGCGCTCACCTTGGGTGCCGGGCGGTTGATTTGGATGAGGACCACGCTCACCGCGACCAGCGCACAAACCGCGGCAAGGCCGGCCAGCCAGGGCGTGACGCTCCTCGGCGGCGGCGCCGCGGGCGCACCGGGCGAAGAAGTCTGGGGATCGATCGGGGCCGGACCGGAAGGCGCCGGAGACCCGCCAGAGGCCGCGGGCGCGACTGGCCTGGGCAGCGGCGTCAGGCGGATATTCTCCACTTCGCTTTTCATCTCGCCGGTATTGGCGTAGCGCCGATTCGGCTCCTGCTGCATGGCGCGGATGACGACTTGATCGATGCGGTCATCCACGGTCACGCGCTGCGACGGCGGCGCAAAAACCCCCTGCGGCACCTGCCCGCAAAGCATTTCGTAAAGCATCACGCCGAGGCTGTAGATGTCCGCACGATGATCCACGCGCGACCCGCTCTTCTGCTCGGGAGCCATGTAATCCGGCGTGCCCAGCACCATCCCGGTCATTGTCTGCCCCCATTGCTCCGCGCTCGGCGAATCCATGCGCGCCAGGCCGAAGTCTGCGACCTTCACCCGCCCTTTCATGTCCACGAGCACGTTGGCCGGCTTGATGTCGCGATGCACCACGCCTTCGCCATGCGCGTATTGCAGCGCTTCGCAGACATTCACGATCAACTCCAGGCACTGCGCCGGCTTCAGCCCCGTCGTCTTGATCAAATGATGCAGCGTCGTCCCTTCGACGAACTCCATGACGAAATACAAGTGCCCCTCCGTCGTCGTCCCGAAATCAAACACCGAGACGATGTTCGGGTGATTGAGCTTCGCCATGGTGCGCGCCTCGCGGACGAAACGATCCGCAAAATCGCGGTCGATGCTGATTTCCAGCGGCAGCACCTTGATCGCGACCACGCGGTCGAGCGCGGTCTGCACCGCCTTGTAAACCACGCCCATCCCACCGCGCCCGAGCACATCGACGACCTTGTAGTTCGGAAAAAGCCGGGCCGCTTCCGCGACCGTGGGCGGCTCCCAATTCTGCATGCTCCCCCCACCCGTCATCCGGACCGACTGCATGCCGCGCGCGAAAAGCTCATCCGGATTCAGCCCGCCAAGCACCGACGGCAACGGCCCGCCGTGGTTGTCGGGAGATGGAGTTTCCGGAGTAGTCGGCATGACGAGCGGTCAGCTTGCCGACACCAGCAGCTTAGTCAATTCGCTGTCCACATCCTCCTCGTGGCGCACGGTATCGCCCACCAGACGCCGGAGGATTTCCCGGTAGCGTTGACGGAACTTGAAGACGGCGACGTGCAAGGCGCTGACCGACGCGCCCGTCTGCTCCGAGACTTGGCCATACAGCTCCTCGCCACCGCTAAAACTCAGAAACTGGCGCAGATGCGGAACGAGCGCGCCCCGTCCATCGCTGGCAAACTCCTCGCTCAGCGTCTCGATGGTCAACTCGAGAGCGCCCAGCGCCCAGCGCCGAGTGAAGACATCGTCCGGCGTCCGGGCCGCCTCGCGGAGAAAGCGCCGCTCCGCCTGCGCCTGATCGAAGACCGGCAGCATCGCACCCTCCCCGGAAGCCGCTTCGGGAAAGCCCTCCGCCAGATAGTCGGTCAACCGGCGCAGCAAAAAATCCTGCAGCCGGTTGACATCCTCCCCCTGGACATCCGGCCGCTTGACCATCTCGACCCACCGCAAAAAATTCCCCGTTCGCGCCGCCGCCACCGCCGGTTCCGAACCGTGCGACCGCATCCAGGCATAGACCGCCTGGGCACAACGTCCGAGGATCTGCCCGAGCGCCTCGCGATGCCCCGCGAGCCCCGCCTCCCACAGGCTGCGCGAAGGATTGCGCGCGATCGTGGCCCCTTCCTCCGGAGACGAAGAGCGCACGGGCGGGGACGCGATGGTGGGGGTTTCGTCCGGCGGAAAAGAAGAAGGCATGGCGCGCGTGCCGCCGATAGCGCCACAGCCCGCCGGAAGCGTCAAGCGTGGCAATCCGGCCAATTTTGGCACCCCGACCCACGCCCGCTTCTCCCATCTCACGAGGCCGAGTTCGGCAAGTTGCACGCCTTTCGCTCCTTCGAGCAGACCCCACGGGAACGTCCGCCCACCCGGGTGCAACGCGGCGAGTGGGGCGAGCTTGGCTGTATCACGCCCGACGAGGATCGGCGCCGGCATGATTGTCTCCCCTTCGCGAATTTTCACCCCGCCCTGCTTCAGGATCGCGAGGATCGAGCGGATGTAATGCTGGTTCGTGCCATGCGTCCGGTGACGCCGTTCATGATGATGCCGGGGGAATGTGTGGTCCTAGAAAAGAGGGGCGCGCAGTAGAGCGAGTCCGCCGCGCTGTCAGCCGAATCGTGAGGCTTCGCCAAAAAGGCTCCGGGGGTTCGCCGACCTGCGGGTTTGCATTTGCAAACCCAGTCTCTCCGAGCCACAAACCCGCCATGCGCTTCCTCCCCCTGTTCCTCGCTCCCCTCTTCCTCTCCAGCGCCTTCGGCATCGACGACTACAAGCTCGGCCCCGACTCCGAACCGCGCGACGTCCCGCACGGCGAAGTGAAAAAAGCGGTCTTCGATAAGAGCCAGATTTTCCCCGGCACCACACGCGAATACTCCGTCTATGTGCCGAAGCAATACGACGCCGCCAAGCCCGCCTGCCTCATGGTCTTCTTCGACGGCGGCGGCTTTGCCAAACCGGACGGCCAGTTCCGCGTCCCGGTCGTCTTCGACAATCTCATCGCGAAAAAGGAAATGCCCGTAACCATCGCCGTCATGGTCAATCCCGGCACGATCAAAGCCGCCGAGCCACCGGCCAAAGACCGCAGCAACCGCAGCTTCGAATACGACTCCCTCGGCGACGCCAACGCCCGCTTCATCCTCGAAGAACTCCTGCCCGAAGCCACCAAAGGCCTGAACATCACCAAGGACCCCGCCGGCTGGGCGACCTGCGGCAACAGCTCCGGCGGCATCGCCGCCTTCACCCTCGCGTGGGAAAAGCCCGACGCCTTTCGCAAAGTCATCAGCCACATCGGCAGCTTCACCAATATCCGCGGCGGTTACGTCTATCCCGCGCTCATCCGCCAGACCAAGGACCAGCCCAAGCCCCTCCGCGTCTTCCTCCAGGACGGCAGCAACGACCTCGACAACCTCCACGGCAACTGGCCGCTCTCGAATCAGGACATGGCCGCGGCGCTCAAGTTTGCCGGTTATGACTACCAGTTCGAATTCGGCGACGGCGGCCACAACGGCAAACACGGCGGCGCGATCTTCCCCGATACGCTGCGCTGGCTCTGGCGCGACTGGCCGAAAGAGTAGCGTGCCCGCCGCTGGCGGCACCGTCTTCCGCTGCTTCCACCTGCACTCGCCACCCATCTCAAGCCGCCGGAGGCGGCGTCCCGCCGCTCCCGCCCGCCGGCGGATTCTGCGGCGTGCCCGTATCGGGCGGCTCGCCCCGGAGCGATTCCCACTCCACGCCCTCGCTGCGCATCACGTCGCGCGCCGGGCCCGGCTCCATCCTGGGATTTCAGACAAGCAGCCACGCCCGCACGCACCAAATTCGCGCAGGTATCGCGCAGGGATCACGCAGCCGAATGATGCGTGGGATGGGACAATTTCGACGACCAACAACAAGCCGAAATCCTGCCCGCGTTCCACCTCGCCAACGCCGCCCTTTCGGCCAACCTCGCACTCTCGTGGCCACGGCTGATCTGAAATTCTCCCTCGCGCAATTCGTCACCTTCGCGCGCACCCTGAAGGGCGACGAGAAGAGCGAGGCGCAAGGCTTCCTCGGACGCTTCTTCCGCGCGCTCGGCCACGATGGAGTCATGGAAGCCGGGGCGACCTTCGAGTTTCGTGTCGCGAAAAAACCGGGCAGCGCCCATCTCGAACTCATCGTGGGCAGCGCCGTGGAGGGCACCGCGCCGTCGGTGCCGCTCATCGTGGGCAGCGCCATGGAGGGCACCGCGCCGTCGGTGCCGCGGTCCGCCACCCGCCGCGGAAGCGACGGCGCGCTTCCCTCCAGCGGCAAGAAATTCGCCGACCTGCTCTGGCCCGAGCGCGTGCTTATCGAGATGAAATCCCGCGGCGCGAAACTGGAGAAGCACTACGACCAGGCCTTTGAAAACTGGCAGCTCATCGTCCCGAACCGCCCGCGCTACGTCATCCTCTGCAACTTCGACGAATTCTGGATCTACGATTTCAACCAGCATCTCTTCGATCCCGTCGAGCGGGTCTTCCTGCGCGACCTTGCCGACTCGGCGAACTTCTTCGCCTTCCTCCTCCCCGCGCCGCGCGCGCCCGTCTTCGGCAACAACCGGGTCGAAGTCACCCGCAAAGCCGCCGACTCCTTCGCCAGCGTCTTCCGCCAGCTCATCGCCCGCGGCGAAGACCGCACCCGCACCCAGCGCTTCATCCTCCAGCTCCTCGTCTCGGTCGTCGCCGAAGACCTCGGCCTGCTGCCCGACAATCTCGTCACCGGTCTGCTCGCCGAGTGCGCTGGACGGAAGCGCGCCGTCGCTTCCCCGCACCACGGCACCGCCGGCGCGGTGCCCTGCAAAACCGCGTCGAAGGCCGACCCGCTAGCCTTCCTCCTCACCCTCAACCTCACCCTCGCCGCCAAGGAAAAAGCCGGCGAACCAATCACCCCACCCGGCTTGCCGCTGCCCCAGACGGAGCGCGCGGCCTTCATGACTGACGACTGCGTCCGGGTCGCCGAACGGTGAACACGAACGCTTCGCGGTCGGTGTGGAGGGCACCGCGCCGTCGGTGCCGGAGCGGGGGCTCCGCACCACGGAAGCGACGGCGCGCTTCCCTCCAATCGCGGTTTTGCTACGATCCCAGGCATGCCGAGCGGGCGGAAACATCCAGTCCATCAACCGATCGTCGAGCGGTTCAACGAACCGGCGATCATCTTCCTCACGGTCTGCGCGAAGGATCGAAAACGCATTCTTGCCGTGCCGGACGTGGTCGCACTGCTGCAAGACTCGTGGGGCAATGCGACGAGCTGGCTGGTCGGGCGCTTCGTCATCATGCCCGATCATCTGCACCTTTTTTGCGCCCCGGCTTCCCCCCACGGCACCGCCGGAACGGTGACCTCGCGGCCGCTGGGGCAATGGGTGCGGTATTGGAAAACGCTGGCCTCGCGACGCTGGCCGCGACCTGAAGAACAGCCGGTGTGGCAGCTCGACTTTTGGGACACCCAGCTTCGCCGCGGCGCGCATTATGACGAGAAATGGGAGTACGTTCGGGAAAATCCGGTACGCGCGGGACTCGCGACCGATCCCGATGAATGGCCGCATCAAGGAGAACTCAATGCGTTGCGTTTGTGATCCCCAGCGCGTCGCAGGCACCGCGCAACCGGCCTATGGACTACCCGGCGGCGGTGGGAAAGTCATCTTCACCGCAGGCTCGCCGGATCATACGGTGACGCTCCCGCAAGATCATTCTCCTCGTTCCCAAAGCTGCGGGCTTGGGAACGCACTTGCGCGGTCGAAACTCTGTTTCGTGGTGAGGGGTCGGAGCCGCTGGGATCGCAGGCATAGCGGCAATTGGGGCAGACATTCCCCCAACCACGAAGGCACGGCTTCAAGCACACAGGGTCAGCATGCCCAAAGCCTCAATTTGGGCACGAGGGGTGAGAATTGACTCTCGAGTTACAGAGAAGCGCCCCGCGCGAGCCCGTGTTCCACCGCCCTAAATCGATACCTCCTTACTAAGAGACAGGCTGAAACTGGCGTCGGGTGTGGGGTGATTGCAGGATCGTGCGGGCGGACGGCGCCGGAACGGGCGATTTTCCAGGAGCGTGGCTGCCGACGGCGGCGGGACGAAGGATTCTCCAGGAGGGGACGTGCCGACCGGGGCGGAATGACGGATTTTCCCGCAGGTCACCTGCCGACGCGGGCGGAACGCGGGAATTTCGAGGCAGGGGAATCGCGCGAACGGTTCTTCCGCGTTCGCCGGGGGCGCGGCGGAAGGTGGTCGCGGGCGATGTCCATCCGGGCGCAGGAGGAATCCGAGCAAATGGGGACGCTTGTCAGCCGTAGTCATCGTCGCTTTGATCAGCAAATCGAGACCACCAATCTCCGTGGCGGACAGCCCTGTCCCCTGCGCGTCTTCTTCCCCCACGAAATTCCTTCCGTCATGGCCCGACCCAGATTGGCACGCACATCGCCCATGAAAAGCACCGCTCCCCTTTCCATCTCGTGGCGCCGGATGAAGGCGCTGGTCCTGGCGGTCTTCCTGGTCGCGCTTTCCCCCTGGGCCAGGGCCGAGGACGACAAGGGTCATTGGCGCGTGCTCGACCCGGCGAGCCATCTCCTCGGCCTCGCCGGCCAGCGGGAGCGGCAGGACTTCGAGGGGAAAACGCCGGAAGGTGAATCGCTGGAGATCAAGTTCGACGCGCGTGCGAATGCGCAACCGGCGACGCTGCTGATCCGGCAGCGGGACGTGAAGCACAAGTGGCCAGTCGCGCTCAATGGACGCGTGCTGGGGGCGCTGGCCCGCGACGAAAACAATGCGCAAGTCGCGACGTTCACCGTGCCGCCGGGAGCGTTGCGCGCAGGGGAGAACATTCTTTCCATCCGCTCACCTCAGGCCGCCGACGATATTTTTGTCGGCGATATCAAGCTCGACGGTCGGGCACCCGAGCAGGCGCTGTACGAAGCGACCGTGCGCGTGCAAGTGACCGAGAAAGGCGGCGGTCCCATCCCGTGCCGGCTGACCATCGTGGATGCGGACGGCTACCTCGCGCCGATTCACGCCCCCGCCGATCAACCGCTCGCCGTCCGCGTGGGGGCGATCTACACCGGCGATGGGCGGGCGGAGTTTGGCGTGCCGGCGGGCCGCTATACGATCTACGCGACGCGCGGCTTCGAGTATGGAGTGGATGAACGCAAGGTGTCCGTCGCCGCCGGCGATTTGGCGGAGGTGGCGCTGCAAATCGCGCACGAAGTTCCGACGCCGGGGCTCATCGCGTGCGACCCGCACATTCACACGCTGACCCTTAGCGGGCATGGCGACGCAACGCTGGATGAGCGCGCGCTGACGCTGGCGGGCGAAGGCGTCGAACTGGCCATCGCCACGGAACACAATCGCTTCGCCGACTACTCCGAGGCGGCGCGGAAGATGAAAGTGGATCGTTATTTCACCTGCGTCATCGGCAACGAAGTCACCACGGACGCGGGACACTTCATCGCTTTTTCCGCGGCTCGGGCCGATGCGCCGACGCCCGATCCCAAGCTGACCGACTGGCCGGCGCTGATGACGGGCATGCGCGCGGTGCCGGGCGTGCAGGTCGTGCTGCTCAATCACCCGCGCGATATCCACAAGGGCTTCATTCCGTTTGGTGAGGGGAATTTTAATCCGGCGACAGGCGACAATCTGCGCGGGCCGGCCTTCGACTTCGATGCGGTGGAGGTCGCCAATTCCGGCACGCTGCAAACGGACTTCATGCGCAGCTACCGCGACTGGTTTGCGCTGCTCAACCGCGGCCAGCGTGTGACCGCGGTCGGGTCGAGCGATTCGCACGATGTCGCGCGGCTGATCGTCGGCCAGGGCCGCAGCTACGTGGCGTGCGAAGACGCCGCGCCCGGCCGGATCGACGTGGCCGCGGCGACGCGCAATTTCAAGGCGGGCCGGGTCGCGGTGAGCCTCGGGCTGCTCACGCGCCTCACCGTCGATGAGAAATTTCAGCCCGGCGATCTGGCGACTCCGGTGGGCCGGGAAATGACGGCGGCGGTCACGGTGCTCGGCCCTTCCTGGACGCAGGCTGACAAGGTCGAACTGTTTGCCAACGGAGTGAAGATTCGCGAGCAGAGCATTCACGCGCCCGCTGGAGCGATCGTGAAGGCGTCCATCGAGTGGAAGATCGCGAGACCGGCCCACGACGTGCATCTCGTGGCCATCGCGAGTGGACCCGGCGTCACCGCGCCGTATTGGCCGATCCCCGCGCCGTCGCCCTATCAGCCCGCCGGCCGCGTCCGCAATTCCAAGGTCATCGGCTCGACCAATCCCGTCTGGGTGGACTCGGATGGCGACGGCCACTTTACCGCGGCGCGTCATTACGCCCAGACACTGATCCAGCGTCTCGGCCCTGACCCCGCAAAACTCATCCCAGCACTGGTTGCCTACGATGAAGCCGTGGCCGTCCAGGCAGCGGGACTGGGTCACGCCGCCGGACGCGACCCCCGCGCACCTGCGTTCGTCACCGCGCTTGGCACCGCGGCGGAGCAGGTGAAAACAGGTTTCGCCACCTTCGCAGCCACGCTGCCCCCCGAAAATCAGCCGGCGCAATGAGCGGCGACCATGAACCCTGCCTGGCCGCCGTCACGGACGACTACCTTTCCAAGCCGCTGCAAAAACCCGAGTGCTCGCGCTGGTCGCCCACGTCGCGGGAAGCCGCCGCCCAATGAGTTCCCTACGGAGCGCAAGGCGGCGGAAGAACGGCTCCAGCGCAGTGCGGCATTGCTGCGCATGGCGGTGGAGCTGTCGGACTACGCGCAAATGTGGGGGGACGAAGTCTGCGCCATTTACGAAGTCCCGCCGGGCTCCGTCCGGCCCGTCGCGGAGGCCTTTGATCGCCCATAAATCGTCCGCCTTGGTCCGCACCACCACAAGGCTCAAAAGTCGCCTTGCGTGTCACCATTCCACCCATCATCCTCCGTCCTCGATTTTGCGGCGTTAGCTCAGCGGTAGAGCGGCAGTTTTACACACTGTTGGTCGGGGGTTCGATCCCCTCACGCCGCACGCTTTTTCCGGGATGCGCACCTTCGTGTGCCCTCCGTCAGTCGAAAGCGCGAAACGGTGGCTGGCGGCGCGCCTTGCCCGTGATGCCGCTCACGCGATCAACCGGTCCACTTCGACGGATACCAGGCAGACGTCGTCGCTGAACTGTTTACTGGCGGAGAATTGCCGGATTTCCGTGAGCAATTCGCGGCAAAGATCGCCGGCGGCCAGATCGGAACGGCGGTGGACGGCGCTGAGCAAGGAGCGTTCGTCGTAGAGTTCGCCGCCTTTTCCCTCCACCTCGTAGAGGCCATCGGTGAACAGCAGGACGATGTCGTGCAAGGAAAGGGTGTGCTGGTGCGTCCCGTACTGGACGCCCGCAAACATGCCCAGCACGGGGCCGCGTTTGCAGTGATTGAGCGGCAGCGTCTGCGGGGCACCCGCTTCGTGGCGGACGCAGAGCGGGTGGGGATGCCCGGCGTTGGCGTAGCGAAACTCGCCCTTCGCGATGTCGGCGACGACGTAGGACGCGGAGGCGAACATCGGGATGTCGGTGTGCTTCAGGATTGCGGAGAGCTTCTCGTTAAGCTGGCGCATGAACTCGCCGGGAGTGTCGCCGATGGGCTTCAATTCCTCGACCAGCGCCCGGACGATGGCGGCGACGAGCGCGGCGCGCATGCCGTGTCCCATCACGTCGCAAATAAAAATCCCCGCCGTGTTGTCGGAGAGCTGGAGGATGTCGAAAAAATCTCCGCTGACGGATGTCGAGGGATTGAAGAAATGGGAGAAGTGCAGGGCGCTTTCCTGGGGCGTTGCGTGGTGCGGAAAGCACGGGTAATGGCGGGGCAGCAGCGCGTTTTGCAGCTCTCGCGCCATGCCGAGATCCTCTTCCAATTCCTGATTTTTGCGCCGCAGTTCTTCCGCGTAGCGGGCCAGTTGCTCCTCCGCCCGGCGGCGCTCGGTGATGTCGCGCGACAGGCCGAACGAACCGATGATGCGGCCTTGCGCATCGCGCAGCGGCAGCTTGGTGGTGGAGACCCAGGTCTCGCGACCATCGTTCCAGGTTTCCCTCTCCTCGCGGTTGAGAAGTGGTTCGCCGGTGCGGATGATGCGTTGCTCATCGTCGAAGGCCGTCTGCGCATGCTCATCCGCGAAGAAGTCGAAATCTGTTTTGCCCAGAACCTCGGCCACGTTCCGCGTGCCGAATCCCTGGAGCGTGGATTCGCTGATCCGCACGAACCGGCTGGCCGTGTCCTTGAAGTAAATTTTGTCCGGCAGATTCTCCATGATCGTGCGCAGCAGGAAACGCTCGTAGGCGAGTTCCTCCTCCATCGATTTGCGCTCGGTGATGTCCCAGCACGCGCCGGTCAGGCGGACGTGGCTGCCGCCGTTACGGTAGATTTTGCCGCGAACACGAAGATGATGCACCGAGCCGTCCGCCGGCCAGATGACGCGGTATTCGCTTTGGAAATCGGCACCGGTTTGCGCGCAACGCGCGACCTCTCCACACACCCGATCGCAGTCCTCGGGGTGGATGAGTTTCTCCATGTTCTCGCGGCGGACGGCAAACTCGCCCGGCGCGACTCCGAAGAGCCGGTGGGTGATGTCATCCCAAATCAGGGTATTGGAAGAGATGTCCCAAATCCACGTCCCGACACCGGCCGCCTCCAAGGCGAGTCGGGAGCGCAATTCTCCGTCATGCTCGTGGACGAGCGACGTCTCGGCGACAGGGTTGTCGCTCGGCGGTTCGAGGGGAGGTTCTGGAGTCATATGACCCGCAGACACCTTCAGCGGAGGATGCGCTCCCGGCAAGCGGCATCCCGGCCCGGCGACCGCTTTCTCAGTTTTCGCTGGCCGCGAGGAAACCCTGGAGATGACGGCAACGCGTGGGATGCCGCATCTTTTTGAGGGCCTTCGCCTCGATCTGCCGGATGCGCTCGCGCGTGACTTTGAATTGCCGGCCGAGTTCTTCGAGGGTCCGGCCGTAGCCATCGATCAGGCCGAAACGCAGTTCGAGAACCTGACGCTCGCGTTCGCTGACTGTGCCGAGGACGTCCTTGATCTTTTCCTTCAGAATCAACGAGCCGGCCATCTCACTGGGGTTTTCCGCGCCTTGATCTTCGATAAAGTCGCCGAAGCTCTTGTCATCGTCCTCGCCGACCGGAGTCTGCATGGAGATCGGCTGCTGAGCCATTTTGAGCACGGCCCGCACGCGTTCGACTGGAAGCTGAATTTCGTCGGCGATCTCTTCGGGCGTCGGCTCGTGGCCGTAATCCTGGAGGAGCTGCTTCTGCACCCGGAGCAGCTTGTTGATCGTCTCGATCATGTGGACCGGAATCCGGATCGTGCGGGCCTGATCGGCAATCGCGCGAGTGATCGCCTGGCGAATCCACCACGTCGCGTAGGTCGAGAATTTGTAGCCGCGACGATACTCGAATTTCTCCACGCCTTTCATGAGGCCCATGTTGCCTTCCTGAATGAGGTCGAGGAAAGGCACGCCGCGGTTCATGTATTTTTTCGCGATCGAAATGACGAGGCGCAGGTTGGCTTCGACCATCTCGGTCTTGGCTTTCACCGCCTTTCTCAGCCACTGCTTGAGCGCCTGGTACTCGGCGAGGAATTCCTCCGGGCACAGCCAGGTGCGCATCTGCTGTTCCTTGAGCTTGGCTGCAAAGTCCACCGGCGCCGGCGCATGCTGGGGCTTGCGCTGTTCGCCCATCCACTGAATCAGCAGCCGATGGTTTTCGTCGGCGAGATGCACAAATTCCTCGGTGACCTTCTGCTTGAAGAAGAACTTCGGATAGGTGCGCTGGACGGCGTCGTGCGCCTTTTTGAAATCGTGATACGACTTGGTTTCGTGGTTCTTCCCGCCGTGCGCGAGATAGTGCTTGTAAGCGGCGGCGCAATTCTGCGCCAACCGATCGAGCTGGGCGCAGAGCTTTGGCAGCCCCTTCATGTAGCGCTCGCGGCTCTCGATTTTCTGATCGAGAATCACGCGGTCAAAACGTTCGCGCCCTTCCTGCAAGCGCTGCGCGAGATCGAGATAGGCGCGGGGAATGAAGCCGAAGCGGTTGAGATATTTCTGCGCATTGATCTCCGCTTCCTCGATACGCTTGGAAATTTCCACCTCCTGCTCGCGCGTGAGCAGCGAGACCTTGCCCATCTGCCGGAGATACATCCGCACCGGGTCATCGAGAATGTCGAGTTGCGTGTCGGGCTTGTCCTCTTCTTCGCCCCCCTCCGTCTCGACCTTCTTGAAGCGCTCCACATCCGCCGCCTCGATGATCTCGATTTCCATGCTGCGGAGCCGCGTCATCATCGCTTCCATTTCTGCCGGCTGGCTGACGCCGTCCGGGTGCGCCTCGAGGAGATCGTCGAAGGTGAGATGCCCCTGCTCTTTCGCCAGGAGGATCAACTCCCGCAGTTTGTCCTGCATCACCGGCTGCTCAGCCGCGCTGACCGGCGCCGCCACTGGAAGCTTCGCCGCGCTCGGTTTCGCCTTGGCCCGACTCGCTGGAGTTGCCGAGTGGTTTTTTTTGGAGCTCGGCTTGGCTTTCGCGCCGGCGGGTTTCGAGGTGGTGGAAGAAGCAGTTTTTGTGGATGAAGGCATGTCCGGCAGTTTGTTGAACGATCGTCCCCGCCTCTCAAAACGCCGAAGCACTCCGAGAGGCGAGGACAAGGGCGCGAACTATCGACCACCCTATGCAGAGGTCAAGGTGTTGTTCGTATTTTCCCTCCATTATCAACGGGTTTTCACCCCGCCGCTCCGCTCAGCCAATCCGTCCATTGACCGGTGAAATCAGCGGCATCTCCCGGCGCATTTTACAAAAATCGGCTGGTCACTCCTCCGGCCCGGCGACATGATCGGGCATGATTCGCTCCCGCCTTCCCGCGCTTCTTACTCTCCTCACCCTGGGCTTTTCCCTGGGCCTGCCGCTGCCGGCCAGGGCCGAGAACCCGCTGGAAAAACTGCACAAGAAAATCTTCGGTGACGATGACCGCAAGAAGGACGACAAAAAGAAGGACAAGGATCGGGACCACAAGAACGACTACGACCACCGGCGCTACGAGGACCAGCGCTATGAGAACCAGCGCTACGAGGACCGGCGCTATGACGATCGCCGTTACGACGACCGCCGCTCCTACCGGCAGGAGCCGGTAGTGGTGGAGCGCCGCGTCTATGTGGAGCCGGCTCCGCGGCCCTATTATGAGCCCGCGCCGCGCAGCTCCTACGGAACTCGTTCGATCGAAGTGGATGTGCAACTTGCCTTGCGCCGCCAAGGCTACTATCGCGGCCCGATCGACGGCGATCTCGGGCCCGGCACACGCAGCGCGATTCGCGATTATCAAATCGACCGCCGCCTGCCCGCGACCGGTCGGATCGATAACTATCTTGTCCGGTCACTCGGGCTTTGACTCCACTTCGGCGCCTGCCGCCGGACGGGAGCAAGCGTTAGCACCGCTCCCGTCGTCCCCTGCCACCCGCCGATGAAATTCGATCCCCTCGATTTCTCGAAGATTCGCACCTATCCCGTTGCCGACCGCGCGAACAAGGTGAACGCCGCGGCGTTCGCCACGCCCCACCCGGCGGGTGGTTCGCTGCGCGGTTTTCTCGATGGACTGCCGGACTTTCTGGCCGTGCAGGATTTGCGAAAAATCGCGGCCGCCGTGGTCGCGGCCCTGCGGCAGGAGCGACCGGTCGTGCTGATGATGGGCGCGCACTCGATCAAGGTCGGCCTTAACCCGCTCCTCGTGGACGCGATGCGCCGTGGCATCCTCAACGCAGTGGCCCTGAATGGCGCGGGCGCAATCCACGACTTCGAGCTGTGTTACCAGGGCGAGACGAGTGAAGACGTGCAGCGTGGGCTCGACGACGGCTCCTTCGGAATGGTCGAGGAAACCGGGCGGCAGATGAACGCCGCGCTCGCCGAAGGCGTGGCGCGCGGGCTCGGCGCCGGACGCGCGCTGGGCGAGGCGGCCCGCGCGGCGAACTTTCCCAATCTCCCGCTCTCCATTCTCGCCACCGCGGCGGAACTCGACATCCCGGTCACCGTCCACATCGCCGTCGGCACGGACATCATCCACCAGCACCCGACGACGAACGGCGCCGTCCTCGGTGAAGCGACGTATCGCGATTTCCAAACCTTCGCCGCGGTCTGCGCGCAGCTCGAAGGCGGCGTCGTGCTGAACATCGGCAGTGCGGTGATCATGCCGGAAGTTTTCCTCAAGGCGCTGACCATCGCGCGCAATCTCGGTCACAAGGTCGAGCGCTTCACCACGGCGACCTTTGATATGACGCGCCATTACCGCCCGACCGAGAATGTCCAGCGCCGCCCGACCAGACTCGGCGGCCAGGGCTTCTACCTCGTCGGCCATCACGAAATTATGATTCCCCTGCTCTTTGCCGCCATCACCGAGGAACTCGCCCGATGAACCGCGATCGCGTCGCGGCGCTGCTCCGCGATTTCGCGAGCAAACGCATTCTCGTCATCGGCGATCTCATGCTCGACGAATTTTTGTGGGGGAGGGTCTCGCGCATTTCGCCGGAGGCACCGGTGCCGGTCGTCGAAGTCGTGAAGGAGGAATGGTTCCCCGGCGGCGCGGCCAACGTCGCGCGCAACCTCGCGGAATTTTCCAAGAACGTGCACGTCATGGGCGTGACCGGGCAATGCGCGCACGCCGAGCATTTGAGGCGTCTGCTGACCAGCGAGGGGATCGACGTCGAGGCCGTCCAATCGCACGCCTGCTATCAGACCATCGTGAAGACGCGCATCATCGCCCGGCAGCAGCACGTCGTGCGCATCGACCGGGAAAAAAAGCTGGAGGTGCAACCCGCGCATATCGCTGCGGCGCTTGCGCAGTTGGAAGCGCTGCTCCCCGGGATCGACGCGATCATCGTCGAGGATTACGGCAAGGGGTTCCTCGCGCAGCCCCTGGCGGAAGCCATCTGCCGCCTCGCCAATCGGGCGGGCAAGATCCTCGCCGTCGATCCAAACCCACACAATCCCCTCGCCTGGAAACACGTCTCGGTGATCAAGCCAAATCGCGTCGAAGCCTTTGCCAGCGCGGGTTTGCCGGTCACGGAGCCGATCGATCCGCCGGAGCGCGACCTGCCCTTGTTGGAGGCTGGCCGCGTCCTCTCCGGGAAATGGGACGCCGACAATCTCCTCATCACGCTGGGTGAGCAAGGCGTGCTCCTCTTCCGCCACGACACCGTTCCCTACCACGCTCCGACGCGCGCGCAGAAAGTCTTCGACGTGAGCGGCGCGGGCGACACGGTCATCGCGCTCTTCACCCTCGCGCTGAGCGCCGGGGCGACGCCACCCGAGGCCGCAGAGATCGCCAATCACGCCAGCGGCGTGGTCGTCGGCAAACTTGGCACCGCTACCGTGACGCCGGCGGAATTGCTCGGCAGCTTTCCGTAGGCGACTCTTCCCAGAACCGCCGCGGGTGAAGGGGAGCGGCTCTGGGAAGAGCCGCCTCCGTTCAATCCACGAACGCGAACTCGTTGGTCTCCAGCAACACCTGCGCGTATTGCTCCCAGGGCTTGAGCGGCGGCGGGAGCGGCGACGACGCAGCGGCGAATTGCGCTTTCGCATCAAACTCACCCAGGTCGCCTCGAATCAGCGGCGCCCAAATGAATCCGTCCGCGGTGTCGTTTTCACGGCAACCGACAATGAAATCGATCGTCTCACCCGCCTTTACTTCAAGACGCCTCACATTCGACTCCACTTTGCCCATCGGGGGGAGTTCCGCCTTCCACAGTTCACCCGTGCGACTTGAAACGATGCGGCCCACCACCCCGTCTCCTTCCTTGCCCGGGCATTGGAATATCCCGGAAATCGCGATCACCCCATCGCGGGGTGCCGTCCAGCGGCGGATCGCGTCCTGGAGGGCGTCCCGGCCCGGATGGCCCTGTTCGCTGCGCAGGCAGAGGTAGCCGAGCTTGTCGTCGGGATGCTTCGCGCCGACCTGCCACGCGTCCTTGACGAACGCCGGGAATTTTTTGAACTCCACTCGTTTCCCCGCTTCATCGTAGAACCCGAAGCCGTACTGCCACACCGACGGCTCGGCGACGCGCGGGCTCGGATTGGCGATCTCATTCATCACGAAACGCAGTCCGGCATCGACCTCGGCCGCCTCGGCCTTACGCCCCAGCACACCCTCGTAAAGCTCATGCACCTGCGCCTCGTAGGCTTGCGGCTGCTGAAACTCCGGCTTGGCCACGACCGCCCGCGCCTGCTCGATCACGAACGGATTATTCATCATGTAGAGCGCCTGCTGTGGCACCGTGGTCTGGAAACGCTGCGGGCTGGTCGTATCCGGCGACGCAAAATCGAAGGTCCGGAAAATCCCGGGCAGATTCTGCCGGTCGATGTAGCCATAGACCGTGCGCCGTTTGGTGAAAGGCGTTGTCGTCAGCTCGACCGGGCGCCCGCCCATCGTGGCATCGAGCTGTCCGGCGGCCACGAGCAGCGAATCGCGCAGTGCCTCGAAATCGAGCCGGCGGCGGTTCATGCGCGCGAGCAGACGGTTTTCGGGATCGGCCTGCGCGGCGTCGGGCCGGGCGTCGCTGGATTGCTGGTAAGCACTCGAGAGGATGATCTGCCGGTGCAGCTTCTTCACCGACCAGCCATTTTCGATGAACTGCGTCGCCAGAAAATCGAGCAGTTCGGGATGGGTCGGCGCCTCGCCCTTCACGCCGAAATCTCCCGGCGTCCGGACCAGGCCGCTGCCGAAGTGATACGCCCACACGCGGTTCACGAGCACCCGCGCGGTCAGCGGGTTGTCCTTGCTCGCGATGGCGCGCGCCAGTTCCAGCCGACCGCTGCCATCCTTGAACGGCTCGGGCTGGCCGCCGCTGAGCACGGCGAGGAAGCGCCGCGGCACCGCCTCGCCGGGGCGCCCCGGATTGCCGCGGATGAAGACGCGCGGATTGTGCGGCTGCGGGGTATCGACCAGCGCCATCGGGCGCGGTGGCGAGAGCGGGCCGGCATTCAGCTCCTCCAGCTTCTTGCGGAGTTTGTTGAGTTCGTTCTTCGCCTCCTTGTCCACCAACCGCTCGGCCACGTCCGGCGAGATCACCGCCGGCACGCCGAGCATTGGCAGCGTGCGCAGGCTGTAGAGCACCCGCGACTTCTCCAGATGTTTGGTCACTTCGCCATCCCGCTCTGCAAATTGCTTCCGATATTCCGCCTCCGTCGCGGGATCGATGTTGTTGCTCAACACCGGCAGATCCTTGCTCGGGGGCTCGACCGACGACGCAAACACCCCGTAGAGCGCGTAATAATCCTTCGCCGTGATCGGATCGAATTTGTGATCGTGGCAGCGCGCGCAGGCCACGGTGATGCCCATCAGCCCGCGCGAGACGACATCGATCCGGTCGTCGATGATGTCGGCCTGGTTGTTGAGGAAACGCCGCCCGAGCGTCAGAAAGCCAAGCGCCGCGAGGGGCTGCGGATTCTCCGGGGTCGCGATGCGATCCCCGGCAAGTTGCTGGATGATGAACTGGTCGTAGGGCAGGTCGTCATTGAACGCGCGGATGACCCAGTCGCGATACGTGTAGCTATAGGCAAAGCGCCGGTTTTCGTCGCCGACGAGATACCCTTTGGTATCCGCGTAACGCGCCACATCGAGCCAGTGCCGGCCCCAGCGTTCGCCATAGTGGGGCGAGGCCAGGAGCCGATCCACGACCTTCGCGAAAGCCTGCGGCGAAGCGTCCTTTTGAAAAGCCGCAATCTCCGCGGGCGTCGGCGGCAACCCGGTCAAGTCGTAGGTCGACCGGCGCAACAGCGTGCGCCTGGTCGCGGCGGGCGACGGCGCAATCTTCTTCGCCTCGAGGCCCGCGAGAATAAATTGATCGACCGGCGTCCTGCCCCAACGCCCGGCGTCCTGCACGACCGGCGGCGTCACCATTTTGATCGGCTGATACGACCAGTGTTTCTTCGCCGCTTCCTGTGCGCCCGCCGTGGCCGGTCCATCATCCTCCGGCCACGGCATGCCCATGCGAATCCACTGGCTCATCGCCGCGATCTGCGCGTCGGAAAGCTTCGCCGCCTTTTCCGGCATCTTCGAGTCGCCGAGGTGCTTGAGCGACCTGATGAATTTGCTCCTCTCCGGATCGCCTTCCACGATCACCGGACCTTCATCTGTCCCCTTGAGGATCGCCGCCAGCGAATCCACCCGCAGCGCCGCCTTTTGTTTCTCCGGCCCGTGGCATTTGTAGCACTGCTCCACGAGCACGGGGCGGATGTGCTTTTCAAAAAATTCCGCCTCCTGCGGCGTGATCGCAAACACCGGCAGAGCGGCGGCGGCAAAAAGTGAAATACACAGGAAAATCGGGTGCATGGATTTCGGCGAAAGTAACCCCACCGCCCGTCGAGGCGTTAGCAAATTTTGCCCGTCCCGCCCCCCCGCGTCCTGGCACAGCAACGCGGCCACACCATTGCTGATATGGCCGCGGAGGAGGAAAGGATAGTTGAAGGGGCTATTTCACCGCCAGCGCGTCGCGCAGGTCACGCACCTTGTCGTGCGCTTCTTTGATCTCCACGAATTGGTCGGCGATTATTTCGCGCACGTTGGAGGGCAGATCTTCGGAATCCAGCGCCTCGCGATAATGCGCCACGGCGGAGTCTTCGCCGCGCTCGCACTCGGCGAGAATCGCGTGTTCGTCCTTGCTCGTCAGCGCCGCTTTCAGATCGATCCAGCCGCGATGCAACGCGCCCGAAACGGAACCGCCCGTCTCCGGTTGAGATTCGCCCTGCGATTGGGCCAGCGCCTGGAGTGCGCCGGCAAACTTCGAACGCTGAAGGACGAGGGTATTAAACAGCGTGCGGATCTCGTGGGAATCCACGTCGTCGGCTGCCGCCTTGAAGCCCGCCTGTCCATCTTTCAGCGTCTGGATCAGGTCATTGAGGAGTGCGATGTGTTGAGAGTTGGTGCTCATAGTGTTTGCTGATTCGTCTCCGCTGCCGCCCACGGGTGTATGGCGGTCGTCCAACGACGTGTCGGCTTGAGGCGATTGACGGCAGAAGGGGCGCATGGCTTGATGCGGCCATGAAGTCTCCCCTCCTTCCCCTCTTCGCCTTCGCACTCGGGCTCGCACCATTTTCCTCTCCCGCGAAGACCCCGGACGGCAAACAGAAGCTGGTGCTCGTCGCCGGCAAGCCGTCGCATCCGCCGCGAATGCACGAATTTAATGCGGGGGTGCAACTGCTCGCAAAGTGCCTCGCGCAAGGCGCACCGGGCCTGAAGGTGGACGTGGCGCTCAACGGGTGGCCGGCGGACGAAGCCGTTTTCGCCGATGCTGATGCCGTCATCTTCTACATGGATGGCGGCGGCAAACACGAGGCCGTGCAGGAAGGCGGCGCGCGTCTCGCGAAGATCGATGAATGGACGAAGCGCGGGGTCGGCATCGGGTGCATGCACTACGGCGTGGAGGTGGTGTCGGCGCAGGCGGGCGAGCAGTTCAAGCGCTGGATCGGCGGGCACTACGAGCACATGTATTCGTGCAACCCGATGTGGGAGCCCCGCTTTGCCCAATTCGCCGAGCACCCGATCACGCGCGGCGTGCAGCCGTTCCAGATCAAGGACGAGTGGTATTTCAACATGCGCTTCGCCGACGGTTTCGCCGGCGACAAGGCGAACCTTGAGGGCGCCGTAAAATTCTGGCCGCTCCTCGTCGCCCAGCCGGGCGACGAAGTCCGCAAGGGCCCCTACGTCTATCCGAAGGGGCCCTACGATCACATCGTCGCCGCGAGCGGGCGCGCCGAGGCGATGATGTGGGCGGTCGAGCGCGCCGATGGCGGGCGTGGCTTCGGTTTCACCGGCGGGCATTTCCACGACAACTGGAGCAACGACCAATTCCGCAAGACGGTGCTGAATGCGCTCGTGTGGGTGGCCAGGGGCGAAGTGCCCGCGCGCGGGATCGAGTCCACCGTCACCGCGGAAGATCTCCATGCCAACCTTGATCCCAAGCCGCCGAAAAAGTAGAGCCCTAAGAACCCCCGACACGCAGTATTGTCTCCGCACCTTCCCCACCCCATCAGTTCGTCCGTCATGAAAAACACCTCCCGCTTACTCGTCGCCGTCGCCCTTTCTCTGGGCTGCACTCTCACGGCTTCGGCCAAAACTCCCGACGGCAAACCGTGCGTTCTGCTGATTGCCGGCAAGCCTTCGCACGGTCCCGGCCAGCATGAGCACAATGCCGGCGTGAAGCTGCTCGCAAAGGGCCTCGCCCAGGGCGCACCGGAAGTCGTGACGAAGTTGTGGCTCAGCGGAGACTGGCCGTCGGCCGCCGAACTTGCGCAGGCCGACACGATCCTCCTTTATTCCGATGGCGGCGGCGGGCATGTCGCCTTGCAGGGCAACCGCCTCGAGGAACTCGCCCGGGAAATGAAGCGCGGCGCCGGGCTGGTCTGCCTGCATTACGCGGTCGAGCCAGCGTTTGAAAAAGTCGGCTGGCCCGAGCCGCAGATCGGACCGGATGGCAAGCCCGTGAAGCAGCCCATTCCCGCCGGGCGCGGCTCGAAGGGCAAAGGCGCGGCGGAATTGCAGGAATGGCTCGGCGGTTACTTCGAGCAGTTCTGGTCGGTCAATCCGCACTGGACGGCAAACTTCAAGGAACTGCCCAAGCACCCGATCAGCAATGGCGTGAAGCCTTTCAGCACGAATGACGAGTGGTATTTCAACATGCGCTTTCGCGCCGGGATGAAAGGCGTGACGCCGATCCTCTCGGACGTCCCGCCGCCGGAAACAATGAGTCGCGGCGAAGGCAGCCACGGCGGCAATCCGGACGTGAAGCGCGCGGTGCTCGAGGAAAAGAAGCCGCAGCATGTCGCCTGGGCCGTGGAGCGCCCGGAAGGTGGACGCGGCTTCGGGTTTACGGGCGGCCATTTCCATCAGGGTTGGGGCAATGACGACCAGCGCAAGCTCGTGCTCAACGCGATCCTCTGGACCGGGAAGATGGAAGTGCCCGCGCAGGGTGTGGCGTCGAAGGTCACCGCGGAAGACCTCGCCGCGAATCTCGATCCGAAGAGCCCCCCCAAGCCGAAACCCGCGCCCGCTCCGGCGGCGCCGCCAACCTCCAGCGCCAAACCAGCGCCCACCAATCCCGCGGTCGCCGAGCGCTACGGTCTCGAAAAAGCGAAGGCGAACATGAGCACCTTCCAGACGCCGGCCGGATTGAAGGCGTCGATCTACGCGGCTGAGCCGATGATCCAGAATCCGACGAACATCGACATCGACCCGCGCGGGCGCGTGTGGGCCGTCGAGTGCCTGAACTACCGCAAATACATGGAAACGCGGCCCGAGGGCGACCGCGTCGTCATCCTCGAAGACACCAATGGCGACGGCGAAGCGGACACCTCCAAGACCTTCTTTCAGGACAAGGAACTTACCAACCCGCTCGGCATCTGCGTGCTGCCGCAGCCCAAGGGCACCAAGGTCATCGTCAGCGCCGCGCCGTGGGTCTGGCTGCTCACGGACAAGGACGGCGACGACGTGGCCGAGGACGCGAAGAAGATCTTCAAGGTCGGCGGCGTGTGGAACTACGACCACCAGGTTCATGCGTTCGTCTTCGGACCGGACGGAAAATACTATTTCAACTCCGGCAACTCGATCACCGAGCTGGCTTACCCCGATGGCACGCGCGTGAAGGACATGGCGGGCAATGAAATCACCAACAAGGGCACCCCGTATCGCCAGGGCATGATCTTCCGCTGCGACATCGATCTTGAAACCGGCAAAGCCACGAATATCGAAACGCTCGGCCACAACTTCCGCAACAATTACGAGGTCGCCGTCGATTCCTTCGGCGCCATGTGGCAGAGCGACAACGACGACGACGGCAACAAGGGCGTCCGCATCAACTACGTCATGGAGTTTGGTAATTACGGCTACCAGGACGAGATGACGGGGGCCGGTTGGCAGACCCCGCGCGTGAACATCGAAAAGGAAATCCCGCTCCGGCACTGGCACCTCAATGACCCCGGCGTCGTGCCGAATCTCCTCCAGACCGGCCAGGGCTCCCCGACCGGCATCCTCGTCAATGAAGGCACCGCGCTCGGTCCGCAGTTCACCAACCAGCTCATCCACTGCGACGCCGGCCCACGCACGACGCGCGCTTATCCGACGACGCCCGATGGCGCCGGCTACAAAGCCGAGATGGTCGATGTCCTGACCAGCACCGACCCGTGGTATCGCGTCGCGGACTGCGCCATTGCGCCGGACGGCTCGCTCATCGTCGCCGACTGGTATGATCCGGGCGTCGGCGGCCACAACATGGGCGACAACACGCCCGGCAAAATCATGGGCCGCCTCTATCGCGTCGCCTCGACCGGCGCAAAAAATGCCGCGCCCAAACCGGACTTCAGCACCGCCGCGGGCGCCGCGCAGGCGCTCACCTCGCCGAACCTCCCCACGCAATCCGCCGCCTGGAACGCGCTCCATACCATGGGTGCGAAAGCCGAGCCCGAACTGCTCACGCTCTTCAAGTCCACCAACCCGCGCCATCGCGCCCGCGCCCTCGGCGTCCTCGCCCGCAGCAAAGGCCGCGAGACCCAGCACCTCCGCGCCGGCCTCACCGATCCGGATGAAAATGTCCGCATCGCCGCGATCCGTCTCGCCACCACGCTCGAGCGCAGCAACGTGATCGACACCAGCCCGCTCGACGAAGACCAGGCCCTCGTCGGCAAGCTGCTCAAGGACACACCCGCCGTCCGGCGGCAGATCGCGCTCTCGCTTTACCGCACGCACAAGATCGAGCCGCTCTGGGTCGCGCTCGCGCAGCAGCACGACGGCAGGGACCGCTGGTATCTCGAAGCGCTCGGCATCGGTGCCATCGGCAACGAAGACGCCTGCTTCGACGCCTGGCTCGCCGCCGTCGGCGACCAGTGGAACACCCCCGCCGGGCGCGACATCGTCTGGCGCATGCGCTCCGCCAAGTCCGCGGCCCTGCTCGCGAAAATCATCCAGGATCAATCCGTGCCGGACGCCGACAAGCTGCGCTACATGCGCTCCTACGACTTCCTTCCCGACAGCGCCGACAGGACCAACGCGCTCGTCCAACTCGCCGGACTCGGCGGCAACATGAACGGCATCGCCATCGAAGCGCTCACCCGCGTGAAAAACGCCAATTCCGAGACCTACCCCGGAGTCAAAGCCGCGCTCGACAAGCAACTCGCCGTTTCCGCCGGCACGATTCGCTTCGTCGAGATCGTCCGCGACTTCGGCCTCAAGGGCCAGGGAGCCGCCGTGCTCGATGCCGCGCTGAAGAACCTCCAGAATCCGCTCGCCAACGAAGCCCTGAAACTCGTCCTCGAGGATCCGAAAGCGGGCGAGATTCTCGACACCGCGCTCAGCGGCCCACAGGCCGAGTCCGTGGTCACGCTGCTCGGCACCTCCAGCGCGCCCCGCACGATCAATGCACTGACCAAGATTGCCACCACCGCGGCCACTCCCCTGCCCCGCCGGAGCGCCGCGATCCAGGCGCTGGCCCGCAGCCAGACGGGCGCGCAGGCGATCATCCAACTCGCCAAGAATAACGGATTGACCGACGACCTCAAAGGGCCCGCGACTGCCGCGCTCAACCTCGTGCAGTACCCGACCCTCAAGGCCGACATCGCCGCGCTCTTCCCCGCGCCCGCCGCCCTCGGCGGCCAGCCGCTTCCTCCGATCGCGGAACTGATGAAACTCAAGGGCAACCTCGCGCGTGGCAAGGCCATCGCCGAGCGCGCGGAATCGAGTTGCGTCACCTGCCACCGCATCGGCGACAAGGGCGTGGACTTCGGCCCGGCGCTCACGGAGATCGGATCGAAGCTCCCCAAAGAAGCGCTCTACGACGCGATCATCAATCCGAATACCGGGGTCTCGATGGGCTTTGAAACCTCGCAAATCCAAGCCCGGGACGGCACCGTGGTCATTGGCATCGTGCGCAGCGAAACCAACGACGAAATCGTCCTCGCCCTGCCCGGCGGCGCGGCGAACAGCTTCGCCAAAAAGCAGATCGCCAAGCGCGACAAGCTCGCCACTTCGCTCATGCCCAGCGGCTTGAATCAGGCGCTCTCGCAGCAGGATCTCGTGGACATGGTCGAGTATCTCGTCTCGCTCAAGAAACCCTGAGGCGAACCGCCTGCTTGCCAACGCAGCGGGCGATGAGACCGTGCATCGCCTCATGAATTCACGCCCGCTGCTCGCCTCGCTTTTCTTCAGCCTCCTGTTCACCGGCTGCGCCACTTTTACCGACGCCGAACTCGGTCTCATCCAGCGGAGCGGAGTTTCTCCGCGCCTGGTCAACAAGATGGAAAGTGGTCGCGAACTGACACCGGAAGACGTGATCGAACTCACGCGGCGGACGGTGCCGGATCGCTATATCCTCCGGCAGATCGAGGATGCCGGTGTGGATTACGTGCTCAGCCCCGAGGACTTCAAAAAGCTGCAACAGGCGCGCGTCAGTCCCGCGGTGCTGGACGCACTCGGCGCGGCCTCCGATGACTTCGCCAGCCATTATGCGGCGCCGCAAGCCGATATGTTTGCGGTCGATCCTTATCCCTATCCCTACTACGAAGACCCGTACGGCCCCCGTCGGTATTCGCCCATCCGCGGCTCCATCGGCATCGGCGTTTCCACGGGCGGCCCGCGCCACTGGCGGCGTCATTAGTGCAGTTTAGGAAATCGTAGCCAGGCTGTAGAGCCGGCTCTGTCCCGGGGAGCGGGACGTGCCGCCTGCGAGGCACATTGTTCAAATCACTCTAACTGCCGAGCGAGCGCCACGGCTCATCCCCGGAGACATCGATGCTGAAAGGCCCGGTAATCTTTGATGGCGTCAGAATGGCGAGGAACTCGCATGCGCCGGCGCTCTGATTCAGGCAGCCGTGCACGACGCCGCGCGGAATGAAAATGCTGTCGCCGGGCTTGAGCGTGCGGCTCTCCTTCTCGATCCATTGCGTCATCCCGCCCGTGAGGACGTAGATGATTTCATCCATCTCGGGATGGGTGTGAAAGGCATGACCGGCGCCTGGCTGGATGCACGCGCGGACGAAAACCAGCGACTCCGCGTCGCCCAGTCCCTCCTTGAAATACCAATGGTGCGTCTTGCCTTCGAGGCATTCGACTTCGGCTTCGTGCGCGGCCACAAAACGGCGGGGAGATTCAGACATGGCGGAATTTTTCGTGAACGGGACGGCGGTGTCCAAACCCATTTCCTATCGCATCTCCACCACCTGCTGGCGGAAATCCACCTCCGCCTTGCTCAACCGCGCGCGAACAGGCTCTCAACCGGTTTCCCTTTGCCGTCCTGGGTCACGTAGAACGGTCGCTCTTCGACGAGATAGGAGAGCTTCGGCGAGATGCCGAGCGCGCGGTAGATCGTGGCGTGCAGGTCGGTGATTTTCACCGGATCACGCACGGTCTTGCACGGGCGCTCATCGGCCGTTTCGCCATGCACATGGCCGCGCTTCATCCCCCCACCCCAAAGCAGCACGCTGCCCGCTTCGGTGAAGTGGCGGTGCATGCCGTAATATTTCAATTCGTCGATGCGGTCCGGCACGCGCGACTGTTGCCGCACCGGCGCGCCCTCCTTGCCTTCGATCATCATGTCGCGCGAAAATTCACTGGCCAGCACGACGAGCGTGCGGTCGAGCAGGCCGCGCGCTTCGAGGTCGCGGATGAGTTGCGCGATCGGCGCGTCGATCATCTTTTTCATGTTCACGAGGCGGGCGTGGCCGTTCTCGTGCGTATCCCAGTTGAGAAACGGAATGTATTCCGTGGTCACCTCGATGAATCGCGCGCCGACTTCCGCAAGCCGCCGCGCGAGCAGGCAGCCGAGCCCGAAGCGTCCGACAGTCGCCGCCTCGTAATCGCCATCGCGGCTTTGTTTCGCGGAGGTAATTTTCGCGGCATCGAACCCGGCAGGAACGTATTTCGCCACGCTCTCGGCCGGCTCGAGCGAAAGGTCGAACGCCTTGGCCGCGGGTGATCCGAGGAGGCGATGTGCGTTGTCCATCGAGCGCAGGAAGGACTCGCGCTGATAAGCACTTCCGACCTGGCCAATCGGGCTGGCTTCCAGCAAGCGGCGGTAGAGTTTGTCGCGGCTTTCAAAACGCCCGGGCGTCATGCCCGCGGGCGGCTGCACGGCCCGGGCCGCATCGTGGGGGAAAGGGATGTTGAACGGCCCATATTCGCTGCCGAGAAAGCCCGCGGTGGTAAACGCCTTTAATTCCTCGGCCTCCCCCAGGTCGAACCGCTGACCGATATTGATAAACGCGGGCACCGCCGAATTGCGCGGCCCGAGCGCCTTGGCGACGAACGCGCCGAGATGCGGCGCGGCGACGGACTGCGGCGGGACGTAGCCGGTGTGCCAATTGAACTGATGCCGCGAGTGCAGGATGAACCCGAGGTCTTCGGCCATCGCGGAGCGGATCAGCGTGCCCCGATCCATGACGCCCGCCATCTGCTCGAGCCCCTCGGAAAAGCGCACGCCATCGACCGCGGTCGGGATACTCGGGAATGTCGAGAGCACGCCATTGGGATCCATCCCCTTTTCAAAAGGCGCGTAGCGTTTCGGGTCAAACGTCTCGGTATGCGCCATGCCGCCCGCCATCCACAGCACGATCACGGTGTCCGCCGTCGGGACCACCTTTTCGTCCGTCTCCGCGAACAGCCGGGGCGCACCGGAAGCCAGCGCCCCGAGCGTGGCGGCGGAGGCGGTCCTGAGGAAATCGCGGCGGGAATGGGGGCGGAACGGCATGTCAGTTAATCAGTTGAAATTCGGGATGATTCACGAGCATCCACAGGAAATCCGCGACGCCTTCCGCGGCGACGGGCTGTCCGAGGATCTCCTGGGCGAGCGCGAGTTCGGTCGGGCTCGGCAGACGGCTGAGCGCGAAACGATAGGTTTTCCTCAACCATGCGGCAGGTGCCGCTGTCGCCTCGGGCACGGATTTCGCGGCGGCCTTTTGCAGCCGGGCATTGAGCGTCGCGCCGTTGGTCAGTTCGAGAGCCTGAATGGTCGTCGCGGTGCTCGCGCGCACCGGCGTCACGATCTCGCGGTTTGGACGGTCGAGCGCGACCTGGAGAGGGTCCGCGGCGAGGAGCGAGGCGCGAATTTCGCCGACGTGGGCCGTGGTGCTCACGACCGGGCTGAGTTGCGGACCGAGTTCGACGGGAAGGTTGGCGAAATCCTGACGCGTGATCGGCTGAAGCGACGGCCCTTCATCCACCGGAGTCACGCCTGCGGGCAGCGGCTTCGCCGGCGACCAGTCGGCATCGGGATAATCCACCGCACCCCAACGACCGCCCGGATGGCGTTGCACCCGCCAGGTGTGGTCCGTCGTGATCTGCCACGGCTCCTGATCCTTCGATTCGATGCGCGCGTAAAATGCGAGGCCGCTGAGTTTGTTGAGGTGGGTGAGTGACGCCGGATACTTCCCGCGCTCGACATCGTTCATCTGCTTCTCCGTGTGGCTGGAGACGCTGATGACAATGGCGTTCTCGCCCGCCTGAAGGAGCGCTTGCAGATCGAAGAGTGCGATGCGCCCATTGCGAAAGCCGTCGCGCTGCAGCGGCTTGGCTTCGCGGCCATTGACCTGCACCTGCCAGCTCTGGCTGGCGAGGATCGCCGCGTAGGCCTGAGTCGGCCCGGCGGAGAGCGTGAAGGACTTGCGGAAGATGACCCGATGCCGGTCGCTCTCGGGCAGCAGCGCGCCGACCGCCGCCGCGGGACGCGGCTGCGTGGCATCCTGGAGGTACCATTGCGCGGTATTCACCGCCGTCGTGGCCTTCTCCGTGAGCTGGCGCGCTTCGCTCAGGGCGGGGCCGATTTGACCGGCCGCTTCCTCCGCCTTTTTTTGCGCCGTCGTCAGATCTTTCAAGGCGTCCGCGAGCGACGCCTGCGCGGCGCGAGCCGAGGCGCGCTGCGGACCGAGTTCGACGGGCTCCTCGGTCCACACCCATTGCGGCATCCTCAATCCGCCCGCGAGGCCGCTCGCTCCGAAATCGAATTCGAGGGACGACGGGAGCCGGTTCCAGTCGCCACTCAACGTGCTGAGGGCGTCGCTGAATTGCTCCGCCGTCAGCCGGCGGGTCAGTGGTCCGCGGAAGACATATTCCTCCTTTTCGCGCGGCGACTCGACGGTTGGGAGCTGATACGCCTGCGAGGTCGTGATGACTTCAAGTGTCCGCTTCAGATCGTAGCCGTGCGCGACGAAATCCTCGGCCAGCCAGTCGAGCAGATCGCGATTCCAGGCGCGCTGTTCCATGTCGTCGAGCGGCTCGACCATGCCGCGACCCAGCAGACGCGCCCACAGGCGGTTCACGATCGTGCGCGAGAGCCGGCCATTCTGCGGGCTGGTGATGATCTCCGCGAGACGCTGGAGTCGCTCGGCTTTCGGCAATGCCGGATCAAGCGCGCCGATCTCCGGGTAGAGAAAACGCGGCGCGGATTTTTTGCCCGTGGGTTTGTCGCAATGAATGAGTTCGAGCGGTTCGTCGGCATAGACCGCGGCGAGCCCATACGCGTCGGCCAGCGACCAGTCGTTGACGAAGCTGTCGTGGCAGCTCGCGCACTTGAGATTCACGCCGAGGAAGACCTGCGAGACGTTCTGCGCGGCCTGCATCGGCGGGAGCATCGAAGCATTGACGGTGCCGCGCCAGATGATGCCACGGGCAAAGCCCTCGCTGGCCCGGGTCGGGTTGACGAGTTCCGCGACGAACCGGTCATACGGTTTGTTCTCCATCAGCGCCTGGTAAAGCCAGCCGCTGATTTGCTTGCGCCCGCCGTCGATGAAGCCGACGCCTTTGTAGTCGTTGCGCAGGAGATCGTTCCAAAAAGTCAGCCAGTGTTCGGCGTAGTTGCGCTGGTCGGCCAGGAGTTGGCGGACGAGTTGGGCGCGTTTGTCGGCCGCGGGGTTTCGCAGAAAGGCGTCGAGCTGTTCCGGCGTCGGGATCAAGCCGACCAGATCGAGATAAACCCGGCGCACGAAAACGCGGTCCTCCACCGGCGCGGGAAACGCGATCCCCTTCTCCGCAAAATAGCCCGCGAGCAGGTTGTCGATGGGATGTACGGTCGGGCGCGCCGCAAGTGCGACTGGGCGCGACTGGAGATTTTCCGTCGGCGGCCTGGCAAAGGTCAGCCCGGCGGGCCAGACCGCTCCCTGATCGATCCACGCCCGCAGCAGACCGACCTGCTCCGGCGTCCAGCGCGAGCCCTTTTTCGGCATGATGCTGTCAGGTTCCAAGCCGGCAACGAGTTCGACGACATAACTCTCCGCGCTCTTGCCGACGACCGCCCCCGGCTCCGTGTCACCGCCCTTGAGAAAGCTCTCCCGCGTCTCCAGCGAAAAGCCACCCTTGTCCTTGCCCCTGGCGTGACACTTGACGCACGCGGCTTCGAAGAGGGGCTTGATCTCCTGCACAAAATCGACCGCGTGAGACGCGGCGGGCGGCAGCGCGGCACGAGGCGCGGCGACCGCCCAAGGGGCAGCGACGAGGAGGAAAGCAGGGAGAAGCTTCATCGTGGAGAGTCTAATCCATCAGCCCACGAATTGCTTGCCCCACTTCTATCGGCACCTTGAAAATATCAGCGCGACGGGTGACCCATCCGGCCCTGCTCGGAGTTTGACGCCTGACCTTTCACCCCACCCCCATGCCCTACATCCTCGCCCTCGACTCCGGCACGACCAGCGTGCGCGCCATTCTCTTCGATCACGACGGCCAGATTTGCGCCGTCGCGCAGAAAGAGATTCGCCAGATTTTTCCCAAGCCCGGCTGGGTCGAACACGACCCGCAGGAGATCTGGTTCACGCAGATGGCCGTGTCCGTGGAGGCGCTCGGGCGGGCGCGCATCCGGCCGAGCGACGTGGCCGGCGTGGGCATCACCAATCAGCGCGAGACGACCATCGTGTGGGATCGCAAAACGGGCGACGCGGTGTGCAACGCGATCGTCTGGCAGGATCGCCGCACCGCCGGGATGTGCGACGAGCTGCGCGCCGCGGGGCATGATAAGATGATTCAAAAGCGCACCGGGCTCATTCTCGATGCGTATTTTTCCGCGACGAAGATCGCGTGGATTCTGGACAACGTGCCCGGCGTTCGCGCGAGGGCGGAAGCGGGCGAGCTGCTCTTCGGCACGGTCGAGACGTGGCTCATCTGGAAGCTGACCAGCGGCCAGCACATCCACGTCACCGACTCGACCAACGCCTCGCGCACGATGCTCTACAACCTGCACACCGGCGCGTGGGACAAGGAACTGCTCGCGCTTTTCAAGATCCCAGCCTGCATGCTGCCGGAGGTGCGCACATCGAGCGAAGTGTATGGCGAAATCAGCACGTCGCTCGGGCTCGCGCAGGTGCCGGTGGCGGGCGCGGCGGGCGATCAGCAGGCGGCGCTGTTTGGACAAATGTGCGTGCGTCCCGGCCTCGCGAAGAACACCTACGGCACCGGCTGCTTCCTGCTTCAGAATGTTGGCGCGAAACCGCTGGTGTCAAAGAACCAGCTCGTCACGACGGGCGCGTGTCAGATCGGAAAGAAGCGCGAGTTTGCGCTCGAAGGCAGTGTCTTCATCGGCGGCGCGGTGGTGCAGTGGCTGCGCGATGGCTTGCAACTCGTGCGCTCCGCGCAGGAGGTGGACATGCTCGCCGCGTCGGTGCCGGACAGCGGCGGCGTGATCCTCGTGCCGGCTTTCACCGGACTCGGCGCGCCGCATTGGGACGCGTATGCACGCGGCACGATCATCGGCATCACGCGCGACACCACGGCCGCACACATCGCGCGTGCGGCGCTGGAAGGCGTGGCCTTCCAAGTCGCGGACCTCATCGACGCGATGCACGCCGACACCGGCAAAAAACTCAAGGAACTCCGCGTCGATGGCGGCGCATCGCGCAGCGAGCCGATGATGCAATTTCAAGCCGACCTGCTCGGCGTGCCCGTGGTGCGCCCGGCAGTCATCGAGACGACCGCGCTCGGCGCCGCGTATCTCGCCGGACTCGCGGTCGGCTTTTGGAAGAACATCGGCGAGATCAGCACGCAGTGGAAGGTGGACAAAATCTTTGAACCCAAGATGCCGCGCGCTCGCGTCGCGGAACTTCGCGGTCGTTGGAACGAAGCGCTCCAGCGCGCCGGAAACTGGGAACCGAAGGAAAAAGCCAGCAGCGATAAGCGCCGCAAAAAATGAGCCTATGAACCAAATCACGAAGCAGAAAATACTCACGCAAAGGCGCAAAGACGCAAAGTTCAGTAGCGTCCAACCTAGGCTTCTCTCACGCTGGATGAGCGGCTCTCTCCCGGCTCTTCTTTCGCATCCCCTCCGTCTTTGCGCCTTTGCGCCTTTGCGTGAGAAATTCTCTTCCCTCTTCTAAAATGAACCGCAAAACCATGCTGCAACAGGCCCAGGCGCGCACCGCGCCTTGGGACATCATCATCATTGGCGGCGGCGCGACCGGCGTCGGCGTGGCCGTCGATGCCGCCACGCGCGGCTACGCCACGCTGCTCCTGGAGCAGCACGACTTTGGCAAAGGCACCTCCAGCCGCAGCACGAAGCTCGTCCACGGCGGCGTGCGTTATCTGGAACAGGGCAATGTCTCGCTCGTCATGGAGGCACTCAAAGAGCGCGGCCTGCTGCGGCAAAACGCTCCGCATCTGGTGAGCGAGCTGCCGTTCATCGTCCCCAGCTATTCGTGGTGGGAAGGACCGTTCTTTGGCATCGGACTCAAGCTCTACCAGGTGCTCTCCGGCAAATACGGCTTCGGCCCGTCGCAGTTTCTCTCGAAGGAGGAAACGGTGCGTCGTCTGCCGAACGTGAAGACCGACGGGCTGATGGGCGGCGTGGTTTACTTCGACGGCCAGTTCGACGACACGCGCTTGCTCATCGACATGGCCGCCACTGCCGCCGAGCAAGGCGCGACGCTGCTCAATTACGCGAAGGTCACGGCCTTGGAAAAAGGCGCGGACGGCATCATCGAAGGCGTTACTTGGGAGGATGCCGAAACCGGGCAAACCTATCGCGCGCAAGCCCGCGTGGTCAGCAACGCGACCGGCCCGTTCACCGATTCCGTGCGTCATCTCGCCGAGCCCGCGGCCCAGCCGATGATCTCCCCGAGCCAGGGCGCGCATCTCGTGCTCGACCGCTCCTTCCTCGCCAGCGACACCGCGATCATGGTCCCGCACACCAGCGATGGACGCGTGATGTTTGCCATCCCGTGGCACGGCCACACGCTCGTCGGCACCACCGACACCGCCATCGATCACGCTCCGCTGGAGCCCGTGCCGCTCGCGCAGGAAATCGAGTTCATGCTCAGCACCGCAAGCCTCTACCTCGCCAAAGCACCGACCCGCGCCGACATCCTCAGCGTCTTTGCGGGCATCCGTCCGCTGGTCAAATCCGGCGAAGGCAAAAACACCGCCGCGCTCTCGCGCGACCACACCATTCACATCGACCAAAGCGGCCTGCTCAGCATCGCCGGCGGCAAGTGGACGACCTGCCGCAACATGGCCGAAGACTGCGTCGATCAAGCCGCCACCCTCGGCGATCTGCCCGACGCACCGTGCGTCACCAAAACGCTGAACATCCACGGCTATCACACCAACGCCGAGCGCTTCGGCGCCCTCGCCGTCTATGGCACCGATGCCCTCGCCATCCAGGCTCTCATCGCCGCCGACCCCGCGCTCGGCCAGCCCCTCGACGCCGCGCTGCCCTACGTCGCCGCCGAAGTCGTCTGGGCCGCGCGCGAAGAAATGGCCCGCACCGTCGAAGACATCCTCGCCCGCCGCACCCGCGCCCTCTTCCTCAACGCCGCCGCCGCCATCCGCATGGCCCCGCGCGTCGCTGAACTGCTGGCGCAAGAACTTAGCCACGACGCCACCTGGCAGGCGGTTCAAGTCACCGCCTTCACCGACCTCGCCCGCGGCTACCAGATTCCCGCCTGATTTTTTGGCGCAGCAAAGGTTCGTTGGTGCGCTGATCACGGTTCACATCGCGGTGATCAGTTCGGCGGGTGCCGCGGTCGGCTACTCTCGATGAATGCGATTTCAAATCTTCCGCCGGGCGGCTTTGCCGACAGTTGGCGCCCTCACCTTTTTCCTTCGCCCAAGCAGCGCCCTGCCTGCCTCGCCGGCCAGCAGGGCCTCGGCGGGATGTTCGATGCGACGCTCCGCGGAGATCAGGTAAAGCTGGATCTGCCACTCCTCCGTTTTCCCCAGCGAGACGAATCCATGGCGCTCCATGGCCTCGGCGGCGACGATGGTTGGTACGGCGCCACGGAGGGAGTCGGCATTACCCGGTCTGCGGATTCCATAAAAGCTCACGCTAGATGTGAGTATGTGTCTTTGTCGAATCGGTAAGTGAAGGCGAAGCTCACCGCCATCGCATCATGAAACCCGAACCCACACCACTCACCGAGGCGGACTTCATCGCCCTCATCACCCGCGGCGCATCGCGACTCACCCCGGCGGCCGTCCAGTTGCTCGTCACCGATCTCCCGGATATCCGCGAACAATTCGGCCGGCTGGGCGAGGCCGGTTATCCCGACGCCGAGCGGCAGCTTCACTTCCTCTCGCAGGTCGTCGAGTTCGTGTGGACCGACCAGTATCGCGACATGCCGTATGGCGCGGCGCTGGAGGCCGCCTACGCCGTCTCCTATTTCGTCCGCGAGGGCGACCTCATCCCCGACACCCTGGGCGCGATCGGGCTCATCGACGACATCGCCGTCACGCAAACCGTGCTGCTGCGAAACCAATCCGCATTCGAGGCCTTTAGCGCGGCCACAAAGCTGCCCTTCACCGAGGTCTCGTTTTCCACCGGCACCTGATCGCCGCCGGCCGCGTGGTCATCTCTTCGCAACGAAAAACACTCAATGACTGACAACCTCTGGCTCTGGATCGGCTTCAACGTCTTCGTCCTGTGCATGCTCGCCCTCGATCTTGGCGTCTTCCATCGCAAGGCACACGTTCGTGACCTTCAAGGAGTCGATCGCCTGGACCGTCGTCTGGATTTCCTCCTCGCGTTTCACGATCATCTTGATGCCGTGAGGATGAGGAACGCGCCGAAGACGTAGATGATCCACGCGAGCGCATTTTCTTTCGGTTTTAGGGCATTCCGATAGCCTGCCTTTTCGGAACCTAAATCGCCTGGAAACCCTGCATCCATCAGGGTTTGAAAGGAGTGGCTGGAGCCGGAATCGAACCGGCGACACGAGGATTTTCAGTCCTTGGTCCTTTCTCTTTAAAACGTCTGAACCATCCCCTTGCATGACGCCTGCATGACGCTTAGAGGTATTTGAAGAAAGACGAAACGAGATGAAAACCAAGACCAAAGACAGCTTCCCCCTCATCATTACCAAAGGCTCAGCGAGCGTGAAAATCTACCGCATGACGAATCGCGGGAAGGTGATGTTTACCCTCAGCTTTATCGGGGCCAGTGGCCGGGTGCGCGAAAACTTCATGGATTTGGAGGAAGCGCGGCGAGAGGCGAACACGCGGGCCGCGATGCTCGCACAAGGCGACTTGGAAGCGCTCAAACTCACCGGACGCGAGCGCCAAGTGTTCGTCGCCGCTGCCGAGGCGCTCAGGCCCACCGGCATCAGCCTCGACATCGCCGCGCGGGAGTTCGCCGCTGCTTTCGAGATTCTCGGGCATGACGCCATCATTGAAGCCGCGCGCTACTACAAGCGCCACGTCGAGTCCGCCTTGCCGGACATGACCGTTGGCGAGGCCGTGGCGACCTTTACCGAGGCCAAGACCGCCGAGGGGATGTCTGCGCTCTACTTGAAGGACATCCGCCTCATCCTTGGCCGGCTCGCGCACGCCTGCCAGTGCAACCTCAAGGCGCTTACCGCCGACGACCTCCGCGGCTACATGGCGGGTGTGAAGGTGGGGCCAGTGGCGAAGAACAATCACCGCCGCCTGATCGTCGCGTTGTTCAATTTCGCCAAAGCCCAGGGCTGGCTCAATAAGGGCGAAGCGACCGCCGCCGATGCTCTCGGGACGGTGAAGGTAAAAGAGGAGGAAGTGGAGATTTATACGCCGGGGGAAGTCGCCGCGCTCGTTTCCGCCGCCGATGCCGATTTTCTGCCGTGGCTGCTGCTCATCGGCTTTGGTGGTCTCCGTCGGGAAGAACTGGCGATGGGCTTGCGCTGGGAAGACGTGAATTTCGAGCGCCGTTGCATCATCGTCCCCGCCGCCATCGCGAAGACGGGGAAGAAAAGGAAGATCGACCTCCCCGACAATCTCGCCGCGTGGCTCGCGCCCTATCGGGGCAGCACTGGCGCCATTTTCGACATCGACCCGCGCAAGCGCATGGCGAAAATATCCGCTGCAAGCGGCGTGAAGTGGAAACGTAACGCTCTCCGCCACTCCTTCGGCAGCTACCGCATGGAGGCCACGAGGAACGCGGGTCAGGTGGCTCTGGAAATGGGCAACTCGCCCGCCGTGGTCATGGCGCACTATCACGAGATCGTTCACGCGACCGACGCCAAGGCTTATTGGTCAATTTCTCCCGCTGCGGCCGGCAAGGTCATTTCTTTGCCCGCGATTGCCGCTTAGGCTTCGGCTGTGGGGGAATGGCAATGAAACAGCCCAGCCCACAGGCGAATACTTGGTCGTAAGGCTCCTCATGCCGATCCGTCGCGTCAGTGAAGGCTTCGAGCTGGCCGAGTTGATGAAAAGAACGTGGCCTCCTTTTGGGTACGATGGAATGACATGTGGGGTGGGCGTGCCGCGTCCTGACCAAACTCTTCCCGCAAAGTCTTAAGGGCACCTCTGGAAACCTCCCCGCATCAAGCCGCGCTTTCATTGGATGCAAAGTCTGGCAAAGGTGAGCCATGAAGCGTTACCGCAGGACAGAACGAGGCGGCGGATTGTTTTCCGCCATCGAGCACGAACAAGCCGTGGCC
>Ga0105047_10001239_pt1 | contig 45472 bp, 39 predicted proteins | sample MAT04_FD_78384 | JGI IMG/M metagenome (GOLD analysis project Ga0105047, IMG submission 78384) | Freshwater microbial communities from Lake Fryxell liftoff mats and glacier meltwater in Antarctica - MAT-04 (megahit assembly) | ecosystem: Environmental > Aquatic > Freshwater > Ice > Liftoff... | reverse complement strand
GATGGTCTGCGAGTCTCCTGAGATCAACCTGAGATCACGATGTCCCGGGTCCGCCGACTGGGCGTTCGTGTTTCTCAGCGGAACAGGCGCACCCGCCCGTCCGAGGTGCCCAGGATGACCTCCACCATGCCGTCACCATCGATGTCAGCGAGCGCGATCGCCGTCACCCCGGCCCCCACATCTACGCTCCAGCGGGTCCGCACAGGCCCATCGAGCTGGCCGAGACACAGCAGTCGACCCTCCGGTAGACCAAGGATGCACTCGTCCATGCCATCGCCATCGATGTCGCCGACGGCGACCGCCGCGTGCTCCAGGACGTCCGTGACGGCCAGCGTCCAGCGCACAACCCCGGTGGCGACGTCGACCCCGTCCACCACGCCGTCCCGCCGCGGGTGGATGACCAGGCTGGTCCCGTCCGGCAGTCGAGCCACCGCCGCACGGCCCGCCGAGTAGCGCCACAGCTCCGCGCCGGTCCGCCAGCGCGACCGCCCGGACGAATCCAGGAGCTCCAGGCCATGGATGCCGTTGGCGCGCAGGATCGCGGATCTGCCGCTGGGCAGGAACGTCCCGACGACGGGCATGGAGTACGCGGCGGTCCAGTCCCGCTGCCACTCGGGATGCTGGCGGGCGGCGGCGCCAGCTTCCGGGGCGTGTCCCGCGACGGCGGAGAACCGGCGCAGGATGCCGTGGTCGTCCAGGATCACGGCTGCGACGCCGTCGATCGTGGCGGCGGCCGGCGGATGGAAGTAGGCGCCCGTGTCCGCCCGCCAGCGGAGCGTGCCATCGAGCTCCCGGACCTCGGTCGCGAGCACGTGTGTGGACGTCCGGAGTGTCAGCACCATGGCGCGATCCGGGAGCCACGAGACCGGCCGGTCGAGCGGCGCTTCCAGCGGCACGCTGATGGCGCGCGTCGGATCGGGACGGTCACCAGGGAGGATACGCAGGACCGGGTCGCCGGCGATGACCTCCATCACGGCGAGCACCTCGACGCCCACCGCACGCAACGGAGCGGGATGGACGCCCCGTACATGCCACGCATCGCGGAGTGCGCCTCGTCCGGCAGGTGCCCCGCCAACGATGGTGCCGTCCGCGTGACCGACCACGAGCTGCGGACCGGTTGCCGTGGCCCGCACGAGTGGCTGCACCGCTCGGCCGGTCGCGGTCACGCCGGCACGCGTCTGCCAGGCGCCCGACGTCGCTCCTGGAGCCCGCTCCAGGTGCCTGACCCGGCCGGTCCGGCCGACCAGCAGCGGCCGGTCGGATCCGCCATGGACGGCGATGGCCTCCTGGCCGCCGATGCGCTGGAGGTGCCGGCGGCCGGCGTCATCGACCGACCAGGCGGCAAGGCTGCCGTCCTCGAGACGCACCACCACAGCGTCCGTGGCATCCGCATCCGTACCCCGGAGCCGCGTCAGCCCACGCCGCTCGGCCATGAATGCCGTATCGACCGGCAGTGGCTCGGCCGGTCCAACGACCACCGACGCGCCATGGATGCGGTCGAGGACCTCGTGCGTGGCGCCATCCAGCAGCTCCAGCGTGGCGGGCGCGGTGAGCTGGCGCTCGGTCGCGACACCGACCAGGAGCGCTGCGCCGCCATCGGCTCGATCGAGCGTCCCCCAGTGCACCCGATCGGCCAACGTGGCTCGTGGCTCGGGTGTCGCCGAGCCCGGGTCGAGGACGAGTGCCTGCCATGCCACGCCATCCCAGAGGGACACGATGAGTTCCGGCGCACCGTCGCCGTCCACATCGCGACAGGAGTCAGGATGGACGCGCAGCTCCTGCGCATCGCGCGGCCAGTCCTTCTCGACGAACCGACCCCAGCCACGCCGCAGGGACCCATCCCGGCCACGGCGCGTGACGGCGAGGTACTCCTCGACCTGGCAGCAGACCAGCACGATGCCCGGTCGTGCCCCTGGGCGGAAGGGCACGGCGGTGAGCAGGCCGTAGGGCCGGGCACATCGGTAGCCGCGACCGTTCGGCGCCCAGGCAACGGACCTGCGCACCTCGCCCGTCGACAGATCCGCGACCACCTGGTACAGGGATCCACGCTGGCGGCCGAGCACCAGCTCTGATGAGGTGCTCGCTCCATGCCGCGTCCGGTCGCTCGAGCCCATCCGGCTCGACAACACCAGATCCGGCTGTCCCTGGCCGTCCATATCGGCGGCGATGAGGCTCGGCCCGAAGCCCGCGTCCCAGTCGCCCTCCAGTCGCCAGCGCTCGACCGGCGGCCCAGCGCCGACGAGGTCGAAACACACGATGTACGTCGCATAGATGGGCGCCACGACCAGGCGCTGGCCGCCTGGGATGGGCAGCAGCAGCACGGCGCCCGAATCGTTGATGAACGTGCCATCGGGCGCCACCCAGCGCCAGCGCACGCCGCCGGTCCGGGCGTCCAGCAGCAGCAGCTCCTGCTGGCTGCCCCGCGCGAGAATGCAGCCGGCGCCGGTCCCGTCCAGGTCCCCGGTCGTGATGAGCCGACTCACCGGCCGCCGCGGCAGTGACCAGCCCCCTGCCCCGGGCGGTCCCTGCGCCTGGAGCACGCTGCCCGCGAGCGCCACGACCCAGGGGACGCCGTCCACGTCCACCACGGCGGCTCCGGTCACGTCGCCGCCGGTACCCATGCTCCAGCGCTGTCGGGGGCGCCGGACGATGCGACCAGGCAGGCTGGATCGCGCCTGGTTGGTGGGGTCCGCCTGGGGCATTCGCCAGTCGCCGGCCGAGGTCAGGGCGTCGCGCAGCGTGTCGATCACGGCGTCGCGCGGCGTGCTGGTCACCGGTTGCCCGCGTGATAGGCTCGCAGGCGACCACGGGAGGACAGCATGGGGTCCAGCAAGGCCGCGAGCAACGGCGAAGCCGCGCCGACACCAGACACGGATGTCCTCGACGGCGCCACGGCACCGACGCGCAGGCCCAAGTTGGGGGCGCAGGTCCGTGAGGCGCTCATGGCGGATATCTGGTCCGGGCACTTCCGCCCCGGCGACCACCTGCCGACCGAGGTCGAGCTGATGGCCCGATTCGGCGTCAGTCGCGCGCCCATCCGGGAAGCGATGCAGTCACTGCTGCTCCTGGGCATCGTGGATATCTCCCCGCGCCGCGGTGCGACCGTGCTGGCGCTGCCCATCCGGTCCGTGATGGATCTTGCCATCCTGTCCGGGATCATGGGCAAGGAGAGCCACGTCTCGGACGTGTTCGACTTCCGGGACGTGATGGAGGGTGCGACGGCGGAGCTGTCGGCGCGCAACGCGTCCTCGGTCCAGCTGGAGCGTGTCCATGCGATCCTGACGGAGAACGCGAACGCGGTGGCGACCGGCGATCGGGTCCGTGCCCAGGAGATCGACGTCCGGTTCCATGCCGCCATCGCAGACGCGTCCGGCAACGTGGTGTTCCAAGCCGTTGCCGCTGCTGTCAGCGGGCTGCTCGCCGAGCTGCGCAAGAGCACCGGCGGCATCCCCGGCGCGTCCGAGACGTCGCTCGAGGAGCACCGGGAGATCTGGGACGCTCTCCAGCGGCGTGATGGATCCGCGGCCAGACGCGCCACGGAACGCCACATCCGCAACGCCCAGGCTCGGTATGTGTCAGCAGGCCGTCCGCTCGATCGCACCCTGCGGGCGCTCGAGGGGGAGCGGGCCATCGGGTCGGCCTGACCGACCTATGCCACGAGGTGGGGGCGGAGCGCGTCCTCGTCGAACACGACGCCAAGCCCCGGCCGGTCGCGCACCAGCAGTCGGCCATCCTGGAGGTCCAGCCGGTCGTGCAGCACGCTGTCGCGCCACGGGATCCAGCTGGGTGCGATGAACTCCTGGATGAGGGCGTTCGGAATGGACGCCATGACGTGGGCCGCGGCCATGATGCCGACCGGCCCCTTGGTGTTATGGGGCGCGATGACCACCTGGTACAGCTCGGCGATGGCGGCGACCTTCTTGAGTTCCGTGATACCCCCGATGTACACCGGGTCCGGCTGCGCGACGTCCACGCCACCCGCCTGGAACAGCTCGTTGAAGCGGAACTTGCTGGTCAGCCGCTCGGAGCCGGCGATGGTCGTTGTCGTGCCGTTGCGGATGCGGGCGTAGCCGGCGAGGTCTTCCGGGATGGTCGGCTCCTCCAGGAACAGCAGGTGGTAGGGCTCCAGCACGCGCGCGACGGCCAGCCCCGAAGCGGCGTCATATGCCGCGTGGGGGTCATCCATCAGCTCGACCTCATCGCCCAATGCCGATCGCAGGGCGGCGTACGCCGCGTCGATCCGTCGCAACGCATGCCGGTCCACCCTGGGTCCCGGCGCGATCCATTCGGTCGTGCCGGACTTGATGGCCGTGAAGCCCTCCGCCATCCGCCGCTGGGCATCCTCGATCCGAGCCTCGATGGTGTCGCCCCCGAAGTGGGCATAGACGGGCACTCGCGCCTCACGCGGCCCACCGAGGAGGGCGCTGACCGGCGCACCGAGCGCCTTGCCTTTGATATCCCAACATGCCTGGTCGATGCCACTGATGGCGCTCGTGAAGATCACGCCACCGGTCCGGTACCCGGCTCGACCGTGGGCGTACAGGTCCAGGTACAGCGACTCGGTGTCGAACGGATCGCGGCCGATGACTCGGTCGCGCAGCGCCCGGACCATCTCCGCCACGACCAGCTCCTTGTGGGAGTAGGTCGCCTCGCCGATACCCCGGATACCCTCGTCGGTATCGAGCAGCACATGGGTCCATTTCCGGCCGTCGTCCGACTGGACAAGCTGAACGGAGACGTCAGTGATGCGCATGCGAGCTCCCTGTTGTCGAAGACGCGCCGGTGGCGTCACGATCGTACGATGAATGGATGCGCGGGGTCGAACAGATGAGCCACGGGACATCCGGATCGCCGGTGGGGGTAGCGCTCCTGGGCTACGGCGCCATCGCCGAGATGCATGCCCTGGCACTGCGTGCGGCCGGCGCCCGGATCCTGGTCGTGGCCGGCCCCAACGAGGCAGAAGCCCAAACGTTCGCGAGTCGCCACGGCATCCCCCAGGCCGTCCAGGATCCCGCCGAAGCGATCGAGGGGACCGGCGTGGAGGCTGTGGTCATCGCCTCCCCTACCCAGATGCACGTGGCCCAGACAAAGGCAGCGCTCCGGGCGGGGCGCCACGTGCTGGTGGAGATCCCACTGGCGACGTCGCTCGTCGAGGCCGAGAAGCTGGTCGTGCTCGCCGCCTCGAGCGGGCTGACGCTCGCGGTATGTCACACGCTGCGCTACTGGGACCCGGTGCTGACCGCGCATCGATGGCTCGCCGCGCAGCCGGCCAAGCCCACCAATGTGGTCGCGCGAGGACTCTCGTTGCGACACGCGAACGTGGGCTGGACGGGTCGCCAGCGAAGCTGGACCGACGACCTCTTGTGGCACCACGGGGGCCACGTGGTGGATTTGGTGCTGGCGCTGCTGGGCGACGAGGTCGTCACCGTCCAGGCGACGAGCGGGCCGACCTGGGCGCCGAGTGGCCGTGCGATGGATCACGCCATCAGCCTGGGCACGCGTGGCGGCGCGGTTGCCACCATCGCGCTGTCGTATCACGCGCGCATCAGCGCCTCCGAGTACCTCGTCATCGGCGAGCAGGAGACGCTGCTCATCGCCGGCGCGGAGATCCGAACGTCCGGGGCTGCCCTGGTCACGGGCCTGGATGTCAGCAGCGTCCAGGATGCCGCCATCGCGGCACAGGACGCGGACTTCCTGGACTCCGTCCGGACCGGGCGACCGACCGCCTCGGATGCGGCGCTCATCCTGCCCTCGGTGCGCATCCTTCAGACGGTGAGCGACCTGGCTGCGGCACGCGCCTCGGAGACGACCGCGCTGGCCGTCGATGCCAGGAAGCCGGAATCGGAGCCGACGGCCACGAACCGGAATCCGAGCTCCAGGTAGACGGCCGCGTCGGCGGCGTTGCGGACCAGGATGCCCGCCGAGGTACCAGAGGCGGCCGTGGCCGCGAGCACCGCATCGATGGCCGCTCGATACGCCGGGGCATCGAACGAGCCAGGGACGCCCAGGGCGTACGAGAGGTCGCCGGGACCGACGAACAGCACATCGACACCGTCGACGGCAGCGATGGCATCGAGGTCCCGGAGCGCCCCCAGGGTCTCGATCTGGATCACCCCGACCAGCGCATCATCGAGGTCCACGAGACCGGTCATTGGCACCCGGCCATAGTCGGCGGAGCGGTTCTGGACCGCCACGCCACGCACACCATCGGGCGGATAGCGCATGAAGCTGATGGCCTCGTGGGCACCGTCCGCACTGTCGATGCGCGGGAACATGATGCCGCGCGCCCCGGGGTCGAGTGCTCGCGCGGCGTGCGTCCGGGTCGGACCCTCCACGCGCACCACGGCCGCGGCGCCGGTCGCCTCGATGGCGTGCAGCTGGGGCATCAGGTCCGCCGCGGTGCCCGAGCCATGCTCGAGGTCGATGAGCAGCCAGTCGAAGCCACTCCGGCCACAGATCTCGGCCGCCACGGCCGAGCCCAGGTTGAGGAAGGTGCCGATGAGCGGCTCGCCCGCGAGGACCCGCTCACGGAACGACGCCGTGGACCGCTGCTGCATGCCGTACCTCCTGCGCGGGCCGGATTGGCGCCCGATCGACCGGACTCATTATCATTCGTCCGATGATTGAGGTTCGGCCTCGCGCGACAGCCCTTCGAGTCGCCCGGCTCATCGACGGCACCGGTGCGCCGATGCGGCGCGATGTCGTGGTCGTCCGTGTGGATGATCGGATCGATCAGGTCGTCGACTGGGCGGCGGCGGCGTTGCCGCCTGACCTCGCCGTCGAGCACCACCCGAACGTCACCCTCGTGCCCGGCCTCATCGACTCCCACATGCACCTGGTGTTCTCGGAGTCGGACGTCCGGCTGACGCGTTCGGAGGCGCTGCGGGTGGCGCGATCGCACGCCGCAGACCTGCTGACGGGTGGCGTGACGACGGCGCGTGACCTGGGTGTGCCGCACGGTGTCAGCGTGGACGTGCGGGATGCGGTCGCACGCGGCGAGCTGGCGGGGCCGCGGCTGCTGGTGGCTATCCAGCCGGTGACCCGCCGGCACGGTCATTGCCATTGGTTCGGCCGACACGCCGAGGACGTACCGGGCATCCAGGCGGCCGTGGCCGGTCTGGTGGCGGAGGGCGCCGACGTCATCAAGGTGATGATCACGGGTGGCATGTCCACGCCTGGCAGTGAACCCGGTGTCTCGCAGTACTCCGTGGCGGAAGTGAGCGCCGCCGTCGACGAGGCGCATCGGGCCGGAGTTCGGGTGGCGGCCCACGTGCTGGGGACCGCCGGCGTGCGGGTCGCGCTGGCCGCCGGGATCGACACCCTCGAGCACGGCTGGACCATCACCGGGCTGGAGCAGCAGTTCGAGCCAGCGGTCGTGGAGGAGTTCGCCGCGTCACCCATCATCGCGAGCATCACCAGTCACGAGAAGCTGCGCCAGCTGCTACCCGGCGAGGTGTCAGCGGACGGCGACCTGGTGGAGCTGCGGCGCCGGCTGGCGCCGCATCGAGCGCTGCTCGGTGCCGGGGTGCCCCTGGTGGTGCATAGCGATTGCGGTCCGTACCAGACCCGTTACGACCGGTTCGGTCTGAGCGTGCGCGTGTTCGCACTGGGCATGGACGTGGATATGGCGCGCGCGATCCATGCAGCGACACTGATGCCGGCCCGGGCGTTGGGCGTGGAGGCGTCGGTCGGGTCGATCGAGGCGGGCAAGCGGGCCGACCTGGTGCTACTCGATGGCGATCCGTCGGTCGACCCCGCAGCGCTGACCCGGATCCGGCAGGTCATCCAAGGCGGCCGCACGGTGGTGCGGGACGGTGCCCTGGTGCGGGGCCCAGCCGGCGGCTGAACTCGGGCGATCCGGGGCGTGCTCGCGCTTCCTTACCGCTGGCCATGCTGCAGTTCGTGAATGTGCCTACAGCCCGGTCGTGCCGGGCAGCCGGCCGCTGGGACCCCTGCGGTCACCACCATGACTGTCCCGGCACACGTGGGACGGCACGCACCCTCACCTGTAGTGACGCTTCGTCGCCGATGTAGGAGCTGGCTGGGACCTTGGCGAAACTGGCCCTGACGGGCCCAGGCGGGCGTGGTGCCCTGAACCGCACTGAGTTCCATGGAGACTCTGAGGTGCCCTGTCGTCTCTGGTCGAACTCGCCGAAACCTCAGTCGAGTCCTTCCAAGCGGCCGACTCACTAGCCCGGGTGATGGACGACTTGGCCCCGACCGCGCGCGTGCTGCGGAGGCCAACCGCACGAGTATCGAATGCCTTGCGGAACCTGCCCGCCCTTGGTCAGCCCATCGTTGACTGGGGCGGCAGAGCGCAGTCGATCTTTGCGAGCACGGCCAAAAGTGTTTCGGGAGACGAACCGGATCTGCTCGGCGCATGACCTCAGCACCTACAGATGCTTGGAGCGCGCGCGCGCCTCCGCGCCCTCGCGGAAGGGCGGGATTCCGTCAGACTGCATCCTGGTCTTGGCCAACCACCCGTCGACGACCAAGGTCCTTGCGGGCAGACCTCCCTACGGCGACTGATGCCGTGATGGCATGAGTGGACGGTGGAGCCTGAGCGCTGCGTGGCGCGCCGGGCCCACACCGGACAGATGAGGCCGTGATGGCATGAGCCGACCGTCGAAGCCAGGTGCCCGTGCCGTTGGTGAGTCGTGGCCGTCGTGTCATGCCATGGGGCATCGATCGACGTTGCCGGGCGCGCGGAGCGAGGATGCGATGACCGGGCGAAGGAGTCCCGTGCCGGAGCCAGGCCCAACGACCCGGGCCAGGCTCAGCCGATGAGGTCCATGGCGTAGGCGAACATGGCGGGCAGGCCGCCCGTGTGGATGAACACGACGGTGTCGTCCGGACCTAGCTCACCGGCACGCACGAGCGCGATGAGGCCGGCCATGCCGGTCGCGGTGTAGACCGGGTCGAGCAGCAGGCTCTCGGTCTCGATGGCCAGACGCATGGCCTCCCGACGAGCATCGGACAGCTGGCCGTAGCCTGGGCCGGCCACCCGATCGTCGTTCCAGACGGTCCCGGGATCGACCGCGATCAGTTGCCCCAGCAGCACCGAGGCACCCGTCGACAGGGTCGCCACCCACGTAGGACCCTGCCCGCCCGTCGGCAAGTAGGACAGACCGGCCACACGGACCGGTTCGCCCAGCAGGCGGTTGGCGAGCTCGATACCGGCCTGCGTGGCGCCCGCGGATGTGACCGCCACGACGGGGCGCTCGATGCCCAGCGACGTCAGCTGCCCGACCAGCTCCAGCGTCCCCGCCACATACCCCAGCACGCCCAGCGGGACCGAGGTGCCACTGATGACGTACGGCCGATGACCCAACGCGGCCTGCTCCGCGGCGATCCGCTCGAAGACGCCCACCCGGTTGGCCACCTCCGCCAGCCGGTCACCGGGCACGTCCGCCAGCTCGTCGAGCACCCGGAACTCGGTCGCCAGCAGCCGCGTGAGGAGCCCGTTGCCCTGCGCCCCGGGATGCGTGCCACCCGGCCGGGCCACGATGATGGAGCGCATCCCCGCGGCACGTGCTGCCGCGGCGGTCACGCGCGCGTGGTTCGACTGGTCGAAGCTGCCGCCGGCGATGACGGTATCTGCAGCCTCGGCGAGCGCTGCGCCCAGGAAGAACTCCATCTGGCGCACCTTGTTGCCCCCAAACGCCAGACCGGTCAGGTCGTCACGCTTGATGAGCAGTCGGCCGAGCCCGATGGCGGCGGCCAGCCGCGGCGCCTCCTGGAGTGGCGTCGGGAAAGGTCCCAGGGGGATCCGCGGCAGGCGCTCGACAAGTGCCGTGAGCTGGCTGATGGTGAGGGTCATCGGAGGGGCTCCATATGTCGCAGGTCATCAAGGTCGACAGGCTGGCGGCAAGTGATGGATCGGTCGGCAGCTTCGCACACGGCCACCGCAGCCAGCGCGTCGGCGGGGGTCACGAACGGTGGTGCCACACCCCGGATGGCATCCCGGAAGCTGGACAGCTCCGCGCGGACGGCGGCGTCGATACCCCAGGCCGCCACGCCGAGCCTGATGGTCTCGCCGGGTTCGCCCGTACGCTGGATGTCCAGGGTCCCGCGGGCGACATCGAAGGCCAGGCCACCCTCGCGGCCCACGATCCGCGCAGAGCTGGTCCCGAACGGCGCATACAGCGGGTCCGACACGGTGGCGCCCAGCGAACCCACAGCACCCGACGAATGGTCGACGAGGATGGAGACGATGTCCGGGTAGTCGAGGCCCTGGATGGGCGGCGCGGCCATGGCCATCACGCGCGTGGCTGGGCCCAGGATGCGCAGCAGCAGGTCCACGTTGTGGATCGCGGGCGAATGGAGCAGCATCCCGAATTCCTCGCGGCGGGCCATCCAGCCGTGTCGGACCAGGGGCTGATGACGCACCATCCAGGCCGCCAGCGGCTGGCCGATGGTGCCCGAGTCGATGCGTCCCAACGCCGCCACCACCAGCGGCAGCAGTCGGGTGACATGCCCCACGACCAGCTGGACACCCGCCTGGGCAGCTGCCGCGATGATCGCCGAGGCATCTGCCGCGGTCACGGCGAGCGGCTTCTCCACGAACAGGTGATGACCCGCGGCCGCGGCCTGGAGCGCGATCGGTGCATGGGTCGCGTGGGGTGTCGCGATGATCACCGCAGCCACCCCCGGATACGCCAGTAGCTCGTCCAGGGACGCCGCCATCGGCACTGCCAGCTCGCTTGACGCACGACGCAGGACGTCGGCGTCCGCATCGTGGACGGCCACCAGGCGGATGCCCGCCACGTCCGTCAGACCGCCCGCCAACTGGCGACCGAACGAGCCCGCGCCGATGAGCCCCACACCGATCTGCCGGGAGCCCATGGTCACGCCAGTCGGTCCGTCAGCTCCCTGCGGATGACGGCGCGCTGCGCGTCCGTAGTGGACTCAAGGCCCGCGATCATCGCCCCCTGGAGACCGGCATCGATGACGCCTCGGCACATGCGTGCGAGCCGGTCGGGCTCGGGTGGACCGGCGATGGGTGGGTAGACCGGCAGGTCACCCCGTGCCGCCGCCATGGCCCGGATCTGGACCTGATACGCGTCGTCATCCCCGGCCCCATCCGGGATTGGATCAGCCCCGATGAGGGCACCCACGACCCGCATCGCCGCATCGATCGACAGGCCCGGCGACAGGGTTGCCAGGACTGGACCGAGCGACTCGACCGTGACCCGACCCACGCTTCCCCACCCGATCCGGGGCCCGAAGCCACCCGTAAGATACGTCGCGGACGCCGCCCATCGGTCGTAGCGCTGGCCACCCAGGAGTGCCACGCCCGGCGGGAATACATCGCTGCCGAAGTCGACGACGCGCGGCGACGCGGCCGCGATGGCGGCTCCCAGCTCCGCGAACCGATCCGCGAGGATGGCCGAGCGGACATCCAGCCACGCCAGCACGCCGGGCCATCGACCGAGCCAGGTCAGGACGGCGGCAGGACCGCCTGCGACCAGCCCGTCCAGGGCCGCCGGATCGGTGGTCCGGAGCGCGTCGGCCAGCGCCAGCACGTCACGCCGACAGTCGTCCAGATCGACCCCCAGCTCCCGTGCGGCCGTCTCGCAATGGCCGCAGCCACACGCCAGCAGCGCTGGCGCGAAGCCCGGCGATGGGTACCGGGCATGGTCCAGGAACCAGCCATCCAGGTCGTAACGCCCCGCGACGTCGGCCAGCGACTCCGCCAACCAGGCACGTGGCCCAGGCTGGCTGGGGCAGAACATGGTGCCCCATGGCAGGGACGCCGGCAGCATCGAGCGACCGAACAGGTCCACCGCGGCAAGGTCGGGGAATACCTCCGCGCCGTAGCACCAGACGCCCGCATGACCCCAGACCTCGATGCCCAGCCGCCGACACTCCTCGATGACCAGGAGCAGCAGGCCGTCATCCACGCCACCGACCACACCCGGCAACACCGCCATCGCCGGCTCTGCCACGTGGAAGCCCGTGCGATGGTCGGCAAGACCCGGCCGGACGCGCCAATCCTCGAAGGGACCCGCCGCCGCGACCGCCGGGGTCGCCCGGAACCCGGACGTGTGGCTGATGTGGCTCTCGGGCACGAGCGTGGTCAGGCCGATCTGGTCGCGCAGCTCCTCCAGCACCTCGATGCGTTCCATGAGGCCCTCGAGGTCCGCGAACCAGCAGATGCGGTTGGGTAGCGTGACGCTCATGCGGCCACCGGCCAGCCGTCCGGCAGGGTCCAACCAGCGGGGATGTCAGCGGCGAAGTCGAGTCGCGGCTGCCAGCCCAGCTCGTCATGGGCCGGCGCGGTATCGAACAAAAGCCCGCCGATGGGGTTGGGCATGAGGTGGTACACGGGCGCTCCTGTGATGTCCGCTTCCAGGGCCCGAAGACAGGCCATCGCGAGGTCGGCCCGGTCGATCCAGCCAAAGCAGCCGTCATGGTCCAGTGGGTCCAGGCTACGGTCGATGGGGGTGCCCGTGCGCAGCGTCCGTGTCGGGGCGTCGACCACCACCCACGGTCGCAGGATGGGCGACACGAGCACTCGCCTTGCCGCCCCGGCCGCGCAGCGCCGCGCGACTTCCTCCTGGAGCCACTTGGCGAGGGGGTAGGTGCCCTGGAACGCGGGCGGCGTCACGCGGTCGATGCGCGTCCCGCGCTTGTGTCCCGTGACGACGGCACCGCTGCTCATGAGCACCACTCGTGTGACGCCCACGTCAGCAGCCGCCTGATATAGCGCAGCCGTCGTGGCCACCGATGCCGCCACCAGACTCACGACGGGCAGGCCCCGTATCCAGTGTCCGCTGGCGAGATGCACGATCGCGTCCACATCGGCCACCGCACCAGCGACCACGGCCGGGTCCGCCAGGTCGCCCGCGAGCCACTCGACACCTGACGCGGTCACACCCGGCAGGACGTCCAGGGCACGTACCCCGTGACCGGCGTCGAGCAGGGTCGCCACCGTGACGCTGCCGACGAACCCCGCCGCGCCGGTCACCAGGACGTGCATCTCAGCGGGTGCCGCCGTAGACACCGGCAGGGCGTCGCTCGGTGACGCCGTCCAGCAATCGCGCGCCGATGCCCGGGCGATCGTCCATGGTCAGGACGCCGTTCGCGATACGCGGTGGCGCATCCAGGATGTCCGCGAACATGGCGAGGTCCGCCGCCGACCCGACCGATTCGAGGATGAAGGCATTGGGTATGGCGGACATGAGGTGACCCGCGGCCAGCGTCGCGATGGGCCCGTTGGGGTTGTGGGGCGCATAGGGCAGGTAGTACGCCTCCGCCATGGCCGCGATCTTGCGCGCCCCCGTGAACCCGCCACAGTTGACGATGTCGCACTGGAGCACCGACAGGGCACCTTTCTCCAGCCACGGCTTGACGTCGTAGACGCTCACCAATCGTTCACCCGCCGCGATGGGCGTGGAGCTGCGCGCCGTCAGCCGGGCATAGTCATCGACCGCCTCCGGTGGCAGCGGCTCCTCGATCCACAGCAGCCGGTAGGGCGCGAGGGCATCGGACAGGCGCACTGCGTTGGGCAGGTTCAGGCGCCCGTGGCAGTCGACCGCGATCTCCAGCTCCGGATATGTCGCACGGGCCGCCGCGAACCACTCTGCGATGCGGTCCAGTGTCACCGTCGGCAGCAGCTCCGTCTCCTTGAGCGAGGCGCCCAGGGTGCCCTGCGTGCCGAAGTAGCCACTGCGGTCGATGCTCGCCGTGGGCGACTTGGCGCCGTAGAACAGGGGCAGGCCCGTCTTCACCGCGCCGTAGCCCGCAGCCACGAGGGGCACGATGTTGGCGACCAGGTCCTCCGGAGCCGACCCGCAGGCGACGTGCGCGTAGAGCGGGATGGAGTCCCGGCTGGGGCCCCCGAACATCTGATACAGCGGCACGCCGTAGTGCTGGCCCTTGATATCCCACAGCGCGATGTCCACGGCGCTCCTGCCGGCGGCGTGCAAGGGGCCTCCTGACCAGAACGTATCCCGGAACAGCTTCTCGAAGTGGTCCTCGATGGCCAACGGGTCCTTGCCCACCAGGTACTCACCGATCTGCTCCAGGTTCGCCGCCACGCTCCGGTCGCGACGGCGCATGACGGTTTCGCCCAGACCCGTGAGGTCGGTATCGGTGTCGATGCGCACGAAGATGGCATTGACCCGACCCATGTCGACGAGGTCCGTCCGGACCCGTGTGATACGCACCTGGTGCCTCCGTGTCCTGTCCGCGTCAGTGGCTGGAGCCGCCGCGCCGCAATGCGCGGCCCGGTGTCGCGCCGGTATGTCGTCCCTCATCCACGACGACCGCGCCGGCGATCACGACATGGCTGATGCCGATGGGCGATCGACGTGGCTGCTCATACGTCGCCGTCGAGCGCACGGTCGCGGGATCGAACACCACGATGTCGGCCGCCATGCCATCCGTCAGCAAGCCTCGGCCGTGCAGCCCAAGACGTGCCGCCGGGAACGAGGTCATGCGCCGGATCGCATCGGGCAGGGACAGCACCCGCTCCTCGCGGACGTAGTCGCCCAGCACCCGGGGATAGCTGCCGAAGGCCCGCGGGCTGGGCATGCTGCCGATGAGCACCGAGTCGGTCGCGATCATGGACAGCGGGTGGGCCACGAATGCCGGCAGCGTGGTGCCCTGGGGGCTCGGTCGTACGAACGTGACCCGCAGGTCCTCCGCCAGCAGGAGGTCCGCGATGACATCCGCAAGATGGCGGTCGTCCGCGGCGGCGACCTCAGCGAGCGTCCTGCCGTCCATGTGCGCGTGCTCGGGTCGTCGCAGGTTCGTCAGTCGGACATCCGCGAACGGCCGACTCGTCACGTATGCCCGGTATGCGCCGCTCGCCTCGAGCGCCTCGCGCAGTCGAGGGCGGAGCGACGGATCGGCCAGCCGTTGCCGCATCAGGTCGGGGCCGCCGGCCTGAAGCCAGTCGGGCAGCAGGCGCATCAGGCGGGTGCCGCCCCACTCGTATGGGTACGTATCGAAGGTGACATCCAGCCCTTCGTCCCGGGCGCCATCCAGCAGCTCCAGCATCGCTCGTGCGCCACCCGGATGCGCGGCACGTGCGGAGCGTGAGAAGTGGGTGACATGGATGGGGATGCCGGTGCGGCGACCGATGTCGAGCGCCTCCCGGAACGGGTCCAGATACGCGTCGCCCAGGGAGTAGCGCACGTGGGTGTGGTAGACACCGCCCGCAGCCGCGGCGACCTCGGACAGTGCCACCAGCTCTTCGGTCGTGGCATAACCACCCGGCGGATAGTCGAGGCCAGTCGACAGCCCCAGGGCGCCCTGGTCCATGGCCAGCGCGAGCGCCGCTCGCTGGGCCGTCAGTGCCGCCGCATCCGCGGGCACGTCATCCCAGCCGAGCGCCGTCACCCGCAGCGCGGTGTTACCCACGAACGTGGCGATGTTGGGCGTCACCTGCCGGTCGACGCGCGCGAGATAGCCAGCCACGTCCGTCCAGTCATACGCCAGGTCTGGGTCCCCGTCGATGCCGCTGTTGAGGGTCACGAAGCGGCGGAGGTCAGCCACGTCCGCGAATGGAACGTATGACAGGCCGTCGACGCCCACGACCTCCGTGGTCACGCCCTGGAGCACCTTGCCTTCCAGCCGCGGCTCATCGAGGACCACGAGGGCGGAGTGGGAGTGGGGGTCGATGAATCCTGGGCTGACCACCTTGTCCGTGGCATCGATGCGGCGGGTCGCCGGCACCGCCGAAACATCGCCACGCAGGATGCGGACGCTGCCATCTACGACGGCGACCGCAGCTCGGTATCCCGGGCTGCCACTACCGTCGACCACGAGGCCGCCGTGGACGAGCAGCGAGACGGCCGGCGTGCCGCCAACGATCGGCGCGCTCACGGGGTGCTAGCGGGTCCCGCCGCGGTCGTACTCCAGGCGCGGCGGGTATTTGAGGAGCTCCTCGATGCGCAGCCGGGCGCCCAGGCCCGGTTCGTCGTCCACGACCCACTCCCCTGCCTCGATACGGGGTGCGCCGTCCGTGTAGCGCGACCAGAGCGCCTGCTGCTTCGGGTCCGCCATGCACTCCGAGATGAGCAGGTTGGGGATGGTCGCGGCCAGGTGGAGTGTCGCGGCCGAGGTCAGCGGCCCGAACGGGTTGTGGAAGGCGATGCCGATGGCATGCGCCTCCGCGATGGCCGCGATCTTGCGACCGCTGGTGATTCCGCCACAGATGGACACGTCCGGCTGCGCCACGGCCACGCTGTGGGACTCCAGGAACGGTGCCGAATCGTGGTGCGCACCCCAGCGTTCGCCGGCGGCGATGGGGATCGACGTGTTGGCGGCGACCTCCTTGAGCCAGTCGGGTCGCTCGTAGGACGTGGGTTCCTCCACGAACAACAGGTCGTACGGCTCCAGTGCCTCGCACAGGCGGATGGCATTGGCGACACTCAATCGGCCATGGCAGTCGACCATCAGCTGGACGTCCGGTCCGACGGCCTCGCGGGCGGCCGCGAACCACTCCGCGATGGCCCGGAAGATGCCCGGCGCCAGGATGCCCGTCTCGGGGTGCCGTGCTGGCACCGCCGCCGGGATCTCGTGATGCATGCTGGTCCACCTGCTGTAGAACCCGGGCAGCGTCGTCTTGATGGCCTTGAAGCCCTTGTCCACCCAGTCGCGGCAGGTCTGGGCGAAGATCTCGGGGGTCTCGCCAGCGGCCGCGTAGCAATAGATCGGCACCCGGTCCCGGAAGCGCCCGCCGAGCAGGCGATGGACCGGTTGGGCCATCGCCCGCCCGTTGAGGTCCCACAACGCCATGTCCATGGCGCTGATGCCGATGAGCAGCAGCGTTCCCCCCAGGAAGGCGTCGCGGTACATGTGTTCCCAGAGCAACTCGATGCGGGTGGGGTCCTTGCCCACCAGCTCATCACCCAATTCCTCGACGAGCGCCGCCACGGAACGCGTCCGGCGGCGCATGGCCACCTCGGACTCGCCAACGACGCCCTCGTCGGTCTCGATGCGCACGTAGATGGCGTTGTAGAAGCCGAAGTCCACCACCCAGTGACGGACGGCCGTGATGCGCATCGGTCAGGCCACGTCCAGCAGCCCGAGGGGCTCCAGGACGGCGCGCAGTCGGCCGACCTGGTCCGCGGTCAGCTCCAGGACGGGTGCCCGGCAGTAGCCGGCCACCTGGCCCCGCAGGCGCATGATCGCCCGGTACATGGAGATGTCGCTCACGGGACCCAGCTGGGAGCGGGTCCACAACAGCTTGATGGGCAGGATGCGGGCCCACGCCGCCCGGGCCCGTGGCAGGTCGGCGTCCTGCATCGCCGCATACAGCTCGACCGCGTCCCGCGCAGCGACGTTGAGGATGCCGCTGATCCAGCCATGGGCACCACCGGCCATGCCCTCCAGCGGCGCCATGAAGCTGCCGTAGAACACCCGAAAGTGCTCGTCCGTGAGCGCCCGTAGTTCATGCACTTGGTGGACCGTGGGGAAGGTGCTCTTCACGGATACCACCAGGCCATCGCCGTAGAGCGCAGCCAGGGCGGGTGGTTCGAGGGCCGGTGCCGCCGAGTTGGCGGGGTTGTTGTAGACCATCACGGGGATGGGCGAGGCCGCGCCGACCGCCCGGAAGTGACCGATGACCTCGGCCTCCGTCGGCTTCAGGTAGTAGGGCAGGATGACGATGGCGCCCACGGCGCCCTCGGCAGCGGCACGTTCGGTGAGCGCGATGGTCTCGTGGGTCGCGGCAGCCCCCGTGCCCGCGATGACGGGGACCCGTCCAGCGGCACCGGCGAGCGCGGCGCGCACGACACGGATGCGTTCATCGGCATCCAGGAGCACGAACTCGCCGCTGGTACCGGCGGCAACGACCCCCTGAACGCCCTCGCGCACCAATCGGTCGACGTGGGCCGCGGTGGCATCCTCGTCGACCCGCCCCTCGCGATCGAACATGGTCATGGCCGCGGGATATGCGCCAGCCCAGTCGACCATCCGTCCCTCCGACTCGATCCTGTGCCGTCACCTGCCGGACACCTTGATTCGTCCGGACACCGGCCCTATCATTCCTGCCGTGTCCTGCAATCATCACACCATTCGACCGTAGCGTCCAGCACGCGGACCGGATGGGCAGGACGGCTCGAGGCTGGCGTTCCCCGTTCCAGGAAGAACGCGTCTGCATCTCGGTTGTTCATACGCCCAAGCTGAGGAGACGAGCTGTATGACGAACCACGGGGCGTGATGGTGCGCCTACCGGCCGGATCGCTGCGCCAGCTGGGACCCACCGCCACGTTCTACGCCGTGTTCTTCGGCGTCCCGCTGGTCATCCTGTTCGTGCTCAGCTTCTGGACGCAGCAGGGCTTCGAACGGGTCCCGGACCTGACCCTGCGGAACTACCTCGAAGGGTTCACCAACCGCCTCTACCTACAGGTCTTCCTGCGCACGATCCTGGTCAGCCTCGTCACCGCCCTCATCGTGGTGCCCGTCGCCTACCTGATGGCCTACCTGATGCGGTTCACATTCGAGCGACGCGGACAGCTGCTGCTGGGCCTCATCCTGATCTCCCTGTTTAGCGGCTACCAGGTACGCATCTATGCGTGGCGCACGATCCTGGGAACAGAGGGGATCCTCAACACTGCCCTGATGCAGCTGGGACTCATCTCGGAGCCCATCACGGCACTCATCTTCAGCCCCTTGGCGGTGATGATCACACTTGTGGGACTGCTGCTGCCTTTGGCACTGCTGCCGATATGGTCGTCCATGGCGAACGTCTCGCGTGACCATCTGGAGGCCGCTCGCGATCTGGGCTCCAACGGCCTGCGTCTGCATCGAACCGTGCTGCTGCCCATGGTCCTGCCCGGTGTCGGCACGGCATTCGCGATCGCGTTCGTGTTGGCGGCGGGCGACTTCGTGGTGCCCGCGATGGTGGGCGGCACGACCGGCGGCACACTCGTGGGTAACCTCATCGCCAACCAGTTCCGGGGTTCCGGCGCCGATTGGCCACTCGGCGCCGCACTCGCATTCATGATCATGGCGCTGCTCGTATTCGTCTATCTGACGAGTATCCGGCTGCTGCGATGGGTGACTCGGTGGTGAGCGGGTCTGGTCGCCGCTCCGGCCGGGGCCGGGACGCGGCCGGCGGCGCGGGCACGTCCGCGCTGACAATCTGGGCGTCGCGGCTGTTCATCGCCGTGGTCCTGATCTACCTGTTCGCGCCGGTCGTGGTCACGGTGCTGTTCTCGTTCACTACCTCCCCCCGACTCAGCCTGCCCATCGAGGGCGTCACACTCGACTGGTATCGCAAGGCATTCGCCGATCCATTGTTTACGACGGCGCTCAACAACTCGCTCGTGCTCGCGGTCGTCACTGCCGTGGTCTCTGTGACCCTGGGCGTGACGTTCTCTTTCGGCATGGCTCGCCTGAGCGCCCGCACCCGCGGGCCACTGTTGACGGCCAGCTTGCTCCCGGCGGCGGTGCCCGCACTGGTGCTGGGCGTCGCGCTGGCCGTCTTCTTCACGGCGCTGAACCGACCGCCTGGGCTCGTGAACGCGGCGATCGGCCACATCCTGGTCGCGCTCCCCTTCGTCATCCTGACGCTCAACGCGCGCCTGGAGACCTTCGACTTCAGCGTCACGGAGGCCGCCCGCGATCTCGGCGCTTCGCCCCTGCGCACGTTCCGGGACATCACGTTTCCCATCATGCGGCCATCCGTGATCGGTGCCGCACTGCTCGCCATGGCCCTGTCGATCGACGAGTTCGTGGTCACATGGTTCACGATCGGCAACCAGCAGACGCTGCCGGTCCTGATATGGGGACTGCTCCGCCGCGGCATTGACCCGACAGTGAATGCGCTGGCCACAGTGGTCCTGGTTTCGCTGGTGTTCCTCGTGGTCCTGTCGAGCCTGCTGTCCAGGAGGCGATCGTGAGCGAAGCAGCAGTGCGGGTCGTCGGTGTGAAGAAGCAGTTTGGGGACCAAGCGGTGCTACATGGCATCGATCTAGACGTCGCGCCCAACGAGTTCGTCTCGCTGCTGGGCCCCAGCGGCTGCGGCAAGACGACGCTGCTGCGTATCATCGCGGGCTTCGAACAAGCTTCGGCTGGGCGCGTCGAGGTGGCCGGCACGGACGTGACCGGGATGCCACCTCACAAGCGCCCGACGAACCTCGTCTTCCAGCGCGGGGCGCTGTTTCCGCACATGACCGTCGCGGAGAACATCGGCTACAGCCTCAAGCTGCGTGGCTGGCCGAAGGCACGCATCGGCGCCCGGGTAGACGAGCTGTTGGTGCTGGTGCGCCTGGACGGGCTCGGCGGCCGCGCGCCGACGCATCTATCGGGCGGTCAGATCCAGCGGGCGGCGCTGGCTCGCGCGCTCGCCCCTCAGCCCACGGTCCTGCTGCTCGATGAGCCGCTCTCGGCGCTGGACCTGAAGCTGCGCCAACACATGCAGCTGGAGTTGCGCGCCCTGCAACGCCAGCTGGCCGCGACATTCATCTATGTGACACATGACCAGACCGAGGCACTCGTGATGTCCGACCGCATCGCGATCATGAACGCCGGACGCCTCGTCCAGGTGGGCACGCCGCGCGAGATCTACACCCGGCCGGCGAGCGTCTTCGCGTCCGACTTCATCGGCGAGACCAACCTGGTGCCAGGGATCGTGGCGTCCGTGGATGACGGCCTGGTGACGCTGGCCGCAGGCTCGGTCACGCGCCTGGTGGGTCGGGCCAGCGGCGCCATGGTCATCGGTTCGACAGCGACGCTCTCTGTTCGACCCGAGGCGATCCACCTGACGCGGACCGACGCGGCCGTCGACCCAGGTGCGCCGGTGGATGGCCACCGGGGCCAGGTGCGCCAGATCGTCTATCTCGGTGCGCGAGTGCGCGTGGAGTCGATCTCCAGCGACGGCATCACGACCTGGACGGACTTGCGTGACGACGAGGCCGAGGGCCTGTCGCCGGACGACTGGGTGACACTCCGCTGGGCACCGGACGCAGCGAGCGTCTGGGCCGGTGGGACCATCGGAACGGAGGCGTGAGCGGAACCATCTGCAGCTGAGATCCGGGCGCGCGGCGCCATCCACCAGCAGGGCATCACCACAGGTCATCGCGACCTGTCGAGCAGGAGAGACACGAATGGACGATCGCATCAGGACGTTGTTCGACGCCCGGCTGAACCGCCGGACCTTCCTCCACGGTACGGCTGGCATGGTCGCCCTGAGCGTGCTCGGCCCGCGGCTGGTCGTCCGCGGGCAGACCCTGGGCGGGCAACTCAACTACATCGGCTACGACGGCGAGGACGCCCGCAACGTGGCCAAGCCGTTCTTCGAAGCGAACAGCATCCAGGTGAACCCCACGTTCATCGCCGACGCATTCGAGCCACTCACACGCTTCCAGACCGGCGGCCGCGGCCAGATGGACATCATCTCGGACAACAAGGATTTCATGCGCACGGTGCTGGACGCCGACGTGGAGTTGTTCACGCCGCTCGACCTGTCCCGCATCCCCAACGCGGCGGGCCTGTTCGCGGGGCTCAAGACCCCAGCGTGGCTCTACCGTGATGGCGTCACCTACGGAATCCCGCTGATCTGGGGCGATGAGCCGTGCACCTACGACCCAGGCGTGTGGGATGGTCCGCCCGCCAAGTACACCGACTTCGCGGATCCGTCCTGGGCCGGCGCCCTGGTCCTGGTAGATGACCCGGTCGCTAATACCTGGCTGTGGGCCACCAGCCTGGGTTTCGAGCAGCCGAATCGTCTGACACAGGCCCAGCTGGACCAGACGATCGACGAGCTACTGAAGACCAAACCCAACATCGTGACCTTCGCTGCAACGTTGGGCGACCAGGCGGACGTGCTCATCCGCGGAGACGCCTCCATGGCCGTCGGCGGCTGGGCGTACCAGATCCTCATCGCCAAGGAGAAGGGGGTCACGCTGGCGGCCGCCTCGCCCGCAACAGACGGCACCTTCTTCTGGTCGGACGCGTACTCCATCGCGTTGGACGCGCCGAATCCGGACAATGCCTATGGCTTCATGGACTTCATGATGTCCCCTGAGGCGAACGCCGCCATCGCGTCCGAGCTGGGTTCCGCCTGCACGATCGAGGCAGCACTCCCCCTGGTCGATCCGCTGATCGCGTCGCTGTACCCATACGACGAGGTGCGTGCTCCGGGTGGGGTGCTGGACACGCAGGTGGTCTCGCCGCCTGCAGAGGATGACGGCGACATCGTCGGCGTCGCCAAGTGGCAGGAGGCGTGGCAGCGCTTCAAGCTGAGCTGACCCAGGAGCCATGGGCGGCGGACCTCGCCGCCCATCCTGCCCCGCAACCCCTCGCAGGAGGTACGCCGTGTCCGGTGACGCCCCACTCGTATCCGTCGACCTGCTCATCCGCCATGCGTACGTGATCACCATGGACGACGCTGGCACGCAGATCGTCGACGGCGCGGTAGCCATCACCGGCCGCGACATCAGTCACGTGGGGCCGGACGCCCTTGTGGCGGGCAGCGTCTCAGCCACCCGCTCCATCGACGCCCGGGGCGCCCCGATCCACCCGGGCCTGGTGGAGACGCACCTGCACGCTTCCTATCAAACGTTCCGGAGCGTGATTCCTGACCAGATCCGGGAGGTGGAAACATTCCCGACGATCGAGAACAAGTTCTACGACGTGGTCACGTCGGAGGATGAGGAGCTCGCCGGCCTGCTTGCCTCCATGGAGATGGTCCGCAATGGCACGACCTGCTTCCTGGAAGCGGGCACGTTCCTGTTCCCTGACGCCGGCGCATCGGCGGCAACCACCGTGGGCATACGCGCCCTGCTCGGCGACATCTGCATCAATGACCAACCCAACGGCTTCGCGCAGGGCAAGGAGGCGCGGACTGGGCCATCAGTGTTCATCAGCCGTGCCCCGTACGATCTCGACTCTGCGCTGGCGATCCTGGGCGCGCAGCTGTCCCGCAACGCCGACCCGGACGCGCTGGTCCGAGGCCACATCGCGGTGATGGGCCTGGGTACAGCCTCGCAGACGCTCCTGTTGGAGGCCAAGCGCCTGGCGCGAGAGGCGGGGGTGGTGCTCAACATGCATCACGCATACTCCGTGGCGGACACGGCGGCCGATCGCGCCCGCTACGGCAAGGACCCCGTGTTGCACCTGGCGGAGATCGGGGTGATCGACCGCGCGACAACGCTGGGTCACGCGAACCACCTCACCGACGCGGAGACGGATGTGCTCGTCGAAACCGGGGCCAGCCTCGCCTGGGCACCCGCTGCGAGCATGATGTGGGGCCACGGCGGGACGCTGCACGGGCGCCACGCCGAGCTATGGCGGCGAGGCGCGAACATCAGCCTCGGCTCGGATTCCGCGAACTGGAGCAACGACTTCGACCTCTTCCGACAGGCCAACTTGGCCGTACTCACCGCACGTGATGCCCACGAGGATCGGACATACCTGCTGGCTGAGGACGGCCTCCGGATGGCAACACGCGGCGGTGCGCGGGCGGCCGGCCTGGAGGACAGGATCGGTTCCATCGAGGTGGGCAAGAAGGCCGACCTGGTGCTGCACACCCTCGATCGACCGGAGATGCGACCCACCTCCGACATGATCCGGAACCTGGTCTTCTCCAGCCGTGCCAAGTCGATCCGCTCAGTGATCATCGACGGGCGGGTGGTGCTCGACGAAGGGATCTTCCCGCACCTCGATGAGTCGACCCTGCTCGCGCACATCGACGAGGGCGCGCACGCTCTCTGGGACCGGATGGGCTATTCGCCGTTCAGCGAGCGCATCGACCGGCGGCCCCCAGCTCGCGCCTGATGGACGTGCCCGCACAGACTTCTGCGAACAGGCCCACCCCAGTCGATCTGCTCATCCGGCACGCCCACGTCATCACCATGGATGACACTGGGACGCGCATCCCCGACGGGGCTGTGGCGATCACGGGCAACCGCATCAGCCATGTGGGCCCGGAGGCGGACGTGACGACCGCGGTCCTCGCGGCACGCACCATCGACGCACGTGGCGGACCAGTACACCCGGGTCTGGTGGAGGCCCATCTCCACGCCTCGTTCCAGTCGATCCGGGGCGTACACCTCGAGGCCACCGCCGAGGAAGATGTCCTCGATGCTTTCTACCTGCCATGGTTCAACGTCATCAGCTCCGAGGATGAGGAGCTGGGCTGTCTGCTGGCGTCCCTAGAGATGATCCGAAACGGGACGACCTGCTTCCTGGAGGCAGGCACGGTCCTGGATACCGAAGCTGCGGCGCGAGCGGCACGTACGGTGGGCGTCCGGGCGGTCCTGGGCGATCCCTTCATCTGGGATCAGCCAGCCTCGATCGCCCAGGGCAAGGGATCGCTGGACACGGCACGCCGAGCGGTGCGCCTTCGTGTGGAGCGGGCTCCGCGCGACCTGGACGAGGCCCTCGCGGCGCTCGGTGGCGAGCTGCAGCGCAACACTGATCCGGATGCACTCGTGACCGGGCACGTCGCGCTCAATGGACTGGGCACGGCTTCCCCGGCCCTGCTGGTCGAGGCGAAGCGGGTCGCGCGCGCCGCCGGTGTGGTGCTGAACATGCACCACGCCTATAGTCCGGCGGACACCGCCGCCGATCGCGCGAGGTACGGCCGGGACCCGCTGGTCCAGCTGGCCGAGCTGGGCATCCTCGACAGCCACACGACACTCGGCCACGCCAACCACCTGACCGACAGAGAAGCGGACCTGGTCGTGCAGACCGGCGTCAACCTCGCCTGGGCTCCAGCCGCGAGCATGCTCTGGGGCCATGGGGCCACGCTCCACGGACGGCACGCCGAACTCTGGCGAAGGGGCGGCAACGTCGGCCTGGCTTCCGATTCCGCCAACTGGAGCAACGACCTCGACCTGTTCAAGCAGGCCATGCTGGCGTTGCTGACCGCGCGCGACGCCCACGCGGATCGGACGTATCTCGTCGCAGATGACGTGCTGCGGATGGCCACGCGTGGTGGAGCGCGCGCGGCGGGCCTTGAGGAGGAGGTCGGCTCCATCGAGGTCGGCAAGAAGGCCGATCTCGTGCTCCACACGCTCGACCGGCCGGAACTGCGCCCCGTGACGGACATGGTTCGCAACCTGGTCCATGCGGCCCGATCCAAGTCTGTGCGCACGGTGGTGGTAGACGGCAGAGTAGTGCTCCACGACGGGTCCTTCCCACATTTGGACGAGCCGGCGATGCTGGCGCGCATCGACGAAGGTTCCCAGGCGATGCTGCGTCGGATGGGCCAACGCGCCTTGCCCGATCCCCTGCCGGGCCGGCGGTGATCGCGGGCCGTCGACTCAGCGAAACCCCGGCATCGGTGGCAGCGGACCGCGCAGCAACTCCTGGTAGACCATGACCGCCTGTTCCAGCTGATCGACCTCTACCCACTCATCCGCGGCATGAGCCTGCGCGATGTCGCCAGGACCCAGTACGACGGCGGGGATGCCCACATCGCCGAACTCCGATGCATCCGTGCCGTACGCCACACCCATGCCGTCGGGGTCGAGTCCCAGCCGCGCGAGCGTCGCGCCCACGATCCTGGCCCAGGAGGTGTTCGTTTCGGGATCCAGACTGCCGTGGATGACCTGCTCGGTGAGCTCGACGTCCAGTGTCGGGTCGGCCGACCGCATCCGGTCCAGCAGGGCCATGAGGTCGGCCATCACCGCGTGACCGGACTCACCAGGGACGGTCCGTCGGTCCACATGGATCTCGCAAGCTGCAGGGATGATGTTCACCTGTTCGCCACCCCGGATGACGTTGACGCTGCCCACGGCGGCGCCCGTGAGCGGATGCGAAGCCGCGATAGCCGGGAACACGTCTTCTTCCAGCGCGCGCACTATCGGCAGCATCGCGCTGATCGCGGAGCGGCCCAAGGCGGGATCGGAGGAATGCGCTGCGACACCGCGCGTCCGGATCACGACCCGAACCACGCCGTTGTGAGCCACCACCATGCGCAACCGTGTCGGCTCCCCGGAGATGACCGCTGCGGGCTGCCACATCAGGGTCGCCGAATGCGTGTCCATGAACCGCCGGATGCCGGCCCGAGCGACCTCCTCGTCCACGGTGAACAGCAACGCGCCGTTCACGCCTGGTCCCCCTGCAGCGAGTATCCGAGCGTGCGTCGCGAGTGCCACCAGCATCGCGGCTCCGCTGGCCTTCGCGTCGCAGGCACCGCGGCCGTGGATCCGGCCTTGCGTCACGGTGGCCTCGAACGGGGGGACGACCATGCCTTCGACACCCACCGTATCGGTATGGTTCTCGAACAGCAGCCAGGGCCCATCCACTGTGACCGGCGCGGTCACCAGCAGGTCATCAGCCTCGCCGGTCACCGGGAGACGCAGGGTCACCAGGCCGAACTGACCGGCTGCCCGTTCCAGCAGGTCGACCATGTCCGACTCCGCTGCGGCCCGGCCGCTGATGTGACGGTTCCTCGAATCGATCCCGATCAGGCCACGCAACAGGGCGCCAACGTCCGTCTCCATCGTCGGCAGATTAGTCGGTCCGGCAACCCCCGCGCACGACGCGATCCCCCGTGGGGTGTCCGTTCTGCTCGATCTCGGCGGGCCGGCCCGTGAACGCTCGCCCAGCGGACGATCGCGGCAGGCACCGCGCCGTTCGGGTCGGCCACTGGTACATACTCGGGACCGTCGCTACGAAGGAGGACAGGGGCAGCCGTGATCACGTCCAAGGGTGGCATGCACCGTCTGGCCATGACACGGGAACGCCACCTTGACCCCAGGTGGGTGACCGCGGCAGACGCTTCCCGATGAACCGGGACCTGAGGGTCGGCGTGATCGGCGCGGGGGCGATGGGTGCTGCACACCTTGCGGCGTACGCTCAGATCGACGGCGTGCGACTGGTGGGCATCGCAACCAGCACCCGGTCACGCGGCCAAGAGCTGGCGGCAAGATCGGGGGTGGAAGCGGTCTATCCGGACGCGGACTCACTCCTTGAGGTGGCACGGCCCGACGCAGTGAGCATCACCACGAGCGACCACCAGCACGTGGAGCACACGCTCGCGGCCTTGCGTCGCGGCGTCGGCGTGCTCCTGGAGAAGCCCATCGCGCGGGATGTCGCAGGCGCCGAGGCAATCGCCGCGGCGGTCCACGGCTCGGGCGGCCTGGTGGTCCCAGGTCACATCCTTCGGTTCGCTCTGCCGTACCAGCGGCTGCATGCGGAGGTCGTGGCGGGCCACATCGGTCAGGTCGTCGGCATCGCGGGACGGCGCGATCGCACGCGCTGGGTCCACGAGCACTACGCCGGAGTCCATCCGGCATTCCTGACCTGCGTCCACGACATCGACCTGGCGCTGTGGGTCAGCGGCTCGCGCGTTGTGCGGGTGCGCTCGATGGAGCACCGCGCTCCGGGTGACCCGCAACCGGACATCGTGTGGGCCCAGGCGGAGCTCGCATCAGGCGCCATCGCCTCGTTTTCGACCGCCTACCTCCACCCCATCGACGTGGCCGTGCCCACATCCGATCGCTTCGAGGTGTACGGGACGGGCGGCGTTGCAGCCGTGGACCTCACCACGCCCGAGTTGATGGTCCACGCCGGTCATTCGAGAGCCCCCGACTGGCTGATCGGGCTGGGCGATGGCACCGGCGCGCTGCTCGCGGAGGTCTCCCACTTCGTTGCCTGCGTGCGCGCCGGCACGCCTTCTCCGGTGATCTCCGTGGACGACGCGCTGGAGGGCATCCGAGTGGCTGATGCCATCGTGCGCTCCGCCGCAGCAGGCGGATCTGACATCCGACTGGAAGGGTGACGATGCAGGTCACTGATCGCATCTGGCTCGTCGGCAGCGGCGCACACGGTTTCGGGCTCACGCACGCGTCCGACTGCCACGTCTGGCTGATAGACGGCGGCTCGGAGGCTGCCCTCATCGACGCGGGAGCAGGGGTCGACACCCATGCGCTACTCGCACGCATCGACCGGACGCCGATCCCGCGCGATCGTATCCGGCGGTTGTTGGTTACCCACGCGCACGCCGACCACGCGGGTGGCGCTGCGGGTCTTCGCGAGGCGCTGCGGCTGGATGTGTGCGCCTCGCCCGAGGTCGGTGCGATCCTGCGCGCAGGCGATGAAGTGGCCGCCAGCGTCCATATCGGAAGGGCGCAGGGGACCTATGCGCCTGGATACGTCTATCGCTCGGTCGATAGGGTCCAGGAACTGACTGACCGGGAACGGATCCGGGTCGGCGAGGTGGAGGTCGAGGTGGTCGCCACGCCCGGCCATGCCACCGGCCACACCGCCTACCTGGTGCGCGACCGATCCCGGACCGACCTGTTCACGGGTGACACCCTGCTGTACGGCGGTGTGATCATCCTGCAGGACACGTGGGACTGCGACCTCGCGGCGCACCTCAAGACCATCCGCCGACTCGGCGAGCACCCCCATGAGGGCTTGTTCCCAGGTCACTTCACGTTCAGCGTCACCGACGGCTCACGGCACACGAGAGCCGCGCTCGCCGCTCTGGAACGCGGCGCCATCCCACACACGCTGGGCTGACGTCCAGCGAAGCGCTCGAAGCACAGCCGGGTCGAGCACTCTGGGGTCGGTCCCCGCAGCCAGAGGCTGGGTCCCTCCGACTCGATCCTGTGCCGTCACCTGCGGAAGCATCCGATCTTCTGTGATGGAGGTCAGGCCGCCACAGGCCACGGGCGGCGTGCCGCGGCCAGACGTTCCGCCCAGTAGCGGTCCCAGGAGCCGTTGAGACGCAGCAACTTGAGGTGGAGCAGGTTGCCGACGCCCTGTCGGAACCAGCTCATGCCGCGGGCCTTGAAGCGCCGGCAGACCACCAGGTCGATGGCCTTCTCCATGGGCCCCGACGAGGCCAGCGGCACGATGGCGTAGTTGGCGATGCCCCGCCGGTCGTTGGTCACATAGCCGATGACACCCCGGCAGCGCATGGCCTGCTCCGGCTCATGGCCCTCGATCGCCCGGGCATGCGCCCGCAGGATGGCGAGGAGGGCATGGACATCGCCGGGCATCGCCGCACCCATCGCGGTCGAGAGCACCTCCTCGTGCTGCCGGCCGATACCGAAGCTGAGCTGCTCGGACAGGTGGTACCAGTCCAGCAGCTCGATGGCGGCAGGGTCGCTGCGAGCCCGGATCCAGCGCAGTGCCGCGGCGCCATCGGACACGAACAGGATGCGCTCCGCCTCGTAGACACCCATCGCGGCGCAGGCCGCCGTGAACCGCTCCGCGAACGTGGTCCAGGAGCCGACACCACCCACGAGGTGCCGGTCGAGGAGCGCCCGTCGATGCCGTCCCACCTGCTCGACACCCGTGAACACGAGGCCCGCCTTGACCTCCATGTGGGTGCCGCTGCGGCGATCGTCGACCATGGTCCCATCCACCTGCACCCACACGTCGCCCGGCAGCCGACCGGTGCTGGCGCGGTCGGGATGATCGCCCAGGACCGCCTCGGTGCCGGCGATCACCCCGGCCTCGATCGACGTGCCCTCCTCGGCGACCCAGGCGTGCAGCTGGCCGTGGCTGACCGACAGGCCCCGCAGTTCATCGAGGGTCCGGGCCGTCCTGGCATAGGACAGTTCGGTGACGAGGTACAGGGCGCGCTCCCGGACCCCCAGGGTGTGCTGGCTCCGGGGCTCGAGACCGGGCACTCCGTCGAGGGGCACGACCTCCCCGCCGCAGGCGCCGCAGCGATAGCGCCGACGGGACAGCGCCACCTCGCCCGCGAGCGTCACCATCCGGCGGGGCGCCCGGCCGTTGGACCGCAGGATGCCGCCGCAGCCGACATGTCCCCGGGCGACCGCAAGCAGCCCTCCAGCATGCTGATGAGCTCCGCCCACAGCTGCTGACCGGCCGCTGAGAGCCCTGCGCTGACGGCCCGCTCGAGCGAGCCGATGTCGGCTCCCTCCGGCTGCAACTCCACGGTGAACGAGACCGGGACGGCGATAGACTGCATGGCGAGCCCCTGCGTGTGCTGGTGATGAAGACACCTCCAGCCTACGGATGGGGCTCGTCCCCTGCCTGCCCCGCCATCACAGACGTTTGGATGCTTACGTCACCTGCCGGACACCTTGATTCGTCCGGACACCGGCCCTATCATTCCTGCCGTGTCCTGCAATCATCACACCATTCGAACGTAGCGTCCAGCACGCGGACCGGATGAGCAGGGCGGGTCGAGGCTGGTCACCAAGGAGGAGCGTTCCACCATGAGTCGAACCCGTATGGCGAGGTTGCTCGCCGTCGGCGGCGCACTCGCGCTGCTGGTGGGCACGGTGGCCATACCTGCCGTCGCGCAGGAGCCGGCCGCCGGAACCATCCGAGTCATCACCGTGGAGCCGACGCAGGGTCTCGACCCGGCGATCGCGGCTGCAGACGCGTCGCGCAGCCCCATGACCCTCATCTTCGACAACCTCGTCGACTACGACGAGACCGGGGCCCTGACGGGCGCCATCGCAGAGTCCTGGGAGGCGTCGGCCGACGTCAAGACCTGGACCTTCAACCTCCGACCGGGGGCCACGTTCAGCGATGGCTCCCCCATCACGGCGGCGGACGTCGTCTGGTCCATCGAGCGGATGCGTACCAGTGAGAGCCTCAAGGGCCTCCTGTCCAACGTCACGACCGTCGAGGCGACCGATGACGCGACCGTGACCGTCACCCTCTCGGCGGCATCCCGCGCACTCCCCCTGGCACTGGCCAGGGCCGGCAGCGCCGCGATCCTGTCCCAGGCCGCCGTCGAGGCAAACCCGGACTACTTCGCCCTGCCGACCGTCACCTCAGGGCCGTACACCCTGGAGTCCTACACCCCCAAGGATCGGGCCATCTTCCAGGCCAATCCCAACTACTGGCGCGAGGGTTTCCCCAAGACCGCGACCATCGAGTACATCTTCAGCGAGGACCAGAACGCCTGGGCCGCGGCCATCGAGTCGGGCGCTGCTGATGTCGCGAACGTGGGCTACAACGATGCCCAGCGTCTCCGCGCTGCGGGCACCATCCCGGTGGAGCAGACCGATCAGCTGGCGCCCCTGTTCTGGGGCTTCAACACCAAGATCGCACCCTTCGACAACAAGCTTGTCCGCCAGGCCATCGCCTACGCGGTCGATCGCCAGGGCCGCATCGACGCCTGCTGGTTCGGCACCGGTGCCGTGACGTACGGCAACATCCTGCGCCCGTGGGACCCCAACTACGTCGAGATCAACACCTATGACGACTCCGATCGCGCCGCATCGCTGGCCAAGGCCGGTGAGCTGCTCGACCAGGCCGGCTGGGTCGTCGGCGCGGACGGCACGCGTGCGGCCAAGGGCGTCACGGGTGTGGACGCCGCGGGCAACGCCATCGCGGATGGCACCAAGTTCTCCGTCTCGGTCCCCTACGAAGGCAACTGGCCGGCCGCTGAGTGCAACACGCTGCTGCTGCAGCAGACGCTCAAGGAGATCGGCCTCGATATCCAGCCCAACAAGTACGACCCGGCAGCCTTCTGGGGCGATGTCGCGGCAGAGAAGTTCCAGATGTACCACGGTGGCGCAGGCGCAACGGGTGCCGACGACCTCTACCTCAACTGGTTCCGCAGCGGCGGCGCCCTCACGGCCCTCACCACTCACCTGACCGATCCGGCGATCGACGCCAAGATCGACGCCGCTGTCGCGGCGCCGGATGACGCGACGGCCAAGCAGATCTACGGTGAACTCGAGGCGCAGCAGGCAGACGAGCTGCCGATGATCGTCACCGGGTACCAGTGGTCACAGGTCGCGCACTCGCCGAACCTGCAGGGCTACTTCTCCCGGCCCGACAGCTACATCAAGTGGGTGGAGAACGCGACCATCACCGCCCCCTGATCTGTCCCTTTCCAACGGTCATCGTTGACCGTCCAGGCCCCCGCCGGCAGCCGCCGACGGGGGCCTCCACACAGGAGCTGAGTCGCCTTCCGTGGCCCGATACGCACTGCAACGGATCCTGCTCGCGCTCCCACTCCTGTTCGGCCTGTCGCTGCTGGTGTTCGCCTACGTGCGCATCATCCCCGGCGATCCGGTGACCGCGATGCTGGGTGTCCAGTCCAACCCCGAGCTCGTCGCCCGGCTTCGCGCGCAGTACGGCTTCGACAAGCCGATCCTCGACCAGTACCTGCTGTGGCTGGGCAACATCCTCCACGGCGACTTCGGCATCTCGTTCCGGTCCCGCCAGGCCGTCGGCCCGCTCATCATCGACCGCATCCCCGCCACGCTCCAACTGATGCTTGGCGGCATGCTGGTTGCGCTGGTGATCGCCATCCCTGCCGGCATCCGGGCGGGCATGCGCTATCGGAAGCGCTCCGACTCGGTCATCTCCACCGTGACGCTGGTGGGTCTCGGCTCGCCCGGCTTCTGGCTGGGCACGTTCCTGATGGTCATCTTCGCGCTGGTGCTCAAGGTGCTGCCATCGCAGGGCTACGAGCCGTTCCTGAGGGACCCCGTCAAGAGCACCCAGTACATGATCCTCCCGGCCGTGGCCATCGGCCTCGTGGCGGCGCCGTTCCTCATCCGGGTGGTCCGGTCGGCGGTGATCGAGATCATGAAGGAGCCATTCGTGCCCTACGCCGATGCGCGCGGACTGGGAGAACGCATCATCTTCTGGCGCTACATCATCCGGAACCTGCTGCCCCAGTTCGTGGTCGTGCTGGGGGTCCTGGTGGGGGTGCTGCTGGCGGGCTCCGTGGCCATCGAAGCGCTGTTCAACTGGCCGGGCATGGGCCGCATCTTCATCGGCGCCGTGACCGAGCGCGACTACGCCATGCTCCAGGCGCTCATCCTGGTCTACGGCCTCATCTTCGTGGTCATCAACCTCATCGCCGAGATCGCCCAGGCGGCGCTTGACCCCCGGATCCGGCTCAAGTGAACGCCTTCCGGCGGGTCTGGGCGGTGCGTTCGGCGCGGCTGGGCATCATCCTCGCGCTGCTGCTGGTGGGTATCGCCGTGCTCGGCCCGGTCCTGCTGCGCACGGACCCCAATGCCATCGATGTGCGGGCGCGCTTCGCCGGGCCCAGCCTCGCCCATCCCCTGGGCACCGACGACCTCGGCCGTGACACGTTCACACGCCTGGTCCACGGCAGCCGGATGTCGCTGTACATCGCGGCCGTCTCGGCACTGCTGGGCACGGCGCTCGGGGTGTCCATCGGAGTCCTCAGTGGGTTCCTGGGTGGCTGGGTGGACATCACGGGCATGCGCATCGTCGACCTGTTCTTCGCCATCCCCACGCTGCTGGTCGCCATCGGCATCGTGGCCCTGTTCGGACCGTCCGCCACGACCACCATCCTGGCCCTCGGCATCGCGTATGCGCCGCTGTACGCGCGCCTCGTCCGGGGTGCCGTGGTGGGTGTCCGGGGGCGCACCTATGTCGATGCATCGCGGGTCATCGGGGCCAGTGGCTGGCGATTGCTGCGTACCGACATCCTGCCGGGGATCCTGCCCATCGCGCTCGTCCAGAGCACGGCACTGCTGGGGTTCGCGCTCGTGGATGAGGCGTCCCTGGGCTTCCTGGGCCTAGGAGTCCAGCCGCCCGATGCATCGTGGGGCGCCATGACCAACGCCGGTCGGCAGTTCATCTTCCAGGCGCCCTGGCTGACGCTCATCCCGGGTGTCGCGGTCATCATCGCGGTGTTCGCCATCAACCTCATCGGGGACGGTATGCGCGATGCGCTCGACCCGCGGACCTCGCAGCGGGTGGGTGACGCAGGATGAGCCTTGAACCGACCCGGCCGCCCGTCCCGCCCAACGCACCACTGCTCGAGGTCACGGACCTGGCCGTGGACTTCACCACCCGGACCGGGTCCGTGCGCGTCGTGGAGGAGGTCTCGTTCACGGTCGACCCGGGCGAGATCGTGGGCCTCGTGGGCGAGTCCGGCTCCGGCAAGACCGTGACCATGATGAGCGTCATGCGCCTGGTGCCGCCACCCGGCCGCATCGCGACCGGGCGCATCATGTTCGGTGGCCAGGATGTCCGCTCGTTCGACGCGGACCGGATGCGCCGCTTCCGGGGCGATGAGGTGGCACTCATCCCGCCCGATGCCACGGCCGCCCTGAACCCTGTGGTCAAGGTGGGCGACCAGGTCATGGAAGGCGTCCGGTCCCATCGGCCGGGCACGTCGGACGCCGACGCGCACCGATCGGCCATCGAGATGTTCCAGCGAGTGGGCCTGCCGCGTCCCGAGCTGCGCTTCCGGCGCTATCCCCACGAGCTGTCGGGCGGCATGCAGCAGCGCATCCTCATCGCCTCGGCGCTCCAGATGTCACCCCGGCTGATCCTCGCGGACGAGCCGACGACCGCGCTGGACGTGACCATCCAGGCCCAGATCCTGCGGCTGCTGCTGGAGGTCCGGGACGAGTTCGGCACCGCCATCCTGTTCGTGACCCACGACCTTGCGGCAGTGGCCGAGATCTGCGACCGCGTCCTCGTGATGTACTCCGGGCGGGTGGTCGAGACGGCACCCGTGCACGACCTGTTCGCGGCGCCACTGCACCCCTACACCCGGGCGCTGATGGCCTCCATCCCGCCCCTCAGCGCCGATCCGCCGGAGCGGCTCCAGGCGGTAGCGGGTTCGCCGCCCGAGCCCGGCTCGTGGCCCACCGGCTGCCGCTTCGCACCCCGCTGCGAGCTGCGGCTGCGGCTGGACAGCCCGGAGATCTGCGCCACGATCCAACCGCCACTCATCCAGGTCCGGGCCAACCACCAGGCAGCATGCCACTTTGCCGATACCGCGGTCGCGGCAGAAGCGGCTGCGGCGCTCGCAGACGCTGTCGAGGCCGCCGAGGCGACCATCGTGGGGGAGATATCCGCATGACGGACGCGACGGCGCCCCTGCTCCAGGTCCGCCAGCTGGAACGGACCTTTGGTGGCTCGTGGTTCGGGCGCATCAGTGGCGACACCGTGGTCCGGGCGGTGGATGACATCACGTTCGATATCCGCGCCGGCGAGGCATTCGGGGTCGTGGGCGAATCGGGCTCAGGCAAGACGACCGTCGGCCGGATGATCGTGAAGCTGTTGGACCCCACGCGTGGCTCCATCGTGTTCGACGGCCAGGACGTGACCAAGATGGCGGGCCGCGACCTGCTGGCGTTCCGGCGCAGCGTCCAGATGGTGTTCCAGAACCCATACCTGTCGCTCAATCCCCGACGCACGGTGCGCGACCTGCTCATGGATGCCTACCAGATCCACCACATCGCGTCGGGGGCGGAGGCGGAGTCGAAGCTGCGGGCACTGATGGAGATGGTGGGCCTCAACCCCGCCATGCTCGATCGCTACCCGCACCAGTTCAGCAGCGGGCAGCGGCAGCGCATCGGTATCGCCCGGGCACTGTCGGTGGAGCCGCGCCTCATCGTCGCGGATGAGCCGGTCTCGGCGCTGGATGTCTCGGTCCAGGCCCAGGTCCTGAACCTGCTGCGGACGCTCCAGCTAGAGCTGGGCCTGACCATCGTGTTCATCTCCCACGACCTGCGCGCGGTCTCGTTCCTGTGCGAGCGGGTGGTCGTGCTGTACCTCGGCCAGGTGATGGAGATCGCGCCCCGCAAGGCGCTCGTGGAGCAGGCCCGCCACCCATACACCCAGGCGCTGCTGGGCTCCATGCCCTCGCTGGTGCCCGGCAGCGGCATCACCCGGAACGTCATCCGGGGTGACATCGCGGACCAGTCACCGCCCCAGGGAGGCTGTGTCTTCGCGCCGCGCTGTGAGCTGCGCCAGCGGCTGGGCTCACCCGATCGATGCCTGACCGAGCGGCCGCGGCCGCAGGAGTTGGTCCCCGGTCACCAGGTCGCCTGTCACTACGCCACGGAACCGGCCCCCGGGGCCACATCGGAGGTCTGAGGTCCATGGAACGCATCGGCTGGATCGGGCTTGGCCTCATGGGCCGCCAGATGCTGCCTCACCTGCACGCCGCGGGGCACCCGCTCGCCATCTACGCCAGACGGCCCGAGTCGGCGTCCGGCTTCCCCGCTGCCGCCACGGCTGCCACGCCGGCGGCGCTCGCCGCGGTGAGCGACGTGGTGGTGACCATCGTGGGCACGCCCGCGGACGTGGAGACGGTCTATCTCGGGCCCGACGGCCTGCTGGCGGGCGCGACGCCCGGGACCTTGCTCATCGACGCCACGACCAGCAGCCCCGGACTGGCTGCGCGTATCGCGGCGGCGGCCCTCGGGCTGGGCGTGGACGTCCTCGACGCACCGGTGAGCGGTGGGCCGGCGGGCGCCGAGCGGGCGAGCCTCTCGATCATGGTCGGCGGCTCGGACGCGGCCGTGGAGCGGGCCATGCCCATCCTCCGGCGACTGGGCACCACCATCGTCCACCAGGGACCGCCGGGGGCCGGGCAGGCAGCCAAGATCGCCAACCAGATCATGGTCGGCCTGTCGATGCTCGGCCTGAGCGAAGCGTTCCTGTTCGCGAAGTCGGCGGGCCTCCAGCCGGAGCTGGTGCTCCAGACGCTCGGCGCCGGCATCGCGGGCTCCGACCTGCTGCGGGTCATGTGGCCCAAGATCGCGGCCGGCGACCTGGAGCCCGGCTTCCGCGTGGAGCACCTCATCAAGGACCTGGGCCTGGCGCTGGACGCCGGCCACGACGCGACCGTGGCGCTGCCCGGCACAGCACTCACGCGAGAGCTGTATCACGCGGTGCGTGCTGCGGGTTACGCCGGTCGGGGCACCCAGGCACTCATCACGGCGCTCGATCGTGACTGGGGCGAGGCATGACCACGCTGGACGTCACGGGTCGCTACTACCAGATGGCCCCGGCACCGGGCGAGGTGGAAGTACCGCTGTCCATCCCGATCCATGCGAGCGCCCTGTTGGTGGTCGACGTCTATGGCGCCCACTGGGCGGACGCACCACCATCGGATGCCGAGCTGCCGGCCATCTACCGCAGCTGGCCGGACGAGGCACATGCACGGGACGTCATGCGCGGCCACGTGCTGCCGGTCCTGGCCGCGGCGCGACAGCTGGGCATGCGCGTCGTGTACCTGACCAACGCCCTTCGTTCGGGTCTCTCGGCGGGCAACGACTGGCGCACGATGTCCATCCGGTCCTGCGGCGTGGATGTCCTGGACGCGTGGGTGGGGCCCAACGACATCCTCGCCTTTGCGCCGGGGTTCGAGCCGGCGACCGGCGAGGCGCTGGTCGAGAAGCAGGTCTACTCCGGCTTCTTCGAGACCCATCTCGACTCCGTCCTGCGCGGCTACGGGGTGCGTGACCTGGTCCTGGTCGGCGGGGATGGCCAGGTGTGCCTGGGCACGACCGCCATCGATGCCATGTATCGCGACTACCGGGTCATCGGTATCCGCGACGCCATCCTGACGGGCGAGTACCCGGAGACTCGCGAGCGTCGCTTCCGGCACTGGTTCGCGATGCGCCAGCTGGAAGCGACCGTTGGCTACACGACCACGACCGCGGACTTCATCAGCGCCTGTGCGCGCGCCACGGCAGGCGGCGCAACCATCGACCTGCAGCCCGGAGGACGACCATGACCGACCGACCCGCACTCCAGCTCGAGGGCCGCTACTGGCGCTACTTCCCGCCGGAGGCACCCCTGGGGCTCATCGAGGAACCCATCGAGCTCTCCGTGGACGAGACAGTGTTCCTCATCATCGATGTCTATGGGGCCTACGTGGATCCCGAGTTCCAGCAGCCCGACGACACGCCCGCGTTCTACCAGCACGCCGTGGACGATCCGGTCGCCCGGATCGTGCGTGAAAAGATCGTGCCCGCCAAAGCCGCGGCAACGGCTGCCGGGCTCCAGGTCGTGTATGTCACCAACTACCTCTCGCCGGGCCTGTCCGAGGGCAATGAGTGGCGCAACATGTCCATCCGGACCTGTGGCGTGGACGTGCTCACGGAGTGGGTGCCCCCGACGCCGGTGCTGGAGCATGCGACGGTCATCGCGCCCCAGCCGGGTGAGCCCCTCGTCAAGAAGCAGATGTACAGCGGCTTCTTCGAGACCAACCTGGACTCGGTCCTGCGCGGCTACGGCGCGAAGAACCTCGTCGTCGTCGGCTTCGACAGCCGTATCTGCCTGGGCACCACGGTCACGGACGCGATGTATCGCGACTACCGGGTGGTCGTACTGCGGGACGCCACGCGGACCATGGAGTACCCCGAGACCGCCGAAGGTGAGTGGGCGAACTGGATGGCCATCCGGTTCATCGAGAGCAACGTGGGCTACACCATCACGACCGAAGCCTTCATCGCGGCCTGCGTGTCCATCGCGCAGCCGGAGACGGTGCCCGCGTGAGCGGCCTCGTCCACATCCCCGACGACGTGCGCATCGTGGACGGCCACGTCCATGCCTGGCCGCACGGGCTCATCCACGTCGTGCAGCATGAGCAGGTACCCATGGCGGCCTCGCCTGCGGACCTGCTGGCGACGCTCGAAGCGAGTGGCGTGGACGCCGTCCTTGTCAGCCCGGCCGGTGTCCATCCTGACAATGGCTACATCCTGGGCGCGGCAGGCACCGCGCCGTCACGCATCTTCGCGGTCGCGGGCATCGATCCCCGTGATCCGGTCGCCGTCGCGGGCATCGCCGACCAGGCGCGCTTCGGGGCCATCGCCATCCGGGTCAACCTGGGTGCCCGGCCACTGGAGGGTGACGCTGACCTGGCAGGACTGGACGCGCTCGTGGATGCCACGGCAGATGCGGGCTTGACGCTGCAGTGGACGATGCGCCTGCCGAGCGCGGGGCTCATCGAACGGGCGGCCGGTCGCCGACCCGCATTGCCCCAGGTGTTCGACCACCTGGGTCTGCCGATGGACGCCCGAGACCTGTCACAGCTGGAGCGGATGCGCGACCTCGCGGCGATCGAGTCCGTGCGCATCAAGCTCTCGGGCATGTACGCGCTGTCCGATGACGGCTATCCCTACCGGGACACCTGGCCCTGGGCAGAAGGGGTCGTGGCCGCGTTCGGTGCGGAGCGCACCCTGTGGGCGTCCGACTGGCCACTGGCTGGCGAATCCGCGACGCACCGGCAGCACCTGGACCTGGTGGCGCAGTTGCCCTTCCTCGATGCGCCGGCGCGCGGCTGGATCCTGCGCGGCACGGCACTGGCGTTGTGGGGCGCCGTGGCGACCCAGGCACGTGGCTCGGCCCGATGAGGGGTCGACGTCCGTGACCGGCCACCGATGAAGCCCCCGGACCTGCGAGGCCTGTGGGCGTTCGCGCTGACCCCGTTCGACCAACGGGACCAGATCGACGAGGCGGCGTACAGCGCGGGCATCGCCTCGCTCGTGGACAGCACCGACGTGGTGTGCGCGGCAGGGACACTGGGCCAGGGCGATCGGATGACGGACGCAGAGCGGCTCCGGTGTGTCGAGCTCACCGTGGCGGGTTCGGCCGGTCGGCGACCGGTCATGGGCACCATCGTCGCGGGCGTAGGTGAGACCATGGGGGCTGACGCGGTGGGCGCGACGGCGATGCTGGCAGCAGGCGCCGACGCCGTCCTGCTGCTGCCTGCGAGCGGGGATGCACACGACATCCGGACCTCGCTCCGCCGGATCGGGCAGAGCACGGGCGGGGCGCTGCCGGTCGTCGTGTACCAGCGCGGGGCGTTGCGGCTGACCCCCGACGAACTGCTGCGGATGTGTGAGCACGACCATCTGGTGGGGCTCAAGGACGCACACGGTGACCTGCGGGCTTTCCGACGCCTGCGTCAGGCTGCCGGATCACGGCTGACGTGGATCGGCGCGTCGGAGGACCTGGCGCCGGCCTACTGGCTGTACGGGGCGGATGCCTGGTCGCCGGCTACCCTCGCCTACTGCGACTGGTACGCGCCGGCCTGGTCGGCTGCGCTGCGAGCTGGCGACGTGGCGGAGGCCCGACGCCTGATGGCGCTATTCGCGTGGCCCATCACGGACCTGCGCATGTCTCGCCCGGACATTGACGTCACGGTCGTGCGGGAGCTGGCGGCCCGCTATGGACGGCAGGTGGGCGCGTTGCGATCGCCAGCGCAGCCACTCACAGCCGACGAGACCGCCCGGATGCATCGGCTCGCCGACATCCTCGACGCGGAGGGTGTGCGGTTGGGCCACTCCGGCGCCCTGGGCTCGCCGGACCCCGCGGTGCGCGCGTGACGGGGTGCATCCGGACCGTCACCGGCGACATCGCATCGACAGAGGCGGGCATCACGCTCGCCCATGAGCATGTGATCAGCGACCTCACCTTCCGTTGGCAGCCGTCCGACGACCCGGAGCTCGCCGGGCCCGTCACCCAGGGAACGCTCCAGCGACTGCGTCACGACCAGTGGGCGTCACGCGACAACATGGCGCTGCAGGACGTCGCTCTCGCCACCGCAGAGGTCGCTGCCTTCCGTCGCGCGGGAGGCGGAACACTGGTGGAGCTCTCGAGCCGATCGATCGGCCGGGATGTGCGAGCACTGCGGCTCATCTCCGAGCGGAGCGATATCCGCATCGTGGCGGGGAGCGGCTACTACGTCGCGGGCAGCATGCCCATCGGGATGCTCGAGCGGTCGGTCGAGTCCGTGGCGCAGGAGATCCAGCGGGAGTTGACCGAGGGTGTCGACGACACCGGCATCCGGACGGGCGTCATCGGGGAGATCGGTGCCGGCCAGGCGCCGATCGCGGCGACCGAGCGTCTGGTGATGCGTGCCGCGGCCCTCGCCCAGTCATGGACCGGGGCTGGCATCGTCGTCCACCCCGCGCCTGGCACAGAGTCCGCATTCGAGGTCCTGGACCTGCTCATCGAGTCGGGTGCCGACCCGGGCAAGGTCTGCGTCGCTCACCTTGATGAGCGCTTCCGGGGCGAGATGACGCTGTTCCAGGAACTCGGCAAGCGGGGTTCGATGCTGGGATTCGATACCTTCGGCCGTGAGGGCTGGTACCGGCCCCGGAACCGGCAGCACCCATCGGATACGGACCGCATCACGACACTGCTGGCCGTGCTCGACGCGGGCTGCGTCGACCGCATCGTGCTCGGGCAGGACCTGTGCATGCGCACGGACCTGGGTTACTTCGGGGGACCTGGATACGCGCACGTGCTCAGCAGCATCGTGCCTCGCCTGCTCGGACTGGGGGTGCCGGACGAGGCCGTCCATCGGCTGCTGGTGCGCAACCCGGCGCGGTTGCTGGCGCTGCCGGGCGGCTGAGACCCTGTCAGGGGCGCTGGAGGATCGCGAACCCGTCGATGATGGCTCCGCCACGCTTGCCACGCTTGGTCGCAGCCAGCGACCGGATCGAGATCGTGTGATGGCCTGCCGAGAGTCCCTTCGCGAACACCACCTGTGCTGCCAAGGTCCTGGCCGCATACAAGTCAAGGATGGCTACCCGGACACCATCGATGACGATACCCACTCGCCCGGCCGATGGACCCCGGGTGACGATCAGCGACACACCCGCTCCATCGAATGACAGGTTGTGCCGGCCGCCAGGGGTGATCGTTGCCCCGGTGCGGATGCCGATGCTCGTAGCGGAGCCGGCGGTCAGTCGGTCGGTGACATTGCCGGCGCGGTCGGTCGCAGTCACGCCTCCGGTGCATGCGGCATCCACCGACACGGTATGGGTGAGCGAACCGGACACCTGCTTGGCGCCCGTGGCGAACGATGACGCGAGGGGCGCCTGGCCGTCGCCGCAGTCATACCAGGCGCCGACGCCTGACAGTCCCGAGACGGGATCCCTGGCCGACCAGGTGATGAGCACCGGGACCCGCTGGAGGTCCGTGGACGCGGCGCCCTTGACCAGTCGGACCGATGGCCGGCTCGTCAGTGGTGCAGCACGATCCAGCACGATGGTGTCCGCCATCCCTGCCTCGGTCTGGTCAGCGTCATCGCGATTGCGGACGCGAACGGTCCGCAGACCGTCATCGCCCGAGAGGTCGACGCTGATGGTCGGAGCGCCCGGGAGCCAGTCACCGAACGGCTGCATGTCCACGGCTACCGCGATCGAGTCATCGGACGTGGCGGACACGGCCACGGAGACATCCGTCCGGTTCGTGAACGGCCGGCCTCCCTCGATGGCGATGCGCTCTGACCGAAGGTCCGTGACCTGCTGATCGGTACCGCCATGGATCGATTCGCCGATGCGGCCGACACCCGGGATCCGCTGCGATCCGATCTGCCAGAAGAGCCACTCATCCCAGCCGACCGGCATCAGTGGCCCACGGGAGCACGACCAGCAGGCGACCCACAGCGACAGGTCCCCGAACGACGATGAATCGCCGGTCACCTGGCGCCACGCGCCACGGCCGGTGTAGACCATCACACGTCGACCGGTCAGCTCCTCGACCCGGTCGGTGAATGCCCGCAACTCGGTGCGGGCGGACGCGTGGTCTGCAGGTCCATACGACCTGAGGCACTCGACATCCACCACGGCCGGCAGCGATTCCGCGAGGCCACCGTTGCTGATCATCGTGGCCACGAACAGGTCCGCCTGATCGCGTCCACTCTTCCGGTAGTCGAAGAAGTGATACGAGCCGACGGATATGCCCTGGGCACGGGCACTTTGCACGTTGCGGGCGTACCGGCTGTCCGTGATGTCCGTGCCTTGGGTAGCCTTCAGGAACGCGAACTTGACACCCGCGGCACGCACCTTGTCCCAGTCGACCGTCTCGTTCCAATGACTGGCATCGACGCCCAGTGGGTGATAGGGCGTGGGCGTCGGTCGGGGTGTCGGCTTGGGGGTCGGCCGAGGCGTCGGGGATGGAGTGGGCGCCGGTGTCGGCTCGGGCGTGGGCGTCGGCGACGCCCCGGGCTCCAACGTCGGTGCCGGGGTCGGTTGCTCGGTCGGCTGAGGCGTGGGCTTGGGCGTGGGCCGCGGGGTCGGCTTGGGCGGCAGGCACCCCTGACCGTTGCCAGCATCGGCCGTCAGGCCGGCCGCGTCGGCGTCGCCGGTCCAGCGGGTGGCACCTGTCGCGGGAGTCGAGGGCAAGACGAGGACGGCCAGCAGCAGCGCCGCGACACCGCCGGCAGCAGCGCGTGCCAGCCAGGTCGTCCCTTGGACTTGATGGGTGAGCCTCGGTCGGATGGCCATCGCACGTCCCGTGTGGCAGGTCGACTCCGACGAGTGCCTCGTGGTCGACAGCTGAGGCAGGTGGACGGACCGATGGTACCCGTCGGAGGTGGCACGTGGCCCATCCGATCGTCACCCGGGGGGTCGTCAAATGGCGGGTGGCACGTGGCCCGTGACGATCCAACCACCGTCGACGGGGATCGATGCACCCGTGATGAATGCGCTGGCATCCGATGCCAGGAACACCGCCGCCGCGCCGACGTCGGTGGGATCGCCAGCTCGACCGACGGGCAGGATAGACCCCCAGTGCGAGGCGTAGTCGGGGTCATCCGAGAGGTTCCGGGCGTTGACGACCGGACCCACGACCAGGGCGTTCGCGGTGATGCCGTGGGATCCCAGCTCCAGCGCGAGGTTGCGGGCCAGCGCCTCCACCGCGGCGCGTGTCATAGCGTACGCGGAGAGGTTCGCGATGGCCCGCACGCCCGTCACGGACGCCGTGAACAGCAATCGTCCGCCGCTGCCCTGGGACACCATCCGCCGGGCAGCCGCCTGCGCCGTCAGGAACGTGCCCCGGATGTTGGTGGCCACCACGGCATCCAGGGCCACGGGCGTGATCTCCAGGAACGGTACCCACGAGGTCACGCCCGCGTTGCAGGACATCACGTCGAGGCGCCCCCAGGTGTCCACTGCAGCCGCCACGAGCGCGTCGGCACCATCCTGTGTGGCGATGTCGGCCTGGCACACGACTGCTTGGCCGCCGGCCGTGGTGATCGAGTCACGCGTCTCCCCTGCCCCGGCCGCGTCCCGGTGATAGCCCACCACGATGCCCGCGCCCGCGCGCGCGAGGGCCATGGCGATACCCTGCCCGACCCCAGTGCTGGCGCCGGTCACGATGGCGACACGACCGGCCAGCTCCCCCGAACTGGCGAGCCGTCCCGAAGTTGCACGTCCCCCGGTTGCACCCATGTCCGTCATCCTGCGATGCTCGCATGAGCGGATCGTCCCGGCTTGGCACCTGCACGCCGCGCCGACTCGCAGACCCAGTGCACCAGCGACACCAGCGACACCAGCGACACTAGCGACACCAGCGAAGGAGTACCCGCGTGAGCGTCCGACGCCTCGACGGTATCCCCGGCTTCTCCATCGACCGTGTCGCAGCGGCGGCTGGGAGCGACCCGGACATCCTGCGCATGGAGAACCTGGACACCGATCTCGCGGTGCCGGACGGCGTCGTGGACGCGACACGTGCCGCCGTTGGCACGGACGATGCCAACAGCTGGCTGCCGTTCACCGGCCGTGACGACCTGAAGCAGGCAGTCGTCGGATATGTCTTCCGACGCGGCGGACCCGCCTACGACCCGCAGCAGGTCGTCATCACCTCCGGCGAGGGCGACGCGATGCTCGATGCCCTGCTGTGCCTGACCGACCCGGGCGACGAGGTGGTGCTCACCGACCCGACCTATGCGGGCATGATCAATCGGGTCCGTCTCGTGGGGGCGGAGCCGCGGCTCGCGCCTCTGCACGTCCAGAACGGCGAGTGGCGCCTGTCGACCGACGCCCTCCGCCGGGCGGTCACGGATCGGACACGCGTCGTGTTCATCAACAACGCCTCGTTTCCCAGTGGCTGGGTGGCGTCCGACGAGGAATGGGCCGCGATCGCCGACATGTGTCGCGAGCGCGACCTGTGGCTGCTGTATTGGGCCGGCTTCGAGGGCGTCCTGTTCGATGGCCGGCCGATCCGCCACCCTGCGTCCATGCCCGGGATGCGTGAGCGGACCGTGATCGTGGACGCGGTCTCGTTCGACCAGCGCATGATCGCATGGCGGATCGGTTGGGTCGTCGCCCCCAGCGATGCGCTCGCGGCCGATCTCAGCCGCGTCCAGATCTACAACGGCCTGGTGCCCAGTGGCTTCGCCCAGGTCGGGGCGCGCGTCGCGCTCGGGGCACCCGACTCGGACCTCGCTGCGGCCAACGCGACATGGCAGGCACGCCGGAACGAGACCCTCCGCCAACTCGAGGGCCTGCCGGTGATCCGGCCGGCGGGCGCCTGGTCGCTGCTGCTGGACGTGGTCGCGCTCGGGCTCGACTGCGTCGATGTCTCAGCACGCCTGATGACCCACCGGGTCGCCGCCACACCCATGCGTGGCTGGGGTGGCCCCGTCGCGGACCGCTACGTCCGGTTCGTGTTCAGCAACGAGCCGGTCGAGCGCATCGCCTCTTTGGGTGACCGGGTGCGCGCGGCGCTGGCGGAGGCAGCCCTCAGCGGCGGCTCATGAGCTCCGCGGCCCATTCCTCCAGGCGAGGCAGGTGCTGCTCCTGGTGCTGCGTGCCGGACTTGGCGATCCACCACGCCGCTTCCGCGAGCCACGTGCCCACGTGCGCTGCCAGGTCACGCACCGTCCAGTCCGGATCGCGGTAGTAGCCGGGGACCAGGCACTGTCCGGTGTCAGGGAGCGGATGGGCCGCTCCACGCGATACCAGCCGTCTCGCTCCGCCGACATCCCGCTGTCCATGGTGATGATCCCACCTCCTCTGCTGCCCAGAGCGTTGCCAGCTCCAAGATCGGCCGATGTGCGGCCGTCGCGGTAGCCTGATCGACCCACTCCAGG
>Ga0105047_10001237_pt1 | contig 45529 bp, 36 predicted proteins | sample MAT04_FD_78384 | JGI IMG/M metagenome (GOLD analysis project Ga0105047, IMG submission 78384) | Freshwater microbial communities from Lake Fryxell liftoff mats and glacier meltwater in Antarctica - MAT-04 (megahit assembly) | ecosystem: Environmental > Aquatic > Freshwater > Ice > Liftoff... | reverse complement strand
TTTTTCCATGCCCCCATCGGGTGAGGTAGCAAAGCGGTAGGAGGCACCGCTTGCGGGCCGATCCCACCACGTTCGCGCCGCAAGCGGACGCTCCTACGACGCGATCAACTGCGGGATTCAGGATTAAGGTTTAACGTGAAACACACAGTCCCGTTCGCCCTGAGTCGTGAGCTTGTCGAACGGTTTCATGATTTGGAGTGACGACACACGTCATGAAAATTAGCCGGCATCCAGAAGCGTAAATCCAATCAAACAGTTAACCCCCGGCTTGATGAGCGAACTGGATTCCGGCTTACATCCGCCGGATAAGCAGGGACTTAGCCGCTGTTTTTTGGCGGCTTAGTCATCGCTTAGTCGCTTCATCAATGACGGTAAATCAACGACATATCGTTAGAACAAATTTGCCGTGACGTTCGTTATCTCTCCATTTTCGATGAGCTAATTAAATATAATGATGCGTTGTTGTCGTGAGAAAGCCTGTTTTGTCCAAAAAACTCATCGGTGAAATTCTGGTCGCGGGCGGGGATGTGGTGCGTGCCGACTTGCTTGTCGCGCTCAAGCTTCAGAAGGATGGGAGCGGCTCAGAGCGCATCGGCGCTATTCTTGTAAGGCAGGGCTGGGTTTCTGAACTCGTTCTTTATCAGGCGTTGTCGGCGCAGCTCGGCCTGTCGCTGGCGGTGGCTGAGAACTATCCCGCTTTGCCGATCTTCGAGGAACGGATTTCCACGCGTTTCCTTGAGGGCGCACGGGCGCTGCCGGTGCGCGAGGACAGCGATCGCCTGGTATTGGTGATGGCCGATCCGCTGGATCGGTACGTGATCGATGCCTTCAAACTGGTCAGCGGCCGTGAGGTCAGCGTGATGCTGGGTCTGCCGGGCGAGATCGAGGCGGCTTACGAACGTCTGTATGTGGCCGGCCGCAGCAGCATCGGCCAGATCGTCGGCGAGTCGGAAGGGCCGGTCGATCTGGAAGAAAGCAGCGATGTCCAGCACCTGAAAGACCTGGCCAGCGAGGCGCCGGTGATCCGTGTGGTCAGCCTGATCATGGAACGCGCACTCGACGCCCGCGCTTCGGACATCCACATTGAGCCGTTCGAAAGCCGGTTGATCGTGCGCTTTCGGGTCGATGGCGTGATGCAGGAGGTGGAATCGCCGCCGCGTCGTTTGTCGGCTGCGGTGATTTCGCGGATCAAGATCATGGCTAATCTGGACATTGCCGAGCGCCGTTTGCCGCAGGACGGCCGCATCAAACTAAGAGCGAAAAACAAGGAAATCGATCTGCGCGTTTCCACCGTGCCGACCATGCATGGCGAGAGCGTGGTGATGCGGGTGCTGGACAAGGGCGGCGTGCCGCTCAACTTCGATACGCTGGGTTTTGATCCGGCGACGCTGAAGCTTTTTCTCGATGCGCTGATGCAGCCGCATGGCATCGTGCTGGTCACCGGACCGACCGGCAGCGGCAAGACCACGACGCTGTATACCGCGCTGCAATTGCTGAACAAGCCGGACGTCAAGATTCTGACGGTGGAAGACCCAGTGGAATACCAGATGGAGGGTGTCAACCAGATCCAGGTCAAGCCGCAGATCGGGCTGACTTTCGCCAATGCGCTGCGTTCCATCGTGCGGCAGGACCCGGACGTGATCATGATCGGCGAAATTCGTGACCTGGAAACGGCGCAGATTGCGGTGCAGTCGGCGCTCACCGGCCACATGGTGATTTCCACGCTGCATACCAACGATGCGCCCAGCACGGTCAACCGCCTGCTCGACATGGGCGTGGAAGACTACCTGCTTACGTCAACGGTCAACGGCATCCTGGCGCAACGTCTGGTGCGCTCGCTGTGCCGCAACTGTTGCGAGGCCTACGAACCATTGCCGGAGGTGGTGGCGGAATTCGATCTGAAAAAGTATGCCGGCGATCATCCCATCGTGCTGTACCGGCCGGTGGGCTGCGAGGCCTGCGGCGGCACCGGCTACACCGGCCGCCTTGGCATCATGGAGATGTTGCCGATGACCGACACCATCCGCAGCCTGATCATGCGCCATGCCGTGTCCGGCGACATTCGCCGCCAGGCCATCAAGGAGGGGATGCAGACGTTGTACGAGGACGGGCTGCGCAAGGTGCTGGCCGGCATCGTCACCCTCGATGAAGTGTTGCGTGTGACGCGGGAAGACTGAGATGCCGCTGTTTCATTACAAGGCGGCAGACACGCAGGGCGGCATGCTGGAGGGCGACATGGAGGCGCGCTCGGCGCAGGCCGTGGCGGAGAATCTGCAAGCGCAGAACTTCATGGTCCTGGCGGTCGAGGAGGCATCGGCAGCGGGCGGTGGCTGGCTGAGTGGTTTCGGACGTGCCCGCGTCAGTCAGGACGATATCGCGATGCTGACCCGCGAAATTGCCACACTATTGCGCGCCGGCCTGCCGCTGGATCGCGCGCTGGAAATTGTCATCAACCTTTCCGCCAACGATGAAGTGGCCGACATCCTCAATGAAGTGCGCCAGGACGTGCGCGGCGGCGCTTCGTTGTATGGCGCGCTGGAAGCCCAGAAGGGCGTGTTTTCGCGCTTCTATCTGAACATGATTCGCGCCGGCGAGGCGGGCGGCGCCCTGGAAGTGGTGATGCTGCGCCTGACCGAGTTCATGGAACGTGCCAAGGAACTGCGCGAAACGGTGAAGTCGGCGCTGGTCTACCCGACCATCCTGATCATGGTGGCGGTGGTTTCGGTGGTCGTGCTGCTGATTTTTGTGGTGCCGCAGTTCACCCAGATGTTCGAGGAATCGGGCAAGGCGCTGCCGTTGGCCACCCAGATCGTGGTTGCCTCCGGTGAATTCTTCAAGACCTGGTGGTGGGCGTTGATTGGCGGCGGGTTGGCGCTGTATGCGCTGTTCCAGCGTCAGATGGCCAACCCCGAAAGCCGCTACACCTGGGATGAACGTTTTCTGGCGCTGCCGCTGATCGGCGATCTGGTCGCCAAGATCGAGATGGCGCGTTTTTCACGTACGTTGGGAACCTTGATCGACAACGGAGTGTCCCTGTTGCCTGCGTTGTCTATCGTCAAGGAGACCCTGACCAACAGCGTCATGGCCGAGCGGCTCGATGACGTTGCGACCAAGTTGCGAGAAGGCAAGGGTCTGGGGAAGCCGCTGATGGAGGCCGAGGTGTTTCCCCGTCTGGGGGTGCACATGGTCATGGTCGGCGAAGAAACCGGCCGACTGTCCGAGATGCTGATCCAGGTTGCCGATGTCTTCGACCAGGAAGTCAAATCAGCGGTGAAACGCACGTTGAGCCTGCTTGAACCGGCCTTGATCCTGGGATTGGGACTGATCATCGGCGCCATCATCATGTCGTTGCTGGCAGCCATCCTGAGTGTGAATGAACTGGCGGGCTGATCCGCCATCTGTCAATGGAGAAATCAATGAATCAATATCGTGCCCAGCGCGGTTTCACCTTGCTCGAACTGCTTGTGGTGCTGGTCATCCTTGGCTTGCTGGCGGCGGTTGCCGGGCCGCAGGTGATGAAGCATGTCGGCGGTGCCAAATCGAGTACGGCCAAGTTGCAGATCGAGGAATTCGGTGCGGCGCTCGACATGTTCAAACTCGAAGTCGGCCGTTATCCCAATTCGCAAGAGGGATTGCAGGCCCTGTCCGAAGCACCTTCCGGCGCGACCAACTGGAATGGTCCCTACCTCAAGAAAAAGACGGTGCCGAAAGATCCGTGGGGCAACGACTATCACTTTGAGTCTCCTGGTCAGCATGGCGTCTTTGATATTTACAGTTACGGCGCCGATAACCGTGAAGGCGGTGAGGGAGAAGACAAGGATGTCCTGAATTGGCAATAAGCCGCTTGCAGCAGGGGTTTACCCTGCTCGAGATTCTGGTTGTACTGGCGCTTATTGCCATGATTTATGCGTTGGTGCCGCCGATTTTTTCCGCCGGCGGCTCTACCACTGAACTCAAGGCGTCCGCCCGTCAGGTGGCGGCCGGGCTGAGAAAAGCCCGTAGTGTCGCCATTGTCAGGCGTGAGGATGCGACGCTGACGGTGGATGTCGAAGCGCGGCGTTTCTCGCTGACGGGAGACACCAAGACCTACGCCTTGCCGCAATCGTCGCAATTGAGCGTGTATACGGCCGAGTCGGAAGTGGCTGCCGACAAGACCGGTGCAATCCGCTTCTATCCGGATGGCAGTTCCACCGGTGGCCGAATCACCTTGGCGCAAGGCGAGCGAAAATTTTACGTCGATGTCGACTGGCTTTCCGGTCAGGTTGAAATTCTGGATGGCCCGTAGTGCGTGACGCAAAGGAACCGCTGATTTATTCGTCACCCCGGCGAAAGCCGGGGTCCAGGTCATTGAAAACACTGAATTCCGGCTTTCGCCGGAATGACGGAAATGGATTAAATCAGCGCCTCCCAAAGGGCTTTTCCCTGTTGGAGGTGCTGGTTGCCTTTCTGGTGCTGGCGTTGTCGCTGGCCGTCGTGATGCGCATTTTTGCTGGCGGTCTGGACAATATCGGCGCCGCCAACAACTACACCCAGGCCTTGAGTCTGGCCGAGTCGCTGCTTGATGCGCAGGGGCGCGAGTCGCCCCTGGTTATTGGCGAAACCCGGGGCGAAACCCGGGGCGAGACGGAAAACGGGCTGGACTGGCAAGTCACGGTGACGCCATATCAGGATGAGTCGGTCGGGCCGGAGGCCAGCGCGCAGCCGCTGCAACTGGTGCGCGTCGAGGTCATTGTGCAATGGGACAAGGAACGCAAAGTGCCGCGTAGCCTCAGTCTTTCGACCTTGCGCGTCGCCGCGCGGAGTTGACGCGTGCCCAGACAAAACGGCTTTACCCTTCTGGAACTCCTGGTCAGCATGGTCCTGGTTGGTTTCATCCTGGTCTTGCTGTTCGCCGGCTTGCGCCTGGGCACGCAAAGCTGGGATATAGCGGAAGCCCGCATCAATTCATCCTCCCAACGCGCCGTTGTGACGAACCTGATTCGCCGCATGCTGGCGCAAAGTGTTCCCTTGCGCTGGAACGACAACGGTACCGAGTCGGTTGCCTTCGATGCGGGCGACGATTGGGTCGCATTTGTCGGACCGGTTGCCTCGCGCGAGGGCCTGTCCGGAAACCATCTGGTTCGACTCCAGCTTGCAGACGGAGAGAAGGGGCAAGATCTGGTATTGCAATGGCATCTGACCGACCCATCCGCGCATGATTTTTCCGCGCTGGATGAAGTCAAGCCCAAACCCTTGTTGAAGGCGGTGCAATCGGTGCAGTTCGACTATTTTGGGGCCGAAGACGACATCCAGGAACCCGCCTGGCAATCCACCTGGCACGCCAAACAGCGTTTGCCGTTGCTGGTGCGCATGCGGCTGGTCATGGTGGGCGGCGATCAGTTGCCCGATCTGGTTGTGGCGCCGCGTCTCCAGGTCGAGTGATCTCTATGCTGTTTCTACATTCTTCGTTGCAACCCCAGCCCACCAGGGACCATATTGTTCCGTCATTCGGGCGCAAGCCGGAATCCAGCGCGTTGACCTGGACTCCGGCTTTCACTGGGGTGACGAAACGCAAGCTTTTGTCAGGGGGAATCAAAGGCCAGGTGCCCGGCAACCTTCATGCCCAGCAAGGCATTGCGCTGGTGCTGGTGTTGTGGGTGATGATGCTGCTGGCGGTGATTGCCGGCAGTTTTGTCTACACGGCACGCAGCAATACGCTGGTGAGCAGCAATCTGGTTGCGCAGGCCAGGGCGCGCCTGCTTGCCGATGCGGGCATCGAGCGCGGAATTTACGAAGCGCTCAAACCCGCTGCCGATGCCGAACGCTGGCAAACCAGAAGCCTGCCGTATTCGTTTGCGCTGGATAGCGCGCAGATTCAGGTCACGATGCGCGATGAAGCCGCACGCATCGATCTGAACACAGGGAACGAGGCGTTGCTCAAAGGCTTGCTGGTTTCGCTGGGCGTGGAGGCGGACAGCGCCGACCGGTTGCTGGATGCCATCGTCGACTGGCGTGATGCCGACGAACTGATTCGTCCGCAAGGCGCTGAACGCGATCAATATGAATCTGCCGGCCTCAACTACATTCCCGCCAATGCGCCGTTCCAGTCGGTCGAAGAAATGCGTCTGGTGATCGGCATGACGCCTGAACTGTTTCGCAAAATGCAGCCCGCGTTGACGGTTTATTCAAAACAGGCCGGCATCAACAGCCGACAGGCGCCGCGCGAGGTGCTGATGGCCTTGCCGAATGTTCTGGCAGAAGACGTCGATGCCTACCTTGTTCTGCGCGAAGACATGCATGCGCAAGAACAGACTCCCTCGCCTTTCCCGCAGGCGGCAGCCTACGAAGCGAGCGGTGCCACCCAAGTGTATAATTTGCGATCCGTTGTCAGCCTGGCGGATGGTGCGCGCTTTGCAAATGAGGCTGTCGTCAAACTGACCAATAAACCGAATCGCCCTTATGCCGTGTTGCGTTGGCAAGAGGCCAACATTTCACCGGACGATTTCAGGCAACCCCCAGATAACCGCGATGCGACGCAACCGTAAACAAACTCAGTCCTCCCCCATTCTGCGCCTGTTGAAATGGTGGACGCGCGAATTGGCCGACATGGTGCCGGATAGCTTGCGGCCGCGCATCCGGCCGCCGTCGAAGCTGCTGTGGGCGCAAGTGGAGTTTGGGCAACTGAACGGTCAACTGAATTTCTGGCGTTGGACGCGTGGCGGCAAACAGAGCGTTGGACAACTGCCGCTGGATGCCGCGCACGCAATTGAGCACAAGGTGGCATTTGATGCGTTGCGGGCCCGTGCCGGTCGCCCGGCGTTGGGCGTGGCGCTGTCCGCCGCGCAAGTGCTGCGCAAACCCCTCGAATTGCCGCTGGCAGCAGCACAAAATCTCCGCCAGGTTCTGGCCTTCGAGCTTGGCCGCCAGACCCCCTTCACCCATGACCAGGCCTATTTCGATGCCAGAGTAATTAGTGAAGATCGGGCGCGGCAGACCTTGCAGGTGGAACTGGTGGTTGCGCCTAAGCAGCAACTTGAGGATCTGAACGCCTGTTTCAAGGCGTGGGGCGTCAGCCCGCAATTTATTGCGGTCGAGAGCGAACTGGCCGGCAATGGCGATTGCGTCAATCTGCTGCCGCCCGAACAACGGCCCAAACCGGGAAATGCGCGTTATTGGGGTTATGCCGCAATGGCCAGTATCACGCTGATGCTGTTGGCAGCGGTTCTACTGCATCCGCTCTGGCAAAAACGCGAAGTGGCCATTGCCTTGATGGCGCCGTTGGCTCAGGCACAGCAGCGGGCGCATGGCGTGGAGAGCCTGAAACAGGAACAGGCGCGGGTGCTGGCCGAATACAACTACCCAAGCGAAGCCAAACTGGGTCGGCCACCCGTGGTTGCGATGCTGGAAGACATCAGCCAACTGTTGCCAGACAACACCTGGTTGCAGCAGCTAGACATCAAAGCCCAGGAAATCAGTCTGCAAGGCGTTACCAATGGCTCTTCGCGTTTGATCAACCTGTTCGAAAAATCACGTTTATTTGAAGATGCCCAGTTCAAGTCACCGCTGGTCAAGGCGCCAGGCGGCGAAGAGCGATTCCAGTTGGCCGCCGCAATCAAGCCCATTGTGGTGGCCGACGTTCTGGCAGCGCAGCGTGAGTTAGCCAGTGCCAAGGTTGGCAAAGGTAAAGCCACCAGCAAGGCGACGGAGGGCGCGAAATGAAAATGACGCCCATGCATCGTCGTCTGCTTGCGCTGCTGTTGCTTGTTGCGGTGTTGGCATTGATCGTCGCCGCAGTCTATTTCCCTTTGCAGCGCGCGCATCAGCACTACGATGACGCCATCGCCGAGTCCCAGGATCGAACCGCGCGTTTTCTGCGTGTCGCAGCGCTAAAGCCGCAGATCGAGCAAAATATTGCCGAGTTGCAGCGGAGAAATGCTGGCCGTTTCTATCTCAAGGCGAGCGCACCGGCGCTGGCAGCAGCAGAGTTACAGCAGATGGCGCAAGCCGTGCTGGATATCCATGCGCTGAAAGTTGACAGTACACAGATTGTTCCTCACAAAGACGATTTGCCTCGTCGCAAGATCACGGTCAATTTCCGCTTGCGGGGTCAGCTCGAACCCATACAGCAGGCGCTGTACGAACTCGAAACGGCAATGCCGCACCTGTTTCTCGACAATGTGACTATCCGCTCGACGACCATCCGTAATTTCCAGCCAACACCCGGCGTCGAACCGGAAGTGTTGTTGCAGTTCGACCTGTATGGCTACACCCTGGTCAACAAGCCGACTGCGCAACCGGCAGCCGCCAAGGAGCGGAAATCATGATTCCTTGGCTCAATAGCCACACCTTGGCGTATCTTGCCTGGGGTTTGGTAAACACCGGCTTGGTCGTGCAATTGGGACAGCAGACGCAATGGGGCGCACAACCGGCATTGCCGGTTCCTGTCGTTGCCGAGCAGGCACCAGGCAAGTTGGAAATCGAAACAATGCCGGATTACCGCCTGCCTGCATTGAAAAAGACTTTCAAGGAAACGCTGACTCGCCCCCTGTTCGTGCCGTCACGGCGCGAAGCCCCGCCGATTCCGCCACCACCGCCGCCACCACCGCCGCCCAAGCCAACCATGCAAAAGGGCCAATTTCAACTAATGGGTACGACTATTACCGATGAAATCAAAACTGCCATCCTTAAAGAAATTGCCAGTGGCAAGGAGCGCCAAGTTCATCAGGGGTACACCATCAACGGCATCGTCCTGGATTTGGTAGAGCCGGATCGAGTTGTCTTTTCTCAATATGATGATCGTGAAGAGTTGAGTCTCAAGATTCAGCGAAGTGCAAAGAATGCAGTTGCTACTCAGGGGGCAAAAGTTGGAAACGTCCCGGCAGTGTCATCTATACCTAGAAAAGCGCGGCCAGTTGTCGAAAGATCGCCAGTCAGAGCGTCATCATCTTCCTTAATGGAACCGCTCGCTCCAATTGTTATACCGCCTCAAACAGTTGAAGACCGTGCGAAAGATCCGCTGCTTAAAGACTTTTACATTAAGTAAAAGTCCGCCAAATAATGTTTTTGCATGCCTCAGCCGAGTAAACAGTGGAATTCTTGATCATGAAAACCCATAAACCTTCGATAAAACATGTAAGTAAAAATGCTGCGCTTTTCATGTTTGCCACTCTTGTTGGAGGATGTGCGGTTGCTCATCGACCTGCTTCGTCCGAAGTCGGTAGCGCAACAGCCTTGTCTTCCTTGATTAGCAAATCGGCTGACGAGAACCAGATTAACCCCGAGGTTGAAAAAGCCGAGGATCGTTATAAATTGTTTTTTGGCACTGGCGTGGTGGTCAAGGCAGCAGAAACGGCGCCCATCGTTGCTGATGCAACCGGCAATCTGACTTTGAATTTTGAAGGCGCCGATCTGCGTGAGGTGCTGAGAACAATTCTGGGCGACATACTCAAGGAAAATTACATTGTTGATCCTCGTGTCGCAGGCAGCATAACCTTGCGTACCGCCAAGCCCATTCCCAGAAGTGCAGCTATGCACACATTGGAAGAGGTGTTGCGTATGAACGGAGCCGCCATGATCCGTGAGGCAGATGGCGTATTTCGTATTGTTCCCTCCGCTGCGGCAGGCAAAGGAAATGCCACCCCGCAACTGGTTGGGGCTAACAAAACGTTGCCTGGTGGCTACAGCGTTCAGATCGTCCCGCTCAGATATATTGGTGTAGCCGATATGGCGAAAATACTAGAGCCTCTTGCTGGGGAGGCTTCCAGCGTACGTATTGACCCTTTACGCAATCTGCTGACGCTCTCTGGCACCCAGTTACAACTCAAACATATGCTCGAAACCATCGACATGTTTGACGTAGATTGGATTTCCGGAATGTCAGTAGGTCTGTTTACGCTGCAAAGCGCGGACGTAAAAACAGTCTATAGCGAGCTGGAAAAGCTCTTTGGCGACCCGGCTCTGGGTCCGCTTGCAGGTGCAGTCAGAGTCGTGCCAATTGAGCGCCTCAATGCCATGCTGGTTGTCAGTCCGCAAGCGAAATATTTGGAACAGGCCCGCACTTGGGTCGAGCGCCTTGATCATCAGGGCGCAGGTGGAGGTGATGGTCAGCGTCTTTACGTGTATCAGGTTCAGTTCGGTAAGGCCGAACAATTGGCTGCCCTGCTGAACGATGCATTTTCAAAAAAAGGTACGCAGAGTAAAGCAACACCCAATGCCAGTATTACGCCCGGTGTCAAACCTGCCGAAATCAAATCTTCCGATCCGAACCGCTCAGCCGACAAGGAAGTACGACAGGTTGCGGCAACGCCAAGCGTAATGGGCACGGGTGGAGGCGCAGGTCTGCCCCAAGACGTGCGCATCATTGCAGACAAGGACAATAACGCGCTGTTGATTCTTGCCAGCCCCGCTGACTACGAACACATAGATGCCGCCATACGTAAGCTCGACATCGTGGTACGCCAAGTTCTGGTCGAAGTTACCATCGCCGAAATCGCACTTAAAGATGAACTCAAGTACGGACTGGAATGGTATTTCAACAACGGCACACGAATCAAAGGTCAGCTAGACGCAGGTAAAACGGGTATTGCGCCTCTCGTACCTGGCTTTTCCTATTCGTGGACAAGTAAAGCAGCCGATATTGGTGCGGTCCTTAATGCCCTTGCCACTGATTCCAAGCTCAAGATTGTTTCTTCACCTCATATCACCGTGGCTGACAATCAGACTGCAAAAATACAGGTTGGCGACCGTGTGCCCACCATCAGTCAGACACAGACCGTAGCCAGCACCACGGCAGCAACCGGCATCATCAGCAGTATCCAATACACTGAAACTGGCGTGATGCTCTCGGTGAAGCCACGGGTCAATGCGGGTGGGCAGGTCACCATGGAAATCAATCAGGAAGTTAGCAACGCCACAGCAACAACCACCTCGGGCATTGATTCACCGACTATTCAAAAACGTACCGCAGAAAGCACTGTCACTGTCAAATCCGGTGAAACCATCATCCTCGCCGGCCTGATAAAGGAAGAAAAAAACAATTCGAACGAAGGCTTGCCGCTGCTCTCGAAAATCCCACTCATTGGCGGTTTGTTCGGCACCCAGAGCACAAGTAACAATCGCACCGAGCTCATAATTCTCATCACCCCGCGTGTACTGACCGACGCCTCGGATTCCGCCTCCATCACCCAGGAATACCGCAGCCGCATCAAAGGTCTTGAACGCCTCCTCAAATCGGTTGAATTGCCGCTGCAAAAATCAGAGGGGTTGCCGCTGATCAAGTCGAGCGAGCTGTCGCCCACGGTCACGCTCACGCCAGTAAAACTGCCACCCAAACCCAGCGCAAAGAAGACTAAATGAACTTCAATTCGGCTGGTCTGTCAGTCGTTTAAACCCACGACAAATTTGTTCTATCCGAAAACTCGTCATTCCGGCGCAAGCCGGAATCCAGATTTCACCATCTAATCAGGCTGTTAACATTGATTAGACGATTGAACTGGATTCCGTCTTACCCCGTGGCGGAATGACGGTAAATCAGAAGTTACAACCAGAACAAATTTGCCGTGTGTTTAATCCCCCGTCTGTTTACAGTCTGGTAAAGCCGTGTCGCAAATTCTCTCCATCATCCTGTTTTTTATGGTTACCCAAGTGCATGCTGATGTCTTTGTCTTCACCGATCTGGAAAAGGTGGAGCATTACACCAACACGCCTACGCATGACCAATTCCAGCGGTTGTCCGCCTTGATGGAAGTGGCGGCGGCGGCGAGTAAAAACCGTGCGGGTTCTCCGGTGGTGAAAGGCAATGCTGCTGTATACGCCCCGGAAATAGAATTGGCAGCCGATGAGGTTGGCATTAATGCGGCCTTGGTTCATGCGGTCATCAATGCTGAATCTGGCTATAACCCGGCTGCGATATCAAAAGCTGGGGCGCAGGGTTTGATGCAACTCATGCCTGGCACGGCCAAGCGCTATGCAGTCAAGGACGCATTCGATCCCGCGCAGAATATTCGTGGTGGCACTCGCTATCTACGTGACCTGCTGGTGATGTTCGACAACAATCTCGAGCTTGCGATTGCCGCCTACAATGCCGGTGAAAATGCCGTGATCCGGCATGGCAGAAAGATACCGCCCTATCGTGAAACGCAGGCTTATGTGCCGAAGGTGCTGCGTCTTTACGACAAATACAGGGCGCTGCTCTAAGGTGGTGGCATTGATCAAGGTCGTGTCGAAGCGCGACTGAATCGCCCGAGATTGCAGTCACCACTCGGTAATGGGCACGCGAACGCCGCGTTCGTGATCCTGCCAAATTCTTCGATACAGGTCTTCCAGGTCCAACGTAAATCCGGTCGTATCAAACAACGGCGACCTGAGGCGGTTATCTGCCAGTTGCGCACGCAGCATGCTCAGTTTCCCAGGATTGAGGGCTAGAGACCTGGCCAGGTTGAAGTAATCCTCCGGGCATGTTGTGATCAATTCCGGCAGGCCGACGGCATGGAGCTGGCTTGCCGCCATCCGGCTTACGTAAGATTCGCCCATGAGGGTGACCATGGGTACCCCGGCGCGCAAAACATTACTGCCGGTTGCGCCGGATCCATACGGGAAAGTGTCAAGTGCCAAATCCGCCAGTTGCAGTCGGGCAAGGTGTTCCGGCATGGGCAGCTTTGGGCCGAAAACCAGACGTTCTGCGGCGATACCGCGATTGGCCGCCTCGCGCCGAAGGTTGTCGATGGCCGAACCATCCTTGGGTTGCTGCAACCAAAGGACGCTGTTAGGCACTGAATCGAGCAGTTTGCACCAGATCGAGAACATTGCAGGCGTGAGCTTGTAGGGTTGATTGAACGAGCAAAACACCAACGCCTGTTCGGGCATGCCAACTTCCCGGCGGGTGGGTCTGATGCCGATTTTTAGCCCGTGGTCGTTCGGCTGGTAGCAATGCGGCATCCAGGCCAGCGTTTCACTATAGTGACCGGCGTGTTCCATCGGCGTTAAAACCGCATCGCCGATGATGTAATCCGCCAGACGCGGCAAGCCTAAAGTGCCCGGATAACCAAGCCAGCTGACGATAATCGGCGCAGGGCGCTGCGCAGTGATGGCGGGCTTGGCATGACCGGTATGGCCACTCAGATCGACCAGAATGTCGATTTCATCGGCGGCGATGCGCTTGGCAGCATCGAGTTTGCTGTTTGAGCTGAGATCGTGAAAAAACTCGCATCCTTGCTCGATCCTTTGTCGATAGTCATCTCGAATAGTCGGGCCGACTGAATAGGCGTGAATCTCGAAACCACTTCGGTCATGCGTTTCGAAAACACCGGCAAGCAAATGCATCACCGCATGCTCGTGAAAATCGGCGGACAGATACCCCACCCGCAAGCGTGCATGTTGCCGATGCAGTATCGGCTCGACCAGTGGTGGCAACCCAAGATAGGGTTTCAGCGACTTGATCGCAGTGAGTTCCGAAGCCAGACGATGCTGTCGCGGATCAAGCTCTGGCAAAGACAGCACCATGAGTGCCGGAATGCCCGTTGCCTCATTCCGCAGCGCCTGGGCAATAGCATCCGCATCTGCATCCGCCTTCGACCAATCGTAGTGATTACGTGCGCAGCTCACAGCCTGACCCAGCGCGTGACCGTAGTCCGGCTGTAGCGACACAGCCGCGCGGTAGGCTGCCTCCGCCTCGGCAAACCGATGGGCATCTCTCAGCAAATTGCCGAAGTTGTTGTAGAGATTGGCGGAGTCTGGGCGGGTTGCCAGCACCTGGCGGTATGCCTGCTCAGCCTGCTCGATATTGCCAGCCAGGCTGAGCTGGTTGGCCAGACTGTTCAGCGCATCGGGGTGCCCGGGCGCGAGTTCGAGCGTGCGGCGGAAGGCAGCCATCGCCGCGTCGCGCTTGCCAGCCTCAAGCAGCAGCATGCCCAGGTTGCAATAGGCATCGGCATAACCCGGCCAGAGTGCAATCGCCTTGCGGTAGGCCTGCTCCGCCTCATCCAGCCGAAGCCTGTCCATCAGCACATTGCCCAGATCGTTGTATACGTCGGCCTGATCCGGCTGAATTTTCAGTGAATCGCGGAAGGCGGCCTCAGCTTCGTCAAGACGGTCCAGTTCTGACAGCAACAGACCCAGGTTGTAAAGCGCGTTGACATTTTCTGGCGCCATTTCCAGCGTTTTCTTGAAGGCTGATTCTGCTTGCGCAGGCCGCTGTGTGGCTCGGTACAGATTGCCCAGGTTAATCAGCGTGTCCAGATCGTTCGGGGCCAATTCAAGCGTCATGTGAAAAGCCGCCTCGGCCTCGTCGATCTGGCCGGCATCCCGCAGGACCAGGCCAAGATTGCCATGAGCGTTGGCGTAGTCCGGCTTGATCTCGATCGCTGATCGCAAATAGGCCTCGGCCTTGCCCACCAAACCAAGCGGACGCGCACAGAGTGCAGCAAGATTCAACAGGCTGGGCTGGGGCGGCGATTGTGAGAGAAGTGTTTCGGTTAGTTCAAGCGCCTGCTGAAACTGGCCCTGTTGACAGAGAGCAAAAGCTTGTTGCGCGGTAGCGATGTATTCAGGAGAGAGGTGCATGGGCATAGGGTCTGGCCAAAAACGTTATTCTATTTGATCCAGGATTGCCCTTGTCTCGGGCCATTCGGCTAACTTTCATGACGTGACTCGTCACCCCAAATCATGAAACCGTTCGCCCTGAGCTTGTCGAAGGGCACTTCGATCGTGGGGCCCTTCGACAAGCTCAGGGCGAACGGGCTGTGTGTTTCACGTTAAATCGCCCTGACCCGGCCCTTTGGCTTCGTGCAGTTCGTCGCGTTCAGAGCAAATCAAGTCCCTGAAAGGGTGGGCACACTACCGAGTGTTGTCTCCTGGATGGGAGATGCAAAAAGACGCCCAGTTTTATTGTTCGCCGCACAGTTGCCGGATTCTTGACGAGGCCTCCCGCGCTTGATATTGTGCTCGCCGTTTTTCTGCCATGGGAAAGCTCATAGGCAAATCAATTTAAAAATGTAGGGCGGACTTATATGAAAAACACTGCGGTGTTGCGACTAAGGCGAGGTGGCGGTGGCTTTTCAGGCTATCTTGCGGAGAGGTGAGCAATTGATACTAAATTCAACCAAAGAGGTGGCGCCCAGTGTCAAGAGCAAGTGATCGCAGAGGATTCATCTCGCTGGCCGTGTTGACAAGTGTGATGTTGTTGGCTTCATCCGGTTGTGCCACGCAGCAACCAGAAGGCAGCGAAAAATGGCAAGAATCTCAACACACTGTATTGAAATCTCGTGTTGATGCACGTTGGGACGCCTTGATCAAGGGTAATTTTGAGAAAGCCTATTCATTCACCACGCCTGATTACCGTGATGTTGTGAGTTTGCAACAAGACAAGAGCAAGTATGGTCGGGTTCTCGTTTGGCGCGAGGCGCGTGTTGTTAATGTAAGTTATGATGTGCCTACCGTTGCGACAGTTTCGGTGGCGGTGACTTACCAGATCGAACTCCCTGGTGCTGGTGGTGCGATCGAAACCCAAAAGGTCATTTCCGAGAAGTGGATTTACAAAAATCGGGAGTGGTGGTACACAGCCAGCTAGCAACTTTGGCATACAAGAGTTTTGCGCCCAGGGTGTTGATGGCAGGTGGGGTTGCTGGGGCCAAGCGCTTGGCTTAATTTGGATGTTTTTTTTTACCTTGCAAGGAGTATTAGTGATGAAAAAGTTGAGTATTCGCAAAAATCTCGTGACCCTGGCTGTTGCCTCCGTCCTTGGTGGTGGTGCCATGATGACGGTGTCGGCTCCAGTTCGTGCTGACATGAACGTCTCTCAGGATAATCTGGGTCAGGTTTTGCTGTTCCCCTACTACACGGTCAAGAATGGTTATGACACCCTGTTTAGCGTAACCAACACCTCCGACAAAACCGCCGTCATCAAGATTCGCTGGCGCGAAGCGTTGAATAGCCGTGAAGTGCGTGACTTCAACGTCATCCTCTCGCCGTATGACGTTTGGACTGGTGTCGTGACCAGCAATGGCGATGGCGCCCTGATCCGCACTTTCGACAAGACCTGTACCTCGCCGATCCTGCCCGTTAGCGCCACCAACAGCGCCGCCCGTGAAGTGTCCTTCACCAACGCGCTGTTCTCCGGCAACTTCACCGACGGTGCCACCCAAGACATCAGCCGCGTCAAAGAGGGCTACTTCGAAGTCTTCCTGATGGGTCAGAGCAGTCGCTCGACCAGCAGTTCTGATAACGTCCTCGAGTACAACGCCAAGCATGTCAGCGGCACCCCGCGCGATTGCGCCAAGGTTGACGCTTTGTTCCTGAATTCCCTGGCAATCAATGGGTACATGGCTGCGCCTGGGAACTTCCTGAAGGGGCATTCCACCTTAATCAACGTCGCCAGCGGCAAGGCCATCGATGTTGAGCCGACCGCGATTGAAGGTTTCCGTACCGGTACGTCTTATGTTTCCGCACCAGGCGACCTGGATCCCAGCCTCGCCAACGGCGATGCCGCAACTACGGCCATGAGATTCTCAAATGCTGCGTTTGACAGCGCCTTGATTTTGAGTGGTTCGGAAGATGCCGTCTCGGAAATTCTGCGCGCAACGTCGGTGATCAACGAGTTCGCGACGGGCACCAATGCGTCCACCAGTTGGGTCATGACCTTCCCGACCAAGCACCACTACACGGATTCCTATCTTCCCACCACGGGCCCCACGTTTGCTAACGGTACGCCGAGTGGCGGCTTCTCCGAGTGGTTCTATACACCGGTCACCAGCGCTGTCCCGGCCGCCGTCAAAAACGGCATGTCGTGCGACAACATCAGCTTGAACCTTTGGAACCGTGAAGAAGGCGGTGTGACTCCGGGCGGCACCAGCTTCTCGCCGGCACCGACGAGCTCTTCTGTCGAGCTGTGCTACGAAGTCAACGTCCTCGACTTCAACGCTTCCAGTGTCTTCGGCACGGGCACCAATCGCCTGGGCATTAACACCACTGCTGTGGGCACGGCTGGCTGGGCGAAGCTGACCTTCACTGAAACAGAAGCGACGACCTTAGGTGGCCTGCCGGTGATCGGCTTCTCGGCCACGGTGCGTGATGGTGCCGATGCTACGGTGAACTACGGTTCCTCCACCGAGCATAGCTACTTGCACGTTCCTATGATGGATACGATCCCCCTCCCGTTCTAAACTCAAGTACCTGCGTGAGCAGGTCCACTTGAATTACATCAACCCCGCCTTGAAAAAGGTGGGGTTTTTTTTCGCGCGCTTACCAGGCCGGTAGCGGCTTTTACATGAAGAATTTCGGTCGGATTGCCATGCGGGTAGGTGGGGCGGCACGAATATGCAAGGGCCAACATGGGCCAGCGTCGCCAGCGGATGTCCGGGTGGATTGTGTTGTTAATGGGTCTGGAGGAAGCTTGCCAGGATGCCGCTCGGCATTCACCTTTGTCAGGGGAGATGACCGTCCTGTTGGACCGACATAGAATATTTCCTCAAATGTCTAAAGTAATGAACAAATCTTCCGATGTAAACAGTAAGGAATCGTGGGTTCGATTCCCACCCCGTCCGCCGAATGAACCGGTGTCAGCAAGCAAGTTAGGGTCGCGCACATTGCGTTGATCGCGATATAATTTGAACTAAAGGTTCTGCGGTAGTTCTACGGTACGGCTTGTTCTAAACATGCGGCCAACGAAGCAACTGCTGAAGCAAGCAGTGCCCTCGGTGAATTGAGCCGCGAGACTTGAAAGGAAAAGTAATGAAACTGAAGCAAACGACATACTGGATAGCGGTCGCCATGGCGGCCATGGGCGGTTCTGCCCATGCGGTACTCATCACTTGCACGATCAAACCGACCAACTCGATCATTACCGAAGGGCAGACGGTGCAATTGACCGCAAATTGCGGGTCTGGAGTCGATGTGGACTCCGTTAACTGGTCAATGGATTTTATAAACGGCGTAGCGGACACAAAGTCCGTCACCGGAGACGTTGCTCTGAACCATGTGGCCGGCGCGGACATCGTGTATTCGACCCCGGTCAGTCTTACTGCGTCGGGTTCGGGCGTATTCCTCTTCACCATGGCGGGCACTTCGGGTAGCGATACCCTTAACTCCACCACGGCCCAGGTGATCGTCCAGCCGGCTGCTGTGCTTGCTGCGGCCAATGGTATTGCCGCCCCCACGGTCAAGATCGCCGGGCTGTGCGGGTCTGCGAGTGCAAGTGGTGCTGCCGCTGTCGCAGTCATGCCAATAAACACAGCGGCGTGTAGCCCCGGCAAGCAGGCGCTAGCCATTTCCGGGCCGAGCTACTTTTCTTGGTCCTGTATCAGCCCGAATGGCGGAACCGAGTCGAACTGTTATGCGCTGAATTCGGCTGCGCCGACACCGACACCGACACCGACACCGACACCGACACCGACACCGACACCGACACCGACACCGACACCCTCTACCAGTGACGACCCGGGTACTGGCAATTGGGAGCCGGCCGGTACGACTAATCGCGTGATCGCCAGCCAGAGCGGCACGGAGGCCTACATTACAACCAGCTATGTGCCGGGATGCCTGAACGGTAATAATTCCTTCTCGTCCTCCTCCGGTTGCGCAGCAAGCGCTGTGGCCACCAACGGCTTCGTATTTGGATCGGGCAGGGTGCTGGGTCTGCGTTACATGCCTAAAGCGGCCGCAGGCGCGAGCTTGAGATACTTCCGTCTCTTCAGTGGGGATGGCGGCCAGGTAGGTTATGCAATGAAGGTCTGGCTGAGCACCAGCCCGACGGCGACGTACGATTCATCGTCGGCTGTTTGCAGAACTGTTGGTACGGGCAACCCGCTCATACTCACAGGTGGCAGTTATTGTCCGATCACGCCAGGCGTGCGACATTACCTGTTCATGAGCGTGGATGAGTCCGCAAGGACTCCGGCCGCCTTTCGCTACAAGGTGGACGAATCAGCCGCAGATTTTTATTGATCCGCACCCTTCGGGGTTCCAGGTGCCCGGTTATGCCGGGCACTTTTTTTTGGGGCGGTGGTCTTTCAGCCTGAGCAATAATCTTTAATGTGCATTTTTTATGGAGTGGATATGAAGCAATCACAAACTTTTTGGCTGCAGTCTTTGCGCGCACTGGGCGCCGCGTCGCTGCTGGGGCTGGCTGCAGGCGCTCAAGCCAGCGAAGTATCCGATGGCGTGAGCGGGGTGTCGCTTGCAGAAGTCCGAACGGAACTGAAGGCCTTGCCTGCGGATATGCCCGCCAGTATGACACGCGCACAGATGACCCAGTTCATCTCCAATCTGCTGGTTGACCGCCGTATTGAAAAGGCCGCCATGGCTGCGGGCACAGCCAATCTGCCCGGGGTGCGCGCGAGCATCGCCAAGGCCACCCGGAATGTGGTGGTGAGCGCTTATGTTGACGGCGAAACGAAGAAACTGGCCCAGACCCTTCCGGATTTGGAAGGCCTGGCGAAAGAGCGCTACGAGGTGAACAAGGCGACCTATGTCCTGCCGGAGGGGGTTCGGGTCGCGCATATCCTGTTTCGGGTTAATGAAGAGAACCCGCAATCTTTGGATCAAGTAGTGCGGAGCAAGGCGGAGAAAATCCTGGCGGAGCTTCGCAACGGCGTGGATTTTGGCGGGTTGGCGCGGGAGTATTCCGAGGATCATGTCAGCGCAAGAAACAAGGGCGAATTGCCGGGATGGTCCAATAAAGGTACATTGGTGCCGTCATTCGAGGAGGCTGCCTACGCCTTGAAACCCGACGAGGTGAGTGGTCTGGTGCGCAGCCGTTTTGGCTATCACATCATCAAACTGCTGGAAAAGCGCGAAGTCAAGCAGCGCACCTTTGATGAAGTGAAGCAGCATCTGTTGACAGGTCTTCGCAACGATTTTCTGGGCACGAAACGGGCGGAATGGATGAAGGTTTACCAGGGTGCTAATCCGATCGTGCTTGACGATGCGACGCTTGAAGCGCTGAGAATGCCATAGGGAAGCACGGAATCATTCACGCTTTCGGTCATTGCGAGCGCAGCGTGGCAAACCAGCGTATTGATTAATCGGGCATTCCTGGATTGCCCTCAAAGACTTCGATTTACTATGGACTGAAGACCATGTGGAGTCGTATGCCACGTCGCTGTGCGCCTCGCAACGACGTACCGATCAGCGTGTCCCTAGTGAAGTGCTGAATAGTGCGAGCCAATCAATCCAGCATTCTGGTGGTATTTCGGGCAGGCCTAGTCTATGCGAGACTGAATTTTTTCGACAATCGCATCGCATTTTAAAAATCATGGACCATTACGGCCAGGGGTTCATTCCCCTGTTCATTCGCTTCAGCAACTCGAAATTTGTCTCGTTGTGATGAATGCGGAGAACCACTGTGCCGCTCGCCTCAAGCAGCGGACAGTGCTGAGCCGTGACGCAGGGGCGTAAATGAGGGTCACGCGCAGGAACGACTGGCTTGATCTGTGCCGGGCGCTGGCGATCTTGCTGGTGCTGTTGAGTCATGGCCGTTATTTCCTGCGACCTGCCTTACCTTGGACGGAACATTTGCGTTTGGGGGGCTTTGTCGGGGTTGAGCTGTTTTTTGCGCTGAGTGGGTTTCTGATCGGGGGGATTCTCATTCGCTTGTCATCACGGGGTGGCATGCACTGGTTAAGCGAGTTTTATGCGCGTCGCTGGTTGCGTACTCTGCCTAACTATTACCTTTTTTTGTTGCTCAATGTGTTGTTGGTGTGGATCGGAGTTTATTCGGCTGGGCTGGATTCGATCTGGAAATATGTCGTGTTTGTTCAAAATCTGTTCTGGCCACATCCGTCGTTTTTCGCCGAGGCCTGGAGTCTGGCGTTGGAGGAAGTGTTCTATTTGCTTTTTCCGGCCTTGTTTCTGCTGCTCAGTCGGGTTACGGGTATGCCGCATGTTCGATCGATTCTGGTTGTGGCAATCGCAGTGATAGTGTTGTCTTTGCTGGGGCGCTTGCTGGTGTCAAATTCAATCGAAATATGGGATGCCGATCTAAGGAAAGTGGTTTTTTTGCGCTTCGATTCCTTGATGATGGGTGTTCTGCTGGCATGGTTGTATGACCAACGCCCCGGCTGGCTTAAAATACCAGGACTGGCGACGGGGGTGATGATCATTTTTGTGGCATGTATCATTTATTATTTGTCAGCGTCGGATGCAGATTTGAATCGATCTTTCTTTGCCAAGACCTTTTATCTAAGTTTTGTCGCCATAGGCTGTGCTGGGTTGCTGCTGTTTGGCATCGAGCGCCGATTGCCGTCCTGGCTGGCGACCATGAGCAGCTTTGTTGCCCGGATTTCATATTCCATGTATCTGGTCAATATTCCAGTCATGCTGATATTGATGCATCTATTTGGTTGTTGTGACAATTCTTTATTCGGGGCTTTTGGAATGTGGTTGTCTTTCATGGTGTTGACCCTGCTGATTTCGCATGGGATGTATGTGGTTTATGAGAGGCGCTTCAATGGTCTGCGTGACAGGTTATTTCCTGCTACGGTGATGAGTATTCGAGGTGGCAGGTCGGGCGGTCATGCCTGACGCAACAAATTCAAACGCAAACCCGCTTAACTTGTCCCGAATTGTTAAGCCTGAAGTTGTTGAGCCTGAAGTTTTTGAACCTGCAGTCGCGGAGGCAGCGGATTTTGCAATTCGGGTTAAGGCAGTTTCCAAGTTCTTTCCTATCTATGATTCACCACGCGACCGTCTCAAGCAAATTCTGATGCCTGGTTTGTATCGTCTTTTAGGGCGAATGCCACGCAGTTATCACCGAGAGTTTCACGCCCTGAACAATGTCAGCTTCGATATTCGCCGTGGCGAAACGGTCGGCATCATCGGGCGCAATGGCGCCGGCAAGTCGACGCTGCTGCAGATCATTACCGGCACGCTTGGTCCAAGTGCTGGGGAGGTCGAAACAAAAGGGCGCATTGCGGCTCTGCTGGAACTCGGCGCAGGTTTCAACCCCGAATTCACGGGTCGCGAGAATGTGTTCATGAATGGAGCGATTCTGGGTCTTTCGCACGACGATGTGGCGCAACGTTTCGATGAAATCGCAGCCTTTGCGGATATCGGCGATTTCATCGATCAGCCTGTTAAAACATATTCAAGTGGCATGTATGTACGCCTGGCCTTCGCTGTGCAGGCCTGCGTCGATCCAGAAATCCTTATTGTCGATGAGGCACTCGCGGTGGGGGACATCGGATTTCAGTACAAGTGTTTCAAGCGCATGGAAACATTAAAAAAGAAGGGTGTGACCATTCTGATGGTGACCCATTCAACGGGCAGTATTCTGGAATATGCGGACCGTTGCATCGTGCTTGACGCCGGCAACCTGATGCATGACACCACTGATGTTCTGTCTGCCGTATTGGCTTATGAGAAGGGCATGATGCAGCAGGCGAAGGTGCTCCCGATGACACCAGCGCCCAACACGGATGTGGATGTCAAACTGCTTTCCGTAAGTGAATTAAAGTCAATCCAGGTCAATGAGTGGAATCGGGAGTTGGGTGAAAAACGCTTTGGTAGCGCGCGCGCCATCATTCAGCGAGTCGACTTGTACAAGGGAGATGGCGCTTCGCTGCTGGATAATCCTCTGCTCAAGCCGAATGAAGAAGTGGTGTTTCGGTTCATTCTTGTCGCAGCGGAGGCGATACGGGATGTTGCCTTGGGCATTTCGATTTCCGGCGTGCGGGGTGGTGATATTTGGGGTGACAATAATCTTCATGCCAACCAACCTCTGAATTTGGAACCCGGCAGGCATGAGGTGGAATACCGTGTGCGTCTGCCAATCAGTTCTGGTGAATACCTGGTCCACTGTGGATTGGCTTGTTTCAGCAGTGAGGAACGTGAAGAGTTGGATCAGCGTCGCCCGGTCAGTCATCTGCGATTTTGGTCCCCGCGCGAACAGGTTGGTGTGGTGCATGCGCCTATTAGTATCACCATGCCGGAGATATTGAACGAATGATCGCTGCATTCCTGATGCCTTTTCCGCTTCGCGGTTATCGTGCACCCTATCTGTGGGTTTATTACCGACTGCTGTCGTCAATTGACGAGCGCATGTTGTTTATTACAAGCGAAGATTACATTCGGAAGCCAGAACATTGGCAAGCGCATAACCGATGGGAGTTGCAACCGGGTAACGCATCTCGGCTCAAGTACCAGGTTCCGGATGACACGGTCATACGTGGTCATGAATACCGGTTTTTGTCCGAAACCGTCTATGAGGCACTGCTGGAAGATAGCGGCGGAAATCCCCTTGCGGCTTTCAGTCGTCTGGTGAGCGAAGATGTGCAATGCCTTGAAGCTGCTTTCGTGGAAATTCTGTCGCACACCTCAACGCTGAATATTGAGGCCATCCTGACTTGGTGCAACTGTCCGTCGCTTAGCGCAGCAGCAGCAGAAAAAGGTATTCCGGTGTTGCATCTGGAGATCGGTCCTCTTCGTTGGCCGCAATACCGCCCCACTGCTTATCTTGATTTCGCCGGTGTAAACGGTAATACAGAGGCAGAGCGTCGATATCTGGAAAGCGGTTTGCAGCCAGTGGGTGGTTTTGACATTAATGCGCTCCGCCGCTTTTTTTATCAAACGGACAGCATTGATACGCAAGAAGTGCAATTCAATCTTGGCGTGGCGCTTCAGGTTGAGGACGATTCAAATTTACTGGCCTTTGGACACGGTTTCGACAACCAGTCTTTGTTGGTCTATGCACATTTGTTAAATGACAACGCCAGCGTGCTTGTACGTGCCCATCCGGGCAGTCTGTTCGCGCTGAAGCCAGACTGGTATACGGTGGACAACTCACCTGACAGCGTGACGTTCATTCGTCACTGCGAAAAAATCCTGACTATCAATTCCAGCATAGGGGTTGAAGCGTTGCTGATGCAAACGCCTGTCGATGTGTTGGGGGACTGTGCACATCGGTTTATCTCGCAGTCGGCCAATAATCAGGTGCGCGCAACCCGTCTGGCGTTCTATCTGTTTGCCTATCTTGTGCCAATGGACCTGATTTACGATGCTGCCTATCTACGCTTTCGGCTGCGGCAGCCTTCGGAGTACGAAATTATCATGCGCCATCTTGAAACTTATGGCGTCGATGTCGGCAGCGTGCATTTGGTTGCAGCAGGTTCCATCTCGATTTTGCTCGAATCTGCCATGATGTCCGATGCGCCCCTCTGTTGAAATCGCTACGGATTCTTGTCAGATGGGGGGGCGATGAATTCGCTTTCGCTCTGGCTTCGATTCAATTTCTTCAAGCCATTCCAGCCGGATCCTAGTCATCTGAGCGTGTTGAGCGGAATTCGGGGATGGGCTGCACTGTGGGTATTTCTCTATCATGTCTGGGGTATGTCGGGGCATCCTGACTTCACTGCCATTCTGGCTGGAGTGTCCTTAGATTTCACGCCACTGGTCAGCATTGGTTTTGCTGGGGTGACTATATTTTTTGTGCTTTCCGGTTTTTTGCTGGCGCTCCCTTTTGCGGAATGGCAGTCCGGCCTCCGAGAACGACCAAAGCTTAAGCGTTATTTTTTACGCCGTGTGATGCGAGTATTCCCAGCTTATTACGCTCAGTTAGCGATCTTGCTGCTGATTGCTGCCTGGATGCCTGGTCAGAATGCTATCCATGATTGGGGCAGCTTTATCCGGCATTTGCTAATGTTGTTTACGCCACCCCCACTAGGTACATTGCCGATCAATGGCGTTTGGTGGACTTTGCCGATCGAATTTTCCTTTTATCTGGTGTTGCCGCTGCTGGCTTTGTTGATGCGTCCGGGGCGCTGGTGGTTGTTGTTGGTGGGAAGCCTGGTGGTTATGTATCTATGGCGATATGGTGTGGCTACTCGAATGGCTGATGCTACCGTCCCGCAAAGAGTCGTAGCTTCTTATCAATTGCCAGGGTCTATGGATGCCTTTGGTCTTGGCATGCTCGCTGCTTATCTTTATGTGAATCGTTTTCGTTTGCCCGCCGGGTTTCTGCCAAGTCTGAATCTCGGTCGGCTTGGCTTGCCCGGTGTTTTGTTAGTTTTCGTCGCAATTTACTGGCTGCCTGGAAAGCGGCATGAGTACTGGGCTGATAATCCTATTTTCTACTTATGGACCCCCGCCTTGGTCCTGGGTGTTGTCGCAATCATTCTCGCTGGTGTGGCAGGCAGCCGTATGATTAATTGGTTTTTTTCCAATCGTTTCATGATTTATGCCGGATTGATCAGTTACAGCTTTTATATTTGGCATTTTCCGGTTCTCAATTGGATTGTTGCTACGGCATGGTTTCAGACCCTCGATAACATGCGCTTTTTGTGGTTGCTGCTGATCAGCGCGCCACTGATATTCTTGATTTCAACGCTTTCCTATATTTTTGTTGAAGTGCCAGGTATGCGTTTCCGTCGTGCGAGGCCCAATGTCCGGCCTTGATGGCAGTTTCCTTCCGGCGCCCTCTTTGTCGCTTGATGTAATTGTTCCTGTGTACAAGGGTGTCGAGGAAACCCGACGCTGTATCGAGTCTGTATTGCGGGTTGATTGTGCAACCCCGTTCGAGCTGGTTCTGATCGACGACGCCACGCCGGAACCGGAACTGGCCCGCTATCTGGACACTCTGGCCGGGCGCGCCGGAATAACCCTGTTGCGCAATCCGGAAAACCTTGGCTTCGTGCGGACGGTGAACCGTGGCATGGCGCTGCACGCGGAGCGCGATGTGGTGCTGCTGAACAGCGACACCGAAGTCGCCAACGACTGGCTCGACCGGCTTCGCGCTTGCGTCCATGGTGCGCCTGACATTGGCACGGCAACGCCGTTTTCGAACAACGCGACGATATGCAGCTACCCGGAGTTTTGCGCCGATAACCCGATGCCGGCGGGTATCGGCCTGGCCGAGCTGGATGCGCTGTTTGCCAGGACCAACGCCGGCCAGTCGGTCGACATTCCTACTGCTGTCGGGTTCTGCATGTATATCAGGCGAGCCTGTCTGGAACGGGTCGGCCTGTTCGATGCGGATCGTTTCGGCCGTGGTTACGGCGAGGAGAACGATTTCTGCCGGCGCGCTGCCGGGGCTGGTTGGCGCAACGTGCTGTGCGCCGATACCTTCGTGTTCCACGCCGGTGGCGCCAGCTTCCAGGATGAGAGAGAGGGGCTGATGGCGAATGGCGCCACTGTGCTGCGCGGCCTGCACCCGGATTACGACGCGTTGGTCGGACGCTTTGCCACCGAGGACGCCCCCGCGAAGTATCGCCAAGCAGTGGATATCGCGCGTGCCAGGCTGCGCATGGGACTCGGCCTGTTACCGGATGCCGGCGCTGGCATGGTGGGCGCAGGTGTCACGCGCTTGCATGTGATCCATGACCTCGGTGGTGGAGCGGCGCGTTGGGTACGTGATTTCTGCCAGGCAGGGGTGGCGGAGCTCGATCTGGTTTTGATGCCTGTCTCCAGCGGCCATGCGATGGCCGAGGGGTTGGTGCTGTATGCCGGCGCCAGCATGCGGGCGCTGGCGTACTGGCCGCTTGAGTTGCCAATTCCAGTGACGGCGGCGGCGCATCCCGAATACCGCCAGGTGATCGAGGCAATCGTACGTGACCATGGCGTCGGTGCGGTACTGGTGTCGTCGCTGATCGGTCATGCCCTGGATATTCTCGACACCGGATTGCCGACGCTGATCATCAATCATGACTTTTATCCGATATGCCCGGCGATCCAGAGCCATTTTGGTGGTGTCTGCCAGTATTGTGATGACGCACGTCTGGCTGATTGCGCTGCGCATAACCCCGATTTCAATCCGCCGCATTGGGATTTTCCGGTTGCCGAGCGCGTCCATCTGCGTCAACGCTACCTGGAACTGGTAGAGAAAGACGCCGTGGCCCTGGTCGTGCCCAGCCGCTCGACCCGCGAGCACCTCGTACGTTTGGCGCCTAGTCTTGACAAGGTGGGTTTCGTGACCATTCCGCATGGGTATCCCGCTGGTTTGTCGGCCATGCCTTATCGGGAACCCGCGCCGGATGGAAAGCTGAGAATCGTCGTGCTCGGCATGTTGTCGGTCAGCAAGGGGATGCGTTTGCTGTCCGAAGGTTTACCGGAGCTGCTGAAATTCGCCGAGGTCCATCTGGTGGGAGCGAAGGAAGCCGGCGAACTGTTTCGCGATATCCCGGGTGTGCATGTCGTCGAGCACTATGCCAGTGAGGAACTGGCAGCTATCGTCGGTGCCATCCAGCCCGACGTCGGGCTGTTGTTGAGCATTGTTCCGGAGACGTTCAGTTACACATTGAGTGAACTGTTCTTGTTGGATATCCCGCCGGTGGCAACCTGTCTGGGTGGCTTCGCCGAACGCATCCGAGCAGGTGAAACGGGGTATCTGTTTGAACCGAACACGGTGGCGATGCTGGCCTGTCTGCGTGAAATCCAAGCGAACCGGAACACATTGCACGCCATCCGGCAAAGATTGCCAGCTTTGCCGGCGCGCACGGTGGTGGACATGTTGGCCGAATATCGCCGGCTGCTGCTCGTCGTCGTGGACGCATGCGAGGGCGCGCCGTTTCGACCGGAGATTGCGCCCGCCCCGGCCACTCATCAGGCGATGACGCAGGCTCTGGCTCTTTCCAGCCAATGGAAGGAAATCCACAGTCTGCGATTGACTCTGGGTATGCGGGCGGAGCGTCTGCGCGAGCTGGATCGCCGCACAGCCGCTTTGCGCGATACGCTGACGGTTTGTGAACAGACTCTCCCGGAACTGGAGCGGGAGGCGAGAGTGAATGCCGAGGTCCTCCGTGCGCGCGATGCTCAACTCACCGCAGTCTATGGGTCGACCAGTTGGCGGCTGACCGCGCCTGTGCGCTGGCTGGGAAACGGTTTTCGACGTACAAGGCTGCTCCGACCGCTGCTGCGTCGTCCAGCCGCCTTGCCGTCGCTTGCTTTGGACGTTTATCGGGTCTGGCGGAAGAGTGGAGTAATCGCGGCACAACAGGTTGTGGTCCTGGCAATTCTGCAAGCGTCCGCCATCACCTGCTTGCCCGAGATCGCCGACGTTCCGCTCCCGGATTTACCGGCGAAAAGTGAAGAAGTGGAGCCAATCGATTGGCGTCAAGAGGCGTTCCGACATTACCGCGAGTCCATCACTCCGGAAGTGCGCAACGCTATCCACGCTCGCATTGCGTCGATGTCGATGCCTCCCCTGGTGTCAGTGCTGGTACCAACATTTAACTCATCCGAGGCCATGCTGCGCGCAATGATCGACTCCGTGCTGCGCCAGTGGTACCCGTACTGGGAACTGTGCATCGCTGACGACGGCTCGGATTTGCCACATGTGCACGACGTCCTGGAAGACTACGCGGCACGCGATCCGCGCATCCGGATTGCATTCGGCCACGACAATCGCGGGGTGTCGCATGCCAGCAATCGTGCTCTGGCGATGGTTACCGGCGATTTTGTCGTACTCCTCGACCATGACGATCTGCTGGAGGAACAGGCCTTGTTCCGTGTCGCCGAGGCCGTGCTGGCGGACGACCCGGATATGCTGTATTCCGACGAGGTGCTGGTCGGCGAGGATGGCGTCACGGTGCAGCATTTTATCTTCCGGCCAACCTTCTCTCCCGAGTACCTGCGCGCGCATCCCTACATCGTCCATCTAGTCGGCTTCAAGACGGCGTTGCTGAGGCAGATCGGCGGATTCGACGAGAAATTGCGCATATCCCAGGACTACGACCTGATCCTGCGCGCCAGCGAACAGGCGCAGCGGATCACACACATCCCTGAAATGCTCTATCGCTGGCGGATCCACGGCGGCTCCGCCGGGCATCATATGATCGATCAGGTTATGGACACTTCCAGGGTGATCCTGGAACGCCATCTCAGCCGTTGCAGCGAGGTCGGCACAGTGGACGACGGGCCGAGTTTCAATTTTTTTGATGTGCGCTATCCGTTGGCACCGGGATTGAGGGTGGCGATCATCATCCCGACGAAGAATCATGGCGATCTGGTGCGAACCTGCATCGAGAGCATCGAAAGAACGACGCCAGGGGTGGACTACGACATCATCTTGATTGACCACGAATCCGACGATCCCGCCTCGCTCGCGTATTTCGCCAGCCTTGAGGGGAACGTTCGGCTTCTGCGGTATGCCGGTCCGTTCAACTTTTCCGCGATCAACAACTGGGCAGTGATGCAGATTTCCGAGTCAAATATCGAATATTCCCACTATCTGTTCTGCAACAACGATATCGAAGCCAAATCGCCCGGTTGGCTGGGGCGTATGCTGGAGTTGGGACAGAAACCGGATGTCGGCATTGTTGGTGCCAAGCTGTATTATCCCGACGGCAAGACAATTCAGCATGCGGGCGTGGTGGTTGCGTGCTGTGGTGTGGCGGAAAATCTTGGCCGTTTTCGGTTTGCCAGTGATGATCAGCTTGACTTGGGTTATAGCGGATCACTCATCTGCAACCGCGAGGTGACTGCGGTGACGGCTGCTTGTATGTTGGTCCGTCGTGATGCGTTTGAGAGTGTCAGTGGTTTCGATGAAACCATCGCAGTTGGCTACGGTGATGTGGATTTGTGTCTGCGGGTTGGCAAGGCGGGCTATCAGATTCTGTTTTGCGCGCATGCTGTGTTGAAGCACCACGAATCTTTCACACGCGGCTACGTTAATGAAGATCCGCATCCAGAAGATAGCGCTCGGTTTATGGGGAATTGGCAAGCACTGTTTGAGACAGGTGACCCATATTTTAATCCAAACCTTTCACCGCATAGTCCAAATTGGCAGGTTGATGAATCCCTGGAGTTCAAACTGGATATCAGGCGACGGATATATAAACGAGAGCCGGTTATGTAGCTGTAATAACGGCAATTGCCGGTTCGCCTATTGTTACCCATTTCGACAATAGCCAGAACATGCTCAATCGCTAATATGCCTGCCCCAATGACGAATACAGTTACCCTTCCACTCGTTAGTGTTCTTATACCCTCTTACAACCATGTTGCCTATGTACGGGCAGCGGTTGAGAGCGTATTGGGACAGACTTGTTCGGAGTTGGAGTTGATTGTTATTGACGATGCTTCGGAAGATGGTTCTTGGGGTGTTTTGCAATCATTTACGGATAATCGAATTCGTCTCGAACGTCATGAAGTGAACTTAGGTGCCCATGCGACGTTGAATGAGGCGATGGGAATGGCCAAGGGAGATTACATCGCTATCCTGAATTCCGATGATGTATATCACCCTGAACGTCTCGAAGTAATGGTGTCACATTTGCAAGCAAGACCGGATTTGGCGGCAGCTTTTTCGCACTACTCATTTATTGATGCTGCAGGTCTGATCGTGAGGGATTCCGTTGCCCTTGCCGCAGAGTTTCCCGATCCGCGCGCAACACTTGGTGATTTTGTGCAGACTATGGACGAGAGGGAAATCAGAGTTTTGTCACTGTTGGCGCGTAATTACCTTCATTCGACTTCAAATCTCGTGTTAAGGCGATCAGTATACGAAGAAATCGGAGGTTTTTCGAATTACCGCTATGTTCATGACCATGATTTTTTTCTGCGTTTATGTCAAGCATATCGAGTCGGTTTGGTAGAGCAAGGTCTGCTGGAATACAGGTTTCATGGTAGTAATACGCTTGCCGAGAGTGAAGCAGCCTCGGTTATGGAGACGGGCGTTATGCTGATGAATTTCATGATGAACTCTCAGCTCGGCGGCTTGCGTGACACCTCGGCTCCCGAATTCCAAGCGGTGTTTGCATATTTGCTTGAATCTCTCACGGCTTATGGTGCTGAGATGTTCATGCTGATCCTGGCGTTGACGGAGTCTAATGGTTGTTATAAAAAAATGGACATACGCGAGAATTACCCGGCCATTTTCAATTGTCAGCGAATCACTAATTTGATCGGCAAGTCGATTGTTGCGGCTCGGAAGGAAGACGCACTGGCATGGCAGAGTAAGCAGACGACGCAATGGTGGGAAACCGCTCAATTGCATAGCGCCAAGATTATGGAATTAGAAGTACATAACGTAAATATAACAATGGCTTTGTCTTTGGAAAGTGAGTCACATCAGCGAGTTGCTCACCAGTTGTTTCTGGCAGAGCAAGAGATATCCCAGGCCAAGCAAGAGACGGGGCAAATTCGTCAGAATTTACAGAATTTAGAGTGGGAATATTCAAGTCTCTTGGTACGTTACCAGCGTACATGGAGTTTTCGTGTCCGGAAATTGGCACGTCGCCTGCTCGGCATATTTTTAGAAAATTAATTTGATGGTTGTGAAGCAATGAAAAATGCACGAGTCGCTGTTATCACGCGAACAAAAAATCGGTCAATTCTGCTTAAAAGGGCGATGGACAGTATTCTCGGCCAGAAATACCGGGACTGGGTTCACGTAATCGTCAATGATGGTGGCTCGCCAGAAGCGGTAAAGCAGGTGCTGGCGCCGAATATGGATCGCTATGGTGATCGTATTACGATTGTCGATAATCCCGTTTCGGTGGGCATGGAGGCCGCTTCAAATATTGGTATACGTAACTGTGACAGCGAGTTCGTCGTTATTCATGATGATGATGATACTTGGCATCCTGAGTTTCTTGAACGGTGCGTGACTTTCATGGATTCCAAAGACAAGCCCAGTCTTGGCTGTGAATATTGCGGTGTAATTACTCATAGCATGCGAATTCTTGAGGAAATGGATGGTGAGTCGGTTAAAACTGTTGGTAGCGATCCTTTCAATACTTGGTTGCAATCAGTTTCGTTGTATCGCCTTGCATCAAGTAATACCTTCCCGCCGATATCGTTTGTATTTTACCGAAAGGTGCTAGAGGAGGTGGGTTATTTCCGTGAAGATTTACCTGTTCTTGGGGATTGGGACTTTCATTTACGGGTGTGCATGCGATATGAGATCGGGCTGATCCCAGAGCTGTTGGCGTATTACCATCATCGGACGTCGATTAAATCCGGTGATTACGGCAATACGGTTCATGCAGCAGATTACAAACATCTTGCTTATGACGCCCTTTACCGGAATGATTTGCTGCGACGGGATTTGCGCGAGGGCAAGGCGGGTATGGGCTACCTGGTTAACATTGGCCGTAGTTTCGATCATTTACATGCCCAGATTTATCCCCTGGAGCGTGCATTGGAAAAAATGCGGAGCTTTAGGTTGTTTCGATGGTTAGGTCGTTTCTTGTACCGGGGTGGCAGGAGGCGAGAATGATGAAATCAGGATTTTCTGCTGAATTCGTTAAACATCTTGACGAAGTAAAACTGGTTACATTCGACATCTTTGATACCGCTGTAGTCAGGGGATTGTCACAGCCCGAGGATTTGTTTATTCAGTTGGCTGTAACTCTGTGTGCACTCGGCTTGATTGATACGCAGGAAAGTGAAACATTTCCCGTTGCAAGGAAGGAAGCCGAACGACAGGTGCGACATCTTGCCTGGTTAAACGAAAGGCGGTCAGAGATTCGTTTAGATGAAATCTACCGCCAGCTTGCCATGTCACTGCATTTCGATGTTGAACGCAGCGCCATGATGATGGAGCAGGAATGTGCCATGGAGTTTGCCCACTGTCGCCGCAATATCTTCATCGGTGGTTTGTATGAACAGGCTGTTTCTGCAGGGAAAAAGGTTGGATTCCTGTCCGACATGTATCTCGACCATACTCTGGTCGAACGAATCCTCAATAACTGTGGGTATGTCGATTACGATATTCTGAAGGTGTCTTCGACTTCATTTGAGACCAAGGCGACTGGCGCGCTGTACCAAACCACCTTGAGGGAAGAAGCGGGGTGCTCACCCGATGGTTGGCTGCACGTTGGCGACAATCGTGACTCCGATGTGCTAAAGGCGAGGGAAATCGGTATACGAGCCATGCATTATCCAAAATGCCTTCACCGCTTACTTGCTGATTCAATTGCACGAGATCGCCACATATCGCACAACCCGCGGGTCAAGATTTCGGTCCAGGCTTCACTTTTTCGATCGCAGGCTGCGGGCTTGATCGCTAATGCAGAATTTTCTATCCCGTCAAGAATTTCTTCCTCAACCGGGCAATTAGACTGGGCTGCTTGGGGGTATCGCCATGCGGGGCCTTTACTTGTCGGATTTGGCCTCTGGTTGGTTAATAGCATGCGAGTAAAGGGGCTGGATCGAGCCTATTTCTTGTCCCGTGATGGCTACCTCATCAAGGATGTTGTCGATCGCATTCTGAAGGCATTTCCGACGCACGCGCAGCCAATCGAAACCCACTATCTTTTTGCATCCCGCCGTGCCTACAACTTGGCATCCATCTTCGAGCTGAGTGAAGAGAATATCGATTTTCTCGTCAGTGGCACTAGTCGTATGAGCCCACGACAATTTCTTTCGCGCATCGACATCGATTTGGATGAGCATACTGATAAGGTCGCCCAAGCTGGATTTGTCAATGCCGACGAAGTGGTAGATGGAGGTGAAGGCTATGGCCGTTTAAGGGCGCTTTTTAAAAATTTGGAAACTGAGATCACGCAGCGTGCCGAGGCCGAGTTTGCGGTGCTACGGGAGTATTTTTCCGCACAGGGTTTGCTCGACGGTCAACGTGTCGCAGTAGTTGATCTTGGCTGGCACGGCACGTTGCAGAATTCCTTGTACAACCTTGTCGCGCGGATGCAGGCGACTACGGAGTGCATTGGCTATTACATGGGTACATTTCCTGCCTCCAGCCGCTATCGCGAGCGAGGTTTGGAAATGCATGGCTATCTGTGCGAAGAAGGAGATCCAATCGCCCTGCACGCTGCGATCAAAACCGCAGTCGAAGTCTTCGAGTGGATATTTTCTGCACCGCACGGAAGTGTTTGCCATTTCACTTCGGTCCACGGCAATGTCAGTCCGGTTTTTGCGGATTTTGATTTTGAGTCCGAACGCTGGCAGTTTGCACAGGACATGCAAGTCGGTGCGTTGAAATTCATTGACGACTATCTGGATACGTGGCGCGGACAGCCGATGCCACATATACCTCCCGAAGAGGCAGTTTATGCACTGCATCGCGCGCTTGTTCAACCAACCCTTAGCGAGGCCGTCTCGCTTGGTGACCTGCAACATGCTGAAGGCTTCGGCCGCGTTGCTGTGCCGCGCTTCATTGCTCGGCCATCCGGTAGCATTTTCAATCCATTCCATTACCCGGCGTTGTTAAGAGGCTATCGCTCGGCATTCTGGCGAGTTGGTTACAAACGGCGGCTGATGGGGCAGCTTGAGCGGCAAGGCTATTGACACAATGTCTAGGAAATCAATCATGGAAAATTCACTTCTCCCTCTGCTTAAATGCAATGCATGCCAGAAATCTAACCTTATCGACAAGGGGAATAGCCTTGTATGCGCTCACTGTGGCCAAACATACAGGGTGATTCAGGGAAAGGCTGTCATGTATGACAATGAAGCAATCAATGGCATTGAACGCGGTGATAGCCACGAGGTGCCTTGGCGACTCGCTGAATTGCTGGCCGACGTTCACAAGCTTGGCTTGAATCTCGGCGCAGGTAATTCGATCAAGCCTAGGCCAAATATCATAAATGTGGATTATTTGCTTTACAAAAATGGAGATCTTGCTGTTGATGCGCATAATCTGCCTTTTCCTGATGGCGTATTCGACGTGGTCGCATCATTCAATGTATTTGAACATCTGAACGATCCACTACGCGCAAGCAAGGAAATATTTCGCGTATTGAAGCCTGGTGGTAAATTGATAATTCATACCGCTTTCCTCCAGCCGCTTCATATGGAGCCTCATCATTACTTTAATGCAACTGAGCACGGAATTCGATATTGGTTCAAGCAGTTCGATGTGGAAAGGGTCGAGGTATCGCCTAATTTTTCGCCTTTACTGAATCTGGCATGGATCGCCAGCATTATTCAAGCGGGCGCAAAAGGGCTTGATAGCGAGGATAAGGAAAAAATCGGCCAAATGACACTGAATGAACTGGCACAGTTCTGGCGCGAAACCAGTACAGGAAAGAAAGTTGTGTGGGATAGCGAAATTTTTCACCTATCTCAGAAACTTCCGGCTTCTACCAAAAAATCTGTGGGTGGTGGGTTTGAATTAGAGGCGACACGTCCCGACTATGGTAGGAATAGTGTTGGTCCTGAGTGTTGAATTAGTATTGGCCTTTGGGAAAAGGTTATATTCTGATTTCAACTTGGTTTAAGGCCGGCGAAACCACTAGACGCGATTCTATTGGAAATTCAGGGTAATTTGTTTAAATCAATGCTATGCATCGTGTTGATGGAATTATTAGGATATGATCAATGTCTCTGCTGGTTATTGAAGTAATTTGGTCGTGGTTCTAAGTGGTAAGATTGTGCAATTGATTTGTAAATTGATTTGGAATGTCTGTGATAGATAGCTTTAATAAATGCGAGGTGTCTTAATGAATCCTCATGCAGCACAACCTGTATCGCTGCTTGTAATGTTAAGTAGTTTGTTTGGTAATCGCGAATTAATTATTAATATGATTCGTCGAGAGGTGGTTGGACGTTACAGAGGCTCAATAATGGGGTTGTTGTGGTCATTTATTAACCCTGTATTCATGTTGGTTGTGTATTCATTTGTATTCTCTGTTGTTTTTATGGCGCGTTGGTCAACTGTTGGTGAAAATCAAGTTCAGTTTGCAGTGATATTGTTTTCTGGAATGACTGTTCATGCTTTTTTTGCGGAAATTGTAAATCGTTCACCTGCTATTGTATTGAACAATGTGAATTATGTTAAGAAAGTAGTTTTTCCGCTAGAAATTCTTGCGGTTGTCAATCTGGGAGTGGCTTTATTCCATGCACTGATTAGTCTGTTTGTCTTGCTAATGGCATTTTTAGTGCTTAATGGGTTCATATACTGGACTGCTATTTATTTGCCTTTAGTGTTGCTGCCTCTGATATTTATTTGTCTTGGGTTTGGATGGATATTATCATCCCTTGGTGTTTTTGTGCGTGATATTGGTCAGTTCACGGGTGTGCTTACCAGCGCGCTTATGTTTCTGTCTCCAGTATTTTATCCTGTTAGTGCGCTGCCAAATTCTTTACAGGTATGGATTTATTTAAATCCACTAACTTTCTTTATTGAGCAAACTCGAGAAGTTCTGATCTGGGGTCATTCACCTGATTGGCAGGGTTTGGCTTATTATTTAATTGGCGCTGGTTTTTTTGCCTGGCTTGGTTACTATTGGTTTCAAATAACTAGAAAAGGCTTCGCGGATGTGGTTTAAACTATTACGTTACACACAACTCATGCTTCATGAGCCTCTCTTGCGAATTTGAAGTCAGCGGAATCGTCGGCTGCAAATCGACCGCAGCGGCTCATTTTTCACCGGCTTCTTGCCCCAAAGAACAACCATGTGGCAGCGAATCCGGCGAAAAAGACCTAGCTGGGGACGATTTTCGCTATCGACGACTAAAGTCCGACAGGCGCTAGGCGCACCACCTTATTGAGCCGGGCTGTGTCTTGGGATACTTCTTCCGATTCAGGATGTAAGCCGCTTGCCATTCATCCTGCTTGAACAACATAGATGCATCCAAGTCGGGACAGGTGCAGCCCAAGCGCATCAGCCGGGTAATCCGCCAAGCCACCACCATTAAGGGGCTGTCCGTAAATAACCTGGATAGTAATGGGTGTACTGGTGGGTTGCGATGCAAGGCGCCGGCCGTGCAGCATGGTCATTCCCTGCAAGCGACCGGCAACGTGGCAGCGCGCCCACCAGTGCAGTCCAGAATGTCCAGGTTATTCATGGCCCCTAACAGCGTCAGAGCTCGTTCCAGTCGCGCCACCGTGCTCAACTGAAACGCCTCAACACGGCAGCCGTTCTTTAGGACATGGATAAACAGTTCGATCTACCCGAGCGTCCCTGTTCAGGGGCGTGAATCGCTTAAGTTGAGAGGAGCTCAATAATGGGTGAGTATTTCAGTCGGAGTTTTGGGGTGTTTGGATTTGCAAGAGGCACACATTGTTCTGGTGAAACTCAGACTGGGAATGCGATTCTGGTCACGAATTGCTTGGAAGCGAAGGTAATATAATGGAGTCCATTTGCAATATGAATTTAGCCCGACCTCCCAATGGTGTGGTTGCTGTGGTAGTGACCTATTTTCCTGAGTTAGTTAAACTGAACGCTTTGCTTGAGTCTTTGTTGCAGCAGGTGGATAAAGTCGTAATGGTTGACAATGGCTCTGAGCGTAATTTAAATGCTTGGGTGAAGAATGGCGAAATTAAAAATCTATTCGCAATCATGCTTGGCAACAATTACGGATTGGCCAAGGCGCAAAACGTTGGGATAACTCAGGCGCGGGAATTGGGGGCAAAATTTATACTATTGTCCGATCAGGATAGTTTTCCATCGAAAGATATGGTATTGAAACTTCTTATGGCGGTCAAACAAAAACAGTTGGAGGGGAATTTGGTCGCTGCGGTAGGCCCAAAGTATTCCGATGCCATGCAGGGGGGGCTAAAGCCATTTGTTAGAGTAAGTTGGTTGCGAGTTCATAGGTTAGACTGCAACCATTCTGGCCAGATTATTCAGGTTAATCATCTTATTGCTTCTGGAAGCTTGGTTCCGGTGTCTTCCCTTGATGTCATTGGTGGCATGTTGGAACCGTTGTTTATTGACTATGTCGATACTGAATGGTGTTTGCGCGCTTGGCGGAAGGGTTATCGTCTGTACGGTGTTTGCAACGCAACAATGCGACATGCATTGGGTGATGAACCCAATTACTTCTTTGGACGCTACGTTCCGGTCCATAAACCCATCCGTCACTATTACATGTTTCGCAATGCGGTCTGGTTATATCAACAAGGCTGGATTCCTTTTAATTGGAAATTCGCTACGGGACTTCGTTTGTTTATGAAATTCTTGTATTTTTCGATCATTCACCCTGGTCGATTGACTCAAACCATCATGATTCTTCGGGGTGTCTGGGATGGAATGGTTAAACGAATGGGGAAATACGAGTTATGAGTCATACTCGATGCAAAGTTCTTATTTCAATTGTTTCCCACATTAATGGAAGCCAGGTTTTGGGTTTATTGCATGACCTTGCTTTGCCGGGTAATTACGAGTCTGTGGCGGTTATTTTGAGGCTCAACAAACCTGAAGCTACTCATGTATTTGAACGCAGTTGGCCGTTTCCGCTTGAGATTGTGCAAAATGATCAGCCACAAGGCTTTTCGGCCAACCATAACGCAACATTTCGGCAGTTTGTTGAATCTAATGACGCCCAACTATTTTGCGTGCTGAATCCGGATATTCGATTACATGCCGGAACGATGGCGGCGCTGCTTGCCTGTTGCGAGCGCAAACCGGGTGCAGTCCTGATCGCGCCGCAAGTGCGCGCGCCGGATGGGAGAGTCGAGGCGAATGCGCGGCGTTTACCCGCGCCCGGTGAAATCTTTCGGAAGGGTGTGATGCGCTTTTTTGGGCAAGGCTTGCGGGAAGAACGCAGCGAATCCTGGGATTGGTTCGCCGGCATGTTCATGCTGTTCGATGTGACGGCGTTCCGTTCGATCGGCGGGTTTGATGAGCGTTATTTCCTGTATTACGAAGATGTCGATATCTGTTGTCGCCTGCGTCTGGCAGGGCTGGATTTGCATTACTGCCCGGCGGTGACGGTGGTTCACGATGCGCGGCGCGGCAGTCACCAGAACGTCGGTCTGTTCCTGCGCCATTTGTCCAGTGTCGTGCGCTTTTTCAGTTCGCCGGTTTACCGGCAATGTCGACGTCTAGCCAGGTTGCAGGCCGGATGAGCGTGAACACGGTGTCCGGACTGGCATTGCCATCACCCGATGCTGGTCTGCTGGTTACCGGCGCACGTGGTTTTGTCGGCACGGCATTGATGGCGGCGGCGCGTGGACGCGGCTGGCGCGTACATGCGACAACGCGTGTAAACGACCCGGTTGTCGGGGCGGATCGAACCTTCTGGATGGCAAATCTCGATGTGGCAAGCGATTGGTCGCCGGCGCTGCGCGACTGTCAGGCGGTGGTGCATCTGGCGGCGCAGGTGCATGTCATGGGCGCAGCTCGCCGTGAGCAGGCTGATCGCTATCGTGCAGTCAATCTGGATGGCACGCTGCGTCTGGCCGAAGCGGCTGCCAGCGCGGGTGTGCGTCGCTTCGTTTTCATGAGCTCGGCCAAGGTGCTGGGTGAATTGAGTCTGCCGGGGCAACCGTTTTCAGATGTCTCTGCCCCGGCGCCTGCCGATCCTTATGCCGAGTCGAAATATGCGGCGGAGCTGGCCTTGTTCGAATTGTCCGCTCGCACCGGCATGGAAGTCGTGGCGCTGCGTCCGCCGCTGGTGTACGGGCCTGGCGCAAAGGCGAATTTTCGCAAGCTGATGCAGGTGCTTGATCGCGGTGTCCCGTTGCCCTTCTCTAGTCTGAACAACCGGCGCACCTTGTGTTATCTGGGCAATCTGGTGGATGCCATACTGCTTGGCTTGGTGCATCCGGCGGCAGCCGGTCACGCTTTTCTGGTGGCCGATGCCGAGACCCTGACTCTGTCCGAATTTTCGCGCCGACTGGCCATCGCGCTCGGTCGTTCGGCCTGGCAATGGCCGCTGCCGACCGGGTTGTTCGGCTGGGCGGGTGGTTTGTTGAACAAACGGGAAAGCGTGCGTCGCTTGATTGAATCGTACGAAATTGATATTTCCGGCATCCATACCGCGTTGGACTGGTCGGCACCGTATTCCGTCACTCAAGCCATCGAAGCGACCGCCAAGGCCTGGCGGGAAGATCATGCGGCTTGATACGACCTTGCTGCTGACACTGCTGCTGGCCTTTGCCCTATCCTGGCTGGTCTGCGCCGCTGTCGTGAAACACGGCTGGCGGATCGGCCTGGTGCAGGCGCCCAATCATCGTTCATCGCATTCTCGCCCCACGCCGCAGGGCGGTGGCATCGGCATCGTGCTGTCCGTAATGGGGGTGGCTTGGGCTTTTGGTGATGGTCACTACCCGCTCCTGTTTGCTGCCGCGCTGGTCATTGCGTTCATCGGTCTCTGGGACGATATTTTTCATGTGCCGGTTGCACTGCGGTTGCTGGTGCAGACAGCCGCCTGTCTGACGGCAATGATGGCGATTCCGACCCTGCCGGATGGCCCGATCTATTTGTTTGTACTTATGATTGCCGGTGTCTGGTGGATCAATCTGTTCAATTTCATGGATGGCATCGACGGCCTGGCGGGAAGTCAGGCGGTTTTCATGCTGTTAGCCGCCGCGATCCTTGCGCTCATGGCAGAGCTGGGTACGACAACGGACCCGCACTGGCAACTGCTTCCGGTGTTGGCTGCGGCCACGCTGGGTTTTCTGATGTGGAATCTGCCACGCGCACGTTTGTTCATGGGCGATGTCGGCAGCACCTTTCTTGCGTTCATGCTGCTGGTTGCGTGTTTGTTGAGCGTGCGCGCGGGCTGGTTGAGTTTCCCGATCTGGCTGATTCTGGCTGCGGCATTTGTAACGGATGCAACAGTGACGCTATTGATTCGGATGGCACGCGGAAAACGATGGACTGAGGCGCACCGATCACATATTTATCAACGCTTGGCGGTGATGTGGAAAGGTCATGGACGAGTCGATATCATTTTCATGACAATCAACGGGGTTTTTCTTTTTCCCTTGGCTGTGCTGGCGTTGATGTTGCCTGAATGGAACGGGTTGATTGCGTTGGCTGCATATTTCCCGCTGTTCACTCTGGGGTTCGTGTTGCAGATGAAGGTTTTTTCAAATGATTAAGCGCTCTCACCAATTTGTTCTGACTTTGCCGCGCGAAGCGAAGCAGGCACTGTTGGTATGTATGGATGCGTTGTTGTTATATGTAGCCGTTTGGGCCGCCTTTGCTATCTCCCAATTTGAGCGGAACAGCATCGGGGGCGAAGAACTGTTGATGGCGGTCGCTCCGTTGCTGGCGATCCCTGTATTCATCCGGTTTGGCCTTTACCGGGCGGTGATTCGCTATCTGAGTGAGCATGTGCTGTGGACGATTCTGAAGGCGATGACCGTGTCGGCGTTGCTGTGGGGCGGGGCCGCGTGGATTGCGAAGGGCGTGTTTGCCGAAATCCACATGTCCACGGTGATGCTGTTCTGGACATTTGGCGTCATGAGCGTGGCCGGTGTCCGTTTCGCCGCGCGTTGGTTGATCTGGTTGCCAGTGCAACGGCATTTTCGCGGTCGTCAGGCTTTGATCTACGGTGCCGGTGAGGCCGGACGGCAGATTGCTGCGACTTTGCGCGAAGCCCGCGACAGTTTCCCGGCCGGCTTTCTCGACGATGACACCGCGCTGCAGGGCAAGGACGTCAATGGTCTGCGCGTCTATCCGCCGAAGAGGTTGGCTTACCTGATCGAGCATTACGCGATCCATGAAGTCATCGTGGCGCTGCCTTCGGTTTCGAGTGCGCGCAAGCGTGAAATCGTCGAGTTCCTTGAAGGCTATCCGGTGCATGTCCGCATCCTGCCGGAAGTGGCGGAGATCGTTTCCGGCCAGAACTTGCTGAACCGGATTCGCGAAGTCGACATCGGCGACTTGCTGGGTCGGGACGTGGTCGCCCCCGATCTGAAATTGCTTGGTCAATCGGTGACGCGCCGCAACGTGCTGGTGACCGGTGCTGGCGGGTCGATTGGCGCCGAATTGTGCCGGCAGATTTCGGCATTGAACCCGAACTGTCTGGTGTTGCTGGAGCAAAGTGAATTTGCGCTGTACCAGGTGGAGCGCAATCTGCGCAATGTGGCGGCCTGCAAAGTGGTCGCACGACTTGGTTCGGTATCCGACTACGAGACGGTTGCGGCATTGCTGCGTGAACACACCATCCATACCGTGTTCCACGCTGCTGCGTACAAGCATGTGCCGATCGTCGAAGAGAACATCATCGAGGGCTGCCAGAACAACGTCTTTGGCACGCTGACCATGGCCCAGGCGGCTTACGACCTTGGTGTGGAAACCTTTGTGCTGATCTCCACCGACAAGGCGGTGCGGCCAACCAATGTGATGGGCGCCACCAAGCGTTGGGCGGAACTGGTTGTCCAGTCATTGGCACGCGAGGCGCAACGCACGGGGCGCAACCAAAAATTCTGCGCGGTTCGCTTCGGCAACGTGCTGGGTTCCTCCGGTTCGGTGATTCCGCTATTCCGCGAGCAGATTGCGCAGGGCGGGCCAGTGACGGTGACGCATCCGGAAGTCACCCGCTTTTTCATGTCGATCCACGAGGCGGTTCAACTGGTAATTCAGGCCAGCAACCTGGCCAGTGGCGGCGAAATTTTCCTGCTCGACATGGGTTCCCCGGTCAAGATTGCCGACCTTGCCGCGAACATGATTCGCCTGTCGGGACGTGCGGTGCGCAACCCGCAGAACCCGCGCGGCGATATCGACGTGGTGTTCATCGGTTTGCGTCCGGGCGAAAAGCTGTTCGAGGAATTGCTGATTGCCAGCGGCAATGCGGAGGGGACTTCGCACCCGAAGATCATGAAGGCAGCCGAGCCCATGTGCGAATGGCCAGCCTTGCAGGAAGAGCTTAAACAGTTGTCGGAACTGCTTGCCAGACGCGATGCGGAAGCCGTTCGGAGTCTGTTGATCCGCCGTGCCGTGACCTTGCCGAGCGAGGAAGGCCCGATTCGTGGCAACGCCAGTGCGGAAATCGTGCAACTGCATCTGGCGCGCTCCGCCGCGCGCTGAAACGGCGTTTCAGCGCAGCTTGCGCTGTCAGGCATCCAACTCCACCGCGCGCGCAGCCACCAAGCCTTGTGCAAGTGCGGTGGGTACGCTGGGTTGTGGCGTTTCGGTGAGGTCGCCGGCGGCATAGATGCCGGGCACGTTGGTGCGCTGCCAGACGTCGGTCAGTACATGGCCTGACGTGCTCAGCGCCGGCTTCAGTTCGGGCGCGAAAATGTCCAGCACGGCACTGTTGGGCAGGTAGCCGAACATCGCCAACAGCCAGTCGTAGCGCACCTTGATCCGCCCCCAGGTCGCCACGATGTGGTTTTCCTCCCGTTGCAGATCGTCCGGGACGCAGTCATTGCGCAATTCAATGTTCGGATTGGCTTTGCAGGTCTCCTGGAACGGTTGCCGGGCGGAAAACCGGCGCCGCGTGCAGACGCGCACCTGATTGCCGCGCTCGGCGAGAAACAGCGCATGGTCGAGCGCGTTGTCGCCGCCGCCCAGGATCAGCACGCGCGCCGACCGGATGTCATCGCGGATCGACTCGGACAGCGGCCCGACGATGACCTGCTGTGATTGTTCGGCCAGCGCGGCGAGTGCCGGCGTGCTGCGCGGATAAGTGCCGGTGGCCAGCACAATGGCGTCGGCCTGCAGCGTTTCACCGCCATGTGCTGTCTCCAGTTTCAGGCGGAAGTCGCCGGCCGCCCCCTCTACGCCGACGATGAGAGCCTGCGTCAGGCAACGCAGCGGCAAGGCGGCAAAGTGCCGCGCCATGCGTAGGCTCATCTCACGCCCGGTTTCTTCCGGTTCGCCCAGCAACCAGAGGTTGGGGTGGAAATTGCCGAGTTGAATACCGCCGATCTGGTTGCTTTGTTCAATCACGATCGGCGTCAGGCCGAAGGAAAGACAGGCATTGGCGCAGGACATGCCGGCGGGGCCGGCGCCGAGGATGGCAACGATCATGACGGGATTTGTGCGGTTATCATCTGACGCCGAAACTAGCACAGCCGCCATGCCGTCTCCAACCTCCACGCCCAAATTACCGCTCCCAGACCCGGATGCCTTGATCCACTGCCGCAAAGTCCGCGCGCATCTTCAGGCTGATATCGAACTGTCCGGCGGCTGGATTTCGTTCGCTCGCTATATGGAGTTGGCGTTGTATGCGCCGGGCCTGGGCTACTACGCAGGTGGGGCAACGAAGTTTGGCGCGGCGGGCGATTTCATTACCGCGCCGGAAATGACGCCGTTGTTTGGCCGCACGCTGGCGCGTACCGCCGAAGCAGTGTTACGCCAAACCGACGGCGAGATTCTCGAATTGGGCGCCGGCAGCGGTCGCCTGGCGCTCGACCTGCTGCGCGAGCTGGAGCGCCGCGAGTGCTTGCCGGCGCGTTACCGGATTCTCGAAGTCAGCCCGGATCTGCGTGCGCGGCAACGCGCGTTATTTGAAGCCGAGGCGCCGCATCTGCTCGAACGACTGGTTTGGTTGGATTGCCTGCCGCAAGGCTTCAGTGGCCTGATGCTCTCCAACGAAGTGCTGGATGCGATGCCTGTGCATCTGGTGTGCTGGTTGGCGGGCGAGATTTTTGAGCGCGGCGTGGCTTTTCAACAGGGTGAGTTCGCCTGGGAAGATCGGCCCATTGCCGATGGACCGCTGTTGCGGGCCGCCAAAGCCATCGATCCCGGCCCGGACTATCTGTCGGAGATCAACCTCGCTGCGCTGGCCTGGATCAACAGCTTGGCGCAGTGCCTGGCACGCGGCGCGATTCTGTGCATCGATTACGGTTTTCCGCGCAGCGAGTATTTCCACCCGCAGCGAGACAGCGGCACGTTGCGCGTGCATTACCGGCATCACAGCCTGGACGATCCGTTTTACCTGCCTGGGTTGTGCGATCTCACCGCGCACGTTGATTTCAGCGCCGTTGCGGATGCAGCTATTGAGTCAGGGCTGGACCTGCTGGGTTACACCAGCCAGGCCAATTATTTGCTGAATGCCGGTCTGCTCGATTTGATGGCGGAAATGCAGCCGATGACCAGCGAGTATCTGCGCGCCGCCTCGGCGGCGCAGAAGCTGTTGCAGCCTTCGGAAATGGGGGAATTGTTCAAGGTCATCGCGTTCGGGCGCGGTGTGGCTGAGACATTGCCGGGGTTCGAACGTGGTGATCGGCGCGGCGCGCTTTAGCCAAACGTCCCGGTCAGATCAACGTTTATGCTTGGCAATCCCGGAATGGGCGTCGGTCCCGGTGTTTCTGTCGCAGTGATATCGGTGTAGCGGCCGTCAATCGGCGCACGGTGAAAGCGCACACTGCGCGCGGGAATGTCGACGATCCAGTATTCGGGGATGGCGTGACGGGCGTAGAGCTCGGCTTTGATGCCGCGATCGTAAGCGGATGAAGTGTCCGCCACTTCGACCACCAGCAAGACATCGTCAGGGCCGGGATGTGCTTTGCGGTAAAAGTCGGCGCGCGGTTTCAGCAAGGCGAGATCGGGGTAAACCTCGACGATGGGGGAAAGTCGTAGCGCATTTTGAATATGCACTATGGCATTCCCATGTGTCGCTTCTACGAATGTTTGGTTCAGCCAATTCAAGTTGCCGCAATGAAAGCTGCCGATCGGCGCCATGTCGAGAACCTCACCTTCAATCAGTTCTACGCGTTCACCGGGCACGAACATGCCGACTTCCGCCATTTTGTGGAATTGCTCGGCATTGATGCGATGACGCGTGATGGGGGGCGGAAGGATGAGTTCCATGACCGGCTCCTGTTGATTGACTGGGTGAATATTGGCGCTTCAGTAAAAGCACGGCAAGTGCCTGCGCATTACTCCTCCCCGCCCGCCTCCATGCCTAACTCCTGAATCTTCCGCGTCAGCGTGTTACGTCCCCAGCCGAGCAGCGTGGCGGCTTCGATCTTGCGGCCGCCGGTGTGGGCGAGGGCGACGCGAATCAGAGTGCGTTCGAATTCGCTGGTCAGGTCGTTGAG